>Ga0123356_10007655_pt1 | contig 10761 bp, 7 predicted proteins | sample TergutEmb28metaG_2_FD_92546 | JGI IMG/M metagenome (GOLD analysis project Ga0123356, IMG submission 92546) | Embiratermes neotenicus P3 segment gut microbial communities from Petit-Saut dam, French Guiana - Emb289 P3 | ecosystem: Host-associated > Arthropoda: Insects > Digestive system > Gut ... | reverse complement strand
TCGCCGGCGGCAACATCGTGTACGCGGCCGCGATCGGGATCGCCTACCTGAGCGCACCTGTGTCGTTGCTGATCAGTGCGCTGGTGGCGGTGTACTACATGTTCGAGCAGACCCCGACGCGACCGTCATGACCAGGTAACCCGGAACGGAATCTCCGGGGGAGTGATTGCCGCTCGCAGGGGTCTGCACCGATGACTGCGGTCGGAAAGCGCCCTAGGGCTGGAAACCAGACGCCGCCCATCGCGCGAACACCTCGGTCCACGCCTGCGGCCAGGCTCCGTCGCATGGCATGGAGCCGTTACGGAGCCGCTCCAGGATCTCGGCCGCATGGCGCTGCACGTCGGCGCTGGACCAGAGGTCGAACGCGAACTGCATCGACGTCCGATCGCGCTCGCGGAACAGCGGCCTGATGTGCGCCTCGAATCCCACCGTCTCGTCCGGCGCGGGCAGCGTGATGTTGGGCGGTGAGTCGTCAGCAGGCTGCTCTGATACGTCCGGCTGCCCGCCCGGGGTCCATCCCCAGCGCGGGACCTCCGCGAAGGAGCTGGCCGGTGAGCGCGCGACCCATTCAAGGAAGCCGGTCAACGCAGCCCGGAACGCGGGGTCGTCCGGCAGGCGCGCCTCGTCAGCCGCCCGGATGGCCAGCGTGAGCCATTGCGCGCGATCGGCGGGGGACAGGTCCCGGCCAGCCAGTGCTATCGCACCGCCCTGCTGCGGTCCGCCGAGCGCCTCTGCCAGCCAGGCTGCCTCATGCTCAGGGGCCCCCGGGGGTAGATCGGCGAACGCGGGCCCGAGCACGTCGTCGGCGGGCAGCAGCTTCTCGTAGAGCATCCGGGTCATCCGGGTGAGCGCGGGCAGTCCACCCGCCCATTCGAACAGCGACGTATCAGCGTCGCGAGCAGGGTCACGGAACTGGACGTACCAGTGCATTCCACTACAGAACGGCTTGTTCTGCGACTGTCCGCACCGGCAGAGCGCGTAGTGCTCAAGCGACGACCCCTCAGCCCGCGGTATGTCCGCTCCAGCCGCATCCGCCAGGGGGATACCTCCGGTCACCCGGTATGGTCCGTCCAGCGAGACCTCGATCGCCGGCTGCCGGCCGGCGTGCCAGTCGGTCAGGTCACGGGCTTCGATGCCGTCGATGGCCACGCTCAGCGCTCCCGAGGGGCAGTCGCGGATCGCCCGGACGATCTCGTCCATCCGGCCGCCGCTCGGCGCCACGAATGGGTCGGCGTCGGTGCGGAACACCGCCGCCAGGCGGTCGGTGCACAATCCTGAGTGCTGGCAGATACCCCGGTTGTCAAAGATGGTCAGCTGCGCGCCCGGATAGGTGTCCCGATGGTCGCGGACCCGCTTGGGATCCTTGGCGCCGCTGAAAGAGGTCCGCGCGTGCGACCCGTCGCAGAAGGGCTTGTCGACCGACTGCCCGCACCGGCAGAGCGCCAGCTGCGGTGGTGCCGGCAGCGGCTCACCAAGGTAGGTACGCAGGGCTGCCGCGTTGGTGACCAGATACGGTCCGTTCTCCGCGACCACGATCCGCGGGCGCAGCCCGCGCTGAATTTCGGCAAGTTCCGCAGCCTGCCCGGCAGCGTCCGGAGCGAGGTCCAAGGCGACCCTTTGCAGGGCCGCTACCGCCTCGAGCAGCTCCGGCGGCGCCGCGTCCGCCAGCCGGACCCGCAGCCGCGTCGCGTCCGTTGCGGCGTCTCGCGCCAGCTGCTGAATGGTCGCGTCCGGCGAGCGTGGCTCCGGGATCGCCGCAGCATCCGGCGCGGCACCCTGGCCGAGATAACCGGCCAGCGGACGCAGCACGCCGTTGGTTATCCGGGCCGCCGTAGCCGCCTTCGCCGCCGACGGTTCCGAACGACCCGTGCGTTCCAGCACCAGGTAAGCGGCCCGTGCCACGCTGCTGAGCGCCACGGAGACATCGTCGTGCGAAGAGACGCCAGCGATCGTCCGGTAGAAGGCTCTGCCGCGGTCGAGCACGGCGGAAAGGTCCTCGCCTGCCGCAGCCGGGACCGGGGCCAGCCGGGAGGGCAGATGGGCGTCAAGCGAGCGGGCGATGCCGGCCAGCGCGCCGCGGATTTCTGCCAGCTTCCCGGTGACCTCAGGGGCAGTCCCGGCACCGGGCGGCTCGCAGAACGCGGCCGCGACTTCGATCCGCTCCGCCATGAGTACCCAGGCCGCCTCCCGGTGCGGCAGCACGTAGTCGCTCTCGTAGAAAAGCTCGAAGCTCGGGCCCGCGGTCTGGCCCGGGTACTCCGGGCCCGCGGGCAGCCTGGTGATGAGGTCGCCGAGCGGCTTGATCGCCTGCGCCATCAGCGCGTAGGTCCCGTCCGCGAGCGCCCTGAGCTGGGCGTCGGTCTCCGCGGTGTGGGCGAAGAAACGCTGCAGCATCAGCAGTAGGATCTCGTAACAGACGTTGAACAAGTCCATGACGCGCTGCGTGAGCGGGTCGGTAACAAGCGGCACGCTCGGATCGCGCTCGCTGGGGCGGACGTTCAGCGGGATGACCGGGCGCACCGGGTCGAAGCCGCGGTCAGCCTCGCGGAGCTGCTCGAATTCGTCCAGGGTCTCGACGAACTGACCGAAGTGCGCGTTCCGCCAGTCTCCTCGCGGCCCTTCGCCCTGCTCGAGGATCTCGTCGATCGCGCGACGTGCGGACGCCACGTCCGTGACCGCCACCAGTTCCGGCCAGCGGAAGTACTCCTGGATGGCCTGGGCGCGCGGCGGGCCGACGAACAGCCATCGCTCGCCGTACTTTTCCGCCAGGTGCTCGATACCCGCCTCGATCGACCGGTACAGGTGACCAACGGTCGCGAAGTCCTGGCCGCGCGGGACGATGTCACCCGCTTGCATGGCAGGCGCCGCGCGCGCGAAGGCAGCCAGCCCGGGCGCGTCGTGCAGCGCCATCCCCTCCGGGCGCTCCAGGAACATGAAGTGCCGCAGCGCTGCCTCGCCGAACGGGAGCAGCGTCAGGTTCACGCCGGCGGGGTAGTGGCTGGCGGGCTGCGGGAAGTTCGGCCGCGACAGGTGCGGGGCCGCGCCGATCGCGGATAGCAGGTTCTGAACCAGCGCCAGGTGCAGCATCTCCTGAACGGCGACACGCGAGACCCGCTCCCGCCAGCGCCGCACCGCCGCTGCCTGATCGTCCGTCAGGCCCTCCGCGACGTCCTGCTTCAGCGAGAACACCGCGAACAGGTACTGGCACATGATCCCGTGCTCGAGTTCCGCCGCCTCGCACAGCATGTAGATCAGCGCCTCGCGGTGCTCGATCACAAAGGGTTCTTCCGGCGGCGCCAGTCCGCCGCGGGTAGCGATCACCCGGGCGAGCCTGCCGGGCAGTGCCTTCTGTTGCTCTTCAGTACTCACGGCGATTCTTCCCTCACGGTTGGGATGAGCCAGCGATAAACCGTCACGGACTGGCAGCGCCTCATCCGTCGGCACTCGCCAGCGCCGCCTCGGCGATCGCACGGTCCTCGGCTGCTGTCATCGCCCCCGCGACCCCGATGGCACCCGCCACCTGTCCGTCGGCCAGCACTGGCAGGCCTCCCGCGATCAGGGCGAGGCCAGGCCGGTTCGCGAACGACGCAACCGCGGCAGGGTCGGTCTCGATCGCGGCGAAGAAATCATCTGGCGGCATGCCGATGGCGGCTGCCGCGTACGCCTTGCTGATTGCCGTCTGCAGGCTGACCAGCGGGGCGCCGTCCATCCGGCGCGCCTCCCTGAGGACGCCGGACTCATCGAGGGTCACGACGGTAACGCTCAGCCCGCTCGCCGTCGCCGCGGCTATGGCCGAGTCCACCAGTCGTCGTGACAGCTCCAACGAAAGCGTCGGCCGCATTGTCCAGGTCGAAGTTGGCACTTGGCTCACCCCCGCTTCGTGTTCTTCCAGACCACATCCTCACCGGGAACAGTGCCCCCAGGCCAACACCCTTCACGGATCTGGCTACAGCCCACAGGTGTAGCCAGGTCGTCGTTGATACATGCGCGGGTCGGCGGTTCCTTATCGTGGGGGGAAGAACTCAAGGCCTGCGATCTCGCCTGCCTCGTCGAAGTGGATCCGCGCTGTGCGCGTGCCGCCGGCGAACGCGATGGTGACGTCGGCGGCGATAAACGCGGCCGGCCATCGCTGGCAGGTGACCTGGACCTCGGTCGTCCGGCCGAGGTCGCCTGCCCACTCGCGGCAGGCCTGGTCGAGCTGCCCGGGGGATACCTGGCCCTGGAACGCGGCAGTCATGCGTATGTGGACGTCCGTGGCCCGCTCGTCGAGCAGCATCTGGATAGTCTCGCGGGCGCGGTCGTCCCATTCGGGGCCTGGCGGCTGGGGTCGGGCTTCGCGGGGATCGCCGCCGATGAGGGCCAGGAACGCGGCGCGGTCGAGCGGCCAGGTGCCCCCGCAGCTGGCCAGCATGACCACCGCGCGGCCGCGGGCGGGGTCGATGAGGATGGCGGAGGTGAACCCGCCCGTCCCGCCGGCGTGGATGCGGATGCCGTCTTCCCGAATCCCCCAGGCGAGCGCCTGGTGGCGGACGGTCCCGGGGACCTGGGGTGCCTGCGCGGCGGTGATCGCGGCGCCGAGCGGGTCCTGCGGGGGGTGCAGGCACGCCCGGGCATACCTGGCCATGTCGCCGATCGTCGCCTCGACGCCCCCGGCACCCGGGAGCGGCTGGTCCCAGTGCGGTACCTCGCCGCTGTTCCCGTGGCCGGGCAGTGCGGTCCCGCCGCCGCTGCCACCGCTGCCCGAGCGGGTCATGGCCAAGGGCTCAAGAAGCCGCTGGCTGATCAGCTCCTGATAGGGAAGCCCGCTGGCCCGCTCAAGCGCCAGCCCGAGGATCTGGTAGCCGAAGTTGGAGTACAGGTGCGGGCGACCAGGCGCCAGGACCGCCTGGCGCAAGCCTTCCTCGGCCTGCCTGGGCCCGAACCGGGCATAGGGATTGGCCGCGTCGACCTCGCCATGATTCGGGGCGATCCGCGGCAGCCCGGAGGTGTGCGTGGCGAGCTGCCGCAAGGTAATCCCGCTGTCTGGGACGGCCGGGAGCCAGCGGCCCACCTCGTCATCGAGCTCCAGCATGCCGTCGGCCGCCAGCAGCGCGAGCAGCGTCGCGGTCATCGTCTTGGTGACCGAGCCGATCTCGAACCGCCCGTCCGCGGGCAGGTCGCCCGGGCTGGCCCGGATTGCCGTCCCGGCCTCGTCGATGCAGGCAGCGGCGGTGACCACCCCCGGCGCGCCGTACGTCCCGTCGAAAGTCTCCGCCAGCGTCCGCGCGGCGTTCTCGCTCCACGTCATCAGCGGTCAGGGGCGTCGGCACACGCGGGCGTCAGCGCCCCGCCTCCTTGGTCTGCTAGGCCACATGTCGTTTCCGGACAACCGCCCGCATCAATGACCGAAGCGGGCCTGAACGAGCGATCCGACCGAACCGCCCACCCAGATAACCCCGAACTCGCCCGCCGGGTCAACCGCGGGGACGGCGTAGCCCCCGACGGCGGTGAACTCAAGCAGAGGGCCGAAGGCGCCGGCCGTCGCCGAGGTACGGCGCCCGTGGATGTTTGTCGGATACGGAGAGGCGACCTCCCCGGACTGCCAGGTGACCAGCCCCGCTCCGGCAGGGTCGACCGCGACCTTGGGCAGGAATCCGCTGCCGAGGTGGACGCTGGGGCCGAGCTTTCCCGAGGATGAGACTCGCCTGCCCCACACGGCCGCCTCCGGCTGATGGTTAACGGTGACAGTGGTGAGCGCGCTGTCCCACGCCACGACCGCGTCGCCCTTGCCATCGACTGCCAGCGCGGGGCCGTCGCCGATATTGGTGACGCTGAGCGTTGAGCGGGGATTGGCGAGCGTGATGACCGGACCTAGGGTGCCCGACTTAGCCCACTTCCGGTACAGCAGGTGCTCGACCCGCGTGTTCTTGACCGTCGTGTCCGCGGTGGCAAGCACGAAGGTGTCTCCGTTGCTGTCATCAGCCAGCCGGGGCGTCCCGTACGCAGTGCTGGACACTTTGCCGTAGGGCGGGCCGAAGATCGTCTTGACTGCGCCCATTCCATGCGGCGTGACGCGCCGCGCCACGGACTGGTCACCGCCGGCCGACCATCCGACAGTCGCGGTGCCGGTCTTGTCGAACACCACGGACGGAAGCTGCCCGGTGGCCCCGCCGATATCCATCACCGGCCCGAGCTTGCTCCCGGGGGAGATGAACCGGCCCAGGATGCTGTTGGGTGAGTTGAGCACTGTCGATAGCTGATGCCACGCCACCAGCGCCTGCCCGGTCGGCGAGATCCCGACATTGACGAGGTTGGCCTGGTCGCCCTTACGGGTCACCGTGAGCAACGGGCCAAGCTTGCCCGTCGGTGAGATCGTGCGGGCCTGGATCGCGAAGGCGGATGGGTTGAATATCCAGGCGGCGATGCTGTAGCCGCTGGCGTTCGTGGCCACCACCGGGAAGGACGTCGACGGATAACCACACGGGGTGAGCTGCTCAACTCCTCCGAGCTTCCCGGTCCGGAACCTGATGCGGATCTGCGTCTGCGACTGGCAGTTCGGGTTGGTGTTGCTGATCCCGGACCAGGCCGTGAGGAAGTCCCCGCTGTTATCGACCGAGATGACCGCGGAATCCCCGCCCCACTTGGGAGCGGTCAGCGTCGTGATCGGCGTCCAGCTGGACTCCGCCACGGACGCCGTCAGGGCGCCGGGCACGGTTGCACTTTGTCCGGCGCCCTGGTGTGCCACGACCAGCACGGCGCCTGCGATGCCTGTCACGATCGCTGCCACGCCTGTCATCCACGCCCGGCGATGGGTGCCGCTAAGGCGTCGCATCGCGATCCTCCCCGGTAAGCTGGCATCGTTGTCCTGGGGAGAATGCCACACAAGGCAACATCTGTCGCCGGAAAGCCGACCCCGTAAGAAATGGGCGGGCCGTCCACGGCGAGACGAAATGGTGAGCGGGCTAGCTCCCGGCGAGGATGGCACCTCCGTCAACGGTGAGCACCGTTCCGGTGACGAAGCGGTTCTCCATCAGGTACAGGTGCGCCGCGGCGATCTGGTCCGCTTCGCCGACCGACTTGGTGAGCGTCCGGCCGGCGAGGGTCGTGAACAGCGCGGCACGCTGGGGCTCCGGTACCGCGTCCCACATCGGCGTCCGAATTGCTCCCGGCCGGACCGCGTTGACACGGATGGGGGCGAGCTCGGCGGCCAGCCCTCGCGTCAGTCCCTCAGTGGCGGCGGCGGCGCCGGCCGCGAGCGCTGCACCGGGTGCGGGGCGAACAGCGACCGTCCCGGACGTCAGCACGATCGAGCCTCCCGGCCGGATACGCCGCGCCGCGTGCTTGACCGCCGCGACCGTTCCCCAGAAGCGGACCTCGAACAGCTCCCGGGCGGCGTCGAGGGCCAGGTCTGCCAGCGGCTGCGGACGCACCGTATCACCGGCCGTGTAAACCAGGTGGTCGAGCTCGCCGACGCGGGGAACAGGGCAGCGACGTCGGCCTCGTCGCGGGTGTTGACGACGATCCCGTCACAGGTGTCCGGCAACCCCGCGAGAGCGGCCGTCAGACGCCCCTGGTCGCTCGACGCGATCGTGACTGCCGCCCCAGCCGCCGCGGCGGCGCGGGCCGCGGCCAGCCCCATCCCTGAACTGCCACCGATGATGACGATACGCTGACCTGAAAGCGCCATGGTGCTACTCCTATGCTCCAAGGTGATGACCGCGAACGGATGCTGGTCGTCGGGGGACTCCTAGCTTCGCTTCAATGCGCCGCCGGCCGCAGGGCTGCGTGCCTGGGTGGCCGCGGACCGGCGAAGCGTGCCGAGGGCACCGGCCAGCTGGGGGAGGGCAGTTGCGGGCAGCGGGGCCTGGATCAGCCGGTCAAGTTCGCTGTCGAAGACGGGGCCGGCGGCGCGCAGCAGCTCCGTGCCCACGGGGGTCAGCTCCACGATCGATGAGCGCCGGTCCGCGGGGTTGGCCCGGCGGGCGCACAGGCCGGCGGATTCGAGGCGGTCGACGGCCTGGCTGGCGCCGCCCACGGTGATCGCGACCGCCTGGGCGATGTCCTGGACCCGGCACAGTGGTGTCGCGTCGATGACGAGCATGGCGTTCAGGCTGGCGAGGCCGACGCCGCACTCCTCCTGCAGTCGTCCGTCGACCGCGCCCCACAAGATCGTCTCGAACCTCACCAGGTCATCGAATACCTGCCGCAGATCAGTCACGTCGTCTCCCGTGCTCGGCCACCCTCGCAATCTAGCATAGAGCTAACTAGCTTGACAATAATTAAATTAGAGCTAATCTAAATCTTGAACGCTACCGCGGCCAGGGCACCCGTCCCGGCCCGCCTCGATGAAAGGAACGGCAATGACTGCCCAGCAGCGCGACATGATCGACCAGATCCTCCGCAACGCACCGTTCGACCTTGGCGGGGACGTCGCCGCTCAGCGCCCCCTCCTCGACCAGATGCTCACCTCCCAGCCCCTGCCGGCCGACGTCCGCGCGACGCCTGGCCACCTGGGGGACATCCCGGTGATCTTCATCGACATCGCCGGCGTCGAGCCGCGCGGCACCATCTTCCACATTCACGGCGGCGGCTTCGCGCTCGGCTCCGCGGCGGGATCGGTGGGGCTGGCCTCCAGCCTGGCCCGCAAGACGGGCATGCGTGCCGTGTCAGTCGACTACCGGCTCGCGCCCGAGCACCCCTACCCGGCCGCGCTTCAGGACGTCACGGCCGCCTACCGCGCCCTGGCCGGGCAGGCCGGCAGCACCGGTCACGTCGTCGTGTCGGGGGAGTCGGCCGGCGGCAACCTCGCCATCGAGCTCCTCATCGCCGGCAAGGCGGAGGGCCTGACGATGCCCGCGGCGGCCCTGCTGCTGTCCCCGATGACCGACCTCACGGTGACCGGCAACAGCTACGCCGGCAAGGCACAAGCCGACCCGGCCATCACGGCCCAGGCCATCCGCACCCGGGCCGCGGACTACCTGGCCGGCGCAGACCCGGCTGACCCCCTGGTCAGCCCCATCTTCGCCGACCTCTCCGGACTCCCGCCGCTGCTGATCCAGGCCGGATCGCACGAGGTGCTCCTCGACGACGCCACCCGCCTCGCGGCCAAGGCCGCAGCCGACGACGTGGCCGTCACCCTGGACATCACCCCCGGCGTCCCGCACGTTTTCCAGGCATTCGCCGCCCTCCTCGACGAGGGCGACGCCGCCCTCAACCGGGCCGCCCGATTCGTCAGCGACAACACTGCCCAGAAGGCCGCCGCCTGACCAGCGCCAGCAATCCCCAGGGGAACCGGGCAATCACATCAATGATGCGATGCCACCTCACCCAGCCGGACGCCAGCCTGATTTCTATGAACAGCGATAGCGATCGCCGGTGGTGGATCCTGGTGGTGCTATGCCTCAGCGTCCTGCTGGTGGCCGTGGACAACACGATCGTCAACGTCGCGCTCCCGACCATCAGCCGTGACCTGTCGGCATCAACCGCGGCCCTGCAGTGGGTGGTCGACGGCTACTCGCTCCTCTTCGCCGGGCTGCTGCTGGTTGGCGGGAACCTTGGTGACCGGCTCGGGCGCCGGCGCTGTCTGCAGGCTGGATTGGTTCTGTTCGCCCTCTTCTCGGTCGGCGCTGCCCTGTCCCGCAACAGCGCTGAACTCGTCACCGCCCGGGCCGCTATGGGTGCGGCCGCGGCGCTCATCTACCCGGCCACGCTGGCGATCCTCAACAACGTCTTCACCGTGCCGCGACAGCGCGCCACGGCCATCGGTATCTGGTCTGGCGTAACGGGGCTGGCGGTGGCGATCGGGCCAGTGTCCGGCGGGCTGCTGCTGCGGCATTTCAGCTGGAGTTCGGTGTTCTACGTCAGCGTTCCGGTCGCGGTCGTGGCGCTGATCGGCGGTGCGCTGCTGCTGCCCGAGTCACGTGACCCCCAGGCGGGCCGGTTTGATCCGCTCGGTGCGCTCCTTTCGGTGGCAGGAATCGCACTGCTGACCTGGTCGATCATCGAGGCGCCGGAGCACGGCTGGGCGTCGGCGACCACCATCGGTGGGCTGGCCGGGGCGCTGGTCATCCTGGCAGTCTTCACCTGGTGGCAGGTCCGCCGCCACGACCCGATGTTCGACGTCCGCCTGTTCCGCAACCCGCGGTTTAGCGCGGCGAGTGCGTCGATCGCGCTCGCGTTCTTCGGGCTGTTCGGCTTCATCTTCCTGATCACCCAGTACTTCCAGGTCGTACGCGGCTACGACACGCTGCGCGCAGGGGTGGCGACGCTGCCGTTTGCGATCGTGACCGGCGCGATGTCGCCGCTCGCGATCGCCATCATGAACCGGATCGGCACCAAGCTGATTGTGGCCTTCGGCCTCTTTGTCATGAGCGCTGGCTTCTTGATCGCGGCCACGATGCCGCAGAGCGCCCCCTACTGGGGCCAGATCGTTACGGCGATGACGCTGATGGCGGCGGGCCTGGCGTTCGCCACAGGCCCGGCCACCGAGGCGATCATGGGCGCGCTGCCGCTAGCCAAGACGGGCGCGGGCTCGGCCGTCAACGACACGACCCGCGAGGTCGGCGGCACCCTCGGCGTCGCGATCCTCGGCTCGGTGCTGAACTCCGCCTACGCCGGTCACGTGCTGACCGCACTGACCCGGCTGGGAGCTCCGCCCGCGGTAGCCCGCGAGGCGGGACAGTCAGTCGTCGGCGGTCTGGCCACCGCCGCGCACTTCCCGGCCGCACTGCAGGGCGCCGCGGCGGAATCTGTCCGGCAGGCCTTCACCGCCGGCCTGCACCG
>Ga0123356_10007654_pt1 | contig 10761 bp, 7 predicted proteins | sample TergutEmb28metaG_2_FD_92546 | JGI IMG/M metagenome (GOLD analysis project Ga0123356, IMG submission 92546) | Embiratermes neotenicus P3 segment gut microbial communities from Petit-Saut dam, French Guiana - Emb289 P3 | ecosystem: Host-associated > Arthropoda: Insects > Digestive system > Gut ... | reverse complement strand
GTGTTGCTTATTTCGTGGAACTGGGCTTGGGCGTCAATGTCAATCTGCGGACGCATGTCCCGCTCTGCCAGTTCTTGACGCGCGATTTCGGTAAGCCTTTCCTCAAAGGCTGGCAGATTAGCGGTTGGGAGGGTAAAGCCAGCCGCTTGGGCGTGTCCCCCAAAGTGCGACAATAGTTCAGAACAGCGGCTTATGGCCTCGGTAATATTAAACTCGGGTGTGCTACGCGCACTGCCGTGGCTAAGCTTGGGGCCAACCTGGATTACGGCGGCGGGGTGATAAAACTCGTCCATCAGCCGTCCGGCAACAAGTCCCAGTATTCCCGCGGGGTATTCCTCGTCACGGGCAATTAATATAGGGGCGATCCCCTCTGTGAGTACTTGCTTGCGGGCTTGAGCCAGGGCGGATGCGGTTAACCTCTGACGTTCGGTGTTTTTCTCGCTTAGCCACAGGGCCAAGGTGTGGGCTTCGTCCGGCGAGTCAGTCATGAGGAGTTGATAACCGGAGATGGCATGCTCCAGCCTTCCCGCAGCGTTCAGGCGGGGGGCAATAACCCAGGAGACATGCTCGGCTTCAAGTCGGTCTAAGGTAAGCCGGGTCTGGGCGGCCAGTTCCTGGATGCCAAGACGGCGACAGGAACGCAGTTTTTGAATGCCGGCAGCTGCAAGGTAGCGGTTTTCGTCCAGGAGGGGGACCATGTCGGCGATTGTTCCTAGGGCCACGAGGTCGAGATATTCGGCAAGTTCGGAGGTGCGGCCTACGCCTTCGTATAGGGCCTCCAGTAGCTTGAAGGCTACTCCAACTCCTGCCAGTTCGCGGAAAGGATAGGCGGAGTCTTGACGATGGGGATCGATTATTGCCAAGGCAGGGGGTAGCTCGGGTCCCGGCAGATGATGGTCGGTCACAATAACATCCATAGACCGGGGCAGTTTACGTATTTGTTCGTTGCCCGTAATGCCGCAGTCGGCGGTGATAACCAGGCTTATGCCATGCTCTCGGAGTTCGTTTAAGGCGTAGCTGTTAAGCCCGTGCCCTTCCTGAAGGCGATGGGGAATGTAAGGCTCGACTTGTGCTCCCAAGGCGGTGAGGCCTTGTACCAGCAGGGCGGTGGCGCTGATGCCGTCGACATCGAAATCGCCGTATACAGCAATGGCTTCGCCCTTGAGTATGGCTTGGAAAATGCGGGGGAGGGCCTTGCCCATATCCGGCAGAAGGTGAGGGTCATAGCGGATGACGCTACCTGGGGAAAGAAATACCTCGGCTTGCGGTGGCTGGGTTACGCCGCGATTATAGAGGATCTGCCTAATGAGCTGAGGTAGATTACCCCGGCTCAAGGGGTGGGTAGTTGGCAGGGTTGGTTTAAGAAGCCAGCGGTAAGAGGTTAACATACGCCATCTTCTATCTTGCGCAGGACCAGGGATGAGTTATGGCCGCCGAAGCCGAAGGAGTTGGAGAGAGCAACCTTGACCTTTTGGTGTCGGGCGCACCCTGGTACGTAATCTAGATCGCACTCCGGGTCGGGATGGTGCAGGTTGATGGTGGGAGGGATGATGCCGTCGCGAATGGCCAAGGTACAGAAAGCGGCCTCGATGGCCCCGGCGGCCCCGATGAGATGCCCCGTCATGGACTTTGTGGAGCTTATGGGTACCCGGTAGGCGTAGGGGCCAAAGGCTTCCTTGATAGCCCGGGTTTCGGTGCGGTCGTTGAGGGGGGTGGAGGTACCGTGGGCATTGATATAGTCGACTTCTTGCGGCGCAATCCCGGCTTTGGTGAGGGCTTGGGTCATAGCACGGGCCGCCCCGGCACCGTTTTCCAAAGGCTGGGTAATGTGGAAGGCATCCGCCGTGGCCCCGTAGCCGACGAGCTCGGCAATAATGGGGGCCCCGCGGCCTTGGGCATGGTCTAAGTCCTCAAGCACCATCACCGCGGCACCCTCGCTCATTACGAATCCGTCATGCCTGGCATCAAAAGGACACGATGCTTCGCAGGGGGTATCGTTGCGTTGCGAGAGGGCTTTTAAGGCATTGAAGCTGGCGATGCCCAAGGGGCTAATCAGGGCCTCGCAGCCCCCGGCCAACATAAGGGGGCTGTCCCTGCGCCGGATAATATCCCTGGCGACCCCTATGGCGTCTGACCCTGAGGCGCAGGCCGAAGTGATGCCGAAATTGGGCCCGGTCAGACCCAAGGCAATGGCCACATATCCTGAGGCCATATTGGCTATTAGCATAGGGGCGGCGAAAGGGCTCAGGCGGCCCGGACCTTGCTCGCGTAGGATGATGGCTTGTTGGTAGATGGTGGTCAGTCCGCCAAGACCACACCCGATAATAACCCCCGCGGCATCCTTGATCTCAGTGGTGAGCTTTATGCCTGCATTGGCCACGGCCTGCCTGGCGGCGGCGACGGCTAGTTGGGAAAAGCGGTCGGTGCGCCGGGTCTCTTTAGCGCTAAGATATTGTTCCGGAACAAAACCCTTGACCTCGCCGGCAATAGTGGTGGCAAAGCCTGCGGTGTCGAATAGGGTTATGCGATCAATGCCCGACTCCCCGGCAACTATGTTTTGCCAAGTAGTCTCGGTATCAAGGCCCAGGGGGCTGAGGATCCCAATGCCCGTAATTACAACACGCGCCGGCGGTGCCACTATATCCTCCTAAAACCACGAATGCCGGTTGCCTCATGCGGCCGGGTAGGGAAGAAATCCTGGGCGTCTAGTATGGACAGATGCTTCCGCGCTTAATTTAGCACATAGTCCAAATGGACCGCAAACGGTCATTTTTCCAAAAAGTGGCTAGTCACAGAGATTTGAAATGACGATAGATAGGCATTCTATCATGCGCATGGTTTGCGTTAACTTGGCGAGGGTTTGATCTCGCAGTGACCTTGCAATGCCATCATGGTATTTGCTGGCAAGTAATCCCTTCATACTCACAATAATCCCAAGCGGCAGAAGGATTGTTGCAGTAGACAACAAGGCCAGTGTCGTAATAATTAGAAAATGCCCAATCACCGATACTCGTTACGCTGCTTGGTATGGTGATGCTCGTAAGGTTAGTACAAAATGCGAAAGCCTTGCGACCGATGCTTGTTACGCTATTCGGTATAATTATGTTGGTTAGGCTGGGGCAGTTAAAGAAAGCACCGTCTCCTATACTCGTTACACTGTTTGGTATGGTGATGCTGTTTAGATTGGTGCAAACCGCGAAAGCTTGATCGCTAATACTCGTTAAATACACCGGAATATTAATACTGGTCAAACTGGTGCAGCCGGTGAAAGCCCCCGGGCCGATATTCGTTACGCTGTTTGGAATATTAATACTGGTCAAACTGGTGCAATCTGCGAAAGCCCATTCGTCAATACTTGCTACACCATCCGGTATGGTAATACTGGTTAGGTTAGAGCACTTGTGAAAAGCAAAAGGGTAAATACTCTTCATGACGTCTGGTAAGATGATACTGGTTATGCTGGTGCATCCCCAAAAAGCATTCTTATCAATACTTGTTACCCAGCTATCGCCGTCCATAGTTGGGGGGATGGCCACATTCCCACCTGCACCTTTGTATCCGGTGATGCTGGTATTAGGGCCGTAGATTTCGTATTCGAAATCCTCGGGGCTTGCATAAACCAAGGTCGACGTCGAGGTTGGGACAGGCGTAGTTGACACAGTGCATGATGCCAAACTGGCCAACAGACATATCGCCAATGCTATGCAAATAAACGCTTTGGTCTTCATCATTAATGCTCATGATAGCCAGCGAGTCGTATCTTAATACGCAAGTGACTAGCTGTCATTGTTTATACCAGTTGTAATGTTAGTCCGACCAGCACCTTGGCTATAGAGGTAGACGGTCTGTAACCAAGGGTACTGAGCGGCCTAGTTTGATTATACCCTTGCCTCTATTCTTCTTTCAAAATCTTGCTTCATCCTGTTTCAAAAAATGACAAAAAGCAGAGATTTGGTAACGACGGGGACGGTTGTTTTATCAGGTGCACGGTCTGGTCTGGTTTGATGCAAATGATATCCCTTGATGCCGGTAACCCTTGCGGGTTTTGATATAATGGGCTATGCCAGCAGCGACTCGGGTGGCCCTAGAAACGCTAGGATGTAAGCTTAATCAGGCAGAGGCCGAAAGCCTCGTGCGGGAGCTTGAGGCGGCAGGGTTTAATATTGTTGCCCCCGAAGAGTCATGCGACGTCTATATTTTGAATGCCTGCACGGTAACGGCAACCGCCGATACCAAGGCCCGCCATCTCCTGCGGCGAGCCTTTCGGAATATCCCGTCTCCTGTTTTGGTTATAACCGGCTGCTACGACGATAATATTTCCAGTATTGAACGTGCGGTGCCGGGGGCCCAGATTATTATCTGCCGTGATAAAACTGTCTTGGTACCGCGCCTGCGTGCTCTGGGGTATGGTGGAGCTATTGGGGGGAGTCGCCCCCCGGGGCGGACGCGGGCTTTTGTTAAGGCCCAGGAAGGATGCCGTAACTTTTGTGCCTATTGTATTGTGCCGCTCATGCGCGGCCGGGAAATAAGCCTGCCCCTGGATGATATCGCAAGCGAGGTGAGGGCCCGCGTCCAGGAGGGTTACCGGGAGATAGTGCTTACCGGGACAGAGATTGGGGCTTATCGTCATAACTACCTAGGATTACCCGATCTCGTACGGCACATCTTAGAAGAGACAGGGGTGGCCCGCTTGCGTTTATCCTCGCTGCAACCAGCGGAGGTTACTGAGGCCCTCCTAAAGCTGGGGGATAGCGGCCGCTTGTGTCCCCATTTCCATCTCTCCCTGCAAAGTGGGAGCGGCAGTGTCCTGCGGCGTATGAGGCGGCGATATGATGTGGCCGAATACCATGAGGCCATAGTTCGTATTCGGGCCATGTTTCCGGAGGCGGCGGTGACCACTGATGTTATTGTTGGTTTCCCCGGGGAGACTGATGCCGAATTTGAGGATAGTCTGGGGCTCTGTGCGTCTCTGGGCTTTGCCCGCATCCACGTGTTTCCTTTCTCGCCCCGCCCCGGCACGGCCGCAGCAGCTTTTCCCGACCCGGTAGCAACCGTTGTCAAGCGGGAGCGTTGCCGACGCATGCTTGCTTTAGCTAAGGAGAGTGCCGAAGCGTTCCGCACCCGTTTTTTGGGGAAGACCCTGAGCGTGTTGTGGGAGACTTGGGAGAATGGTGTATTATCAGGTTATTCTGAAAACTATATTAGGGTTTATGCCAAGGCGGGGGTGGGGTTGGTGAACGAGATAATGACGGTAGGGCTTACTAAACCATATCGGGATGGGGTCTGGGGAGAAATATTAGGAGGGGCTTTATGAAAACAGTAATTGTATTGGCGATGCACGGGGCATTGCCGCAGGATTTTCCCCGCGCAGAGCTTGGGGAGTTTTTTGCCCTGCATGCCCGCCACGAGGCCCATGACCCGACAGTTCCCCTTGAGCGCTATACAGCCCTTGAGAACAAGTTACGGTGCTGGCCGCGCTCGCCGGAGAACGACCCCTTTTATGCCGCATCATACGCGCTTGCACAGGCTATCGCGCAGGAGAGCGGCCTTGATGTTGTGGTGGGCTTCAACGAGTTCTGTGCCCCAGATCTGCCAGAAGCCCTGGCCTTGGCGGTAAAAGGCGGCGCCGAGCGGGTAGTGGTGGCAACAGCCATGCTGACCCGGGGTGGGGAGCATGCGGAGCGGGAGATCGCTTTGGCGGTTGAGCGGGGACGGCAGCAATATCCTGGTGTAGAAATAGTTTACGCCTGGCCTTATGAGAGCGCCGACGTCGCCCGCTTCATAACGGGGCATATTCAAAGATTTACAGCGGGCGAGTAAAGGGGAAATATTGACTATGGTGAGGAAGATTTCCCGCACCATTTCCGGGGTTACCCCCGTGGCGGTAATGACGCAACCTGCCCCCTGTCCCGGTCGTTGCGTTTATTGTCCCACCTTTAAACTTACCCCTCAGAGTTATACCCCGGAGTCTCCGGCAGTTATCCGGGCGCGTGGGGCGGACTACAATCCCCGCCGACAGGTTGAGGTGCGTCTGAGGACACTTACTGAGATGGGGCATCCTGCCGACAAGGTTGAGTTAATAATTATGGGGGGTACCTTTCTTGCAACATCCGAGGATTATCAGTATGCCGTTGTTAAGGACTGCTATGAGGCTTTAAACGGGGAAACATCGGACACTTTGGCGGCCGCTCAGGAGATAAACGAGACGGCGGCGCGGCGAGGGGTAGGCCTGTGTATTGAGACCCGCCCCGATGTGTGTGGTGTGGCAGAGGTAAAGCGTATGCTGGACTTCGGGGCCACACGGGTGGAGCTGGGGGTGCAGACATTAGATAATGCTATTTATCAGAAAGTGGAGCGGGGACATACCATTGCCGAAGTGGTGCAGGCAACTCGCATCCTAAAGCGCTATGGTTTTAAGGTCTATTATCACTGGATGCCGGGGCTACCTGGTTGCACCCCGGGGCGCGATTTGGAGCTTGCCGAAATCCTGTTTAGCGATCCCGACCACCGTCCTGATGGTCTTAAGCTTTATCCCACAATGGTGGTTGAGGGTAGCCGCTTGGAAGAATGGTACCGGGCGGGGGAGTATACCCCTTACCCCGACCAGATCATGCTGGGTCTAATGGCGGATATCAAGGCCATTGTGCCCAGCTACGTGCGTATTGCGCGGGTTTTGCGTGATATACCTTCTCAGTTTATCGTAGCCGGATTGCGCGACTCCATACGTGATAAAGTGCAGGAGTGCATGGCTCAGCGCGGGCAGAGGTGTAATTGCATCCGCTGTCGTGAATATGGCCATCGCCTTAAGGTGGGTTGGGAGGTGGGCACGCCGGAGTTAAAAAGACTGGATTATGATGCCTCCGGGGGACACGAGGTATTTTTGAGCTATGAGGACGGGCGAGGGACGCTTTTTGGATTACTTAGGTTGCGTCTTGAGCCCGAGCCACCTGAGATGCTTGGGGACAAAGCCTTGGCTTTGGTTAGAGAGCTACATGTCTTCGGGCCGGAGTTGGCCCTGGGGGCCAGATGCGGCGAGGCCGCCCAGCACCGCGGATTGGGAAGGATGTTACTGGCTGAGGCAGAGCGTGTGGCGCGGGAGGAGTATGGGGTCCGGTCGGTTGCCATTCTGAGCGGGGTAGGTGCCCGGCGGTACTACGGCGAATTGGACTACGCTCTTCGCTTTGGCTACATGGTCAAAGAGCTTGGCTGCTGACAGAGGCGGGGGATAACAGTTTTAGGGGTGAAACAGTAGGCATGGATTATGTTGTTAGAAAAGCGCGCAAGGGTGATAATCTCAACATAGCCAGAACAATAGCGTATAGTTTTGAGAAAACCTTTTCCGTTTTTACCAAGGATATGGAGCGCATGGCTAAAGTCTTTGAGAATGGTGTTGCCGTCGATCGTTTCTATGTTGCAGAACACAATGAAGAAATAATTGGTATTGTTGCGTGCGGTGATTGTACGGGGCGGGCTCTTGGAACAACTAAAGATGAGTGTAAAAAATATCTCGGATTATTTCGGGGACAAATGGCTTTTAGAGTAATCCGTTCTGAGCTTATGCTTCCGCATAATTATCCCGCAACTACGGGATATATTGACGTTATCGGTGTTTTACAGCAAGCAAGAGGAAAAGGCGTTGCGAGTGAACTGCTTAAAGAACTTGTAAAGAACAACCCACAGTATAATGAGTTTGTCCTTGATGTAGAAAGCGTTAACACCTCGGCTATCAAGATTTATGCAAACTTTGGCTTTGTCGAGTTTAAGCACGTGCCTTTTACGAAGATTTTTAAGCGCAGTCGGATATTTATGAAATATACATTACCTGGTCCTATGGCGATGCCCTGCCAATTTAAGTGAATAACTCTATATTGTTAGGCATTTATGTTATTTATCTTCGTAATGCCCTTTGCACAGAGAAACCTCAATGGCCTTATCACCAATGAGGCGATAAACCAAGCGGTTCTTTTCATCAATACGACGCGAATACCATCCGGATAAATCCCCGCTTAATGCCTCAGGTTTTCCAATCCCATCATAGCCATTGCGTTAAATATCCGTTATCAGATCATTAATTCGCTTCAGAGTCTTTTTGTCTTGGTTTTCCCAGTAAATATAATCTCTCCACCCGGATTCGGTGAAGTTGATTTTCATACTTCCATTGCTCGCAATTCATCAAGCGTTTTTGTAACAAATTTACCATTGTCAGCTTCTTGAATAGATTTGCGCAAGTAAGACATATTTGTTGAGCTATAAAACGGATCCGTCGCAAGGGATAGTTCAAAAGGAATTTTCCCTTGTCGCAAAGATTGGCGCACAAAAATATTAAACGCAGATGACATATTCAAGCCTAACTCGCAAAAAAAGACTTCGGCTTGCTCTTTTAACTCCCTGTCAATTCTTATGTTCAGATTTGTAGTATTAGCCATTATTAAGCCACCTTTATGATGAGTGCCTTAGGTAATAAGTATAATAAAAAATTTACGCGCAATATCAATACATTGCGCGTAAAACACTCCATTTATGAAAACCGCCAAGTGCGTGCTATTTGCCCCGTAGTGCGAGCATCCTTCTAGCTCTTAGCTTTATCAGCTCAATTACAACAAGCGGGGATATAGACATACCTAGGGTGATTAGCCAGTGACTTAGGCTCATGGGGGCACAATAGAAAGCTTCTCTTATTCCTGGGACTAAGGCTGTGATGGCGATAAGCGTTATCGAGAGACAGGCCCCGGAGAATAACAGCCTGTTAGAGGTTATGCCGATAGTAAACAGGGACTTGTTAAAACTCCTGACATTAAGGATATTGATGATTGAGGCAAGGGCCAAAGTAACGTAGGCCATTGTTTGGCCGACCTCGGGGGACGGCGCAACTGAGGATGATATATTTGCATGACTACCGATGAAATAGCCCAGCATTGTAATACAAGTAAGCACTGTTGCCACGATCGCCGTGCGCACGCCTATCCCGAAGGCGAAAATATTTACATTTTTCCCGATGGGTTTTTTCTTCATGGCGTCATCTTCCAGTTTTTCCCGGCACATACACAAGTCGGGGATTCCGTCGGCGACGACGTTGATGAAGATCAGTTGTATGGCGGCCAGCGGAGTTGACCTCCAAATAAGAAAGCCCAAAATCATTACGATGATCTCGGCGATATTGCTTGATACCAAAGAGATAAGGACTTTACGGATATTGTCGTAAACCCTTCTACCCTCTGCCACGGCCGACACGATGGATGCAAAGTTGTCGTCGGTCAGGATAATATCGCTGGCGTTCTTAGAGACGTCTGTGCCCGAACCCATGGCAATACCGACATCGGCCGCTTTGAGAGCGGGGGCATCGTTGACGCCGTCTCCGGTCATGGCAACGATCTCTCCGTGTGTTTGCCATGCCTGGACGATGCGTATCTTGTCCTCTGGGGTAACCCTGGCGTAAACCGAGTACCCCTTTATGTTAGCTGCTAGGTCCTCTTGGGGCATCTCGGCCAGCTCAACCCCGGTAACGACTTTCTCGTTCGGGCCGAGAATACCGATTTCACGGGCGATTGCCGAGGCTGTAATGGCATGGTCGCCGGTGATCATAATCGTCTTTATCCCAGCTTCTTTGGCAATCTGCACCGCTGTTTTGCTCTCCGGGCGCGGCGGGTCGATCATGCCGACAAAACCCGCAAAAGTCAGCTTGTGCTCCAACTCATTGGCGTCCAAGGTATCGGGCAGGGCGTCGTAGTACTTATAGGCTACGGCTAATACGCGCAGGGCATCTTCGGCGAACTCGTCGTGAATGCGCTTAGCTGTTTTGTCGCAAACGGATGTGGCGTCGACGGGGATCATCTCAAAAGCGCCTTTGGTTATCGAGATATAGCGCACGTCATCAAGGTCGCCTGTTTTATGAACCGTTGTCATCATCTTGCGGTCGGAATCAAAGGGGATCTCGTGTACTCGGGGGAAGATTGAGTTTAGGCTCTCCTGGTCAATGTGCTTATTCTTAAGCAGGCGGATGACGGCGGTCTCTGTCGGGTCGCCGATTTCGTGTTCCCCGGTGTCATGAATCTCAATGGTGGCATTACTTGCCAGGCCCATCATTTCAATAAGGCGCATTTCATCATGGTTAAGCTCGTTTTCCACATCGGTCGGCTCGTGCCCCACAGCCCAGACCTTTTTGATTGTCATGCGGTTCATGGTCAGGGTTCCTGTTTTGTCTGAGCAGATGACGGAGGCACTGCCCAATGTTTCCACAGCGGGAATCTTGCGGATGATGGCATGCTTTTTTGCCATGGTCAGTACGCCGTAGGCCAGGGTTATGGTGACAATGATAGGCAGGCCTTCGGGGATTGCGGCCACAACCAATGAGACGGAATTGAGTAAAATATCCGCTATCTCAACGCCAAATAGTAGCTGCAACAAAAACAGGGTGGCGCCGGATATTATGGCGATAACGCAGATCAGTTTGCACAGGGCATCCATTTTTTGCTGCAGAGGGGTTCGCTCTTTTTTAGTCGCGTTGAGAAGCCCGGCTATTTTGCCCATTTCGGTAGTCATGCCGGTCTCGACGACAACGGCCTTGGCCTTTCCGTTGGTGATTAGACAGCCGGAGAACAGCATGTTGAATTGATCGCCCAAGGGGGCTTTTTCATCAATTTCGGCATTGGCATCCTTATCGACGGGGACGCTCTCCCCGGTAAGCACCGCCTCCTCAACCTTAAGGCTTATACTTTCAATGATTCGGGCATCGGCGGGGATCATGTCTCCTGCGCCTAGGAT
>Ga0123356_10007653_pt1 | contig 10761 bp, 1 predicted proteins | sample TergutEmb28metaG_2_FD_92546 | JGI IMG/M metagenome (GOLD analysis project Ga0123356, IMG submission 92546) | Embiratermes neotenicus P3 segment gut microbial communities from Petit-Saut dam, French Guiana - Emb289 P3 | ecosystem: Host-associated > Arthropoda: Insects > Digestive system > Gut ... | reverse complement strand
GTTTCGTCACTGCCGACATTGGTAACTGTTACGTTCAATGCAGGACGTAAACCGTATCTTAATGCTGCGGGAGCGAATGTGTGTGGGCCTGTTATGCTGAGTCTAAGAGCTTCTTCAGGCGCCTCAGTCGTTATTACGTCACTGCGTAATGCTGTTCCGGCTGCTACGTTTGGCAGATTAGCCTTTGCGCGTGCCCATACATAATAATCTGTAGCGGGCTGCAGTCCTGTAAACACTGCCGTGGCCGGGGGCGAATCGAATGACTGCCATACGAGATTTGTTGGTAATCTTGTAGCTGCGTTTGTCGTGATGGCATACTCAGTTTCCTGTCCGAGTTCAAAAGGCGTCGGAAAGTGATGATCTATCGTTATGGTTGTCGCAGTTCTACTGAGAGCCACAGGTTTTTGCACTGTAGCGGATGACGTTGCTCTGGTTACTCGGAATCTGACGTTGAAGCTTGCCGTTACGGCGTCGCCATCGCTGACTTTTACTGTCGCATTGTATGTTCCTACTTCAAGACCGGAAACCGGCATGACATCGAATTCGTCGGTATTTTCCCTTCCAGGTTCGAGATCCTCAATTTTAGGATCTATGATGGGGTCGCCGTTACCTACTATCACGAATGCATCCTTGTCTATACCTTCTATCGTGATATTCAGTAAATCAATTTTTTTGGTGCCTGAATTAAATACAGTTATTGTACGAATCTGAGCATTTCTAGGGTCTGTGTTATATGTGGCTGAACCCATATCTAACAATCCAGCTCTATTAATAAAGCCATTTTCTAATTGGATGCGGTGATCGGGTCTGTCTGTGGTTATGTCTCCTAAGCGTTGTGCTGCTGTTCCTGCATTATAGCTTGCATTCGACGCTGTGCGTGCCCAGACAGTGTATCTGGTTTCCGGATTTAATCCTGTGAAGGTCAGCCCTGTCTGCCATGTGAGATTTGCAGGTAATCTTGTAGCTGTGCCTGTCGCAATGGCATATTCCACTGCTTGTCCGGTTGCTGTTGCCGGTGCCAATGTGCTTTGGATTGTTACGGTTGTAGCTGTTGGTTCTCCGTCTAATGACATTGTTCCGGTCAAAGCAGCGCCTGCTACTCTGTTTACTACAAATCTAACAAGGAAACTCACTTCGGCGTCATCGACTGATACAATTACTCTGGTTTGATGCAGTCCGCCGGGTAGCCCTTCTTTTGGCCTGACTGTGAAGGGAACTGTGTCTGTTAATGAATTGATAACTCCTTCGAATGGATTTGGTAATATTTCAAAGCTATCTTCATCAAAGCCATCAAACTCTACCTCTACAGTTCCAAGTGCTCCTTGTGTACCGACGTTCCTGACTACTACCGATAATGCCGGTGGTAGTGCTAATCTTCCTCGTCCTCCATCGGTGTAACCTAAGTCGGCTGATGCGAACGTATGTGAAACAAGATTAGTAATTCGTCCAGAGCCGACTGCTATGCCAATTGGCGGCCGACTTGTATCTAACGCTACGCTGCGGACTGCTCTGCCTGCGTCGCGGTTATCATTACGTGCACTGCGTGCCCATACAAAGTGTCTGGTCGAGGGTTGCAATCCGTCAAACTCTATCGGGTCAGTATCATCGAATTGCTGCCAGACCAGATTTGCCGGTGCTGATGCTGCTGTGCTTGTTGTTATCGCATACTCGATTTTCTGATCACCTGTGCCTGCTGCCATAGTGACCGCATCATCTTTTATCGTTATTTTTGTAGCTGTTATTTCATCTGTAATAATAGCCGGAGTTGCATTTCTTGGCCATGAAACGGCAAGACCTGCTGCTCTGTTTACTGTGAAGCTTACGTTGAAGGTTGCTGAGAAATCCTGTATCACAGGTGGACTTGCTTGACCGCCGCTTACTGTCACCGTTGCCGTATATCTGCCCGGTTCGAGATCAGCTTTTGGTTGTACAGTGAAGTTGGCTCTCCCGTTTCTTGCAATGCCGCCAGCCGGGACTGCCGTGGTTACGAGAGTAAAATCGTCATTGTTTGTCCCTGAGAGTGCGATAGTCAGTGGACCTGTCGGGTTTGTGCCTGTATTATTTATCGTGATAGTACATGGTCCAGGTAATCTGCCACCATATGCCATCGCTGAGAATGTAAATGTATCTGTTCTGCTAAGTCTTATGCTATTTGTGCCAGCCGCTGTTTTTATCGCGGCGGCGCTGCGAACTGCTTCGCCTGCATCGTGGGCGGTGTTCGCTCTAGAGCGTGCCCAGACGAAGTATTCTGTATCATGAAGCAGGTTGTTGAACGTCGTTTGTGTCTGCCAGACTAAACCTGTAGTGGGCATCGTAGTAGAATCATCTGTGGTGATGGCGTATTCAACTACTTGTCTGCTGGGGTTTGGTGTTGCCACTGTTACAGCATTAATCGTTATACTGCTGTTGGTCGGTACGCCACGCACGGTCGGCAGTCCAACAACTGCTAAGCCATCTGCTCTTTCTGTCGATATCGGTAAACTCCGTACTACCGTGCCGGCGTTGCAGTTTGCGTTTGCACGGGTTCGTGCGAACACATAATAGGTTGTTGCTCCTGTAAGTCCTGTAAATACTATCGGGTCACCGGGGTCGGGTTCGTCGAAGGTGCTCCAACCTGCGTTTGCGCCCGGTGTTGATGTTGATCTGCCGATCGCATACTCTATTACCTGTTCACCGCGGTTAGGTGCGGCTACATCTAATGCGCTTACCGTTATGGCGGTAAGGGTTGGGTCGCCGACTACAGTTGGTGTTCCGACTACTGCTGCGCCCGGGCCTCTGGATACCGTGAAGCTTACGTTAAAGGTCCTGGATAATGTATCCGTACCTGTGCCGCCGCTGACTGTTACTGTAGCTGTGTGGGTTCCTCCCATGAGGTCCAGTTTGGGTTCGACAGTAAAGATGGCTGTGCCGCGGTTTGCTGCGATGCTTGGTATGCTCGTGTCTGATAACTCGAAGCTGCTAGCATTATCGCCACTTAGTGCTACTGTTAATACACCGGTCGGTTGGGTATTATTACCCGTACCCGAGTTGTTTGTTATCGTTACTCTATGAGCCGGTGCCTGCGCACGTGTATATCCGAAGGGTCTTGCGGTAAATGTTCGCGTACCGGTTTGGCTTAAGGTGAACGCCGGAGCACCTCTCTGCGGAGCAAACTTGAAGGCAGAATCGGCGCCATCATCGTCCCAATCTATGGAACTACCATTTATAATGGCATCTGTGTCTGCTAAACGGTTAAGTCTTAGATCGATTTTTGTATAAGTTGTGGCAGAGCGCAATGTAACTGATGTCAGCACGTTGTTATGTGCATCAAGATCAACTAGTGCTGCGTTGCTGCTCACATCCAATGTGGATAGCTGGTTTCCTCTGACATCAAGTTTCTCCAATGCAGTAAAGTGCTGAATACCTGCAAGGCTTCTTATGCCACTTACCATTGCCATCAGTTCTGTTATATCTTCGACATCTTCTGCAAGAATTGGATCATCACCCGACTTACCGACTTCCGCTCTTACGATTGCAAGAAAAGCAGGGTCAGTGAAATCATCTGTGATGTCAGTACTTGCCATTGCAAATTCAAAGAGTTCCACAATTTCTTCGTCATCAGGATCCTCATTGTTCGCCGGGTCACTGTTGTCTTGTCCGTCATCCGTCGGTTCGGTGCCGGGTTCAGTGCCGGGCTCCTCATCATCGGCCGGTTCGTTTTCCGGAATTGGTTCTGGCTCTGTGATTTCTGTGATTGTCAGATCACCCTCCGCTGATGCTGTCATCGGGAATGCTCCCATCAACATCACCAGTGCCAAAAGCAGTGCCATTGATTTCTTGAACTTGCTAAAAATTCTCATTAAAACGTCTCCTTATTATTTGTAATATTGTTTGTAATTTGAGAAAAAAAGTGCGACCATCAATGTATCACAACTAAGCCGCGAACATCTAGAGGTTGCACGCATTGTTAACGAAATGTTTACTTTTTATGGATGCTTTGAATGGTAGTGTCGAAATGCGCGTGTAAAATGTACGTTTTCGCCGTGCTGAGCGCAAAAGGGACGGTGCTGTTATGCACCGTCCCGTGTGTGTTGCTGTTTGCGCCTGTTCGGGTTCGATTGAACGTGTAATATGCTCAGGTGGACGCAAACTCGTTTTTACAGGCGGATGTTTATGCGTACTGTTATTACTGTTGGTCTGGCGTTTCTCAGTGCGGTTGGGTTGCCGGCGCCGTCGAGTACATATGTGCCCTCGGCCCAGAGTTCCAGTCTTATGCTGTAGTTGTTTCGGAGTTCTGTCTCCGTTCTACCGTTGCTGCTGACCGTGCCCCATGGCACTTCGCCGTCCCTAAAGCGTATTGTCCAACTGTCGGCTCCGTTTTGTTCGATCACTAATGCGTTTGGAATCAAAGTCCCGTTTTCATCTATGAAACGGAGGTTATCCAAGCTCGATTGTTGGATGCTTACTTGACCCAGTTTGACGTTTGCGGGTGTTGTCAGGTTCAAGCGTATATCGTCGCCCCTATGCGGCATTGCTGCACGTAATGTAACGTTATTCGCTGACATCCACGCTCTGCTTATCGTCTGTGCCGGTGTGATGTTGAAGACAAATCTGTGCCTTACAGTGCTGTCCGGTCCTGTTCCTGTTTCTATCCATGACGTGAGTGTCCTGCCTTCAAGCTCGATTTCTATTGCAAGGCTGTACCTGGTACGCGGTTCTACATTGCCTATTGCTATGATCCTGAATGTGTTTTCTCCGGGTACATGTACGGCTTTGAAGAGCTCGCTTTCTACATTAGGTGTAACTTGTAATCCGCCAACTATCCTTTGCTCTAAGAGCTTTACACCCTCGATCCTTTCAGATGTGTTGTTTAGCCTTATCGTTGCATCTATTGCAGATTCCGGGTTTGATATGTCTATCCTGCCTCTTTGGGAGACCGTAAATGTGGCATCGGCTTTTACTATTCGCAGGTTCACGGCAACGGTCCTCTGAGTGCGCTCAGTTCTGCCACTCATCCGCATAAGTTCCTCTGAACCTATGCGTACTTGAATCGTGCGATTTGTAGCGTTGCCTATCAGCAGTTGGCTGAGATCAACTCCGGGTTTTACACTAAAGGTGATCATATTATTGCCATCGACTCTGAAGTCAATATGATCTTTCAGGACAGAGTCGAAACTGTCAATACCACCAGCTCTGCCTCCCACGCTTATTACCCGCCAGTCGGGGAGTACAAGATTAGCTGCGTTTAGGTTTATCGGCAGTGTGACGATGTCCGTACCGGGAGTGTGACTTACATTTACCGTTACAGTCCTTGATGCCGGTGACGGGTTGAGGTTTCTCGGGTTGAATACCCTTATATTGAGCGGTAACGTGACTTCCGCGTCAGTACCTTTGAATTTTATGATCAGGTTAGTTCTGCCTGCAACTGCGTTTCCATAGTTTTCAGGGCTGATAGATAGCTCTCCGAAACCATTTCTACTTATATAATCCACTTCGACCATAATGCCATTTCGCACTGATGGCGCTTCTGACCTGACACTTTCAACCTCATAGAAGCTTTCAAACGGTATCCTTACGTTGCGTGTGAGCAGGCGAACTGTTGCTGCGCCTGTGAAGTTGCTGTTGGTATCAAATCTGTCGTCGAGCAGCGTGACTGTCGTTGCTGAGAGTCTGAGGGCCGGCGGGTTGTTTACTACCCGTAGATTTACATTATGGGTATTTCTGGTAGCTGCGGTGCCGCCCGACTTAAGGCTGATATAATCTCCGGGATTAACCTCTACTGTAACGGGGATGTTGCCTGCGCGAGCACCCGGTAGAAGCTGAACACGGTTGTCGCCGATAACTTCTATCCTCGCGGTGTTGCTTCTGGGAGTTATACTTGTCACGTCATACACTACACCGTCGGCATCTATCAATTTGACTTCTGTTTCATTCATATAGAACACGTCAAGCTGGTCGGCTACCACAGCAAGCCTTTGCGGGAATCTGTTTATTATCGATACGTTGAGTCGTCCTTCTACTTGGATATTTCTTGAATTGGTCGGGTTGGGATGATCACCTATGACAACTGTGAGATTATTAAAGTTTCCGGTTCCGCTTCTTTCTCTATTGTAGTCGATAGCTATTGCTGTGCCGTCATCGTTTAGCCACGCTGTCAGCGGACGAATGCGGTTATCGGTAATATCAGCAGATATATTGTCTGCAGGGGGACCGTCATCAGTGGTGAGCTCTCTCTGCCTGTTCGTTCCGAAATTTTCGTACAGTCTGACTGTTCTGTCATCGTCTTCGTCCGGTATATAGTTGAGTACGATCGGTACTTCTACATAGGCGTCTCTTTTTGCGCGGTTTATCACGGCGGTGTTATCTCCAAGCCTTGCTGTACGATCATAATAGTCAAGATCTTCTACGATATTGACCTCGGCGTGTGCTCTGTATACCACCCCGTCAATAGTTACGGCAACTGACACTGCCTGTCTTATTTCGTAAGGTACTATGACATTGAGCCTGATCTCACTGCGGTTAAGGTGGTCGGCGGTAAAGACACCGCTGCCTATGCTCCATAATATACTGTCCGGCTCTTCGCCCTGCGGTATATTTACCGATAGAATGACCGGTTCTAATTGTCCGACTGTTGCTGTTGTGAAGCTCGGTGATATAGCTAAGCTTATAGGAATCGCATTAGTCTTTATTTGCAACGAACCGCTTGCGGGTGAGGCGGAATGGGTTGCTGTTTCCTTGACTCTGGCAAAGAAGAAGTATGTCGTATTTTGTGTCAGGCCGCTGAATGTTATACTGCTGTTTACGCCGGCATCACGCCAGCCGGTGTTCGGTGCTATGTTTGTTGAATTCATTGCATATTCAAGAGTCGATGACGCATTAAGTGTCACGCTTGATGTTGTGCGAGTTCCCGAAACTTCAGTTGGTGCCGCAGGTGCAGGAACGTCAACCCTGGTTACCACAAAGCGCAAGTTAAACGATCTGGGTGCTATAAATGCACCACCGCTTACTGTTACCGTCGCAACGTATGTGCCGATAGGGAGTCCCGTGTTTGGCACGACTGTAAATGTTCCTGCAGAACCGTTTACTTCAAGGTTTGGTATAAACGTGCGATTCAGCGTGAAGCTGCTTGCATTTGCGCCGCTTAGTGCTATCGTTAACTCGCCGGTGGGCTGATCTCCTCTGTTGGTCACTGTGATTTCCAGTGGTGTCTGTGCACTGTAGTCCAGAGCTACGGTGCCGAAGTTATGAGGACCGGTCTGGCTTAACTCCATAATAAAGTTATACAGTGGTTTCTGTGGGCTGAACCGGAAGTTTCCGGTGCCCCAGCGGATGTCACTTCTGCCTGTTACGGCATTTATGGTCAAACGGTTCTGGCGCAAGTCGATGGACCAATAATGCGCATTAGGGCTTAAGTTAACTTCTATCAGCTCGTTGTTATTAACAAGAAGTTGATCCATGTTATGATTTTTACTTACATCAAGCTTTGTCAGCAGATTGTTCATACCGACCACAGACCACAGGTATGGACTATCACTGAGATTGAGTTCTGTCAGCTTATTATTAGTAAATTGTAAATAACCTAAGTTCTCGTTGTTGCTTAATACCAACTCTTCCATATCATTATTATTCACGATTACCCACCATAGATACGGGTTGTTGCTCAGGTCGAGTTTGGTTATTTGATTATGCGTTATGACAAGATCCTCAAGTATCCCGTTGTTGCTCAAATCCAATGCTGTTAGCTTGTTATACGATGCAGATAAGCGCTCTAGCTGTGTGTTTGCAGTTAATACCAACGCTGATATTTCGTTGTTGACAATATCAAGCTCTCGTAATTGAGTATTATTGCTTACGCTCAGTGATGTCAATCGATTATCCACACAGTAAAGCGTTTCCAATGCAGGGTTTGCGTTTACATTCAATGATGTCAACTGATTGTTAGAGCAGTCCAGAGTTTTCAAGGCTGTATTTGCGCTTAGGTCTATCGATGCCATCTGATTGTTACTGCAGTTAAGGTGCTCCAACTGAGTAAGACGCTCGACTCCTGCAAGGCTTGAGATGCCGCGTCCTGATACATTCAGATATGAAAGGTCAAAAACATCGCCTATTGTGATGTCATCAGTCGGTGATAACCCGGCTATTTGCCTAACTGCTGCACGGAAGTTCGTGTCTATGAAATCGTTGGTTATAATCGTAGCGGCGTTGGCAGGCATGTCGTTTTGTGGCGCGAATTGGTAGGAGCCAAGGGTCAGGTTATTCAGACCGTTTATAGCAGTTTCGCTTGGTAAGCGGTTTCGTTGAACATATAACGTATGTAGTTTTCTGTTGTTGCTCAAATCCAAGGCTGTCAGCCTGTTGTTATTAACGCGGAGTTCGTTAAGGTTAGGACTGTTGGTCAGGTTGAGAGTCGTAAGCTGGTTGGAGCTGCAATCGAGGAGTGTCAATCCGGTGCCTGTGGGTACAGGAGTTGGTAAGATCAGGCTTCTCAGATTGTTTCTACTGCAGTTGACCTCACTCAATGCCGGATTGCGGCTCAGATCTAATGTGGTCAAATTGTTGTTGTTACAATCGAGCATACGCAATGAGGTAAACAGACCTATACCGGTAAGGTTGGATATGTCATGCCCGGAAACATATAGCTCTGTCATGTTTACGATCGCACTTAGTCTGATTGGTCCATCATTCCAAATGCCAAGATTATTTCTTATTGCTCTTCTGAAGTTTGGATCGGGAATATCTGATTCATTTAAAGTTCGATCATTGTTCGGTCTATACTGAGCAATAAATAAAGTATCAAATTCTATTACGTCGTTCACAGTAAGCCATGGGGCCGGAAAACCCCAAACGAAGGCACTCCAGCCGGTAAATCTAAAGCCGACACGAGTCGGAGCCGATGGTGGGGTGACAGAATCGCCCTGCTCAACTTGACGCGTTGCAAGTACGGTTCCGTCCCAGTCCTCAAAGGTGACAGTAGCGAGCCATCTTTGAGGCCAGAAGTTGAGATTAAATGCGCTACCTTTAACGTCAAGGCCTATGATGTCGTTTTCATCATTCATAATGTTGAACTGGACATTGAGACGTTCCAGTTTAGGCGTGTTTGTTATGTTTACACTCGTCAGATTGTTCGCGGCTGCATCAACATTCTCTAAGTTGGGCATATTGCTAATATCCAGTGTAGTGGCAAGTTGGTTTTGGTAGGCATAAAGATCTGTCAGTGCAGCGTTACTGCTCACATTTAGTGTAGTAAGTTGGTTGCTGCCGACTTCAAGAAAAGTCAGTGCAGTGTTACTGCTCACGTTAAGTGAGGTCAGTTGGTTGTCGCGGACATTAAGATGTGTCAGAGCAGTGTTACTGCTCACGTTAAATGAGGCCAGTCGGTTGTCAGCGGCAAAAATATTTGTCAGTGCAGTGTTACTGCTCACGTTGAGTGAGGTCAGTTGGTTGTCTCCGACACTAAGATCAGTCAGTGCAGTGTTGCGACTAACATCAAGTGTAGTAAGTTGGTTGCCCCAGATATTTAGATTAGTCAGCGCAATGTTATTAGTCACATTCAATGCAGTTAGTCGGTTTTCAGAGGCAATAAGAGTGGTCAGCGCAGTGTTATTGCTCACATTCAATGTAGTTAGTCGGTTTCTCCAGACATATAGTTCTTTTAGTGCTGCGCTATTACTCACATTCAGTGTGGTCAGTTGGTTTTCTTGGGCATGAAGCCACTCCAGTGCTGTGTTATTACTCAGATCCAGTGTGGTTAGGTTGTTTCCGTTGACGTAAAGATCTTTCAAATGTATATTGCCACTAAGATTAAGTGTGGTCAAATTGTTGTCTATGGCAGTAAGATATTCCAAAGAAGTAAAGTGCTGGATGCCTGCCAGGCTTGCGATGTTTTTATTGTCAACAAGTACAGAAAGGATACCTTCAACATCGCTTTTGAGGATCGGTTCCGGGTGAGGCTTGGTAAGCTCCTCCCTTATATATGCAAGGAAGTTAGGGTCGGTGAATGAGGTTGTTATATCGTCAGATGATTCTGCTAATTCTATGTTCAGGTCGATTTCGGGGTCGGTGATATCTTCGGGGTTGGTTTCCGGAGGTGGTTCGGTTGGAGTTGTTTCGTTGGGATCGGGGTTAGTGTTTGGGGTTTCGTTATCTGTATTATCTTCCGGGGGGTCTGCAGGAGGGCTTACGTCGGTTTCTATCTCTACAGGCGTGATTTCGAGTTCGGCTGCGCCTGTCAGGGGCATGATGCCCATCATCATTACTATTGCGAGTAGTAGAGCCATTGTTTTTTTGATGCTTTTTTGAATCTTCATTTTGATGTCTCCTGCTTTCATTTTTTGAAAATTTTATGGAGTCTATGAATAAACAATGTCGTTATTCACAACTTGTTCATAATACCACATGTTGTGGTATAACATCAAGAAAAATAAGTAAAAATTAACCAAAAAAATGCAAAAAAAACACATAGCAGGACATTATTTTTGATATGTCAAACTATGTGTCAAATTTGCGTGTTTATTTGCAACTAATTGCGCTATATATGTGGGATTCGTGTCAAGGGCGCGATGACGGGGGTTAGAGTTGGTTGCGTTTTATTTTTCCGCTTATTGTTTTTGGGAGGCTGTCGCGGAAGACTACTATTCTGGGGTATTTGTATGGTGCTGTGTGGGATTTTACGTATTCCTGGATTTCTTTTTTGAGTTCTTCCGAGGGCTTCTGGTCTTTTACCAGGACGATGCTTGCTTTTACGACTTGTCCGCGGATCTCGTCGGGTTCGGGGGATACTGC
>Ga0123356_10007652_pt1 | contig 10762 bp, 12 predicted proteins | sample TergutEmb28metaG_2_FD_92546 | JGI IMG/M metagenome (GOLD analysis project Ga0123356, IMG submission 92546) | Embiratermes neotenicus P3 segment gut microbial communities from Petit-Saut dam, French Guiana - Emb289 P3 | ecosystem: Host-associated > Arthropoda: Insects > Digestive system > Gut ... | reverse complement strand
ATGCGACCTCGCCACCCCGCCAGGCCACCGACCCAACCCAGCCAACCAACACCCCACCTCAGCTACCCGGATTCGGGCGCCCGCCCATCTTGCGGTTGATGCCACGCGGCTGACACTCACAGCTGGGTGGCGCTGACCGAGCGGTTTGGTAACTTTTCGGTTTCGCTGTGGGCTCTATGTCTTTCCCCTAATCAACACTGTCCCCTATCATTTTGAACTCGGTGTACGGTCAGTCCGTCGCCCCGTCCATCAGGGGCTAGTGAATATTGAACGTCGAAAGCGAGGATGCCGACCAGGTGGTGGATCACAATGTGGAGGTCCACGCCGCTAGCTAAGCTAGCGAGATGTGGCCAACATAGTTGCTGACCAACCGCCGGTAAGAAGTTCAACCAGCAGGTCAAGGCCAACAGTGTTGTTGATGAGCCGAAGGCAAGATGCACAACGAAGAAGGTCAGAGCCAACGAAGCAGTTGACCAGCGTAGGCAAGAATCCGCCAAGGTGTATTGTTCACCGGTCCCTTAGGACACGAGGCTAACCCAATATGAAGGAAGCAAAGTAAAGATGAAAAGAACCACAATTGGGCTCGTACTCGCAGCCGCGATGACGCTCACCCTCGCCGCTTGCGGGTCAGACAGCGGCTCAAACGAAGACAAGCCCACGGCTAACGCCGGTGGCAACGAGTCCGCCACCATCAAGATCGGCCTGAACTACGAACTCTCCGGCGCCGTTGCCACCTACGGCCAGGCCAGTGTCGATGGCATTGTCATGGCTGTCGATGAGATCAACGCCAACGGCGGCATCAACGGCAAGCAAGTCGAGCTGGTCCGCTACGACAACAAGTCAGAGCCAGCCGAAGCCACCACCTTGGCCACCAAGCTGATGACCCAAGACAATGTCATTGCCATCATCGGTCCAGCCACCTCCGGTTCGTTCAAAGCGACCATCCCGGTGGCGGACAAGAACAAGGTGCCTGTTGTCTCTGGCTCTGCTACAGCTGATGACGTCACAGTCGACTCCTCTGGCGTTAAGGAATACGCCTTCAGGACCTGCTTCAACGACTCTTTCCAGGGTGTCACCATGGCTAACTTCGCGGCCAACAGCCTGGACGCGAAGACCGCTTTTGTCTTTAAGGACAATTCCAGCGACTACGCCAAGGGTTTGGCTGAAAACTTCACTGCCACCTTCACAGCCGGTGGCGGCTCCATTGTCGCTGAAGAGGCCTACGTGGCTGGCGACAAAGACTTCAACGCCGTGCTGACCAGGGCTAAGGGCATGGATTTTGATGTGCTCTACCTGCCGGGCTACTACGAAGAAGCTGGTCTAATCATCAAGGCCGCCCGCGATCTGGGTATCACCGCACCGGTGCTGGGCGCTGACGGTTTCGATTCACCTGATCTGCTCAACCTCGGTGGGGCTGCGGCGTTGAACGAGGTGTACTTCACCAACCACTATTCCTCGCTGGACCAAGATCCCAAGGTGGTCAAGTTCATCGAAGAGTTCACCGCCAAGTATGGCGAGGAGCCTAACGCTTTCCACGCCCTTGGTTATGACACCGCCATGTTCGTAGCCGACGCGATTGGGCGGGCCAGCGACCTGACCGGCGAGGCCGTCAAGGCCGCTCTGGCTGAGACCAAGGACTTCCCCGCTGTGACCGGCACCTTGTCTGTTGACGAAAACCACAACCCGGTGAAAGCCATTGTGGTGATTGGGCTCAAGGACGGCGTCCAAGCCACGTCCGAAAAGATCTGATCTAGCCAACCGTGACCAGGGGATTAGTGAACAATCCGCGTCGGTTGCTTCTTGCTATTGCCGCTCCTTATTCACCAACCCCTAATTGCAGGCGCCGGAGCTGCGGACTAGTCCCTGGCTCCGGTGCTTGCTAATCTCCAGCCTTGGAGACTGTTAGATAACAGGCTCCACCACCCGTGTCGTTTGGGCAACCAGCATCGCTGCCCAAACCGACGCAGCCAACCGCTACCGGCGGACTTGGGACGGAGGCGCTGCCGCCAATGCCCCAGGGCACCGGGGCAAAACTAGCGTCCAACCGCTTTTGTCGCCTGGGCAGCGCGCCACGCAGACCAGGCAACAAGCGATGGGAGTGCGTAGCCAGCGGCTTGGGCAGTGGGCACACCTGCCAGTGCACAAGCCGGGAAGAGGACAACCGTGGACCGGGCCCAACTACTGCAGCAGCTAATCAATGGGCTGTCGGTGGGTAGCATCTTTGCGCTGGTGGCACTGGGCTACACCATGGTCTACGGGATTTTGCAGCTGATCAACTTTGCGCACGGCGAGATCCTCATGTCCGGTGCCTATGTCGGCTACTTCTGCATGTCCCACCTGCACCTGGGTTTCTTCGAGGCGCTGTTCATTGCCATGGCCGCCTGCTCGCTGCTTGGTGTGATGATTGAACGCATTGCCTACCGCCCGCTGCGCGGCTCCTCCCGCATCACACTGTTGATCACCGCCATCGGCGTTTCCCTAATCATGCAGTACACCATGATGTACTTCGTGGGTGCCAGGGTGCGCGCCTATCCGCCACTGCCTGGTTTTGTGGCCGGCTCATTCACCATTGGCGACGTGGTCATCAAGAACATGCAACTGCTGATCATTGGCATCTCGGTTTTGTTGATGGTGCTGCTGCAATACATTGTGAAACGGACCAAAGTGGGCAAAGCGATGCGGGCGGTCTCCCAGGACATGGAAGCCGCCCGGCTGATGGGGATCAGCGTGGATAACACCATCTCCTTGACCTTTGCCTTGGGCTCGGCGCTGGCCGGCGCCGCAGGTGTCCTGGTGGGGGCCTACTACAACTCGATCGATCCATTGATGGGCCTGATGCCAGGCTTGAAGTCCTTTGTGGCCGCCGTCTTTGGCGGCATTGGTCTGATCCCGGGCGCCCTGATTGGCTCCTACATCATTGGCCTGCTGGAAACCGCAGTGGCCGACAGAGGCTTCTCCATGTACCGTGACGCGGTGGTTTTCGCGGTGCTGATTGGCATTTTGATTGTCAAACCGACCGGCCTGCTAGGCAAGAATATTAAGGAGAAGGTCTGATGGCCGGCCGCCTGCCAGAGGGCCTGTCCAGCGCCCTGACCTTTGCCCGCCGCCACCTCCTCAAACCGGGTGTGCTGGTGGCGACCTACCTAATCATCCAGTTGCTCATCCAAGCCGGGGTGATTGACGACCTGTGGCAGATAGTGCTGTTCACCATCTGCATCAACATCATCCTGGCCACCTCGCTGAACCTAGTCACCGGCTTTACCGGCCAATTCTCCCTGGGGCACGCCGGCTTTATGGCGATTGGCGCCTACACCACTGGCTTAGTGACCATGCGGTTTGCCACCGTCTGGGGGTTCTTGGGTGGTCTGCTGCTTGGCGCCACCCTAGCCGCCCTGGTGGGTTTCATCTTTGGCCTGCCCACCTTGCGCCTGAGCGGGGACTACCTGGCCATTGCCACCCTTGGCCTAGCTGAGATAATCCGGGTGTTGCTGCTGAATCTAGGCTTCACCAACGGCGCCGCGGGCCTCAACCCAATCCCCCAATTCGTCAATTGGACCTGGATTTTCATCTTCACCGTGGGCACGGTGCTGATTATTTCTAACTACCTGCGTTCCGCCCACGGCCGCAACACCATAGCGGTGCGCGAAGATGAGATTGCGGCCTCCTCGATTGGGGTCAACGCGGTCCGCACCAAGGTACTGGCCTTTGTGATTGGCGCCTTCTTTGGCGGCCTGGCAGGCGGGCTATACGCTGCCAACTTCTATTTCATCAAACCCGACCTATTCGGGTTCCTCAAGTCGATCGACATTCTGATCATTGTGGTGCTGGGCGGCCTGGGCTCCCTGTCCGGCTCAATCATTGCGGCAATAGCGCTGGGGCTAATTTCAGAGCGCCTCCAAAGCCTGGACAACCTCCGCATGGTCTTTTACGGCTTAGTCCTGGTATTAATCATGCTGTTCCGTCCGCAGGGCCTATTGGGCGACCGGGAACTCTCGCTGGAAATGCTGGGCCACCTGTTGCCCTGGCGTTACCGCTTCGTGGGCCCGCCGAAACGCCAGACCAAACGCCAACCCGGCAAGCTGCGCCAGGCCAAAAACAAGGCCGTAGGCCAGTCCAGTGAGCTTTTCCCGGCGCCAGGCAAGGCCAAACGCCAACAGCGCAAGCTGGACCGGGCCAATACCAAGACCGAACGCCCACCCGGCAAGCTCCGCCGGGCATTAGGCCAGGCCAATCGCCTTTTCAGTAAGCTGGACCGGCTAGTACCTCAGTACTATGAGTATGTCGGCAAGCCTTCTGACATCAGCCAGGATCCGCCCGTTGCCTTTGACAACATGGTTCCCCGACGATGGCGAGAGGGGCCCAAACCTTGAAAGAGACTTTAGCCCTCACTGGCCTGACCTTGAATTTTGGTGGCTTGGCCGCCGTGTCCAACATGGACTTGCACCTAAACGAAGGCGAACTGGTTGGTCTGATTGGCCCCAATGGTGCGGGCAAGACCACCGTATTTAACCTACTAACGGGGGTTTACGCGCCATCGTCCGGTCAAATTGAATTCCAAAACGAGGGCACCACATACCAACTAGGCGGCATGAAACCGCACGCCATTTGCCGCGCCGGAATTGGCCGCACCTTCCAGAACATCCGGTTGTTCAAGCGGCAACCGGTGCTGGAAAACGTCATGATTGCCCTTGAACCAAACCTGCCTTGTTCGTTGTTTGATTCGTTCTTGCACACCCCCAAGCAGCGGCGCAACGAGCAGGAGATAAGGAATCAATCCCTGGACTTGTTGCAAATCATGCAACTTGACACCAAGGCCGATGAGCTGGCCGAAAACCTGTCCTACGGCGAACAGCGGCGGCTGGAAATTGCCCGGGCCATGGCCACCCAGCCAGTGTTGTTGCTGCTAGATGAGCCGGCCGCGGGCATGAACCCAGCGGAAACCGCCCAGCTGACCAAGCTAATCAGCTGGCTGCGGGAAGAATTCAAACTGACCATCTTGCTGATCGAGCACGACATGTCCGTGGTGATGCGGGTGTGCGAACGCATCTATGTGCTGGACCACGGTTTGGTGATTGCCACCGGCACACCGGCTGAGGTCCAGTCCAATCCCAAGGTGATCGAAGCCTACTTGGGCGAGGAGGCCACCGATGCTTGAGATCAGGGACCTCAACGTGCACTACGGCGGAATCCACGCCCTTCAGGGGGTGTCGTTGCGGGTGGACCGTGGCGAGATAGTCACCTTGATCGGTGCCAACGGGGCTGGGAAGTCCACCACGTTGCGCACGGCCTCCGGCTTGAACAAACCCACCTCGGGTCAAGTGTTGGTTGACGGCAAGGACATTACCGGCGCCTCTGCCCAGGCCCGGGTGCGGCTGGGGATGAGCCAAGTCCCTGAGGGACGGCGGGTGTTTGCCCAGATGACGGTGCTGGAAAACCTGGAACTGGGGTGCTACCAGCGGCGCGACCGCAAGGCGGTGGCTAATGACCTGGTTGAGGTCTTTGAGCGTTTCCCGGTGCTGGGCGACCGCCGCAAGCAGTTGGCCGGGACACTGTCTGGCGGCGAGCAGCAGATGCTGGCCATGAGCCGGGCCATCATGGCCCGCCCCAAGATTCTGTTGATGGATGAGCCATCCATGGGCCTGTCGCCTCTGCTGGTGCAAGAGATCTTTGGCATTATCCAGTCCATCAACGAAGCCGGCACCACCATCTTGCTGGTGGAGCAAAACGCCAACAAAGCCTTGCAGGTGGCTGACCGGGCCTATGTGATGGAGACCGGCCGGATTGTCTTGAGTGGTTTGGCTGAAGAACTGTCCAAAACTGAAGATATCAAGCGAGCCTATCTGGGAGGTTAAGGCCGTGTTCGTCAAGACCCGTATGACCGCTAATCCGTTTACGGTGACGCCAGATACTACCGTTCCGGAGGCCATGGCGCTGATGAAGCTCCATTCGGTTCGGCACTTGCCGGTGGTCCAGGGCCGGCGGGTGGTCGGTGTGGTGTCAGGCGGCGACATTGCCGCGGCTTCTCCCTCCCCGGCTACCTCTCTGTCCGCCGCTGAGCTGACCTACCTGTTAGACAAGCTGAAGACCGCCGAGGTGATGACCCGTCACCCGGTCACTATCTCCCCCGACGCGCTGCTGGAAGAGGCGGCCGTAGCCATGCGGGATCACAAGATCGAGATGCTGCCGGTGGTTCAAGACGGCGAGCTGGTCGGTGTGATCACCGAGTCCGCTATCTTGGACGCGTTCATTGAGTTGTTGGGGTTTAGGGACCGGGGCACCCGCCTGACCATAGAAGCCACTGACGCCCCTGGCGGCTTGGCCTTGTTGGGCCAGGTCACCGCCCGCCACCGGGCCAACATTCAGCACATTGCCGTCTACCGCGGCCAAGATCGGTCCACGGTGGTGGTGGGGGTCAATACCCCCAATACCCAAGCCCTAGAGACTGACCTGGAGATTGACGGCTTCACCATTTTGGCCAAGCTAATCAACCACTGACCAGTCCCCTGACCACTGACACCGACCACCGGAGGAACCGCCAGCCATGCAATTCATCTGTTACGCGAAGTGCACTACCTGCGTGAAGGCCCAACGTTGGCTTGATGAGCAAGGTGTCAGCTACCAGACGCGCGCTATCAAGGACCACAACCCCACCTACGAAGAGCTCAAGGCTTGGCATCAGCTCAGCGGCCTGCCATTACGGCGGTTTTTCAACACCAGCGGCCAGTTGTACCGGTCAATGGGGTTGAAGGATCGGTTGCCGGGGCTGAGCGAGGAGGAGCAACTCCAGCTGCTGGCCTCTGACGGCATGATTGTCAAGCGTCCCTTGCTGGTTGGCCAGGACTTTGTGTTAGTGGGCTTCCGCCAAGCTGAATGGGAAGCCCAGCTGGCTTAGATCACCTAATCGCGACCGAGGTGGTCAGTGCTCGTTAGGGTCGTCAGCCGCGTCCTGCTTGGTCGGATGGATGGTCCCGGGGACGTGGTCCGGTGGGCCGTAGAGCGTGTAGAGCTTTAGATCTTCGCTGCCGGTGTTGGCCACGTCATGCCATGACCCAGCGGGCACAAAGATCACCGAATCGGCCTGGACTTCTGCGGTAAAAGTCACTTGGTCCTCGGTTGGACCCATTCGGACGTGTCCAGTCCCCTGCTCGACCCGGATGAACTGGTCGTTGTCTTTGTGCTGTTCCAGGCCAATTGTTTCGCCTACAGGGATGGACATCACTGTCAACTGCAGGTGTACGCCTGTCCATAGGGTGGCCCTGAAGTTCGGGTTGGAGAGCGTCGCGTCCTCTATGTCCAGCACATAGGGCTGCGGGCCGTGATCGGTTAGGTCTGTCATGGGTCCTCCTCAGGTGACTGGTGGGCCTGGCCGCAGTGGTGAGTCGGGCTACTCACAGCGTTGCGCCTCTACCATCTCACTAGCGGTGCTCTTCACGCCAATCGACCAGGCACAGGGAGATCAGCTGGCTGACTGGTCGACTCGGCTGGAGGAGTTTGGTTGGCTCGGGACTTTGGCGATTGAAGGCAGGGCTCTATTTCAGGGTCTGCTTGTAGTCCACCACCACTGCCGCGACGGCGGTGTCTGCTCTGGTGCGAACTTCAAGAGATACCGGCAGGAACTTGCGGTCCTGCGACAGCTCGCCGATTTGGTGACGTAACGCCTGAGGTAAATCGGCCGCACTGGTTAATATCTCCCGGTGCCGCTGAGCAAAGTAGCAGGTGATCCGGGTGTAGCCCTGGTTGATCTGGAGCCAGGCGACTGTCTTGCTACCTTTGGTGGCCTTTGCCAGCCACCCCCCGTCGCGGTAATACCGCCACGCTGCGCTCACCCCGGCCCCGGTCAGCATGGCATAAAGGTCCTCCCAGGTATCCCCCGCCGCACCTAGTGCGGCGCGAATCAGCGCTGGCGTTGGCTCTGTTGCTGGATCGTTGAAGACTGCTTCCATGACATGAGACTACAGCCGGCGCTAACCTCAGTTGGCAGCAGTGGGGCGCTTGATCCACCTGATCTCGAAGTTCATGTTCAGCGAGCCGTCTAGCTCAAGCTCGCGGAAGGTCTGGTCCATGACCTGGTCAATCAGGTCATGGTCGCGGCGCCGCATGGCATCCAACTGCCGGCGGTGGATTTCAATCGCGTGATCAATCGACGGACTGCGCCTGACCCACTCCAAACGCAGTGGGAAGAGTTTGCGGTAGAGCGAAAACATGGCTGCTCGAAGTATCTCGTCGTGAGCCGCCAATGCCACCCGTCGGTGGTACATGCCGTCCGCCCGGGTGACCATTTCATGGGAATTGCGGTGCTTACCCATCAGCTCATTGGCGTATTCGATCGCCTCGAATTCCTTGGCAGTGGCGTTTTCAGCGGCCAGGTGCACCACAATTGGCTCGGTCAGCCGCCGCGTCCGCAGCAGAGCTTCGATTGAGTCAACTTCCTGGGCTACCGTGTCCGTGACAATGTTGATGGGAATCAGGTCAGATTTGACAAAAACGCCCCCATTTTGGCCAGAACGAATGCTTAATACCCCTGAGTTTTCAAGTATGCGCAGAGCTTGCCGCAGGGTTGGCCTGGACACATTTAGCATGCGCGCAATTTCGCCCTCATTGGGTAGGCGGTCGCCATTCTTCAGGTGATGCCGTTCAACGTATTCCAGCAATTGCTCGGTGATTACTGTGAACATTCGAGAAGCCTGCACTGGTTGCATTTGTTGGCTGGGAATACTTTGCACCAGTTTCTCCATCCCCTCGAAACTATTTCGGCTTCTACGCTAGCACACCACGCTCCGCCGGGTAGCTTAGCGTTGACAGTTCTAGGACCTTGGCGTGAAAACACCTCTCCAAGCCAGCGTGATAGGCGGTCACCACATCTTGCCCAAACAGCTCCCAAGACTGAGCCACCGAACCGTTCAAAGAGATCACCTCGGGGTGATAGAACCGAGAGACCAGTTGTAGGGTCCACGCCAAGGCCTTCACAAAAGCCCTCACCACCTGCCCAGCAGCCGCCTCACCACTGGCGTAGCGCCGCATCACGGTGATGGCCTCGACCGGTTGACCGGTCTGGCAGCCGTACATGTCCTTCAGACCCCGGCCGCACACCGTGCGGTCAAGCGACCGCCACTCCTGCAATTCATCTACCCAAACCAACTGCTCGGAGACCAGGCCCGCCGCGAATTCGCCACGCAACACTACGCCATCGGACACAAAGCCAACACCAATACCCGTACCCAAGTTGACCATGGCCAAGGAGTGGCAGCCTTGCCCCAAACCCAGGGTGTACTCGGCCAGGGCCATGGCGTGAATGTCGTCATCCACCCGAACCGGCATGCCAAGCTGGTCTGATAAGAACTGCTGGAGGGGGAAATCGACCTGTCCACCCATGAGCGAAGAGTATTCGACGTGGCCCTGCCGCAGTACCCCGTTCAAAACCAAGCCCAAGCGCTGGTGGTCCTGGACGCGATGAGCGAGCAACAAGCCCAGCAGGTCGGTGGCGAAAGCCGGGGTGCCACGGCGCAGCAAGCCGGTGGGGATGGACCAGGAGCGGAGCGGAGCCAAGGCATCGGTAAAGACCGTCAGTTGAATCTTGGTCCCACCAATATCGGCCGCAAAGGCTGTCATTCACTGACCATCCGATAGGCAATGGGTGCTGGATCAGCATCATCCGATAGATGGATGGCTTCCAGCGGGCCATAGGTACCCAGATTGCCGAAATAGTCAATGCTCCAGGCGCCATCTAAACTCACAATTGGTGCGCCGTGATATGGCAATATGTTGGTGTGCCGGTTGATCGGTATGACCGCCAGGTTAGTCGGTTTTGGCGCCACTGTCAGTTTGATGCCACCGGGCACAATGCCTTCAAGGTAGCCGCTGGCATCACGCAGGTTGATCAGTGCCCGGTAGGCGAAGAACTGTCTGTGAGCCACCGTATCGAGGTATTCGTGCACATAGCGCAAAGCCGAACCTCCCTGCGCTGGATCCAAGGCCTCTGCCAAGGTCACCGGGTTGTAGTCGCGGGTGGGAACGGTGCTGCGTTGCCCCGGAAAGGTCTCTTGGTAAGCCCGGCGCACATAAGGGTCCTCTTCTTCCCACAGCCGCCGTAGCCGTTCTTGTTCCATATACCAGCGAGCTTCGAAGTTGTCGATGCGATTGACCATGTCATCTAGAGAGTGGAAGGCGATACTAGCCCCTTCCAAGTCAGCCAAACGAAACACCTGACTAATACCGGCCCGGTAGGCTGCAATATCTGCCGGATCAACCCCTTGGCAGCGCCCCAGGATCCCTTCTTCCAACAGTGTGAGTCTGGCACCAGGCTGATAGCACCGCTGTACCGCAGCCAGGATGGCGGCAAACCGCCGCAGCATCAGCCCCTCCCCCAAGTCTGGCGCCCGGCGCTGACCAGTTTTCAAGGGGTTTGGCACCTTGTACGGAAAGGCCATGGCCAGGAAATGCACCGGCTTGCCGCTGTCGGTGAAACGGCTCAGTTTATCTAGCCACAGTGCCCGGCGTTCTGGGATGAACCGCGGGTCACCCAGCAGCACCTCCACGTGTTCAAATACCGAGAGAATGCATTCGGCTGGTGAGCTTCTCACGGCCGGTTCAATTGACACGTCATTGGATACAAGGAGACTTGCCACCTCGCCGAACTGGGCCGAAGTGACTCGGACAATTTGGGGTGGAGCGTAATCCTTGGGAATCGGAGCATTAACGTAAATGAATTCGCTGGTTACCACGATCCTCCTTTCTCAGGGTTGTACGATGCAGAGCTGGAGCT
>Ga0123356_10007651_pt1 | contig 10764 bp, 10 predicted proteins | sample TergutEmb28metaG_2_FD_92546 | JGI IMG/M metagenome (GOLD analysis project Ga0123356, IMG submission 92546) | Embiratermes neotenicus P3 segment gut microbial communities from Petit-Saut dam, French Guiana - Emb289 P3 | ecosystem: Host-associated > Arthropoda: Insects > Digestive system > Gut ... | reverse complement strand
TTGAATCGGGCCGCCGCTATCCGAAGCGTTTGTCAGGGCCCGGATTCCCCAGTGGGAATTTGAGCGATTTTTCGAGAGTCATTGCATGCTGTCCCTGCCGTAACGGGACATTTCCAGTACAGTTGGGTGCTGACGAGGCGATAGCGATCATTGATCCTTAGTGAGCTTCCTGTTCGCATCCAGCCGGAGTGGTTGAAAAGCCTTCCCCGCATCCGGCAATTCGTTCGTCCTGCAACATCAGTTTCGCCCGATCAGCATATTCAGAGTCAGGATACGTATTCATTGGCGTTTGCAGAATCAGATTCGCAACGGCGTACCGTTTCTGTTGTACGGCAACCATGGCCTTATCGAACAAGGTTCGATCCCGATGTTCGGATTTCGGGTTGCTACAACCCTCATAGAATCCGCCGTTGTTGACGGTGATTATGCTGAACGATGAATTAGGGGCCGAACTGGCTTCCCACCACGCCACACCGGCAGCAACGGTGTATCCCTGCCAGTTGCCCCATACCTTTGTTCGCCTCGCACCTGCAATGGCACATCGGACTGCGTCGGTGAACGGGAAAAAGCGGGCCAGGGTACCTTTCGAGTAAATAGTTTTAATTGACCAGTAAACGCGGGCGGATCCGGGGGGATGAACGGCGTACGGCGGGCGGGCGAACGGGTTGAGTGGTTGAGTGAGAGATTTCACCAATAATGCTTGACCTGGCTTAGGGAGCCTCTACGGCTCTCTTGGCCAACCTTCTAGCCTAGCGCTTGGCGTCCGCTTCCAGCCAGTATTCACTTCGCGAGCTTAGTACCAGCTGCGGGCGATCCTTGATCTCCAAATGCAATGCGTGCAGTCCAGGTGTCAGCGACGTCGGATGGAAGCTCAGAACGTAGTAGTTGGGGACGTCGTTCGAAATTGCGATGAGGCCCGACCTAAGATCTCTTGCGTTGCGAAAATGAACGAACTCCCCGCCAGTGAGCTGTGCGATGGATTCAGCCGTGTTACGACGCAGTCCATTGCGTGCCATAAGGAAACCCATCGTAGCTAGCCGAACAGGAGGTGCAAGCTGGCTAATGCAGTCGAGCACCTGCTTGCTATAGTGGCCTTCGTACTCCGCATCGGCTCCATCGCGGCTGAAGCAGCCGTGCGCAGGACCCGGCTCCCCACTGTTGAACTTTGATGCCTCATGGGACACAGCCGAATGAGTGCTGGAAAAGCCGAGGCTATAAATCGCTGTATTTGTGTCGCTTACCAGGCGCACAGCTTCACTAAGCTTGGTCTTACTTCCCTGGTCGACGGTTTCGCTTAAAAGCAAAATCGCGCGGCGATAGCGCGCAGGCAGTGTCCGCATCCGTTCGATAGCGAATGCGACTCCATCCAAGATCGCCGCCCCTTGATCACCTGCGGCTAGGCTTGAAAGCTGGTGAGAGGCGTAGCTTGTTCTTGGGGTAAAGGGTAGAACTAGATGAGGTGTGCTGTCGAAAGCAATAACGGCGACACGGTGCTCTACGTTGCCAATCAGGGCATCGAGAATCGCGTCGAGGTGCTGGTAGTCACTTAAGTGGAGGATTCCACTGCCCCCAGTCTCAACCACGATGGCCAGTGCGAGCGGCAGTGCGTCAGTGTCCTGATCGAGAGTGAGTTGCTGCGGTATGCCGTTGTCGGTGAGTCGAAAGTCCTCACTCGTTAGCTCAAAGACTACCTGACCTCCTTTGGTTTTCACGAGCGCAGGTACCACCACCAGGTTGGAACGCACGGTTAAAGTGGGGTCGCCTGTCTCGCCTTGTTGCGCCCCACTGCCGACGCCGGTAACACAAAAGAAAAGGGGCAAAATGCCGATGGACAATTGTAAACGGCGGAGCATCATTCGCCTCGTGATGGTTGTACAGTCAAGTCGCGAAATCAGATGCGATAACGCTCATCTTGCATCTTGCGGGAAACCCTGGATTCTTAATGAAAAGCGATTTTACGCCAATTATGTTGGGCGTGCGATGGCCAACGCGCCCGGATATGAGCTCGAGATCTGGCCCTCTATACGATAGGTCGCGGTATCCAAAATGTAAATTGCGATTTGCGATTGCTAAGTCCCCATGTTTCCACATAGGCCGGAACCGAATTGTGCTAGATTTCCTCTGCGAAAAAGTGAGGAGGATAGGATGCGAAAATGGGAAAAATGGATACTCTTCCCCGGCCTCCTGCTGTGTGCAGTCCTCACCTGTTTGTCCGGCATTTCGCAGGAGCCGTATGAAGCGCGAGCTGCCCGCTTACAACCAGAAGACATTCCTCCACTGCTGGAAAAAGCTGAGCGCGGTGATCTAGGTTCGCAGGTGCTGCTCTGGTTGGCGTACTCCGGCGGGCATGGCGTAGCGAAAGACGTCAAGAAAGGACTTCCGTGGCTGCGCAAAGCTGCCCAACAGGGTAGTCTCGAAAGCCAGTGGATTCTGAGCACGGTCTATCAGTTTGGTCGAGGCGGAGTACCAGTTGATCCCGTGGAATCGTTCAAGTGGGCGCTCAAAGCGGCGGAACGCGGCCACATGATCGCGCAGCACAATGTTGGCAGTGCGTATTTGCACGGTACGGGAGTGGAAAAGAACCTAGATCAGGCGCGTGACTGGTATGGCCGGGCTGCAGAGCAGGGTTTCGCCCATTCGGAGTGGATGATGGGCCGCATCTACCTCGAAGGCATCGGCGTGGCGCCGAACCGGGACGAGGCTCTGAAATGGCTGACCAAGTCTCTGGCTCAAGGACACGCGCCGACCATGCTTACTTTGGCAGCCATGTACTCCGGGCCAAACGGAATTCCAACGTCGCCGCAGTTGGTTTTTGATCTGGATCGGGCAGCAGCGCTGAGAGGCAGCCACTATGCTGAGTTTGAAGTCGGTCGCTTCTATCGCGCTGGATATCTGAAAGCCCCTGATTATGCCCAGGCTATGACTTGGTTTCGTCGTGCTGCCGCCGCAGGATATGGTCCGGCCGATCAATCTATCGGTGCGATGTACGAAGCTGGGGAGGGAGTTCCGGCTGACCTCGGGCAGGCGGGAAGCCACTACGAACGTGCGGCTGATCTCGGAGTCTCTGCTGCAATTCAGCGGATGGGCGAGCTGTACCGCGACGGTCAAGGCGTACCCGCCGATCTCGTGACTGCTTACATGTGGTTCAGCATTGGTGCCAGAATCGGCGTCCCCGAGAGCGAGAACGCACTGGAAACGTTAAAGCCAAAATGCACGCAAGAGCAGCGTCAAATGGCGGAAGCACGAACGAACGCGTGGATCGCGGGACATGCCAGTGCGATGGAGCAAAAGCCGGGCCACTTCAGCTTTCAGGATTGGACCTGGGTGGAGCGAGGACCACAACCCTCCCGCTCACCTGCTACGGCAGAGGAGCGCGCTTATGCCATCCTGCTGGCGCAGAAGATTGAAAAAGACCCGCTTTCTCTTGATGCGTCGGCCGCGCGCGCCTGGCTCGACAAGTGGTGGGATGAAGTTCCCGACATTACTGTCCGGCCGTGTAACCTGATCGATGCTCCCAACCATGAGCCCTACGAGTATGGTCAGGAACTCTACGATCAGATTACCTATGCGGAGGGCGTCTTCATCTTGCAGAATCCAGCCAAAACGACCGACTGGAACGCCGCTTTCTTAGCCGGAATGAACGGCGCGTTGCGGGCATACGAATCGATTCTGAAGCAGAAACCGAATGTCCGGTCTGCATTTCTAGACGACCTCCTGCAGCAACGTGATAACGCCAGCTTGGCCGAAACGGTACTACGATTTGTAAAGGAACGCTGTAAATGAAGTCGCCAGGCGCAGGTCTGACGCTCCTTAGGCAGTTGTGGCGTTCGTCTGACAGTATCTACAACGCTCTGCGCGAGTGGCGAGACACTCTCATGGCTGAATGGGAATCGCTCCCGAAACACGACTGACGAAACCAGGCAATGTCACAACCTTGCGCCTTCTGTTCGCCGAAACTTGGGGATCTTGGGCGCTGTCGCGATTTTTGTGCGCCGGGATAAACCGGCATGAGGTAGAGGATGAAAGAGCCTTACGAGGAAGGACTACGATCCACCTCGGCCTCAAGGCGGACCTTAATACTAGCAGCCCGCGACAGTTCAGCTTTGAGTGTTCTCAGAGAGTGTTTCTTTCCTCCCCAGGAGATCGGGATCTACCAGTTTGATGACCAGGCAAATGGCGGTGAATGAGCAGCTTAAAGAACCGAATCCTGGTTTTCGGGCGGGGGGCCCGTCATTGCTCACGCGCAATGAAGAGAATTTACAGTAATTTCATCTTCGAGACAAAAAGCCGGAGCTAAGCTTCTCGACATCGCCTTTCCGCAAGCCGTCGTTTCCACTTCACACATTGGAAAAGGAAAAGGAAAAGGAAAAGGAAAGGAGATGTTTGTCACTGAAATAGGAGCTCAAAAAATGACTAGCCGCATTGTCCCAGCATCGTTTTTTGTAACTTTGACGTTGTTTTTCGTTAGTTCTATCTGCGTGGCCCAGCAGGCGGCCGCGCCTTATCAGCTATCGGTATTCGCTACGGCGCCCGCTGGACTCAGCGCGCCCGACTCCGTTGCCGTGCTTGGGGATCGGGTGTTCGTCGGGTACGGTGACAATCATCTACCAGACGGGTCCGATGGGCTGAACAGTCAGGTTGTCGAATACAAGATGGATGGCAGCCTCGTTCATATCTACACCGTGCACGGTCACAACGATGGAATAAAGATCGATCCGGTGACTCACAAGGTTTGGGCGTTGCAGAACGAGGATGCCAATCCAAACCTGGTCATCATCGACCCCAAATCGCAGCAGCAGAAAAAGTTCACTTTCGGTCCGACCCCGCATGGCGGCGGCTATGACGATATCGTTTTTCGGGGCTGCGACGTATTTATCAGCGCATCTAATCCCGCCAACAATCCGAACACCGGGCCGGCAATTGTACAGGTGCAGCTCAAAGGTGACATGGCGGAGGTTTCGCCGGTGCTCGCTGGAACTGCGAATGCAATCGATATTACAACCGGCATGAGCATTCAGTTAAATCTACAGGATCCAGATTCCATGACGCTTGACCCTTATGGCGATCTCGTTCTCGATAGCCAAGCGGACCAGGAGTTAATCATCGTTACGAATCCGGGTACGTCGCAGCAGCAGGCCATCAAAGTTCCCTTGAGTTTTCAGACCAGTGGCGGCCTTCAGGCCGTAGAGACCGACGACACCAACTTCGCCACATCGAGTCAAGGACTCATCCTTTTCGCCGACAAAGGGTTAAACAAAGTTTTCGTCTTGCAGAAGACGGTGTTTGCACCGGGCGAAGCTTACACCGCGGCTGATGGCGGCCCCTTCGTTGGAACGGTTGATCTATCCACCGGAATTATTACACCGGTGGTTACGGGTCTTCAAGGTCCAGGCGGCCTGGTTTTTGTCGACACATCCGGCCACCCTGTCGACAATGGCGGCGCGGTAGTCCAATCGAATCAGCGTGACGGCAGGTCGTGCCGCTCTATGAATTCGCGGTGACTGTCTACTCATCAATTGCATTAATCGATAACCAGATCGTCTCTCATCGGCACATCTTCGCGATTAGGACGCTCGCCTAATCTGTTAATGCGGTACTCCGCGCAAGCAGGAAGAGAAGCTCCGCCGTACGTTTTAGTGCGTTAGCCGCTTCCGGGATCGTGAACGTACCGTAGGACCGTTAGTTGATAAGAGTCAGAGGAGGTTCTCTCACTTCGAGCGCTTCCCCGACTACGGGCAGTCAATTGGCGAAACCAAGGTGTTGAACGAAGCGGCTTTGGGGCAGAAAAACCCTGAGTCGTTCAGAAGCCTAGAGTTGGGTCATCACGCTTCGGAGGCGTTATGATGACCCAACTTCGCCAGCGCATGCTGAAATACCTCCAGCGGCGCAACTACTCCACTGGAACCATTCGATTGTACCTCCACCACGTAGCCGCATTCGCCCAACACTTTCATCGCTCGCCGGATCAGCTCGGAGCCGAGGAGATTCGGCGCTAGGGATATAATCCCACCGTCTGACCCTCACCCTTCGATTGGTGGCCGAGCCACAAAGACTACTCCTGCGGCTTGGGCCAGGCGTACATGAGCAGGAGAGTCACGACCAATGTCAGAAAGAAGACGGCCCAATGTGGATGCGCTGGCCACATCCTGCGCGTCAGGCCCAGCATCGAGGCTCCGGTCCCGATTGCGCTTGCAATCAAAGAAGCCTTTAGGGTCTTCATTGGTGTTCGAAAGGGAGTCGAAATTTGAGTGTCAATCCGGTTTCGTCGTTAACGATCCGAGACTAAAATGTGATGCTCTAGAAAAAGAGCTACCCATGTTTGAACGATATACGGAAAAAGCACGGCGCGTGATCTTCTTTGCGAGATACGAAGCCAGCCAGTTCGGCTCTCCATACATCGAGACCGAACACCTGCTTCTCGGAATCCTGCGTGAAGACAAGGCCCTTACTAACCGATTCCTGCGCTCCCATGCGTCGGTCGAGTCCATCCGCCAACAGATCCACGGCCATACCATCGCACGGGAGAGCATCTCGACTTCTGTCGATCTTCCTCTGAGCACCGAATCGAAACGGGTGCTGGCCTATGCGGGGGAAGAGGCGGACCGTCTAGCCAACAAAAATATTGGTACGGAGCACCTTCTGCTTGGATTGTTGCGCGAGGAAAAATGCTTCGCCGCGCAGATTCTGATGGAACGCGGCTTCCGGCTGAGCCAGGTTCGAGAAGAACTCGGCCGGCAGCCGCACCAGGAGATGCAAGTTGCAAAAAGGCCTTCCGCATTCGATGAGCTCCGTCGTTGCCTCAGCGATCTGGTGGATCAGACTCAACCGCTCGTTGGTCGCGAGAATGAACTTGATCGGCTCATCGAACTGCTGTGCTGTCTCAATGGAAAGAATCCAGTGCTGGTCGGAGAGCCTGGCGTCGGCAAGAAAACCATCGTTGGTGAGCTAGCACGCCGCATGGCGGATGCTAATGTTCCTCGATCGCTCGCGAAAAAATCTATTCTTCGTCTTGATCTGCCTCCACTTCAGGTACTTGAAAAGGATGGTTCAAGTTACGAGAAACTGGATCGTGCGCTGGTAGCGGCGGCAGACGATGGAATAATCTTTTTCCTTAACCGCATGCATGACCGGCCTGGAGGAGTTTCCCTGGGCCCTCCGTTTCATGTCACCGAACTGCTCTTGCGGCCAATTATGGCGGGGAAAGTTCAGTGCGTCGGCACCTCTACGCCCGCTAGCTTCGCCAAATTGCGGGCCGATGGGCACTGGCTGGCGGAGTACTTTGAACCCATCGAGGTTTCTCCCGCTAACGTGGAGGACGCGGGCAAAGTGCTGCAGGGCATCAAGAAAGTTTATGAGACATTCCACAACGTCTCATATTCAGACGATGCCATTGAGTATGCCGTTGTTTGTGCCAACAAGTACATGAAGGATAAGAGTCTGCCGGGCACAGCTGTCGATCTCATCGACGCGGCTGGTGCGGCTGCTCAACTCCAGCAGGGTTCTTTGCCAGAAGAGGTCGTCGAAGTTCACAAACGCATTCGTTTCATCGTTCAGCGAACCGAGGCTTCTGTCGCGAATCACGAATTTGAGAAAGCTCGCTTTTATTCAGACGAAGAACACAAGGAACGTGACAATCTGAAATCGCTGCGCGAGAAATACAAGCTCCAAGACAATCCCGCCTGGAACGTTGGCCGGAAAGAAATTGAGAAAGCTGTCGGCAAACTGGTGGGCAATTCCGCCGACTCAGGTTTGACGACCAACTAGAACAGTTTGATCTGTCTGTGGGGGATGGCCGGGTGGCTGATCGTGCAGAAAGTCGTGCTTAGTGGCAAGTGGGGAAGCAATCAGGCGACGGCATTCGTTCCTGACAGGGAAATTGCTGATGGCGCCGTTGTATTCTCGCATTTCCACGATCCTCTCGGACGGCGGTGCCTCGGTAAACCTGCTGCCTTTTGCTCTGACATTGGCTCACGCGGGTGCGGCTGTGATCGTGCCGCAGCGCGCCTTGGTGTGGCCGCCCAAAAGTCTGTCAGAAAACCGCGAAGGCGCGGTCGTGATATGTGCAGAGCGATGGCTAGTTGACCACACGAAAGTATTCAATGATGGCGAGCCGACGGCGGATGAAAAAAACACCGTGGTGCACGAGCGATATGCGTACGTTGGCCCGCGCCTGTGCGATCCTGCGGGGGGCTCCCATTGCAATCATCTCACCGGCCCGTTTCCCGGGGCGGACTGTTCTCTCAGACGCTACTGCCGTCATGCTCTGGGGGTTCCTGCGGGATAGACCGAAGGTGGCGATAACACACACCACATCCCTGTCCGATGGAGGATTGAAGTCGGCACGGTGGCTTCAGCAACATCTGAAGCTGGCTGCCATCGAAGCATCGAAGCTCTCACCCCCCGATCTCGCTGGGGTATCAAGTAGGCGCCGTTGTCTCCGCTCCCTTGCGGCCGGATCATGAGGGCGGCCAATGCCCAGCTGGACAAAAAAAGAAAGAATATCTTGCCAGCTGTTCGCAGGGCCTGAGTTGGGCCGCGCTGATCGCGCCCTAACCAACAATGGAACATTAACCCGAACTGAACTTGCGATGAGGTTATCTGAGCAGTGCAGCGGTGGAGGAGCCGAGAAAAAGTGGGCCACCGTAACGTCTATCAAATACTACCTTCCGGGATTGTTCTGATCTGAAAACTGTCTCAGCAGGACTTCGTCGTCAGCTGCCAAGTTACCTCGGCCATCAATAAGGTACAAGGACGCTTTTTCCCTGTACACGGATTGAAGCCATCCGGGAACGTCTCGTCGAGCTTGCAACGCTTTGACAATTTCAACCAGGCTAGGGTTGCGCGCTCCATCGCCGTACTCGGGCCACGGCGGAGGTGTCCACTGTGGCGGGAACTCGCTCCGATGGTGGGAAGTCAGGACGTTCAAAGCTTGATCGATCCGGTTGTTCTTCAGGTCTTTCTCTACCTCATAACGTAGCCTCTGCTCCCTCTGAGTTATGGGAAGGGCTGCGCCGAAGCCAACGATTACGATAATCGAAAGAGCTAGAAGGCCTTTTGCGGAGCTGGGCTGCCGGCGAACCCGGAAGCCTTCCAGCGTCGAATTGCGGGCTGGATCAAAAAGCGACACGAGCCAGACGAATCCGCCGAGTACGAGGGCAAAGAATCCAAAGAACAACACGAATAGATAAGCTGAGGCAACAGGTTCGACACTCGGCGGGACTCGCACTCCCCCCATGAAGTCGATCAACGGCATCCGGGCGTACGCTATTCCTGCATAGAAAAGCGCAAAAGCCGGAACTGCTATCTTCGCAAAGGCAGAAAAAAAAGAGCTGGGCGTCAGCACAGCTGCCACGCGGCTGATGAGCAGAACCCGCCAAACCGAAACCAGTGCCAATGTCCAGATGTTGGCTTGAGCAGCATGGACTTCGTTCAGGAATCTTTCATAAGGAATTCCGTAAAGCCATGCAAGCGGAGCAGTCATCCAATACAGCCCGAGAAAGCTTAAGTAGCAAGAAACAATGTCCGGAAGTACTTGCCGGGCCCTTACGCAGGTAGCCAGATAGAAGAGTATGAAGAGGATCGACGACGTTAGAATGGATGCCCCTGCAGGTGCGAGGAGAAACCACGGCTCACGTACCAAGTACTTCCCGTCGTAGTGGCGAGCAAGAGCGGTCGAAAGACAAAACATGAAGCCAATCAACAAGGATTTGCGGTCGCTGGCGATTTCTTGAATCGCGCTCTTCCGGCCGATCAGGTATTTGAACAGAGTTCCTACGGTCAAGTTGCCTCCCCGTGCGTCGAGGCTAGCACCTTGCTGGTTATGGGCGATCTCGCCCAAACGGTGCGCCGGATCTTTGAGCGCCGCTTATTCTCGACCGCAGAGTACACAACGGCTGCGAGCTCGCGGTAGCCCCGTTCGAGTTCTGTTACGGTCATGGAGTCTGGCCGAAACGTAACGTCGAACAGAGTGTAGTGATCCCAGGGACGATCAACAAGTAGGCGACCTGCTTTGGCAAGTCGCTCGCGAAGGGGTGAGCCGGGGAAGGGCGTCTGCAGAGTAACTTGCACATCGGCAAGTTGGCAGTCGAGTAGAAACTGCGTCAAACCCGCGATCGACGCCGTCGTCTCACCGTCGGCACCCAGGACAAAGCATCCAATTACTGCTATACCATGATCCTGGACGGTGTCGAGAGCTGCCATAATGCGAGCCAAATCGGCCTGCTTCTTCCCGAATCCGCGATAGATGTGAACCAAGGACTCAATCCCAACAAGAACCTGAACGCAGCCGGAGGCGGCCAATTCCCGAAGCAGGTCAAGGCGCTCGCCAATTCTCCAATCGGTTTCTGTAAAGTAAGGTATCTTGGCGGCTGCTAACACCTCGAGAAGCGCGCTCTGATCCCTTGTTCCTGCAAAAGTATTGTCGTCAGCGAGCTCGACTACAGGCCGCGGAACAATAGCTGAGAGAGTCGCAAGCTCTTTCTCAACCAGGTGTGCGGGTTTCTCACGAAAGCCACCGAGAAGTCGGCTCGCGGCACAGAACTCGCAAGAGAAAGGGCAACCCCGTTGGGTTTGAACGGTAAAACGCGAGCGGGGTCGCACTGCCGCTAGATCAAAGCGTGGCGTGATTGACTTGTGGAGGTCAAAAGGACGGTCTGATCGATAGATGCCTAGCGCTCGGCCAAATTGCGCGTCGTGGAGCACTTGTGTCCACACTGGCTCACCGTCTCCGACCACTACAGCATCCGAATGCAATGCGGCTTCGGA
>Ga0123356_10007650_pt1 | contig 10765 bp, 10 predicted proteins | sample TergutEmb28metaG_2_FD_92546 | JGI IMG/M metagenome (GOLD analysis project Ga0123356, IMG submission 92546) | Embiratermes neotenicus P3 segment gut microbial communities from Petit-Saut dam, French Guiana - Emb289 P3 | ecosystem: Host-associated > Arthropoda: Insects > Digestive system > Gut ... | reverse complement strand
CGGGAGCGACAGGTTTAAAAATGCCTATCATTTCGCTGCCGTACTCTTCTGTGTTTTCTACCATTACTGCAGCGTCTGCACCTTCAGGCAGCTCACCGCCCGTAGATACGATCACACATGTGCCCTTTGACAGTCTTTTTTCGGCACTTTGTCCCATCAGCACTTCCCCGCTGAGATTGAGGACAGCAGGTATACTTTCAGAGCACCCGAATGTGTCGGATGCAATAACGGCGTATCCGTCTACTGTCGAGCGGTTGAATCCGGGTACATTTTCTTCAGAAATTATATCTGTGTGCAAAGCACGACCAATTGTTGCAGTCGTTTCAACAATTTCTGCCCTATATTCGCCCGTAATAAGACGGCTTTTTATTACATCTAATACCTCATCAGGTGTTTTGACACTCAGCAATTTATTCACCCTCTTTAATTGTTAAGTATAGATTCACTGTAATAGTTTGTCAATGAGGAAGCAAGACCATTACAGGTAGTTATTCATTGATTATTAACTTGACAAATAAGGCAAATATGAGAAAATGATATGAGTTATCTACAAAAGGGGGAGAAGTTATGGCTATTCCGCAAACACAGCAGCTTAGGCTCGGTGAAGTGCTCCTTGAGTCCGGAAATATAACAGAAGAACAACTTAATAAAGCCCTCAGTTTACAAAAAACATCAACCGAAAGAAAACGACTTGGCGAAGTGCTTATTGAAAGCGGCATTATAACTGAAGATCGCTTAAACACTGCGCTTGCAACACGTCTTGGTATAAAATATGTACCTATAAGCGAATGCCCTATCGATCTTGAAGCTGTTGCTCTTATTCCTAAGACCGTCGCTCAGAAGCATTGCCTTATAGCGATTTCAAAAGAGCAAAATATATTACATATCTTAATCAATGACCCGCTAAACTATTACGCTCTTGAAGATGTCAAGCTCATATCCCACATGCCTCGTATTGAGGCTATGATATGTAAAAGAGATGAGATAATACAAGCAATACAAGAGAGTTATTCCGAGATAGAAACGCAAAAAGCAGCACGCGGTGCCAACGAAGCGGCAGATGAGACCAGTGCATTTACATACGTTGACATAAGCGAAACAGCAGATGATACTCCCGTTGTTACTCTTATAAACTCAATGCTTCAGAAGGCACATAGCGCGGGTGCCAGTGATATACACATCGAACCTTTTGAGCAGCAAACTCAAATACGTATCCGTGTTGACGGACAAATCGTTGACTATACTTCGATTTCTCAATCTCTGCATAGTTCAATGGTGGCACGTATAAAGATACTCAGTAACATGGACATTGCCGAGAAGCGTGCACCTCAGGACGGTCACTTCCGTGCGAAACTTGAGGATTTGGAGCTTAATGTACGTGTATCTTCCCTGCCGACAATATACGGAGAAAAGCTTGTTTTACGTTTTCTCAGCCAATCGTCCATGCTCGATAACGCTACAACTTTTGGCATGGAGCAGGATGATTACGAAAAGATGTTATCTTTGCTGCAGTCACCACATGGTCTGATATATATTACAGGACCGACAGGAAGCGGTAAAACTACAACTCTATATATGCTCATTGAGTATCTGTCGCAACGTAATGTCAATATCGCCACGGTTGAAGATCCTGTAGAAAAAACGATAGCAAAAGTCAATCAGACACAAATAAACCCGCTTGCAGGACTCACATTTGACACCGGTCTGCGCTCTATACTCCGCCAGGACCCTGATATAATAATGATCGGTGAGACCCGAGATGCAGAAACAGCCGCTATCTCTGTTCGCTCGGCACTGACCGGACATCTGGTTTTATCCTCACTTCATACAAATGACGCGGCGTCAGCGATCGTCAGGCTTCTCGACATGGGTGTTGAGGACTATCTGCTCTCGAACTCTCTTGTCGGTGTAGTTGCACAGCGTCTCGTTAAGAAGATTTGCCCGTTCTGTCGTGAGGAGTATGATGCTACCGATAGTGATTTTCGCTCAATGGGTACTAATGATATCACGAGACTTGCAAGAGGAAAAGGTTGCCATAACTGCAATAACACAGGATATAAAGGTCGAGTTGCAATTCATGAAATACTTACAGTAGATTCAAAAATACGAAACCTTATGACTACCAGCAGCGGTATTGATGGCATTTACTCATATGTCAGAGAAAATAACTTAATGAAGAGTCTGCAGACAAGTCTTCTTAAACTCGTACGCGAACGTATAACAACAGTTGAAGAACTGCTTAAACTGACTTATTTTGTCCAATAAGAAAGACTTTTTGATTCACTGAGAATAACAGATCAATATCATTCTTCGCTTGACCTGAGATGACGTTTTGTAGCATTTCGGACTTAAGCGAAGAATTTTATTGTCACGAATTGATAAATACTTGTGAACAGTGTGTAAACCTTTTGACAAAATGTAGAAAAAAAGGGCTGAAATGTGGTAAAATACACAATGTTTTCAAGGTATTTATATCTATTTATCTCGTTTGTTGTTCTCACTTTTGATTCGTAAAGTTTATTCAAATATCATCGATAAATAAGGATGTTGAAAGAATGCATATTAATGAGTTACTTACGGCTGCTCGGACTGCTCGTGCAAGTGATGTTCATATAACCGCCGATCGTAATCCATTGTTTCGTATAGACGGTGTACTGCAGGAGACACAGTATTCTGTTTCTATGGACGAAAAAAGAGCTTTGATCCTCTCTTTGCTCACAGACAAGCAACGTAAAAGAGTCGAAGAGGGTCAGGATGTCGATACCAGTTATGAGACTGAAGGCGGCATGCGCTATCGTGTCAATGTCTACCATCAAAAGCAAAGACTTGCCGCAGCTATAAGATTATTAAACGATTCTATCCCGACTTTTGAACAGCTTGGTTTACCGGAGGCTCTTCGTAAACTAGCTGATGAACCTCGCGGACTGATACTTGTAACAGGACCGACAGGAAGTGGTAAATCAACCACACTTGCTGCTATGGTCGACTATGTAAACTCCAAACGAGCATGCCATATACTTACCATAGAAGACCCTGTCGAATATGTATACAAGCAAAAGATGGCAATGATACATCAAAGAAACGTCGGCGAAGATGTTGACAGCTTCTCCGCCGCACTCAGAAGTGCGATGCGTGAAGACCCGGATGTCATACTCGTAGGTGAGATGAGAGACTATGAAACTATATCCGCAGCTATAACTGCTGCAGAAACCGGACATCTTGTTTTATCAACACTGCACACCACAGGCGCAGCAATGACCGTAGACCGCATCATAGACGTGTTCCCTCCCCACAGTCAGCACCAGATACGCACGCAGCTTGCAGGCGTCTTAAAAGGCGTAGTAACGCAGACATTACTCCCGAGAGCAGGTACCCCGGGACGAATAGCTGCTTTTGAAATCATGATAGGCACAGATGCTGTCAGCACGATGATCCGCGAAAACAAAGGACACCAGCTTAACTCTGTAATTCAAACAGGCAAACAGCACGGCATGGTACTACTGGATGAGTACCTTGCAAACCTTGTTCGCAACGGTGCAATTACCAGAGACGCAGCACTGGAAAAAGCGTCAAACAAAACAGAGCTCTTATCTGCAATAAGCAGAGTGTAAATATTAAAGCACGTTTAAAGAGAAAGGAAAAAAACCATGAAAAAGATTTTTAAAAACAAAAAGGGCTTTACACTGATGGAGATCATCGTAGTTCTGATCATCATAGCAGTATTAGCCGCAGCACTGATCCCGTCGTTTGTAAGATTTGCTCAGAATGCTAGGGCAGCCAGTGCTATCAATGAAGCAAGTGAAGGTATGACTGCTGCACAAGCCGTTGTTACAGAAGTTTTAGCTTCGGGTCACGCAGAGTATGCTCCTCAGATTGTTGCAGGAGCAGACATTACTGCAATCCTTAATGCTTATGGCGTAGTTGATGGGCAAAGTAGATTTGTACGTTATCTTCTTGATGATGTTACTGCTCCTACAGGGTTCTCAGGAGTCACAATGGGTCCCGGTGGACTACGTGTTAATGGTTTGGTATATAATCAAGGCCCTGGAGGGTTTACAGTCACAGTTAGAGACGGAACTTCCACCGCAGTTCCAAATTAGTTTTCTATTCGCATCGCCCGCTTTTTCATTTCAGCGGGCGGTGCGATTATATTAACAGATACATATAATAAACGGACGGTATTGATTTTTGAATGAATACGTCGTTATCTACATTTTTGCAACCATAATCGGCGCTTGTATAGGTAGCTTTCTCAATGTGGTCATTTCACGCCTTCCAGAGAAAGGCGCTTTTATGTCCGACTCGCGGTCAAAGTGTTCTGAGTGTGGTCATCATATAAGAATTTACGACCTCTTCCCTGTTATTAGCTGGATAATACTTCTCGGTAAATGCCGTGACTGTAAAGCTCGAATCTCACCTAGATATCCACTGGTCGAAGTGGCAGGTGCGTTTTTTGCTGTAGCAAGTCTTTTGAAATTTGGGCTTGACTGGCCCGCTTTGATTGTATACAGTGTAACAATGATCCTCCTCGCAATTGCTCTTATCGATTTTTCTACTTCGGAGATACCCGATTCGTTGATTATCGCTATCATCCCGTTTGCGATTGCATCAATATGGCTGCTACCTGATATCACATGGTTATCACACATTATTGGTATGTTCACAGTCGCTCTTCCAATGATGCTTTTGACTCTCGCTGTCCCCGGCGCGTTTGGCGGTGGTGATATCAAACTCATTGCAGTGTGTGGATTACTTCTCGGTTGGCAACTCACCTTACTCGCCTTTTTCATCGCATTACTAATAGGTGGCAGTATTGCAATATTTCTAATGGCAAGCGGCAAGCGTAAGCGTGGTGAGCACATGGTCTTTGGACCTGCATTATGCACCGGTATTATTGTAGCTTTGTTCTTCGGCAAAGAGATTATTGATTATTACCTTGGATTATTTCTTTTTTAGAGGAATTGATAAATGCCAAAATATAATTACTCCGCGCTCGATTTATCAAATAAGAAAGTAAACGGTACTCTCGACGCCCGTGATGATGATGATTTACGTCGTCTTCTACGTGCTCAAAGTCTGGTGCCAACAAAATACAGTATAATTGAAGATAAAACATCACGTTACCGCATGAAAGCAATGGATGTCGCCGAGTTTTCAAGACAACTCGCAGGCATGCTGGCAAGCGGTATTACTATTTTACGCGCAATGGAGATACTTAAAGAACGCGACTTTGTCCCAAAAGTTAAGTTAGTATATGAGAAACTTCACCGCGATGTTCTGATGGGACATACTCTCTCTGAAGCAATGCAACTGCAAGGCAAAGTGTTTCCTGAGCTACTAGTTAATATGTATGCATCCGGTGAAGCCAGCGGACAACTGGAGCGTGTGGCCGACAAGATGGCTGTCCATTACGAAAAGGAATATCGTTTAAATGCGAGAGCTAAAGCTGCTATGACCTATCCTATAATCCTGCTAATAACTACTGTTGTAGTTGTTATGCTCTTATTTACATTGATATTGCCCAGTTTTTTTGAGATGTTTGAGGATATTCCAATGCCTGCTATAACACAAGTTATGCTAGGCATAAGTTCTTTCATGCAGAGTTATTGGTACGTAGTTCTTATCGGAGTTCTTGTAATAGTACTCGGATGTCAAACACTGCTTGCTATAGATGGTGTCAGATATCAGTTTGACAAGTTTAAAGTGAAATTCAAATGGATTGGCAAACTTCTTAAAATAATATACACAGCAAGGTTTGCACGAACCCTTTCATCGCTCTATTCAAGCGGTATACCAATGATTAGAGCTCTTGAGATTACTGCGACTATTGTCAATAACAAGTACATAGCCGACCAATTTCCAGAAGTTATAACGGATGTACGCAATGGTGTTGCGCTTTCTACTTCTGTAGGAAAAATCGATGGGTTTGACAGAAAGCTTTCTACAACTATAATGATAGGTGAAGAATCCGGTCGTTTAGATTCGATGCTTGAAGCAACAGCAGAGAGTTTTGATTACGAATCCGAAATTGCGCTGGACAAACTTGTACAGCTTATCCAACCTGTTATGATAATCATATTAGCGGTCGTTATCGGCGCTATAATGCTATCCGTCATGCTACCGATGTTATCGCTCTATCAGAACTTTAGTATCTAGTCGAAAGGAGTTCCAATGAAGGCTTCAGTTCATATAACTACGTCTAAACTAGAAATAATTGCATATACTAAAGCCGGAGATAAGATATCTGTCAAAGAATATCTTACCTATCCCATTCCCGAAGAATGTGTCATAAACGGTGTTATATTAGACGGTACACCTATTATTGAAGGACTAAAATCTCTTAAAAGCTCAAATTCTCAATACTTTAAAGAGGTTTCGCTAGTTATCGACGGTAGCTTTGTATATTCTAAAAAGATAACTGTACCGGGTAAACTAAACAAGCTTAAGTATGATGAGGTAATCCGTGACGAGTTTGCCGAAGTCGCAACAGATGCCGAGCATCTGATATGTGATTTTTACCCTCTAAGCCAAAATGCTGACGGCTCAAAAGATATTTTGTCTTTTGCTGTAGAGAATGCACATGCACAGGCATATCTTTCCATATTTAGTGAAGCGGAAATAAAGTTATCTTCCGTACATCTGGGAGTACAGGCGATTTTACGCTTTGTCAACAATAGACCGGACTTAAAGGAACAGCCTTTTATTCTAAACTTAGTTGATGGCGTTATGCTGCTTTCAATGATTTTTCAAAACGGTGTAAATGTCTTTCAATCGAGATCAAGGCTTTATGGAGAGGATCGTCTCACAATTGTAAACAATACACTTGACGGGCTTTCAGGAAACATACAGTTTAACAGGTCACAAAACTTTACCGATATCACACACTGTTATTATCTCGGACTAAGTTCATCAGATATGGACTTGGTCAATATGAATACCTCATACCCGGATATAAAATTCGCAGAGCTTGATATATACAAGGGAGCTAAAGGGGCCGATATTCTTCCTCCCGGTTCGCACTTAGCTTTTCTAAATACTCTTGTCCCCGACTCTCAAGCAGATTTACTCAGTAATATCAAAATGCTTGAAAAGGCTCAAAATCGCAAGAAACCAAAAAATATTTGGATTCCAGTTCTCGCATGTACAGTGTTGGTATTAGCTGCTGTTATAGCTGGTTTGTGGCTCTTGGTAGCCGGAATCGAGCGAGAGATACGTGATATAAATGGTTATCTTATGGATCCTGTAACTGTCAATGAGCGTACTGAAGTAGAGTCACTCATGGCTGACACCGCACGAATCAATGGTTTATACAATGCTGTAAATACTCAAAAAAGTGAAACGGCAGCAAAGCCGCAAATTTCCAGCAGGATCTTGAACACAATAATTAGAACGAGTGGAACCGCTGTTTCGGTTACAGGTTTTAACTTCAGCTCTGAAGACAGAGCATTAAACGTATCAAACTCAAGTGAAACAGAGGTTGCCTCTGCGAGATTTGTTGAAGCACTAAGCAGTAATGATCAATTTGATACTGTTTATTATACAGGATATAGAACAGGAACATCCGGTGAATTTGTATTCAACATTGATGTTATTGCAACCGGATGGAGAGAGGAGGTCTCTACTGATGAAACAGGGTCTTAGTAAACGCGAAAAGATACTTCTCTTCAGTGCAGGGATTGTAGTTTTACTATATTTGGCAATTCAGTTTGCTATCTTGCCATTGATGGCTAGACATAGTGAAGCAATTCAAGAAAGAGACAGGCTTGCGGCAGAAAGAAGAATTGTGGAAGCCGACATTGCAAATAAACAAGCTATACGTAATGCAAATACAGCCGCAGGTGATCGATATTTAGTGTTAAAAGATGAGTATCCTTTGCTTATACCAAATGAAGAAATCGCTACTGTACTTACGAATCTTTGCCTTACAAACGGCTTGAGACCATCAATGCTTAATATCATTCCCCCTGCGACTCCTGTGCCGGGGCAACTCGAGCAGGATGCTCCTCCCCCGATATTTACTATAGTTACTGCAACAATGAATGTAACAGGAGGCTACCCTTCATTACTTAGTTTGCTTGATGACATTGACGCATTACAGTACATACGATTAATAAATCTCGGTTATTCACTAAGCCGACAACCTGAGTCAAGCGAAGACGGAGACATATCATTAACATTTGAACTAACGTTTATTAATCCATAGTTAGAAGCATTACAAATAGCTAAAAGCACCTCTGTCTGTAATCATCAGCCATGGGTGCTTTATAGTGTCATTCTGAGTTTGCGAAGAATCAAAAGACCCTTCGTTCCTCAGGGTGACAAGAAATATGGAATCGGTCTTCTCAGCCAATTATTAGTCTGACGGCATAATCCCGTGAGATTTCTGCTCCTATTGATCCCCATCTACCTGAAGGTCCTACGGTAACTTCTATCATAAAGTTAGGTGATGTTCCGTTTACTGTAAAGGCAATTGTTTTACCTCTGTAGAATTCCTCTGGCAATACAGGAATATTATTTCTTAAAAGTATACCTTCAGGTGCAGTGTACTCAACATCTTTGCCTTGAACGGTGAATTCAAGCGGATTATTGCTTTTAACTTCAGACGCTCCTGCCATATCAGAGACTATTTGATTGCCGGCATTATCAAGTAGTGTGTTGTATTCCGCAAAATCATTTGCTCTTGACATTGCCATGAGCATAGGTGCAAGAACTGCCGTAACTGTCATGGCTACAATGCCAAACAACAAGCTGCCGACAAGTATTTCTATGAGGGACATTCCCTTTTTGCTTTTAAGTAACTTCCTCATGTTTATCCTCATTATCGGGGTTTAAATGCAACAATCACGTCTTCATCGCTAGAGTAAATATCAACATCTTGTGCGACGTTTATACTGAATGGAGTAGTTCCTACAGATGTGATTGTAATTGTACTTTGTACAACATCTCCAAACATTGCATAATCCTCATGAATAACAGCATTCATGCGATCTTGCATGTCTCTGGCTTCGCTTATAGAACTTCCTGTCATAACCATAGAAAACCTTATGATAGAAACTATTGTTGTCATAAGAATGCCTAATATAAGCAAGCTGACAAGAGCTTCCATGATGGATTCTCCGCTTTTTGAGCGGATTATTTTTTTAACCTTCTGTAACATCATCTTCGCCACCTAATCGCGATTCTATGATTTCATATCTCACAAGGTTCCATTTTGAATACTCACCATCACCATCAGGAGTTAGTAACATAGGCAAGTTATCAGGTGCTTCACCCGCCGACCCATCCGTATAGTACCCCGTCGGATCATCCGTGAAGAATCCAATATAATTGTAGGTCGCTCTGGTTGTAAGTAACCTACTACCATCTCTAAGCAAACCATCCGCTTCAACTATAACATTAATACTTATTGATGCTCTAACAGTTGCTGTTCTCGGTACACGGTCTATGGCTGGAACAAGAACTGTTGTTCCGTCATCGTCCATAATAGCAGGTGTAAAAGCCCTCGCCGGCACATCGCTTACATTCACTGACAGAAAAGACAGAACAATTTTGTCTACTCTCATGTTATTCGGCATAGCACTTTCAATCTCAGCACTAGTAAGCTCAAGTTCGATGTCATCGATAGTTGGATTAGCCTCTCCTCCAAGGACTGCTTTGGAATTTTCTTCAAATATCGCATTAGAAAGTACAAATGCCAGCGATGTCACCTTTTCAGGTTCATCTTGTAAACTAGACATCAGGCTTTTTTGAACAGAATCGCTTAGTATCATGAGTCTATTATGCTCATTCTGTCTCATGTTTGCCCCTATGTTAAAACTAGCAGCAGCCATGACTGAAGCACCGATTGCCATAAGGAGAAGCATGATGCCAAGCACAAACATGATAGACACACCGGATGTGTCTTTTAGAATAAGAAATATTCTGTTCCTTAAACGCACCATTGCCCCTCCCTTCTTTTTACTTTCTTCTTAGCTTTCTGCGCTTACGATCATTATACTCATTAATTTTGCGAATAGCCCGCGCATTACGCCTGCGCATAAATGTCCTGAAAGGTCTTGTACGAGTAAAACCATACCCACCGAACAAAGTTATCGCACTCGCTGTGAACATCAAGCCATCGAAAACATCAGTATCTTCGTTTATATCTATACCACTAACATCCGTCTCGTCTCCGTCAAGTTCATCATCAAGCTCGGCGTCATCAAGTTCATCGTCTTCAGGTTCGCCGTCTTCATTATCCTCATCATCAATGCTATCCATATCGATAAGTGCCATTGCAAACGCAGGTAGTCCAGCTGGTATATAAGCTGCGCCGACTACAGGCCACCCTACCGGTACACTTGGAGGTGTTTTTGTTATGACTGGGTATGGGTATGTGAAGGTACCAGGAGTTGCTGCTGAAGCTGTCCATCCTGTAAGATTTAATGATGCGGGGTTAATTAAACTTGCTGTGTCACTAGGAGTGATTATACTTACTCCTATAGTGCCATCGTTTATTTCTCCGAGGGTTGCATTATTATAGCTAGCAAGAGTTGCCCCTGTGCCGGTTGAAAACAGAATTGCCGCATCTGCAGCTCCTGTTAAATAGTATGTATTGGATATATCTCCCCCAACAGTTGCCAAGAAGTTGTTGCGTACAATCGGATAAATTAACCCACCGGAATCTGCCGGAGCAGGTGCCAGATATAAGATATCTCTAATCACAGATGTATTTAATCCAGCAATACCTCCGGCATTAAATCCGCTAACAGGTGCACTCGTATTT
>Ga0123356_10007649_pt1 | contig 10765 bp, 7 predicted proteins | sample TergutEmb28metaG_2_FD_92546 | JGI IMG/M metagenome (GOLD analysis project Ga0123356, IMG submission 92546) | Embiratermes neotenicus P3 segment gut microbial communities from Petit-Saut dam, French Guiana - Emb289 P3 | ecosystem: Host-associated > Arthropoda: Insects > Digestive system > Gut ... | reverse complement strand
ATGAGTGTTGTGGGAGACAGCCTTGCCGCGGTAAAAAAGCTGGTGTTTGAAGATAAAGCCCTGACTATGGATGAACTCAAGTCGGCTCTGGTACAGAATTTTAAAGGAGCAAGCGGAGCGCGTATACGCCAACTCTGCCGTAAAGCACCCAAGTTCGGAAACGATGATGATTACGTGGATTCAATAGTAGCTGATGTTTTTGAATCATATCTGGAGTTACTTCCGAAACACAAGACTGACCGAAACGGTCAGGGTCCGGTTGGCTGCGGATATACCATGTCAACCTCAAATATCACGAGTTATGTGCCAAACGGTTTTGACGTCGGGGCCACCCCTGACGGCAGGCTTGCGGGGAAACCGCTGAACGAAGGTGCGTCACCCTGTCTGGGCGCAGATCGGGAAGGCCCGACCGCTGTGATAAACTCGGTCTCAAAACTGCCTAATAAACGGATGGCAGGCGGACAGTTATTGAATATGCGGTTTTCGCCGGGCGCATTACACGGTGATGAAAATCTTGAGAGATTTGCATGCTTTATAGAAACCGGGCGGATCAAGAACATATTTCACAATCAGTTTAATATAATCGATTCAGATACATTACGCCGGGCTAAAGCTCATCCGGAGGATCATGTTGAGCTTATGGTGCGGGTAGCGGGATATTGCGCGCTGTTTTCCACTCTGATGCCCGAAGCGCAGGACGCGATCATAGCCAGAACAGAGTTAGGATGGTAGATCATGGATGGTTTTGTTTCTAAAGTCCAAAGATACTCAACAAAAGACGGCCCGGGTGTGCGAAGCACAGTGTTTGCTATCGGATGTCCGATGAAATGCCTTTGGTGCGCCAACCCGGAGTTGATAGGTGACGCTGCGAAGTTTCTCTATCACCCGAGGCGATGTGTCGGCTGCGGTGCATGCGTTGCCAAGTCAGGCGGTGCTATACGTCTTACAGAGGACGGATTGGAGATAGACCGGGACAAAGCAGATCTGGAAGAGTGTTCCGTTGTATGTTATTACGACGCATATGAGCGTGTTGGCGGAATAGTATCGGCGGAGGAGCTTGCGTCATCGCTGATGCGTGACAAGGCTTACTACGATCAGTCGGGCGGCGGGGTCACATATTCCGGCGGGGAAGCGACTCTGCAGGCGGAATTTTTTCTGGAAGTCACAAAACGTCTAAAAGCCTTTGATGTTCATGTCGCATTGGATACCGCGGGATATATGCCATGGGATAAGCTCGCTTTACTGGCAGCAACAGTCGATCTTGTACTATTTGATATAAAAACCTTAAACAGGGCACTGCATAAACGGTATACAGGTGTAGACAATCAACTGATACTGGAAAATGCTTTAAGGATCGCTGATATGGGTAAGGATATGACAGTGCGTATGATCCTGGTTCCGGGAGTAAACGACAGCAAGGATGAAATCACGGGGCGTATAAAGTTCGTGAAAAATCTTGGGAAACACGTCAAACTGGATATTCTAAAGTACCACAAGCTGGGCGCAGGGAAATATGCGAGTCTTGGAATGATCGAAATGATGGAAGGTACACCCGAATGCTCTGATGATCTGGCTGAGTACGCGGCGAATATAGCTAGAAATATGGGAGTAGCGGTGACAATAGGCGGTTAAAAGCATGTATGTTATCGGTATTGACGCAGGCGGGACTAAAGTAGCCTACGGGCTGTTCAATGAACAGGGAGAAATCATAGACCGCGTTTTGCATCCGACAGATGCCGGGGCGGACGGTCCGGCATTTTCCGATACGATGATCGGTAACATTAAGGACTTCATGGGCAAAAATGAACTGGAGTTCGCCGATCTTACCGGTATAGGTATCGGAATGCCTTCTTTTATTCAGCAAAACACCGGGTATGTATTTATGACGTCGTCGATGCCGCGGATAAAGGATTTCGCCATGCGCGACTATCTCGCCGAAAGGCTGCCGGTCAGTATCGTTCTCGACAATGACGCCAACGCCGCGGCTTTGGCGGAATACCGGCGCGGCGCGGGACGCGGTGCGCGACACATGGTGTATGTAGTGATAGGTACAGGCTTTGGCAGCGGTATCATCATCGACGGAAAGGTATTCGGGGGTTCTTACGGCGCAGCCGGAGAATGCGGGCATATGCTTGCGACTCCGGACGAAGGGTTGATGTGCGGCTGTGAAAACACTGGCTGCTACATGTCTTACATAGCCGGTAAGCATTTACCGGACCGGGTGCGGCTGGGGCTGGAAAACGGTGTAAACAGCATACTGACGCCGGAAACCGTAAACGGGCATCGTCTGCTTGAGGCTTATAAACAAAACGATCCGCTGGCGCAAAAACTGGTGGAGCAAATGGCGCATTATCTGGCGGTTTGCGTATTTAACCTGTATCAAATGCTAAACATCGATACATTTGTATTCGGAGGCGGACTCACAGGTTTGGGCGATATACTGTTTGACCGTATGCGTGAAGAGTTTGACAGGTTCTATCATATATCGTTTCCGGTGAACTTTAAAATAGCGGAACTCGGAGAGGACATCGGCATAACAGGGGCAGCGGAATTTGTGAGGACGCCATGAGCGAGTTTTTCGGACAGTTAAATCAGCGAACCAAAAGAATACGTGAACGATTGCTTACGGCAGCGCCTGTGATCTGTACCGAGCGAACGGTTCTTACTACAGAAAGCTATCGGAAGCATGAACAGGAGCAGGTGGTACTCAAGCGGGCGTATATGCTGGACGCGGTTCTCAGAGGAATGACCATTTATATCGACCCTGACGGGTTGATCGCCGGTAATCAGGCGAGCGCGGATCGCGCGGCACCCGTGTTCCCCGAGTATGCCATGGATTGGGTAATAAACGAACTGGATGAGTTCGAAAAAAGACCGGGCGACAGATTTAACATATCAGAGGAAAATAAAAAGATACTGAGAGATATCTATCCTTATTGGAAAGGACGTACGCTAAAGGACAAAGGTTATGCCTCATTTCCCGATACCGCGCGAGAATATTATGATCTCGGGATCATAAAAACCGAAGGCAACATAACCTCCGGCGACGCGCATATAGCTGTGGATTATGAATCAGTCCTGCGCGAAGGACTGACAGGCTTCAGGAAAAGAGTACAAAGAGCACGGGAGGCATTACAGCTTCACTGTTTTGAAGATATAAAAAAAGACAATTTCTATCGCGCGATAACCATAACACTGGACGCGGTGGAAGCATTTGCCCTGCGTTATGCGGCGCTTGCCGATGAGCAGGCAAAAACAGCAACGGGAGAGCGGGCGGCCGAGCTGAGAGAGATTGCCCGTATTTGCCGCAAAGTCCCGATGCAGCCTGCGGAGACATTCCATGAAGCAGTGCAAAGCGTTTGGTTCATACATTTGATACTGCAAATAGAGTCCAACGGACACTCCCTTTCCTACGGGAGATTCGATCAATATATATATCCGTATTATCAACGCAGTAAAGCAGACGGCAAAACAGACGAGCAGGTTTGCGAGATACTTGAAAATCTCTGGCTGCGAACCTTTTCAATAAACAAAGTAAGAAGCTGGTCACATACGCGGTTTTCAGCAGGAAGTCCGCTGTACCAAAACGTCACCGTAGGCGGACAGACCGCAGACGGTAATGATGCTGTAAATGAAGTCAGCTATTTGATCCTTCGTACTGTAGCGCGGTGCCATTTACCGCAGCCGAACCTGACAGTCCGTTATCATAAAGGTCTCAGCGATGATTTTATGCGGGAATGCATTCAAGTAATACGCTGCGGGTTCGGTATGCCGGCATTTAACAATGACGAGATAATAATCCCGTCATTTTTGAACATCGGAGTCAGAAAAGAAGACGCTTACAACTACAGCGCGATCGGCTGCGTGGAAGTTGCGGTACCCGGAAAATGGGGATACCGATGCACCGGAATGAGTTTTCTTAACTTTCCGAAAACTCTGATGATCGCGCTTAACGACGGAGTAGATATAAGCAGCGGAAAACGCGTATGCAAAGGAATGGGTCACTTTCTTGACATGGAGAGCTTCGATGACGTCATGTCTGTTTGGGACGTTTTTGTACGGGAGTTCTGCCGTGTTTCCGTGACGCTGGATTCCTGCGCCGATATGGTGCTGGAGCAGGAAGTTCCCGATATTCTGTGCTCGGCGCTTGTAGATGACTGTATCAGCCGCGGAAAACACCTCAAGGAAGGCGGCGCCGTCTACGATTTTATAAGCGGTCTGCAAGTCGGGATCGCAAATCTCGGAGACTCGCTCGCAGCTATCAGAAAATGTGTATATGAAGAAAAAACCATTACGAGAGCGGAGCTTTGGGACGCGCTGTTGAATGATTTCGCCGGTCCGGAAGGAGCACGCGTCAGGCAACGATTGCTTGCCGCGCCAAAGTACGGTAACGACGATGACTATGTCGATGATCTTCTCGTTAAAGCTTATGACAGCTATATAGACGAGATCGCAAAACACAAAAACACCCGGTTTGGCCGCGGGCCGATCGGCGGCGCTTACTACGCCGGCACATCGTCTATCTCCGCAAATGTACCGCAAGGCGCCGGAACGTGCGCGACCCCGGACGGGAGACATGCGGGTGAACCACTGGCAGAGGGGTGCTCTCCAAGCCGCGGTTCGGATAAGACAGGACCGACAGGAGTGTTTAACTCTATAGCCAGGCTGCGTACAGATAAAATCACCGGAGGAGTACTGCTAAACCAGAAGATGACGCCGATGATGCTTGCCGATACAGGAAATATTGATAAACTCACAGCGTTGTTGCGAGTTTTTTTCAACAAATTAAAAGGTTTCCATGTACAGTACAACATAGTTTCCCGCGAGACGCTGCTGGACGCGCAAACACACCCGGAAAACCATACAGACCTCATTGTACGTGTCGCCGGATACTCCGCTTTCTTTAATGTTCTGCAAAAATCCGCACAGGATGATATAATAGAGCGAACCGAGCAAAGCTTGTAACCGGCTTGTAACTTTTGCAAATACTAAAAAATATGTGTATAATAATACTTGCATTTGTATATAAATAATGTTATCATCATGAAGAAAATAGCACGATATTCTTGCTATAAAAAAACAATGGAGGAGAAATATGAAAAAGCGTATTTTAGCAATTGTACTCGCACTGACATTAGTAGTGGCATTTGTTGCAGCCTGCGGCGATGATGGAAAAGCAGCACGCCAGCCCGGTGACTCGGCAAGAGGAATATTCATTACTCAGGATCTGTCAAACGCATCACAGAACTTCTCAGCGGATGAATTCAAAAGGCTTATGGGCAATTACAACATTGAATTGCAAATAGCCGGCGGAGACGTAGCAGATAACAACAGGAATATCGATCTTGCTATCGCAGAGAAAATGGATGTCATTTTCATCAATCCTAATGACATCGAAGCTGTTATCCCCGGATTAACACGTGCAAGAGAAGCAGGGATCATAGTCGGTCTGTTCTCATCGCAACCTCCGGATGAGGTGAATTACCCATACGACTTCTTTGCAGGATCCGACGACTACCTTGGCGGTATTCAAGCCGGAGAGTTTGTCTCCAAACAATTCCCTAATGGCGCAAACTTTGTTGAAGTCGGCGGACAAGCAGGGCACATCGCTGCTACAAAACGTTATGACGGATTCCGCGATGGCATCGCAGCAAACATCAATGAACTTGCTTCACAGTTTGTACCCGGACCCTGGCAGACAGACGAAGCACGTACGATCATGGAAGGTTTCCTTGTTCAGTTTGACAACATCGACATAGTCTGGTGTCACTGGGATAACGGAGCAAGCGGAGTTATCGAAGCAGCACAGGCTGCCGGAAGACTTGACGAGATCTTCATCATCGGTTACGACGGTAACAGCACCGGATACCAGCAGGTTAAAGACGGCGTCCAGGCGCTCAGCGTAGGACAAAGCTTTACCAACATGGCAACCAAATCCCTCGAAAATGCAAGGGCAATGTTAGACGGCAAAAGTGTCGAAAAAATCAACTGGATCCCTGTTGACATGGTAACACTCGACTCACTCAACAGCTTCCCATGGCCTGCATGGTAAACCAATATTGAGATTTCGAGTCGGCTATTCATTTAGCCGACTCGTTTTCTTGACATTTAAAAGCAAATAGTATACTCTTGGACAATATTCTGAAAAGAGGATAAACCCGTGGATAATGTAAACGATATCATACTGTCGATGCAAAATGTGAATAAGTCCTTTCCCGGTGTTAAAGCTCTTACCGATGCTACTATTGAAGTAAAAAAAGGAACGGTCCACGGACTTGTCGGGGAAAACGGAGCGGGCAAATCTACACTTATGAAGATTCTTTCCGGCGTTCATGCAAAGGACTCCGGAACCATTATGTTTGACGGTGAAACTATTGAACACACCACACCTATACAATCGATCAGAAGAGGGCTCAGTATTATTTACCAGGAGTTTAATCTTGTCAATACCCTGACAGTCGGCGAGAACATTTTCCTTGGCAGATACAGAGAAATGAAAGGGCTGCGTAATGTACACAAAAAAGCCAGAGAACTTCTGGACAGCATTGGCAGTACCATAAACACACACAGCCTGGTCAGCGACTTAAGCGCCGCAGAAAAACAGATGGTGGAGATAACAAAAGCTTTGTCTTTTAACTCAAAGCTGATAATCATGGACGAGCCAAGCAGTTCCCTGACAGCCGATGAGCTTAAGAGTCTGTTTAAAATAATCAATGATTTGCGCCAAAAAGATGTGACAGTGATATACATCAGCCATAAGCTCGACGAGATATTTGAGCTGTGTGATATTGTCACGATCATTCGCGACGGCTGTATTGTAGATACAAAGGATGTATGGAAAACAGACGACGCAGGTAATAAAACAGAGAACCTGACACGTAACGAGATGATCACAATGATGATCGGCCGTGAGATCGAAAACGAATGGCCGGAGAAACCACGATGCGCCGGTGATACTCTCCTTGAAGTTCAGAACATAAGAACGCGAAAACTGAGTGATATCTCGTTTAATCTTAAAAAAGGAGAAATACTCGGGTTTGTCGGACTTGTCGGTGCGGGTAGGACAGAGATCGTTCGTGCGATATATGGTGCCGATAGAGCCAAAGACCTCAAGATACTAATAAACGGAGAACCGGTAAAAGTGAAAAAACCAAGGGACGGAAAACGTGCGGGTATCGGTCTTTTACCTGAAGACCGTAAGCTTGAAGGTTTAGTTTTACCATTTTCCGTGAAAGACAATATAACTATGTCAAGCCTTGAGGGGATCACTAAAATGGGATTCGTAAACTCATCACTTGAGAAAAGCATTGCCGATCGGCAAATCGACGCTCTTTCGATAAAAACCCCGTCAATGAATACAAAAACAAAAACTCTTTCAGGCGGCAACCAGCAAAAGTGTATCATGGGCCGCTGGCTTGAGATAAACCCGGATATTCTGATACTTGATGAACCGACACGCGGTATTGATGTAGGCACAAAGTATGAAATATATGTTCTAATTAAAAAGATAGCTGAAAACGGCGGTTCAGTTATCTTGATATCCTCTGAATTACCTGAAGTACTTGCCATGAGTAATCGTGTGCTGACGATATGCGAAGGACAAATCACCGGTGAGTTTGACCCGGAAGAAACCTCGGCACATGAAATCATGGACGCCGCGATAGGATAAGGGGGAATGATGATGACAAAGGAAACATCACCCGTAAAGGGGTACCTGTTCAAAGCCGGAGACTTTGTTATGGAGTACCTTGTGCTTATAGCAATAATTCTGCTTGTTATTGTGACCGCCATAATTGAACCCAGATTTCTGACTCTCGAAAACTTCACGAATATTATGCGTCAATTCGGACCGCTCAGTTTTACAGCACTTGGAATGACGTTTATTATCGTCGGCGGATTTATCGACCTTTCACTTCCGGGTATGATCAGCCTCGTTTCCATGATAACCCTGTCTTTGGTTGAAACTATCGGTGAGGTACCGGCGATGATGGTCGGAATAATGCTTGGGACAACTTTGGGTATACTGAACGGAACGATTCTGGTGGCATCGGGGGCAACAACACAGGCAAAAGCACTCTTTATCACCTTTGGCATGAGCGAGATTTACAAAGCTACATCCCAGCTGTACACAGGCGGCAGCCCGATAGACAGAAACTTTTTCGAGCACACGATGCCTGTTACAAATGCTCTCAGCTCAGGCTCTGTAGGCGGGATTTTTCCGATCGCGTTTTTTGTTTTTCTGTTCTTTCTTACTATACTTTTTATTTTCCAAAAGAAGACTTTAACAGGCAGGTCAATAAATTATACCGGCGGTAATTTTGTTGCAGCCGAGCTTGGCGGTATTCCAACCAAACGAATAATGATAATTATTTACGCCATATGCGGGTTTATGACAGCAATCGGAGCAATAGTCCTCTTCTCACGTTCTCCGGTGGCATCTCCGCTGATGGGAGCCGATTACGCGCGCGACTCTATAATGGCAGTTGTTGTCGGGGGTACATCACTTCTCGGCGGAAGAGGCAGTGTGCTCAGGACAGTGCTGGGAGTTTCTTTGATAATCCTGTTATTTAACTGCATAGTCCTTATAAGCTCGAACCAATTCCTGCCGGAGGTTATCAGGGGAGCGGTTCTGGTACTTGCGATATGGCTTGACCATCGCAGACATGCAAAAGGTTAGGGGAGGTGGTCATAAAATGAATGTAAACACAAAAGCACTTGGTCAGCAGACACTTAAGATTCTTGGTCAGCAAAAAGCTATTGTAGCAATTGGCATATTGTTTGTTATCATGCTGTTTTCATCCTCGAATATGTTTACACGCGGTCATATGGAAGCTCTTTTGGTAACAGCCTCACCCGACCTGATAATCGGATTTGGCGTCACGCTCGCCGTTATCTGCAAGGGTTGCGATCTATCGGTCGGATCGGTGATGTCTATGTCCGGTATACTGGCAATAATGTTGATAAACAACGGTACGTCCGTATTCCTCGCTGTGCTTCTTGCTATCCTGTCGGGGTCTGTGGTTGGATTTATCAACGGCTTTCTCATAGTTCATCAAAAAACCGAAGCATTTATAATTACTCTCGGTATGGGACTTTTTATCAAAGGAGTTGCATTATATATCACAGACGGAAGACCTGTATCAACACAAGACCCCGGGTTTAATGCCATATCAAATACTACACTACTTGGTCTTCCGAGTATTGTAGTGTACATGCTGATAATAGGGGTATTGATCTTTTGTCTTATGCGGTTTACAAGCTTTGGTAGAAACTGTTACGCTCTGGGCGGTGATTACGAGGTTGCGGAGCATTCGGGTATCAACGTTATCCGTACCAAATGGGTCGCTTTCATTATTACGGGAACATGTGCATCGATCGCGGGAGTCCTTCTTGCTTCCAGATGGAACACAGGTAATTCGATCTACGGTGATCTAACCCCGCTTTTGGTCAACTGCAGCGTTGTTATAGGCGGCACATCATTTGCCGGAGGTATCGGCGGAGTCGTGCAGAGCGGTATCGGCGTTTTTGTAATGCATCTTTTCAGATACAGCATGAATCTGTTCAGGATCGACGGTCTTATAACGGAAATCAGCCAGTTTGTACGAAATCTGGTTATTGGTATCGTCATTGTAACGATCATCGCAATGGACTGCTACTCGATAAAACGAAAAAAAGAAGATGTCTAAAACGCCTCGTAAACGAGGCGTAGAAAATAAAGCTTTATGCTTTATTTTCAGTCTGTGCAGTTTCTACAACACGGGGCGCGACATTAGGAAAAACGCCTTTAGGGCGTTTTTCTGTTGCTGTAGAAACCTGACATGAGATTCACAGAGCCTCTTCTTCTTCTTCTTCTTTATCCGGTTGTTCAGTTGACGCTATGTACTCCAGCAGTATCTGCTTTATTATGACTGCTATTGGGACTGCGAGGAACATGCCGACTATGCCGAAGTAGGCGCCGCCGATTACTACCGCGATTATGACGAGTATCGGGTTTATTTTAAGCGAGGATTTCATTATTCTCGGTTCGATGAAGTTGCCGTCAAGCTGATTGAAGATTATCAGGGCTATAAACACGGGAATCGTGGTGCTTAGATCACAGGTTATCAAGGTTATTATACTTATTACGAATGCGGATATGATCGACCCGATATATGGTATAAAGTTAAATATACCTGCTATCAAACCAAGCAGCAAGGCATACGGAACCCCGAATATCAGGAGTACGGCAGTCGCTACAACGAAGTTGATCATACTGTCCAAACCCTTGCTTGCTATAAAAGTGAATAATACTTTGTTGATCTGTTTGAAATATTTAACAGATCTGCTTTTTCTTATCTCGTTTTTAAAAACAGCGCTGTTTAAGCGTTTGAAGAAATCAACTATTTTCTCTCTGTCAAGGAGTATGTACAAAGAAATGACAAGCCCCATTATCAAACTGAATATTTCGCCGGCAAAGCTTATAAGACCTCTCGCCACCTGTTCTATACCGGACGGGTTTATCAGCGCGTTTAAAATATCACCGGAGTAAACCCGGATCGCTCCCGAAATGTTAAAATCGACCCAGATAGAATCTTCCGGCAGGTTGTCAAAGTAATCCAGTACCGTGGCTATGTATCCCGGCGTCCTGGTAGCCAAGTCGACAATATTCTGAAAAACTATCGGAAGGATAAGACTCAGGACAAAAGCAACGACTACGATGAGCATCAGGAAGATTATGATCGTACTGAATCCTCTTGCATGGTTTTTGATAAACTTCGGTTTTGCT
>Ga0123356_10007648_pt1 | contig 10768 bp, 9 predicted proteins | sample TergutEmb28metaG_2_FD_92546 | JGI IMG/M metagenome (GOLD analysis project Ga0123356, IMG submission 92546) | Embiratermes neotenicus P3 segment gut microbial communities from Petit-Saut dam, French Guiana - Emb289 P3 | ecosystem: Host-associated > Arthropoda: Insects > Digestive system > Gut ... | reverse complement strand
GCTCATGTCCGCGTACATTTTGATCCGTTTTTCGGGGTCGGTCCATGTGTTCTCGGAAAAATCTATGCCGTACCGGTGATAATACCAGTGCTGCGACAGCACGACGGGTATGGGGTCTATTTTATGCTTTTTGTTGTCGTTTTGCCCGGTTTGGACCTCTATATCCGCCGGGGCGACGGCATGGTCGCCCGCGGCTATGTTTTTTTTCATGGCCTATTTCCTCCCTTAATTATTCCAACTCCTGAAAAGCGGCGATCGCTTTTTCCAGCATGTCGTTTATCGAATCGGCGATTTTTTCGGTGTGCGAGGCTATCGTGTTCGATTTTGTCCGGAACAGCCCCGCATATTGGCCGCGCACCCCTATAAATATGGTGTCCGCCATATCGCTGAAAGCGTTTTTGTAGAGCATGTCGAGCATATCCCGCGATTCGTCGTCGCGGGTGAGCTTTTCGCGCACGATGATATCATAATAGGCGGGTATCACGTGCTTGTAAAACCCGGCGGCCTGCGCCTCCATTATTATCGACACCCTTTCCGGGTCCGGGTTGATCACCGGCACAAAAAATATCATGGATGTGGCGGCATAGCCGTTATACGGCTCCCCGGGCTTTTTTTCCTCGTAGGTGGGGTAAGGCACTATCCCGTAATCCGCGTCCATGTCGCGGAAGGCCAGCATTTTGCGGAAAGCGGACGAGGCAAACAGCCCGTGCCCTTCCGAAAACATGGCGTTGACATACGAGTAATGCGCGGGTACTTTGGAAAATTTGGATTTTTTGTCCACATACGTGTCGTAAAGCCCGCCTTCGTTGCTCCGGTCGTAGAGTTTGTTGAATATGTCGGTGAGGCGCATATTGCCCGGCACATTGAAATACGGGAGGCCGTCCTCGCCCTTTTTGACGAGCGGGTTGTTGACGTCGGCCCACATGGCGGGGTAAAATTCGTCGGGCCACGCGATTATGCCCCACAAATCGTTGTCATCCATGATTCCGTCGCCGTTTATGTCGCGGGTGACGCTTTTGGCTATATCGAACATCTTGTCCATCGTCCATTTGCCGTCGCGGACGAGATTGTATATATTTTCGATCCCGTTGTCCTGGGCGATCTGCTTGTTGTAGACAAGGTGCTTTATGGTGTCGATATAGTTGAGCATGTTGGCCCCGTTCAAAAAATACGACTTTCCCGCGATGGTATAGAGTTCTTTGGTTTTTTGGTTCCAGTATTCTTTCGCGGGGTCTATATACGGCAGCTCCCCGATGCTGTATATGCATTTGCCCTTCGCCAAAAGGCTCATGACGTCCCGGTCGACTATGTTTATCATGTCGCATACGTCGTCCCCCGCGGCGACCGATTTGTCGAGGATGGACGCCATTTTGTCCCATGTGTCTATTTCGGTCTGCTTGAAGACGATATTGAACTGTTCCTCTATTTCGCGGTTTGCCTTGTATATAGCGTCGTTGAGCGGTTCCCCGAGAATCGCCTCCGCATCCATCAGGTTGGTCGCGTCGGGGATGGGCAGGCACGTGTACATCCGGAAAACATACCCGCCGAAATCCCTTTCGGGCAGTTCGGGCGTCGACGCGTCGGCTGCCTTTTCAGTTTGTTCGTTTTGCCCTCCTTCGGCGGCGGCAGTCGTGCCGGCTTCATCCGAAGCCGCGCTGCAGGAAAAAAGAATCAATGAAACCAGCGGCGCAAGTACCGCCATGCAAAGCAGTTTCAAGAATTTTGTGTCGCGCATATACATATAAATCCCCCTTTACTTATTTCTGTAGTTTTACCGTTTTCAGCCTGAGCGCGTTTGCCACAACCGACACGGAAGACAAGCTCATCGCCGCCGCCGCGATAACCGGCGACAGCAGAGGCCCGCCGAAAATATGCAGCACACCCGCGGCGATCGGGAGACCCGCCGTATTGTAGCCGAATGCCCAGAACAGATTTTGTTTTATGTTGCGGATGGTCGCCTTTGAAAGCCGTACAGCACCCAAAACATCCGCCAAATCGCTCTTCATCAGCACGATATCCGCGCTCTCCATGGCCGCGTCCGTCCCGCTCCCGACCGCAATCCCGAGATCGGCTGCCGCGAGCGCCGGCGCGTCGTTTATGCCGTCGCCCACCATGGCCACCGTCTTTTTCTCCGCCTGCAGTTTTTTGATTTCATCGGCTTTGGCCTGCGGCAGCACCTCGGACAGCACCCGGGCGATACCGGCCTGTTTTGCGATCGTCTCCGCGGCGCGCCGGTTGTCGCCCGTAATCATCACGACCTCAATGCCCATGCGCTCGAGTCCCAAAACGGCCTTTGCGGCGCCGGGCTTTATCACGTCGGCGACCGCGATGATTCCGGCGGTTTTTTGGTCTGCCGCGATATACACGGGCGTTTTGCCCTCGCCGGCCAAACGGTCGGCTTCGGCCGTTATGGCCTCCCCGCAAACAACGCCGCGCTCATCCATCAATTTGCGGTTCCCGGCCAAAAATTCCAGTCCGCCGATACGGCAGACTATGCCCCTGCCGGCAATCGCTTCGAAAGCCTCAGCCGAAAGAAGCTCCAAAGCTTCTTTTTCTGCCCTTCTCACGACCGCTTCGCCCAAGGGGTGTTCGCTGTTTTTCTCGGCGGAGGCGGCAAGCTGCAGCAGGCGCCGCTCATCAAAGCCCTCAAAGGCGAAAATATCCGTGACTTCGGGTTTGCCTTCGGTGATCGTTCCGGTTTTGTCAAAGACGACCGTCTGTATCTTGTGCGCAGTCTCAAGCGCTTCGCCGCCCTTGATCAGGATTCCGTTTTCCGCGCCCCTGCCCGTCCCGACCATGATCGCCGCCGGCGTGGCGAGCCCTAAGGCGCACGGGCAGGCGATTACGAGCACGGATATGAAGACGCCCAGCGAAAACCCGAAATCGCCCGAGGCGATCAACCATCCGGCAAAGGAAACCGCCGCCAAGCCAAACACGCCGAAGACAAAATATCCCGCCGCGATATCCGCGAGCTTGGAGATCGGCGCTTTGCCGCTCTGCGCTTCCTCGACCAACTTTATAATCTGCGCCAGCGCGGTATCCGCACCCACTTTTTTCGCCGACATTTTGATCGACCCGTTTTTGTTCAGGGTCGCCCCATACACCAAATCCCCCGCTTTTTTGTCTACGGGCATGCCCTCGCCCGTGAGCATCGATTCGTCCACGGAGCTCACGCCCTCCAAAACCACCCCGTCTACGGGGATTTTGCCCCCGGGCTTTACAAGTATTGTATCGCCCGCCATGACCTCGTCTATCGGCGTTTCAATCTCTTGTTGGTCCTTTACCACAATCGCCGTATTCGGCCAAAGCCCCATCAGCTCAGCTATCGCCGCGCCTGTTTTGCCCTTTGATACGGCTTCAAGGGTTTTACCCAGCAGCACAAGCGCGATTATCATCGCCGCCGTTTCGAAATACAAATGCTCCGAAAACCCGGAATCGGAATTTATGGTCCGGTATGTGGCATACAGGCTGTATATGACCGCCGCCGAAGTCCCCACGGCGATGAGGCTGTCCATATTGGGCGACAAGCGCAAAATCGCCGGAAAGCCGGCTGTATAGAAACGGTATCCCGCAATCAGCACGGGAATTGTCAAAAACATCTGAACAAGGGCGAAATTCGAGGGATGAGCCGCATGATCCAGGATTTCCGGGAGGGGCAGCCGCCACCCGAAAGGCAGCATATGCCCCATGGAGATATACAGAAGCAAAAGCGAGAAAACGGCCGCCGCGGCAAATTTTATTTGCAGCGCCCTGATTTCCTTCTCTTTGCGCGATTTGCCTTTTTCGGCGGCCTCTTTTTTGATTTCGGCCCAGCCGTAACCCAATTTTTCGATTGCGGCTTGTATATTTTCCAAACCGGTTTTCGCGGGGTCAAACTCAAAGCTCGCGCGCTCAGCCGCCAAATTCACGGCGCAGCTTTCCACGCCGTCTATTTTGCTGAGCGTCTTTTCGATCCGCGCCGCGCAGGCGGCGCAGTGCATGCCTGTTATCTCCAGTGTTTTTTTCATGATTTTACCGCTCGTCCAGGGCGCCTATGATTTTGTCGAGCGCCTTTTGCGCGGAGCTTTCCCTTTTTTCATACATCGACGCGAAATTCGCCTGCCCTTTTTTGGCCATGGTCGCAATCTCGCTCACAAGATTGCCCACATTGCCAGTATAGCCTATGTCGCATACCCGGTTTGCGAGGATTATATCGAGCATTTCGGACGAGTCGTCGTCGCGCATGTATTTGCCCCTCAGGGCCTGCTCGTAGTACGCCGGGGTCAGGTATACCAAAGACTGATAGGCGAGCTCCTCGAGTATGATCGCCGATTTTTCGGGGTTGGCCGCGTTGACGGGTATCGTCACGCACGAGGATGGGTTTGACAGTATGAGATGGGTGTAGTTTTCCTGCGCTTCGTCGTATTTCGGGAAGGCTATCACGCCGAAGTCCGTCTCCATGGCGCGCAGGCGTATGACGCACTGCATAACTTCGCCGTAAAACAGCGCGCGGTTGGTCTCGAATATTTCCTGGGCTACGAGGTGGGTGTTCGGTATGCTGGGCCAGTCGCTGAAATTGAACGTGTTGTGGTTTGCCTGATACATGACTTCGATTATCTTTTCGAGCACATTCGCCGTTTTTTCGGTATTCAAAGAGAGCTGCGGGATTCCGCCGGCGTCTTTTTCGCTGAATTGCAAATTCGCCCCGTACAGCATGCCAAGCGAGGTGTTGTCCGAAGTGGCCATCCCGTACATGTCTTCCTTGTCCCAAACCCCGTCGTTGTTGAGGTCTTTTGCGACGTTGACGCACATTTCGATCATTTTGTCCATCGTCCATTTGCCTTCTTTGATGATATGATAGATGTCGTCAAGGCCTTGTTGTTTGTGCAGCGTTTTGTTGAACATCAAAATCCAGGTGGCGTCGTTTGCCATTATGCCCACGTCGCCGATGGCGTAGAACACTTTCCCCTGATAATTCACATCGTCGATAAATCTCTGGTTCCACCAGGGCTTTGACAAATCAATCGGGTCGCGCTGCGCCAGATCTTCGACTAATCCCGTCTGCGCGCCGGACAGCCCTATCTCGATATTCGGCATGACCAAATCATAATCCCCGCTGCCGGACTGCACCGCCGCCTTGAGTTTTGCCTGGATCTGCCCGAGTTCAAAGGAAACATGGGTGATTGTTATATTGTATTTGTCCTCCACGATCGAATTGCGGAAAAACAACGCGTCGTTTATCTCCTCCCCCGTCACGATTTCATCCGTGGGAACCACGTCGCGGTTGCTCCAGCTCCAGCCCACCGTGGGGTCGTAGCGATCCATTATCACAAAATCGACGCCGCCGTAATCAACAGCGGGCAGATCGGGGGGATCCACTTTTGCCTTCTGCTGCTCGTTTGATTCTCCCGTGTTGTCGTCGCCTGCGGTATTTGGGTCCTCCGTCGTGTTTTTCGCGTCGTCCGCCTTGCCGTTGTCAGATGAGCCGCATGAAATAACGAGCAGCGCCAAAAGCGACAATGCCACAAAGAAACATAAAATCCTTTTTGTTTTCATAACTTTAAATTCTCTCCCGTCAAATAATAAAATATACTTGCGCGCAAATACCATTATATCATTTTTTATAATTTTATGACAATTAACATTTGTGAAATAATTCAAAAACAAAATGCAAACAATTCTGCGGGCTGCTTTCCGATTTTTGAAATTCCGCTTGACAATCCGCGTTTTGGATGCTATAATATCCTTGCGGCAATTTGCCGCATAAAACGCAAAAAGGCAGGAGGCTGGCCGGGCAGTGATTAAAATTATCAATTACAAAGCCGGAAACGCACCCAGCGTATTGCACGCTGTAACGCGGCTCGGGTACAAAGCGGAGTTTGCCCGTTGTCCGCAGGATTTAAAAGACGCCGCGCATATCATTCTGCCGGGAGTGGGGAGCGCCAGGGCGACGATGGAATCCCTGCGGGAAATGGATTTGCCAACAGCATTGGAAGAAGCTGTAATATGGAAAAAGACCCTGTTTTTGGGCGTTTGCGTCGGAATGCAAATCCTCTTTGAACACAGCGAGGAAGAAAATACCGATTGTTTTGGCTGGCTGAGGGGAAAAGTGGTCAAATTCGACAATTCGAATGTCAGGGTACCGCAGATGGGTTGGAACCATGTGCAGTTTATGAAGGGACCTTTCGGCAAAATATGGCATGATTTTTTCTATTTTGTCAATTCATATTACGCGATGCCGGATGATAAATCGGATATATGGGGAAAAGCGGATTACAACGGTCCGTTCGCCGCCGCGGTGTGCCGGGACAATATTTTTGCCACGCAATTCCACATTGAAAAAAGCGGCGAAGCGGGGCTTGAATTGTTGGACGGTTTTTTAAGTCATAAGGGAGGCTAAGCATGCTGACGAAAAGATTGATAGCCTGTTTTGATATAATTGGCGGCAGGGTGACAAAAGCGGTTCAATTTCAAGATAACATAGACGTCGCTCCCGCCGAAAATCTGGCGAGAGCCATGTACGGCGCGCAAATCGACGAATTGATTTTTTACGATATTACGGCGAGCTCCGAAAAACGCGGGATTGATATCGAAACGGTGAAAAAAGTATCGCGCTGCATTTTTATTCCCTTCACCGTCGGCGGCGGCATCAAAAATTTGGATGATATGTATGAAACGCTTAAAGCGGGGGCGGAGAAAATAAGCGTCGATTCAATGGCGGTGAGAAACCCGCAGATCATCGCGGACGGCGCGAAGGCTTTTGGCTCGCAATGCGTCGTTTTATCCGTTCAAATAAAAAAAGCCGGACAAATGCCAAGCGGATATGAGGTATATATTGACGGAGCGAGGACTGCGACCGGTATGGACGCCATTGAATGGATAAAGCGCGGACAGGAGCTCGGCGCCGGGGAAATATGCCTGAACAGTATCGACAATGACGGGACCCTTGCCGGTTATGACCTTGTATTGATGAAATTGGCGGAAGTTGCCGTGTCGGTCCCGTTGATCGCTTCGGGAGGAGCCGGAGCGCCCGAGCACTTGAAAGCGTTGTTTGAAGAGACGGAAACGCAGGCGGCTATAATAAGCAGCATGCTGTATTCGCCCAGAATGGAGAAAAATTATACGGTCAGAGAGCTTAAAGAATATTTAAAACAAAGCAATATCAATGTGCGGCCGATAAGGGCGAAATAGATAAAATATTCATTGACAAATATATCTGTTTATGCTATTATATTATTGTGTCAAGGCATATTTCAAAAATACCATCATGATGGTTTGGGGGTGAGGTAATTGTCAGCTGCGGTAAAATATACGGCAATGGATATTGCTAAGTGGTTCATAATGAAGAATAACTCTGTCTTAGACGAAGGCGCAGAGCGAATGACGCTTTTAAAATTGTTGAAATTGTTGTATTATGCGGAAGGCGTTTCTTTGGCACTGGATAATGGCAGTTTGTTTGCGGAGGATATTGTCGCTTGGAATCACGGGCCCGTTGTTGAAGAAGTTTGGAATAATTATAATAATGCGTATGAGGTATATTTAAATTCAAGCGACAGCAAAGAGTATGAAAAAGACTTGTCTGATATAGCAAAAATAACACTATCAGATGCTGCGATATTGGAAGATGTATTTAATACTTTTGGTGGTTATTCGGCATGGGGTTTAAGAAATAAAACGCATGAAGAAACTCCTTGGTTATCCACGACAAAAAATGGAAAAATAATGAACGGCATAATATCACGAGATCTTATAAAAGATTATTTTAAGGAGAATTATATTGAGTGGTGAGCAAGGCTAAGGACAATCAAAAATCAAATAAGATAACTTCTAATAGAATAAAAACAGAAACACAAATTGCGCAAGAGCCGAAAATAGCATTAAGATATAATTATTTAACAACCAACAAACATTATAATATGCATTATTTCAATAATAAAAGCATGAAATTAAATGCTCATGATGAGTTGATGGCAAAATTAATTGAAATAACAGGAAGCACTATAAGCCATATTAGTAGTATAGGTAAGGAAAAGGGCGCGGAACCCATTCCATATAGTTCGTTAAAGGAAAATCTTCAAGATAGTTTAAAAAACATAGAGATTGTAAGCAAGGGTGCGACTTTCACAGTTTTTAGATTTTGTCAGCAGAATTATAGGTTAATATGTCTAAAGGATGCTATAAATAAGAATATATTACATATAATCGGCTTTGATTTTGATTATTCTGCTTATGCGCATTAAAGGATGCCGATTTACAAACCGGCATCCTTATTTTATACGTTTTTACTTGTTTGTAACGAAAACCATCGGACACGGGCATTGATTTTCACTCGACGGGTCATCATAATCTCCGTCATATATAATTCCTGTTTGCATTGCATGACGTATTGCGAGCATAACTAATATGCCATGTGAACCCATATATAATTTATGCAACGGCACACTATCCAAGTGCTTTGGAAGAGTTTGTTTTTTATCTTTTAGAAATTCTCTGAAAATATCTATTATATCGTCGATAAATTCAGATTGAACGGCACGCATAACTTCGCTTATCTTTTTCCACTCATCAGCCGAAACAATGGGTATATCAATCACCGCTTTATTCTCGTTGTAACGGAGAATTTTACATTCCGCAAGCCACGGTACCGCTTTTAATAATTCTGTGTTAAATGCGGCTTCGTCAGAATCCGAATTGATAAAGCATAACAGTTTAAGCATATCGTCATCGCTTATGCTTACATCGCGGCAGCGGAAGTACAATTTGGATGTAAACCCTTCGGGGTCATAAACGTGGAATGAAGAATTTCCCAAGCGTATATTCCGCTGTCCCGCATATGAATACGATAATTCGGCGGAGTTGTTTTCGTCGTCCGGGGAGTGCAAATCGCCGACAGCGATCCATCTTCCCCCGTCCGGTCTGTCGGGAAAAGTTTGCACGTTTTCATATATTTTTGAAAACGCGGCGAATATCCCTTTTGCTAAACAATCAAATAGGAAATACAAGTCAAGCGCGTTGCGCTGGTTGTCGGTACAGCGGCCATAAAAGTCAAACGCACGTATTTTTTCAAGACCTTCTTTAATCGCGCGAATGAATTTATCGCTGTTCTCTGCGAAAAATTGTTTTTGTGCGGGAATATATCTCTTTTGGTCGGCTTTTGTTGTGATGATAAAATCCGTATAAACTTTATCGCCAACGCGCCGCATCAACTCGTCGGCTACCAGTCGCTTTACTATCGGTTCGACATACGCCGACGGAATCCCAATAGCTTTGGACAATTCAGCTTCCGTAATCGGTTCTTTATACGCAAGGTACAATAAATTTTGTGCAATAAGGCCGCCCGTCGCGAGCGATTCCGGTCTTCCGTTTATTCCGCTCCATCCGCTGAACCAGATGTGCAAATTGACCGGCTCATAGCTTTGCTTTGTATAGTTCTCCATATTATCAAGCTCCTTTTTTAAGATTTTTCTGCCTGCTGACAGTCTGCTTTTAACGGTTCCTTGCGGAATACCAAGACTATGCGCCACTTTTTCGACACTATTCCCGTTCATGTAATATCGGACAATGACTTCACGGTGTATCTTTGACAAGTAAGCTACAGCGCGTCTTAAAGATTCGATTTCATCAGAATTTACGATTGATTCAAAACAATCGATTTCATCAATCAGTTCGGTTTCCGGTCCTAAACTTACAAGCGGTATTTTATATTTTTGCCGCAGCTTGTAATAAAATTTACGGTTCAGAACGGTGAGAAGCCAACCTCTGATGTCGTGAATCTCATAACCCTTTGAGATATAGGTCAGCGCCGCAAGCAAAGTGTCTTGGGTTAAATCCTGAGCGTCCTCAAGATTTCCGCATTTGTTCAAAGCTGCCGACAGCAAAAAATCTATTTGGTTTTCTATTTCTTGATTTCGCATATCGACACCTCCGATTTGTTTTTGAAAGCTCTCGTATATAAAGTTGCTAAAACAATAATATGGTTCACTCGCTTTTGAAAAAAATTTATTTTTCAACTTTTTACCTCAAAAATGCAAAAACGGAAAAGAAATTATGTAAAACATATGATATACTGCAATTGCAGCTGCAAAAATCAATGAAACGGAAAGGATGGGATAAAATGGCGGCAAATGCGTCAATTTATGAAAAAATCATAAAATATATTGACGAGCATATAAAAGACGAAATAACGCTTGAAAAATTGACAAAATTTGCGGGATATTCCCAACGGAATTTGTATAAAATCTTCAAGGTTTACTTGCCTGTTCCGATTATGGAATATATCCGGAGCAAAAAATTATACGCCGCCGCAAACGAAATATATACCGGGCGTAAATTATATGACGTCGCGCTTGACTACGGTTATGAAACGCCCGCGGGATTTTATAAAGCGTTTCAGGCTGTTTTCGGCTGCGCGCCGAGTGAATACAAAAACAACAATCAAAACTATAAAATGAGGAGAAATATATTTATGAATATAGAAAACGTAAAAAATATCGGGGAATTGGAAGAAGTCGAAAAATTTTTCAAAACAATTTACGCGGACTCGCCTGTTGGATTTGCGGTCAAAGAGGGCGAAAAATACAGCCGCGAATGGTGGCTTGAACAGTTCAATAAAAATCCCGAATTACTTTTGTATGCCAAAGACGGCGATGAAATCTGCGGTGCTGTATCCGGTTGGATAGAACATAACAACAATGTAACTGTCGGCGGCGATGGGGTTCTGAAAGAGTACGAAAATCAGGGCATACATGAAGCGTTGTTTATAGAACTCGAAAAGAGGGCAAAAAAACTC
>Ga0123356_10007647_pt1 | contig 10769 bp, 9 predicted proteins | sample TergutEmb28metaG_2_FD_92546 | JGI IMG/M metagenome (GOLD analysis project Ga0123356, IMG submission 92546) | Embiratermes neotenicus P3 segment gut microbial communities from Petit-Saut dam, French Guiana - Emb289 P3 | ecosystem: Host-associated > Arthropoda: Insects > Digestive system > Gut ... | reverse complement strand
CGCCGCGGATGGGAATCTCCTCGGTCAGGCTCGAGCTCAAGAGGTCCGCGTCGCTCCCATCCGGGCGCCACTTGTAGACGACCCCGTAGACGCCGCCTGCAGCGTCCACAACCAGCAGCCGCGTCTCGAGCCGGCGTGTGAGGGCAGGATGGCTCGCATCGAGCGGCAGCTCGAAGGTCTTCACGAACACCGTGCCCCGCGGGAAGCTCCATTCGCCGCTGGCGGCAAAGTGGATCTTGCCCTCCGGCACCGCCACCCAGCGGTGCTTGCGCGCGCCGTCGGACCAGAAGGCGACCACCAGGTCGTACGGGATGAGGCCCGGGTTCACGGCCAGCGTACGCAGATCGCGAAACACACCGGTCTCGGACAGCCGCTGCGGGATCTTGCCGCCGGCGCTCTCGGGCATGCGCAGGTAAGCCCGTGGGAGCACCCGCTTCTCGAGCCCGTACCGCGCACCCGGCTGCGCCGGAAGCGTCTGCGTTGAGCCAACCGCCAGGGATAGCAGCACGCAGACCCACATCCCGGCTCTACCGATCGCTCGCATCATCTGTCCTGTAAATGGCAAACCGTGCGTGCACGCAGCAGGTTCCCGCTCCGTCCTCTCTTGATCCAGTCTCGAGTACCCGTGCGCAATGCCCGGGACGCTTGCCAGGCAAGACCGAGATCTCCCAGGCAGTTCCCGCGGCGGCCTCGCCTGAAACCAGCCGCGAGTCTACCCAAGCAAGCCAGCGGCTTCAGCCGAGGTCACACGCCAGCGGCCTGCTCTCGAGCTTGAACCCGGATGCCCCCTGCCCGGTCGAAGTCAGAGCGGCCACCGCGCGAGCGCGCGATGAGCCTGTCTTGGAATCTCGGCAACGGAACCAAGGTGAAGCTCGCCCATCAACCGAGCACGCGAACGCGTGCACGCATGCAAGCGCCCGCAGGCGGTGCATGGCGGTGACGGAGCGCGCTGCAGTTGGCCTATCATTGCACCAAGAGGGGTCATGGAGCGCACAACAAATGGACAAGACGATATTCCTGGCCGGCGCGGCCGGCGCAATCGGCAAGCGACTGGTGCCGCTGCTGCTTGATGCGGGCTACCAGGTCTTCGGCACCACCCGCTCGCCACAGAGGGCGGCTCAGCTGTCCGCCGAAGGGGCCGTTCCAGTCGTCGTGGACGTCTTCGATGCTGCTGCGCTGTCGCGCGCGCTGCGCGACGCCTCCCCGGGGATCGTCATCAATCAGCTGACGGACCTGCCCCTCGGGCTCGATCCAGCATTGATGCCGGAAGCTCGCTTGCGCAACGCTCGCATCCGTGAGCTGGGCACCCAGAACCTGGTGGCCGCGGCGCGCGCGGCCGGCGCACGGCGCTTCATCTCCCAGAGCATCGCATGGATCTATGCCCCGGGACCGCTGCCCCACACCGAGAATGACCCACTCGATGGCAGCAGCCAGAGCGTGCTGTCCCTCGAGCACCAGACCCTCGAGTCGCCGCCACTGCAAGGGATCGTCTTGCGTTATGGACTGTTCTATGGCCCGGGCACCGGCACCGACCGGCCCGCTGACAACACGATCATCGTGCACATCGACGCCGCCTCGCTCGCTGCGCTGCTCGCGATCGAGCGCGCCGCACCGGGAATCTACAACATCGTCGAGAGCGGGGAGTCAGTATCGCCGGACAAGGCCCTGCGCCAGCTCGGCTGGAACCCCGGGTTCCGGCTGACGCTGTCGCACTGACGGCTCGCAGGCGCTCCTGCATACGCTCGCGGGCGGGCCTTCAGAAGACCTTGCGCAGGCTCAGCGTCACCATCCGTCCGAGGGGATCGAGATAACCCGGCTGAAAGCCTGCCGGCGTCAGGCCGGTCGAGTCCACCACGCGCTCGCGCGCGTCCAGGAGATTCACCACATTCAGGTTGACACGCAGCCCCTTGGCCCAGCCGTGGGCACCAGAGCCGCGCAGCAACCTCCCTACATCGGCAAACACGCGCATGTTCAGTGTGCCCAGCGCTGCGAAGCTCAGTGAATCCGGTGCCGCAGCCGTGCCGTCATTGACGTAGGATGCGCTACGCCAGCGCCCGAACAGCTGTGCCCCGAGCGCGCGATAGCTGAGAGTCGCCCACAGCTGCAGGGTGTTGCGGGGCTGTGCTCCGGCGACACCGCCACTGACGGCGCCGAGCGGGGCGCCGTTGAGCAAGTCGAGCTCGGGCACGCCGTTCGCCACGAGAATGGTGTCCCGGACATACCAGGTGTCCTGGAGCGAGAGCATGAAGTGCAGGCCCGGTGGAGCACCTTGTGGCCTGCTGAAGGGCAGCCCCAGGTTGACTCCCCAGGTGAGCAGATCGCGCGCCTCGAGCGCAAGATTCACCGAGCGGTCATCGACTTGGATCAAGGTGCCGATCGCATCCCGCACGAAGCGGTCCGGGAAGGCCGACTCAACGGCCGCGGTCACGGGCGGCAGGATTCCGACGGCATCGCTGTCGCGCCGGCGCTCAAAATTCACATAGGCGTTGGTGTCGCCCGCGAAGAAGGGCCCGAGGAACATGCCAAGTCTGACAACGCGCCGGTCGGTGTGCTGCAGCTCCGGGTCACCGCCAGTGATCTGTGTGACGTAGTCCGTCTGGCTCGTCACGAAGTCGAACATCTGCACGCCGGGCGTGACCACCGCCGGGCTGAACAGATCCTGCGCGGAAGGCGCGATCTCGATGTCGGTGAAATCGGCATTCAGGTAGACGTGGTCATGTGGGCTCCAGGTCAGACCGTAGGCGTAGGTGTCGAGCACTCCGAAATTCGACACATCATCCACCCCCACGCTGAGGCGGGCCGTCAGCTCGCCGGCGAAGGGCAACACGTCAAGAGCGGGGCTCGTCAGTGGCACCTCGGCACGCAGCCGAGCGCTGCCTGTCGTGCGCGACAGGTGGGTCTGGCTGCTTGCCTCGCCGTCAGACTGCGTGTGCGTGCGGACGTCCTCCAGCTGGGCGTCCAGATGAGCGTTGAACGCCACAGGGCCCGCAGGCAACCTGACGAGCGGACCGCCGATGGAGGCATCGACACGCCCGGTGTCCAGGGTGTAGTCGCTGCGATCCAGCACCATGCTGCCGGGCGTATCGATGTCCGTGGCGTTCACCCGCTGATCGCTGCTGCTCTGGTTGCCGGTCACGGCAAGCGACCAGATCAGTTTGCGCCACAGCCCGGACACTCGGCCCGCGACGTGCAGGGTGGTGCTCTCGGTGTGCTGGCCGAGCAGCTGATCCCCTGGGGTCGGTGCCTGGGCAGTGCTCGGCGCGGCCGAGGCTGAATTATCGCTTGCCAGGCCCTGCAAGGAGTCGCTCGACTTTACGTCCGCCGAGGCCTCAAGCGACGGACGCAGGTCGAGCACCGGCTGCACGATGCTAGCCGCGAGCTTCGCCTCGCTCGTCAGCGGCAGCAAGGTGCGCAGATCGCTGGCCGCGGACGCGATGCCGCGCTCGCTCTCGAGCAGCCGCTCGCTCTCCTTGTAGTCCAGCCTCACGGCGTCCTCGGTGTCATGATCGACCCGTGTCAGGGAGGCATCCGCTGCACTGCTCTGACCACCGCCCTCGGTGGTTTGCCTGTCCAGAGCCTCGAGCACCCTGGCACGGAAGCGCTCGCGCAGGATCAGGTTCACCACACGCTGGTCGTCATTGAATCCGTAACGCAGGGCCGCCTTCTCCGGCAGGATGTCCACGCGCAGGATGGCCTCCGGCGGGAGGTTGTCCAGCTCTGTGGACCCCGCCACGCGCCCGTTGATGAGGACGATCGGGTTCTGGTTGCTCATGCTGCTCGCGGTGCGGGGCTTGAGCTGATTGAGGAGCTCGGTCGCCGAGTCCACCCCGAAGGAGCTCACCTCCACGTCCGATAGCTGCTCGATCGGCACGGCGTCGGGCATCCACCCGTTGCGGCCCGCCGCGACAACAACTTCGGGAACCTCCGCGGGTGCGACGGCCGGGGGCGCTGTGCTTGACTGAGCGGACGCTTGAGCACATCAGGCGAGCGCCGGCACCAGCAGCAGCGCCTGCACGCGTGCCAGCACGCGCGAGCGCTGGCGGTGAGCCCGGCCGGCAAGCGGTAGCCGGCTGTCCATCCACTTCGTGGTCAATGCCAGCACCATGAGACGGCTCGATCGATCGAGACTTCAGGTACTCCCGGTGTGCCCGCCGCACAAGCGACGAGCCCGCCTGGCGAGAATCATGCTTCGTGCTGGTCGCACTCGCGCTGAGACCGACAGGCCAGCCCCTGCGACTGCTTCCGGCAACGGGGGCTCGGAGCCGTATATTACCGGCCTCACGCCTCCCGGGCAGCATCTCAAGGGGCGCTCTCGCAGTGCAGTCCAGCGCGGCGAGCAATGCACGCGGCGGCAAGCGCGCTTCAGTGCTTGGCTGGCCCAGGTGCCCGGAACACGCAGCCGATGCTCAGGAGGTAGGTGCGAGCGACGCCCGTCCCTTCAGGTCCCTCCCGATCGCCTCCTTCGGGATCGACCCGGGGCCTGCGAGTGAACGATCGTCGCCTTCGTCATAGCGACGAATGCTCGCATGCTCGCTGAAATGCGCTTCGTCGTAGTCTCCTTGGTCGGTGACTCAAGGGCAGATCAAGTCAGGCAGTGGCGAAGACGTCTCGCCTGAGCAGTGCCAAGCAACCTGTATCTTGGCACACGGCATCAACGCCGCAGGCCCAACAGGATGAAGCGCGAAAGATTGGATCCTACCGCTGCGCCAGGTCTCTTGCAGCACCCGGAAGAATCGTCGCCCGATAATATCCCGATCCGGCGGCATTGCCCGTGCCGTGGAAGGTCACTCGGTAGAATCCCGTGAACACTTTTGCCTGCGGGTCGATGTGATCGATCGAAAGATCAGCATTGACGATGACATTGCCGACCAGCACCCAGTTGCAGTAGAAGTTCTGCACCCTCAAAGACACGGTGCCGTTATCTCTGAACACGATCTGGCCGTGAGCGGTCCGGCACAGCGGGGAGATTGCGTCGACCTTGGATTGGAAGGAGGCCTCGATCGTCCAGCCATCGTTCGCGGCGTCCTGCTTGCTGACGGTCATTCCCGTGACATGCAGGGCGAGCGGCAGAAACAGCCCTCCGACACCCGAGGCTCTGATGCCTACGCTTCCGTTCTTGCATTGCCGTGACGACTGTTCCGCCTCACAAAGGTTGACCGTATAGGGCGTGATCGACTCAAACAGGTCGGCGGCGGCGCTGCGAGCATCCTTGCCTGACTCCACTGTGAGTGGCGGTTGATCGACGAATCGGTGGGTCGTACCGCATGCCGACAGAGCCAACAGTGCGGCGAGCGGCGTCACGCAGCCGTGTATGCGTCGCAAGACGGGTCCTTCTGGGGTCATCGTGTCACCTATTTCGTTTCAATGGATGCTGTTGAGGAGCGGCTCGTACCGGCCCGAGGGCCGAAGAGATGCGTTGGAGTCGAGTGGATGGTCAGGGTCCGTCAGCCGCCCTGCGCCGTCTTGCCGCCGTCTATCACCACGGCAGCGCCTGTCAGGAACGGATGCTCGTCAGAGGCCAGGGTCAAAGCGAACTGGGCAATCTCATCGGCATTGGCCATGCGCCCCAGAGCCGGCGCATGACTTCTGGCCCACTCGGCCGCCGCCGCCTCCCAGATGGGGTCTGGCACGTTCTCCATTCCCCCTACCCGTCGCACAAGCGCAGTGTCAGTCGTGCCGGGCAACATGGCGTTGATACGGATGTCTTGCGCGGCGTAGTCCAGGGCGGCGGCCTGCACGAGCGCCACCAGCGCACGCTTGCTCGCCGCGTACGCGCCGCGCTTCGCCTGGGTAGCGATGGCATTGGAGGAGGAGGTGACCACAATGTTGCCCCCCTTCCCCGCCAGCATCACCGGGACCTGGTACTTGATGGCGTAGAAGACACCGCGAAGATTCGTGTGCAGCACGTCATCCCATTCGTCGCTCGAGTACTCATGGAGCGTCTTCTCGAGCGTGATCCCTGCGTTGTTGAGCGCGACATCAAGGCGTCCGAACTGAGCTACCGTGAACTCCACGAAGCGCTTCACGTCGGCCTCGATGCGCACATCGGCGCGGAAGTAGCGCGCAGTGCCACCTCTCTCGCGGATCTCCTGCTCAACCTGGTGCCCGAGCGCCTCGCGTCGCCCGCAGAAGGCGACCTTCGCCCCCTCTCGGGCGAAGGCCATCGCTGCGGCGCGCCCGATCCCGGAGGTCGCGCCAGTGACCATCACGACCTTGGTGAGGAAGCGCTGCCGCGAGACGATACTGTGGGGAGCCGGTGGCACCTCATGGCGGCCCACACCGATCCCGGCGACGACACCGATGATTCCGGCAGCTGCCGCGCCTGCGCTGCCGAGCAGCAACGACCGGCGTGATGCCCACGAGCTCGGGCGGTCGGCGGGCGAATGCTTGTCCTCGATCTCGTTCATTTGACCTCGATGTGAGTTACGCCGTCCGGAGCGAGTGTGACGGCAGCCTGTGAGAACTTGGGAGGCCCGGCGATCGCTCGGGCTCCGTTGGAGAATCCATACGGCTCCCTGGGAATCCCCAGGAAGTTCTTATCCAGCTTGCCGTTGCCATTGAAGTCCTGAAATGCAGCAGCGGCATACTGGCCTGGAGGCAGATCCTTGAAGCGCACGGTGAGATGACGATCCGTGGGATCGACTACCTGGCTGGCGATTTGCCGTCCCGGGATCGGGAAGGTCTCTTGCCGGTCGTAGATCGCGAGATATACCTTGCCGTGACCCGGGGTGACACCCGAGACCTCGATTGTGAGGTCGCCAGCCAGGATGGTGGCGCTGGCGATCGATGCACATACCGCTAGCAGCGCTCGCGCCATGTGGCCGTTCGGGGAGAATTGCAGATGGCTCATGGGCACCAGGATGCAGGCTCTGGCGCGTCGCGGGGAGGTGCCGGTTGACCATGCAAGGGGGTGCCAAAAGGCACCCTGTGCCTTGCAAGCCGAATTGGAGATAATCGGCGGAGTGTGGAACTTTGACTCCCGAGACCCTCTCACCCCAGGCGCTGGACTGCTCGCGCCGTTGAACGCTACAGCGTATGTTGCTTGGCTCGTCGCCGCGAGCAGCCTTCTGGGGCGCGCCGGCGGACTTGCCGTCGGCCGGCTTCAGTGGGCCGTCAGCCTCGCGGCGCTGTTGCTGTTTCTGCTCGGACTTGGCGCGCGCGCCCTGCTAGAGGGGCGCAAAGCATCCGATAGCGTGGTCAGTTCGGCTGTCATCCTGCAGGCCGCGGTCGCGCCGGTCAGCTTGTGGATGCTCAATGATCATCTGCAAGCCATTCTGCTTGTGCTGGCCGCAGCACAGCTCGCAGCGCTTCATGACCGCCGTCTCGCTGTCGCGGTATTGGCGCTCGCCAACTGCGCGCTGCTGGCCTGGCTAGCGTGTTCCCAGCCAGTGCTCAAGGCGATCCAGCTGGGCCTCGCCTACGTCGCCTTTGAGCTATTCGCCGCTTTTGTGAGCCGCGCCGCCTACACCGCCCTGGAATCGCGGCGCGAGCTGTTGCAGACGAACCGCGAGTTGCGCGCCGCACGTGCGCTGGTCGCGGAAGGGGCGCGCGCCCAGGAGCGATTGCGACTCTCGCGCGAGCTGCACGACGTCGCTGGTCACAAGTTGACCGCGTTGAAGCTACAGCTTTCTGTGGAGATGCGCAGTCGGCCGACAGAGGTCTGCGGCACGCTAGCGCAGTGCTTGACACTCGCGGATGAGCTCTTGAGCGACATCCGCATGGTCGTGTCCGCATTGCGCCAGGAGGACACGATCGACTTGCGAACGGCACTGATGGCGCTCAATCCCGCGGTGGCATCCGTATCGGTCCGGTTCAACCTGGAGCCCGACGCGGTCGTCTCCGATATCTCCAAGGCCGAGGCTTTGTTGCGCTGCGCACAGGAGGGCCTGACGAATGCCTTGCGCCATGGTGGCGCAACCGAAGTCCTGGTCACCTTGTCGCGCACCGAGCAGGAGCTCGTCCTCTGCGTCGAGGACAATGGTGTGGGCTATCAGTGGCCCACGCCGCCGATTGGCAATGGCTTGCGGGGACTTCGAGAGCGCCTCGAGGAGTTTCAGGGGCTCCTCGAGCTCGACCGACGCATGCCGCGCGGCTGCGTCCTGCGCGCTGTGCTGCCCGAGCCGAGAGTGGCATGCTGAGAGTTGCGCTGGCCGATGACCAGGCGTTGATCCGACACGGCCTCAAGGCGCTCCTGGAGACGCTTGGGGGGATAGAGGTCGTCGTCGAGGCTGACAGCGGGGATGGTCTTCTTGATGCCCTCGCAACGCACCAGGTCGACGCAGTGCTCGCCGATATTCGCATGCCGGGCCGCTCTGGGGTGGGCGCGCTCAAGGCACTGCGCCAGCGAGGCAACCTTGTACCCGTCATCCTGCTGACTACGTTCGATGATCCGCAGGCTCTCAAGGAAGGCATCAGCGCAGGGGCGTCGGGTTACCTGCTGAAGGACGCCGAGCCCGAGACGCTGAAGCAAGTGCTGGAGTGCGCAGTCCGGGGGCAGCGAATCTTTCAGCCGGGCCCAACGATATCGAGCACAACGCGAACCCGAAATCTTGAGGCGGCAACGCTGACGGCTCAGGAGGCTGCCATCTTGCGGCTCGTTGCAGGCGGGTACTCCAACAAGGAGATCGCCCGGCATCTCGGGCTCGCTGTGGGAACAGTCAAGAATCACATCTCGGATCTGCTTCGCAAGCTGGATGCACGCGACCGCACGCATGCGGTGCTCAAGGCGATCTCGGGGCGCCTGCTTTCAAAGGACGATCACTATTGAGGAAGTCTGGACGCCGGGGACACCTGCAGTGCGGTGATCAATCGCGAGGTTCCGAGATGGCCCGACGTTTCAGCAATCCCTACTGCCGCGGGTCACTCCTTGACCGACCGGGATGCAGCCGTGCCGGATCGTGATCTGACGGGACTGCGTGAAACGAGCAGCCATGGGCGAGCTGCGGCCATGGCAGCGCGCCTGTGCGGACACGTGCGTGGAGAAGGGCTCCGGCACGATCCGAGACCTCGCGAGCAACGGGCGCCTACGGCTGGGTCACACACCGCGTGTTCGCCTGTCGTCGAGCGTTGCTCGCCACAGATGCTTCGGACAACCCTCGTTGGTTCCCTTCAGTGCTCCTTGCCCGACAGTGCACGCTCGATACGCCGATCGGGGATGAGCCACAGCAGCGCCACCAGGGCATACACGCCCTGGGTGGCCCAGGGCGCCCAGAACGCGCAGCCGATGCCGAGGAGGTAGAGCGCGAGCGACCCTCGTCCCTTCAGGTCCCTCCCGACCGCCTCCTTCAGGATCGACCCGGTGCCCTGCGAGTGGATGATCGTCTCCTGCAGTATGGCGTACGCCACGCCACACATGAGCAGCACCAGCCCGTAGAGCACCGTAGGAGCAGCCGCGAAGTGGTTCTCGCCCATCCACGCGGTGGTGAAGGGTATGAGCGAGAGCCAGAAAAGCAAGTGCAGATTGGCCCAGAGTATGGGCCCGGTCACCTTGTTGCTTGCATGCAGCAGGTGATGGTGATTGTTCCAGTAGATGCCCACGTAGATAAAACTCAGAACGTAGACGAGGAACACGGGGATCAACGGCAAGAGCGCCGCCAAGCTCTCACTGTGCGGCGCCTTGAGCTCCAACACCATGATGGTGATGATGACGGCGATCACCCCGTCACTGAATGCCTCTAGCCTGCCCTTACCCATATCGCCGCCGCGCTCCGCTCACGGTCCTCAAGATAGCAAGTCCCTCGGCGCGAGGGGCCAAGATCATACAGGGCGGACCGGGCGCAGCTGACAGGTGGGATGTAGCTACGATTCAGCGCCCCGCCTTGGGCGAGCACGCGCCGCATGGCGGTTGCGTCCGTCTTGGCGACGCTCCAGCCTTGCTGCGGCAGTGGCTACCGTGTGAGGTGACCGGGGCACCGGGGGCGCTTGCGCGGTTGGCCCGTCAGGAATGCCCTGGGTGCTGATCGGCACCGACGCGACGGCGCGCCTTCAGCAGCACATCGAGCGCCTCGGGACGATCATCCCAGTAATCAAGCCGCACGCGTCCGTCGGGCAGCTGACTCACGGTCGCCGGCACTGCGCTCGCCGTGCAGTACCAGCCCGAGGGCAGCACCACGGCGTTGCGTGAGCGGCCGAGGCTGCGGTCGAACACCAGCTCATCGCCCTCCAGACGGTAGCTCGCCGGCGCGGTGTAGGTCTCCATGATCCGCAGCCGGCGCGTCTCACCGGCCTTGAGCGTCGCGAAGGGAATGACGACCACCTTCGCTGTCGGCTCGACCGTTTCCCCCACGTTGATCTTCGACGCCGCGAGCTGCGCGCCCGTCATCTCACGCGCCTCGAGCGCCTCACCGGTATCGACGAGCGTGGCCGATGGATTGCTCGCGACGCTCCCCGCCCGCACCACGTTCGCGTAGCCATTCACGCCTGCCCGCGTCTCAGTGAAGTCGTGATACAGGCTGAAGGCGTGGGTCTGCGGCTGCTGCAGGAAATAGACGATGCTGCGGTCCTGGTGGGCTCGCTCGGAGAGGCGCGCGCGCTCGGTCTCCCCCTGGAACGGCGACTCCCAGCTGCGCTGCTCCGACAGAGGTCGGAGCACGGCGGCAGGACCGTGCTGAGCGTCCTTCACCGCCCGCAGCACGAGCGGCGCCTCGCCCGACTCCGGGTGCAGGAAGCTGATCGCGATGCGTCCGTCCTGCTCACTCAGGATCTGTGAGGGCACGGTGAGCCCCACCACCTCGTAGCCCGCCGGCAGCACCACCTTGTTACGCTTGATG
>Ga0123356_10007646_pt1 | contig 10770 bp, 13 predicted proteins | sample TergutEmb28metaG_2_FD_92546 | JGI IMG/M metagenome (GOLD analysis project Ga0123356, IMG submission 92546) | Embiratermes neotenicus P3 segment gut microbial communities from Petit-Saut dam, French Guiana - Emb289 P3 | ecosystem: Host-associated > Arthropoda: Insects > Digestive system > Gut ... | reverse complement strand
CGATGTGAGCGAGCTGGCTGAGGCCCTGGCCGACGAGCTCGAAAAGCGCAAGGGCAAGGAATCCGAAGAGGAAGGCGAGGGTGGCCTTGTCAACGTCCTTGCCGAAGTCATGCCCGACCTGGCCGAAATGCTCGACGAGAAGCGCAAGGCCCGCAAGGACAAGGACGGCGAAGACGCCGAACTCAACGAGGACGACATCGCCGAACTCGCCGTTGACCTGGCCGATCTCCTCGAAGAGGATAAGAGCGAGGAAGAAGACGAGAAGGGCAAGTCCGAAGAAGAGGACGACGAGGACGAGGAAAAGCGGCGCAAGAAGGCCCGTGGCGCCCGCCCCGCACAGCGCAAGCGCGCCCGGCCCCCGGCTCCCACGCAGCGCAAGTATTCCAGCGTGTACATGGGCGGCGGTGCGCAGAACACACCCGCCGGCGGTTTCAAGAGCCGCCTGGACGCACTGCCCGAGAAGAAGAGGACGCCATTCGTCTACGAGAATTTCGGGCGCGCGGTTAAATGTATCTGCATCTTCGGTCAGGGCGACCCGGAAAAGGCGGCGTTCTATGCCGCGAAGTCCTTCAGCGACCAGGACATGGCCCGCGCGTTCAAGGCGCAGGTCGCCACCATCCCGGCCTCCGGCGGCTATCTGGTCCCCGAAATTTACGCCAACGAGATCATTGAGCTGCTGTACGCGCAGACGCTGATCTTCGAGCTGGGCGCGCAGCGGGTACCAATGGAAAGCGGCAATCTGACCATCCCGAAGGCGTCGGCCGGCGTGATGGGCTACTTCATCGGCGAAGACCGCGACATCCCCGCCAGCGAGGCGAAGTTCGGCGTGCTGAAGCTGTCCGCGAAGAAGCTGGCAACCATCGTGCCTCTCAGCAATGATCTGCTGCGCTCCACGCACTTCACCACCGACCAGATGGTCGGCAGCGACATCACGAAGCGCATGGCGCTACGCCTGGACTTCTCGGCCCTCTACGGCAAGGGCGGCGACTTCGAGCCCCGCGGCCTCGTGAGCAACAAGGGCGTCCAGACACTCGACGCCAGCGCCCTTGACGCGATGTACGCCAGCGGCGGCGTTCTCACGTCCAGCCTTCCCGCCTACGCGGAGGGCCTGGTGCTGCATAAGAACGTCGATGAGAGCGGCATGGGCTGGGGTATGAACGCGCCCCTGGAGTTCTTCTTCAAGAACATCAAGTCCACCACCGGCGATTTCATCTTCCTGGAGGAAATGAACCGCGGGAACCTGATGGGCTACCCTTACAAGCGTTCCAGCCTGATCCCCGCGAAGAGCGATCTGACCGATCTGTTCTTCGGCAACTGGCGCGACATGATCGTCGGCGAGCAGGGCGGCCTGATGGTGGAAACCTTCCGCGAAGGCTCCTACAACATCTCCGACGGCAAGAGCGCGTCCGCGATGACCCGCGACGAAACCGTGATCCGTGCCATCCAACTGATCGACGTCGGCGTTCGCCATGATGAGAGCTTCCTGCGCATCAAGAACGTCAAAGTCCCGGCGATGGCGTAAGAGAGAAAGGAGCAAGCAAATGAAAAGGCAACTTCTGCAAAACGTCAAGGTGCTGCCCGTGACGAGCGGCACCACTGTCATTGACCGCGATGGGTTCCTTTCGGCGGTTCTCGGCGTCACCGCCGCGGCCGCAGGCGATATCGCGGTATCCGTCACGCACTGCGATACCGCCGCCGGCACCTTCGAGGCCGTCAAGGACGATCGCATGTTCGGCCTGAACACGACCGTCGGCACCGGCGGAGCCGTGAGCACATCCGTCACCGCGGCGAAGGATGAACTGGTCAACGTCGGCATCGACCTGATCGGCTGCAAGCAGTTCGTCACGGTGACCGCCGTCGGCGTGTTTGCCATCACCCTGGGCGACAGCGACCGGCAGCCGGTGTAAGGGAGGGCTGCGCCATGGTGAGAATTTATCCCCAGGAGAACAAGGCCGAGCCTCCCAAAGGCGAGAACAAGGCGGGCGCGAAGGGTAAGGGGACGCAGGCGAAGGCGTCTGTAGACCCGCCGATCCCGCCGGCCGAGCAGGTCGAACAGAAGGAATAACAGCAACTGGCCCCGTTGCGGTTCGCCGCGGCGGGGCAGGAGGTACAGCTTATGAGCAGCAACCCGCTGAATATTGCCCTGGCCGACAATGCCCTGACCACACTGCCCGACATTAAAATCATGCTGGGCATTGCCCCTGAAGATGAAGACCCCCTGCGGGACGCCATGCTGACGCATTCAATCAATGCCGTTTCGGCCTGGGTGGAGCGCATCACAGGGCGCAAGCTAGGGCGGCAGGTCTACACCCACCGCTTCAACGCGGCGGGCGGGCAGGAGCTTGTTGTGCTGCAATGGCCCATCGTCAAGGTATTCTACATCAAGGACAGCGGCGCGACCATCCCCCCTGTGGAGTATGACTATACCCAGGCGGGGGACATCGGCATGATCTACAAGGACACCGGCTGGCCCCAGCGGGGCTACCGCGCGGGCCTTGCCTTTGATATGGTCGCGCCCAAGCGCAGCATTGAGGTTAAATATGCGGCAGGCTACGTCCTCCCGAAGGACGCTGATCCGCCGCGCAGGCCCTGTACCCTCCCGGCTGATATCCTCAGTGTGGTATGGCAGGCCGTGGAACAGGAGTATACCCTGCGGTGCAGCGGCGCGGCAGGGCTTGCGGCGTTCAGCATCGCCGACGTGTCATGGACCTTCGACAAAGCGCCCAATCAGACGTGGCTTGATACTTTGGGGCGATATGCCAGATTGTGAGGTGCGCTATGCCGCTAAAGAAGGACACAATCACACCGTGGATTGAACGCACGAAAAGAGAGCTGGAAGATTTCCGCCGTATGACTATCCGTGTGGGCGTCCAGAGTAGCAAAGATAAGTTTGACGCAAAAGGCCGTCGCGTTGAGAAGCCCAAGGGCGACAAAGACGATGACGAGAAGATCTCAGATGCCACGCTACTTACCATCGCATTTGTGCAGGAGTTTGGCGCGCACATCCATCCTCGGCACGCAAAGAACCTGGCTATCCCGCTGTGCAAGGAGGCCGACGGGAAAAGCCCCGGCGACTTCCAGCACCTCCACCCATTGGTCAGCGCGGAAGGGCATGTCTTTCTCGTGCGCGAGCCGGGAAAAGGTACGCCAAAGAAAACATACTCAGAAGAGCGGGATAAGTATCAGTCATCAGCTGCGCCAAAGCGGGATTATAAGCACCAGGATGACACCAAAGAGATAGAATACATGTTCTTACTTCTGCCTTCGGTGCATATCCCCGAGCGCAGCTTCCTGCGGGCGGGCTTTGACACTGGAAAGGAAGAGCTTGTGAAAACTTATCAACGCGAGCTAGGCAATATCGTATCTGGGCAGAAAACGGCTCTTGAGGCTGCGCAAGCCATTGGTGCTTTTGGTGTGTCCATGATCCAGAATTTCATTGATCGCGGCCAATTCAAGGCGAAATCAGACATCACAAAAGAGACGTCTGTTGCCGCTAACAGTCCGTTAAAGAATCGCGGCGTGCTCTACAATTCCATCACTTATACCATCGAGAGGAAGAAGTGACCATGTTCGGTTATCCCCGCCCCATGATCCCCGCCGGGCTGTTGCATGACCTCATCGACATTCAGCCGGGCACGGGTCATTATGACGCGGACAACGGCGGGCAGTGGGTGCAGGATACACCGCCGGTGGAGGTGACGTTCAAGGGCGTTGTGCTGCCGATCAACAACGAGGACTGGCAGCAGGACACCACCGGCACCTACACGGTGAATAGCCAAAAGCTGTACACCAACGGTCACAGCCTGCGGCCAGGCCAGCAAGTACGTGACACAATCGATGGGACGGTATATACCGTCAAGCAGGAGTTGCAGCACAACTCGCTGCATTCCATGCGGCGGTATGTCATTGAGGCCAAGGGGGAGGCGGCATAATGGCTTTCATCGAGGACGTGCGTAACGTCATTGTTAAAGGACTCACGCAGTATATGGGTATCCCCATCATACTGAGTGACCAAATCAAAAAAGAAACCCCGGTCCCATTTATGATTTACTCCGTTGTGTCGCCGAGCATCCCCGCCGCCGGTGTGGTGCACACAAGGCAGATCACCGAAGACGGGAACGACGTGGAGCTTGTAAGGACAGAGCAGCCGACGGCTACCCTGTCCTTTACCGCATGCAGCGAAAACCGGGATGCCCCGGGCGGCTGCATCTACGGCGAAGACGAAGCGATCGCATTGGCCGACAAGGCCGCCGGATGGTTCCGACACGTGGGGTACCATCTATTGCATCGCGCTGGCATCGTCGTGGTGGAGGTGCAGAACGCGGCGCCACGCTCCAAGTTCGTCATCGTGGAACAGGCCCGGCGCTGGGGCTTCGACGTGACGGTCCGCTACTCCCGCGCCGACGTGCGCAACGACAGCGCAATTGATACTACAATAATCACCCAAAGGAGGGATTGAGTTGCCAAAAGACGTAATCGTTTATACGAAACTGGATTCAAAACCCCGCCCGGCAGAGGCGATGAACATTCTGGCCCTGCTGACCGACGGCGCAGTGGAGCCGAAAGTCTACCGTGATACTGCGGAACTGCTGGACGACGGCTACACCGCCGACAGCACCATCTACTTACAGGTGTGCGCCCTGTTTAACCAGGGCAAAACCACCAAAGCGAAGAAGCTCATCCGCAAAATCAAGGTGGCCGGGGTAAACGTGGAGAGTAACGACCCTGAAGACCTGATCACGGCCATTGTGGGCCTGCGCGAGCAGGACGACGACTGGGACTTCATCGTCACCGACCGTACCGACAAGGCCAGCATCGAGGCCCTGTGCGAATGGGCTGAAAGCACCGAGCCCACCCGGGCAGAACTGGGGGCCGGTATCGAGGATCACCGCAAATTCTATTTCTTCCAGGCCGACATTGGTACGGTCTTCGCGGGCGGCGGCAGCGTGGTCACGCTAAAGATCACCAACCGCCGGTGTGCGGGCATTGTCGCTGCCGACCTGGAGGAACAGACCGAAGCTGCTTTTATCGGCAATGTGGGCCCGCACTACCCGTTTTCGGCCACATGGAAGTTCAACCGGCCCCAGGGCATTACGCTGCCGGACCTGACGGCGGCCCAGCGCGAGGCCTTGGAGGAAGCAAACCTGAACTTCCTCACGGAGGAATACAAGCGGGAATACGTCAAAAACGGCGTATGCTGCGACGGCGAATTCATCGACAACCAGATGGGGGCCGACTACATCACGCGGTACATGCGCGAAAAGCTCTACGATGTGTACCTGCGTGCCGAACGAAAGGTGCCCTATTCCGACGAGGGCTTTTCTATGGTGGCCGGAGCCGTGTACGAAACACTCAACCGCGCGGTGGACCTTGGCATCATCTCCAAAGACCCCGAAAGCGGCATGGGCAAGTACATCGTCAACGTGCCCGCCCGGGCTGACGCCACGGACGACCAGGCCCGCCGCCGCGAAATGCCGCCAATCGAGTGGCACGCGGAATTCGAGGGCGCGGTGCATAACTCCGAGGCCGACGGCACGCTGTACGCCACGCTGCCCGCGTAAGAAAGGAGAAACCAGACATGGCAGATCAACAGGTATTTGACCTTGAACTCGTAACCGTGTTGGTGGCTTATGACGTCCTCACGGGCTACGGCACCGGCGGCAAGCTGACGCTCAAACACAACACCGACACCATGAACCCCGTCGTGGGGTGCGATGGCAAAGTGGTGTATGCCAAGAGCGCCGACAAGAGCGGCACCGCCGAAATCACTCTCGCGTCCACGTCGCCCAGCCTGCGTAAGCTGCGCACGCTCGCCGCCGCCGGGAAGCAGTTCAACTTCTCGGTGATGGACGCCAACCGCGAGGAGAACGTGCGCGCCAATTCGGACGGCTGCGTGGTCACGCATATTCCTGACGTGCCGCGCACGACCACGCCCGGCGACGTGACCGTTACCATCTACATCCCGCGCCTGGAATACAGGTAGGCGGTGATGCATGGTGAAAGTAAACACGTGCGGTCCCACGGTGGCCGGCCTGGGCAGCGTACACAAGCGGCTCCCGCAGCCCTCGCTACCCTGGTCCAAGGCGCACCCGCATTGGCCGCGAAAACCAAAATCCCTAACAGAAAGGGGGTACAGAAGGTATATGGCGAAGAAAAAAGACGTCATGATCCGTGGGCTGAAGGTCCGCATGCAGTCCGTCTCGCCCAGCTGGTACTTTGACCTGTTGACCGATTGTAAGGACAACGGCAATATGGACAATCGCCGGTTCATGGATGAGCTGCTGCGCGCCTGCGTGATCCAACCCGCAGAAATCCGCACCAGGGGCCTCGACTTCTTCGACGAGAAGGAAGACCGCCGTACCGCGCTCGATCTCGTAAAAGAGATCAACCGATTTCTTGACGAGCCAGCGGAATACGGCAGCGGCGAAAAGGAATGCGATACGGAATAGGCGCTTCTGGACGGCGGTGTTCGATGGCCCCGGCTTGACCTATACGGAACTGCGGGGGATGGACTTCGCCGAATTCGAGGAAGCGATGGCCGCCAAAACGCTGTACTTCGGCACCTGGCTGGAGGAAGCGAAAGCCAAGCGGAAAGGGGGCGGCTAATTTATGGCGGAACAACGCGAGCTTGTGTTCGCATTGGACTTCGAGGGCAGCGCGGTTGAGGAGCTGGATGATCTCGACCGGGAAATCCGGGAACTCACCGGAGGCCTCGACGAGATCGACACCGGTTTGAATGACGTCGCCTCCGAACTCCAGGCTATGAGCGATACCGGGGTGGACGCCCTGGACAACGTAGGCAACGCCGCCGGCGGCATGGGCGATCAGGTCAGCGGTGCCGCCGACAAGGCCGGGGGCGCTGCGGCGAAGATGCGCGGCGAATTTGACGCGACCGGCGTACTGATTCAGGAGTCCATGCGTCGGGCGATTATCAGCGCGGACGATTTCGGGGACGCCTTCCAGAAAAGCATGGGGGCGTCCCTCAAGCTTGGGCAGTCAGTACCCAAAAGCTTGCAGATGGGCTTTAAGACGGCCTTTGCCTTTACGAAAATCAAGGCAAAGGAATTCGAGAAGGATTTTGTCAGCAAGGCGAAAAGCGTGGGCACGGCTTTCCGGCACCCTATCCAAACCATCAAGGGCGGGCTTGGCAATGCCCTACTGGGCACGAAAAAGCACATCAAGGAAGTCGGCGACGAAGCTGAAAAGGCAGGCAAGGGCCTGCAGGACATGGCTGACAAAGGTGAAAAAGGCGCGGGAAAGGTGAAAGGCGCTTTCGGCGGCATGCTGAAATCCATGCTGGCTGTCGAGGCAATCAAGGCCGCCGGCAAGGCGGTTGTGAATTTTGCGAAGAACGCTGTGGGCGCGTTTATGTCCGCAGAGGAAAGCAAAGCAAGATTCGATTCCATGTTCAAGGACGACAGCGCCGCTGCTGCCTGGGCCGACAACTTCGCTAAAGCTGCCAAACGCACAACCAGCGAAATTCAGGGCGCGATGGTAGCCAATAGGGGCCTGTTTCAGGAATTTGGGGCAACCGGTAAGGAAGCGACGAAGCTTGCTGAAGTTACCACATCCCTGTCCTACGACATGGCAAAGTTCTTCAAGGCCGATGACGCGGATATGCAGCAGAAACTGCAAGCCGCGCTGCGCGGAAACTCCAAGGCTTTGAATGAATATGGTGTCGCCCTGACGGACACTGCCCTGAAAGAGCAGGCCCGCAAAATGGGGCTACGGGGCGAGCTGAAGGACCTGGACGACAACACCATGGCCCAGGTGCGGCTCAATGCCATCATGTCACAGACGAAGGACGCGCAGGGGGCCGCCGCAAAGGGCGCGACAAGCCTGTCGGGGGCCATCAAGGACCTGAAGGGCATGGCGGGCCGGTTCATGGAGGACGCGGGCGGCAAACTCGCGCCGATGGTCATGAGCCTGGGCAACAAGCTCATGGAGCTGTGGCCGAAGATCGAGCCGGGGCTTATGGCCTTGGTGGATGTACTGGCAAACGGCCTCGGCGAGGCAATCCCGGTTTTGGTCGATTTGGCACAGGAACTGCTACCCGATCTGGCTGATGTTGTAAAAGTCGTATTTAGCGCACTACAGCCATTAATTCCACTGATCGGCCCATTGATAAAATCGGTGCTGCCGCCCTTGGTAGAGATACTGGGGATTTTGGTGGTGAGCTTGTTACCTCCATTGGTCAGCATCATTGAAGCATTGATGCCGGTGATCACGGCAATCATCCCGCCGTTCGCGCAGATAGCCAAATCGGTTCTTCCGGCGCTGGGCTCCATTCTCAAAGTGGTGGCCCCGCTGCTGGAAGCGTTGATGCCTGTGTTTGACCTCATTCTCCTGGCCCTGACGCCCATCTTGAATCTGCTTGAAAAAGTGTGCGGTTGGGTGAGCAAGGGGGCCGATGCCATCGGCGGTTTCCTGGGCAAGATCACCGGCAAGAGCAAGCGTGCAAAGGATGAAACCGAAGGGCTGAACCGGGAAGTCGATAAGCTCGACAATAAACGGGCTGAGCCTGAAATCACGGTCGACACGTCCGGCGCGGACAAAGCCTTGGACGACATCGAGAAGAAGGCAGGCCGGAGTTCGAGAGCCACCGCCGACGCCGCAGACAAGGCCTTGGGCGCTTCCACGAAAGAGGTTGAGAAATCCAACAAGGCGATTGAAAAAAGCTCGGAGAAGCTCAACAAAGCCGTGGGCAATCAGTTGCAGGCCATCAGCAGCATGTCGGAGGACGCCTACAACGCCGTGGGCACCCATGCCGAAAAGGCGTGGCTGCGGGCGGTGGAAGCCGCGCGGGTGGGCACGGAAAAGATCGCCGGGTACATCGGCAATATCAATGGTATGGGCACCGTCAGCGTGAAGGTGTCTGATATACCGCACAATGCCAGCGGCACGCGCAACTTTGAGGGCGGCCTGACGCATGTCCACGAAGAGGGCGATGAGGTCATTGGCCTGCCCGGCGGCAGCACGATCCTCACCAAGGGCCAGAGTGACCGCCTGCTGGATGACGCCCGGGAGGGTGCCAGCGGAAGCCGCACCATCAAAAAAGAGGTTACCATCAATATCAATGTCACGGTGACAGGAGACGGTCTGAACCCGGAAGCTGAGCGCCGCCTTGCTGAGACACTCAAAGAGCAGATACGCAAGCAGCTGGATGACGACCGGGAAGAAGAGGAAAAGTTCGAGATCAATCAATATGGCCTCGCGGCCTGACGAAGGAGGTGACTTGGCTTGGCGTATACCATCATTGGACGTAAATGCGGCATGGTCCGCTTTACGCAGACCAGCGCGATCAAAGACACAAGCAAAAGCCGCAGCAGCCAGGTCACCTCTAACCCCGTGGAAGACGGTTCCGAGATGCAGGACCACCATGTGAACATGCCCGCGCAGTTTTCCCTCAACGGCGTTACTGTCGGCGGCGCGGAAGCGTATAACCGGCTGGAAAAAATGCAGGAAAAGCACGACCTGCTGACCTATGCGGGCAAGGTCCGCATGAACAACCTGGTGATCGAGAGCCTGCAGCGCACCGATAACAAAGACAACGCTGACGGCTGCGCGTTCACCGTTGGTTTCAAACAGGTGCAGATCGGCAGCTCGGAGTATGTCAAGGCAGGGGAAGCCCCCATGATGAGCGCCCAGGACGCGGGCGCGCCGAAGGCCATGGCCGGGAGCCAAACCAGCGCGATGAAAAGCGAAGGACGTACAACGACGGCCACGACAAAGTTGACCGATTCGGCCTATATGGACTATGTGGGCAGCTACAACGCGAAGCCCGCCGTCAGCAGCGGCCCCAGCAGCAGGCAGACCGCCGCCGCCAGCGGGTTGAGATAAAGGAGGCGCGGAAATGTCCGTTACCCTGATCGACATGGGGCATGAGGTGGAGTACATTGACGTCAACACCTCCAAAGTACCGTACAAATTCAGCGTGAAGCTGATCGACAAAACCTACACCTTCACCATCAAGTACAACGAGCAGGGCGGCTTCTTCACAGCAGACCTGGAGACGACACAGGGTGAGGTGCTGGCCTACGGCGACGTAATACGCTATGGCCGTCAGCTGTTCGGCAGCATCGAGGACGACCGGTTCCCGCTGCCGGTGATCATCCCCCGGGCGTTCACGCCCGGCGTAGAGGAAGTCACATTCGAGAATTTCGGCAAGGAAGTGAAATTGTATCTCTTTGAAAGGCGGGCCGCGTGATGAATCTGTGGATGCGCAGCGCGACATTGCAGATCGGCTCCCGCCGCTTCAGCCTGGACACCCTGGATTTCACATTCGAAATCCCGTTTACGGACAGCGAGGAGCTGACACAGGCAAAAATCGAAGTGCGCAACCTGTCCGAACGCACCCGCAACGCCATCCGCAAGGGCGACGACGTCATTATCAATGCCGGTTACGAAGACGACGTCGGCGCTGTTTTCGTCGGCCAGGCAGGCGAGCCCTCGCATAAGAGGGACAGAGTGGACTGGATCACAACGATTCTCGCGACAGCCGCCCTGGATGAGTGGCTGTCAAAGGAAGTCAATAAGACGTACAACAAGAACATGAAGGCCGGTTCCATCGTACCCGACCTGTTGAATCTGTTTGGCATTGAAGTCGGGCAGATGCAGCTAGTCAATGACGTCACCTACCCGCGCGGGAAGGTGTGCAAAGGAAAGCTAAAAGATATATTAACCGAGATGATTACAAGCGACTGTAAAAGCCGCTTTCTCATAAAAAACGGGCAGGTCGTTATCAACGACCCCAACGACGGCGATAATCGG
>Ga0123356_10007645_pt1 | contig 10770 bp, 11 predicted proteins | sample TergutEmb28metaG_2_FD_92546 | JGI IMG/M metagenome (GOLD analysis project Ga0123356, IMG submission 92546) | Embiratermes neotenicus P3 segment gut microbial communities from Petit-Saut dam, French Guiana - Emb289 P3 | ecosystem: Host-associated > Arthropoda: Insects > Digestive system > Gut ... | reverse complement strand
TTCCATGCCGCTTTCAATTCGGCAACACTTGAACGTTTCAAATTCTCTTCCATACCAACAAGTATAACATAAAAAAGTCGACTTGTCAAATTATTTACGGACATCTAGGCGGAAATGTAATATCAGTTTCCGTCAATGATAGTCGGTTTTGGTCATCAGTATCATTATGAGTATGATGCAAGAGGCAACGTAACCGATATTGAAACCGATATAACCCAAACCAGCATACATACCGTTAATAATGTTCACTACACCTACAACGGGGCAAATCAGGTTGAAACGGAGGAATATAAGCGTAATAATTTAGTTGACTTTAGTCACCGTTACGAGTATAATGATAGGGGTCAGGTTAAGGCGATTAAGGACGAGCCGACGGGTGCCACGCTCAGATCGTTCTCGTTTGACCGGCTCGGCAGACTTGAGACGGCAGATGGAATTGCTTACACTTACAACAACTATGGCAATGTAGCCAAGATCGGTTCAAAAACCTTATCGTGGGATCGCAGAAATTTGCTCACAGGCTACAGGGAAAACACCCAAAATAGAACGAACTACTCCTACAACCATCAAGGCGTACGGTTTGAAAAAACCGTCACGGCCAACGGCAACCGTACCAAGATAACCTACTTGTTGGACGGTTCTAAGATCCTTGGCGAAAACCGGAACAGTACAAAGCTGCGCTATTTCTATGACGCGACCGGAATCGCCGGGATAAGATATAACGGCGTAAACTACATTTACCTTAAAGACGCGTTAGGGAACATTGCCGGAATTCAAAGCGGAGAAAACGTTATTTGTCTTTATAGGTATACCGCATTCGGTGAATGCACCGTGCTGAATCCCGCCGGCAATCCGACTTCGACCGGTTTGAACGTCATCGCCTACTTAAATCCATTCCGTTGGAAGTCTCATTACTACGATGCCGATACCAAATTATATTACATCGACGGCCGTTATTATGACCCTGCAATCTGCCAATTCATAACAGCCGATGCACCGGAGAATCTGCCTGCGCTTGCGGGCGTGGTGTACGGTCTGAATCGTTACGGCATCACCGTAGACAACGCTGTTGCGTTGGTGGGCGCTCTTTACAACATATTCTCTGAGACGGGGCTGGTACCGGATCCGTCGTATGAGGGATATAGCGGTGGCGGCGGCGGTTCGAGTGGCGGCAACTGGTGGACAAGGTTACCTAATTGGTCAAAATGGGTAATTGGTGCCGGAGTAATTGTAGTTTTGGCTGCCGCAACAGTAATTACAGCAGGCGCAGCCGGAATTACCCTTGGCTCTGCTATCGGTGCTGGGTTCGGGGCAACCTTGATGACGACTGCTGGCGTAGCGGCGACTGGAGCAGCTGCCACCGCCGTGGGTATTCTGTCAGCTGCTACTGCAGGAGCTATTATTGGCGGCGTGATGGGGGCGACATTTGGAGGCATCACAGGTGGTTGGAATGGCGCAGCAAGCGGTTTTGCAATGGGAGCGATAACTGGCGGAATAACCGGCGCTGCATCTCAAGGATTAACTTCAGTCCATCAGTTTGGGGTTGCTGCTGCAAAAGCAGGAACATTAAGTGCCGGAGCAAAGTTTGGTTATGGAGTTGCTAATTATGGAATACAAATGCTTGGGAATGCTGCTGTAAATGCGACTGTTTCAATAGCGCAACAGGCAATTTTTGGCGGGTCTATTAACTGGTCAAAAGTAAGATTTGCGGCACTCTTCGGCGGACTTGCTGGCGGAACATATTTATGGAAAGGTCCCTCAGTAGGAATCAGTATGTTTGGCTTAACAGGTCTTGAAGAATTATTAGGCATATGGTTTTGAGCAGACACTCATTACCGAGGAGACCGACTATGACAATTACGCAAAAAATAATTTCGATGGGAGTTATTTGGCTGTTTTTCAGTTGGATAAACCTAAGTGCTTTTCGCATTGTCGATAAGCAGTACAAGCTGAAATATTTGCTGACCAACTTCTACAAATTAAACAAAATAAAAATGTTGTTTTTCTACTATGCCCGCAAAAAGGGAGAGATAGCAAAATATGTTTTTTGGCTTAACATCGTATGGTATATTTTAAGCGTAGCCTTTCTATCTGTTTGGGTTGCATTCATAATAATTCAAACGAAGCCGTTACAATTAGCGAGTGCAATCCTTGTTTTTTCGCATATAGGCTTAACTGTAGTTACGGCTGGATTTAATATCTATTATGATATTAGGTATGGAAAACCCGGACAAAAAAATGTATAGTGGTTGGGTGAAATTGGACAGAAAATTTGTTGACAGAAGATGAACTTTTAGAACCTGTTGAAGCCCAGCAAAGCAATTTTGAATAGAGGGGAAGATAGGGTGCTTCGGCGCCTTATCTTTCCTCTATTCTTAAAAAATTATTCTACAATAGTCATAAGAAAACCTACGGATGTATTTTAACACCCGCACAGGATTTTTAATTGCAAAAAATCAAACCAAACCAAAAATAGGAGGCGAACGATATGGACATTCTAATTGTCGGTTACGGCAATATAGGTAAGCATATCTATGACGAATTTAAGACTTTAAAGCCGGATATTTACGATCCGCATATACCGCCGTACAGCTTTAGGCAGGACAAACATTACGACATTGCGTTCATCTGCGTTCCAACAGACAGCTTGCCCGGTGGTTCTTGCGATACGTCCATTGTCGAAAAAGCGGTTATGGACACAGACGCGGAAATCATCGTAATTAAATCCACGATCCCGCCGGGAACGACATGCCGGCTCATCGCGCTCACAGGCAAGAAAGTTATATTTTCCCCCGAGCATTACGGCGTAACGCAGCACTGCAAAACCGATCCTGGCTTTGTCGTTTTAGGCGGTGAAAAGAGCTTATGCGTCGTGATCGCCCAAGCTTACTACAAAGTCAAAAACGGCTATTACAAAATACTTTTTACCGATTCGGTTACGGCGGAGTTGTCGAAATACATGTTGAATTCGTTTCTCGCGTTAAAGGTGACGTTTTGTAATGAGTTCGCCGCACTAGCCGAACGCTTCGGTGTAAGTTATCCGGAGCTACGGGAGCTGTTTATCGCGGACGAGCGCATCGGACCATCGCACACGTTTTGCTATCCGGATAAGCCGTATTATGACAGTCATTGTTTTAACAAGGACGTTCCCGCACTCGTGAGCTTTGCGGGAGACGACGCACCGCTGTTGGCGCGGATGAACGAGATCAACTTGGCAAAGAAAGCGACGAAAGACCGGAGTCATACCCCGGAGCACCCCGCTGCTCCGGATGTCGCTTTACAAAGTCAGCAGTCGCAAGCGATCGATGCCTCGGCCGCTCCGGAATCGTTGCGCACCGAGCAGTTCTTGCCGCAAGCGGTGGAGTATGATGCCGACGGTCGCAGTCAATCGTCGGAAGGATCGAAAAGAAGGAGGACACTAAAAGCATCATGAGGTATTTTAAAGAAACACAAAGCAATACACAGATAACGAAATACGATTGCAGCATCTGTTTAATTATCCGCGACGAGAGCGAGTATTTAGAGGAATGGCTCAGGTGGCATATCGGGCAGGGCGTGGAGCATTTTTACATCTACGACCACGACAGCAAGATACCTAGACGGTCAAATTTATTCGATAGGGCAAATGACCACATCGCAAGCGCGTCCTGAAACACGCTGAGCATCTCGCGTTTGTATCTGAAATACTCAAATTTCCTTATGATTGCTTGTATTTTTTTTTCATTCATTTATCGGTGGTTCTCCTTGGAAAAACGGGGCAAAATGTCATTTTTCTACACGATTTTTTGAAGTGCGTTCGGGGAATTTTTCGGGAAAAGTTACTGGCGATTTTACTGACACTTTTTTCTCTGAAAATTCGACAAAACCAAAAATCGTTAAAAAACCATCAAAAAAGCCCTAAAATAGGGCTAAAACGGTGGCTATTCGGTGAAAAATATGCTATATTTAGGGGGTGAGTAACCACCAAAATTCTTTGATCCATTGGTTTCCGGGGCATATGACAAAAAGCTTGCGGGAAATTGAGGCGAGCTTAAAACTTGCGGACGTCGTGCTGTACGTGTTGGATGCGCGCGCGCCGTATTCCTGCATCAACCCCGCTTTTGACGCGCTGGTCGAATTCAAACCCGTTATCTATGTGTTGAATAAGGCGGATTTAGCACCGGAAGCGTCAGTAACGGTATGGAAAGAGAGGTTATTAGGCAAAATTACAAATTACAAATTACAAATTACAAATTCGGATGGTCAGGGGGACGGACCCATTGGTCAGGGTGGTCAGGGTGGTCAGGGGGACGGACCCATTGACCACGATAAAAACGAAAAACGAAAAAGGATGGCGGTTGCTTTGGACGGTACCGCGTCGGGCAGCGCGAAAAAAATTCTGCCGCTGATTAAAGAACTGGCGCGTGCAAAAATCGAAAAATGCGCTAAAAAGGGCGTCAACGCTTCATTGCGCGGCATGGTAATCGGCGTCCCCAATTCCGGAAAATCCACGCTGATTAACAACTTTTGCGGCTCGGCCAAAACCATTACCGGCAACAAGCCCGGCGTGACCCGCGGCAAGCAATGGGTGCGCGTCAACGAGTATTTTGAGCTCCTCGACACGCCCGGCACGCTGTACCCAAAGCTTTCCGATCAAACGGTTGCCCGCAAATTAGCCTACATCGGTTCCGTCAAAGACGAAGTAGTAGACACCTTTGCGCTGGCCTGCGCGTTTATTGAGGACATGCAAAAAATAGCCCCGGAGGCGTTGCAAACGCGATACGGAATTACACAAAGTTCCCCGCCCCCTTGTGTAATTCCGCTAAAAATCATGTCCTCCATTGCCGCTTCCCGCGGATTTTTGCTGCGCGGTGGAGAAGCGGACGTTGAGCGCGCCGCATCGGCGGTTTTAGACGATTTTCGAAAAGGCAGGCTCGGTAAGATTTGTTTAGACAATCCCGTCGACAATTGAGACGCAATCAGCATGAAAACATTAGATAAAACGCTTCCATCATTTGAGTTCGACGGCTTTTTCGGCGAAAACGCTGTCACGGGGTCAGGCTTATTGACAGTGCCTGATTCAGATTTGACTTCTGCTGTCAATAAGCCTGACCCCGTGACAGCGCTCATATGCGGCGTAGACGAGGCGGGGAGGGGGCCGCTTGCCGGGCCCGTAGTTTGCGCCGCCTGTATTATGCCGCGGGCTGAGGGAAGTCTTATTCCCGGCATAAACGATTCAAAGCAGGTTTCCGAAGCGCTTCGCGAGGAATTGTACGGGCGGATAATAAAATCGGCAATCGCATACTCCGTTGCCGTAATCGACAATCAAACTATCGACGAAATCAACATCCTCGAGGCAACCAAGCGCGGTATGGAGCAGGCAATCCTCTCGCTGAAAGTTTGCCCGGACGTAATCTTGGTGGACGCGGTGAAAGGGTTGAATGTCAATCGCCCCTACACCGCGCTCATCAAAGGCGACGAAAAGAGCTATGCCGTCGCCGCCGCGTCTATAATCGCAAAAGTCACCCGTGACCGGCTGATGCGCGAGGCCGATACCCAATTCCCCGAATACGGTTTTGCCCAAAACAAGGGCTACGGCACCGCCGCGCATATCGAAGCGTTTAAAGAATTCGGCAAAACCCCGTTGCATCGGGAGACGTTTATTAGGAAGCTAAATAAATGAGCAATCAAGTTAAAGGTAAGTCCGGCGAAAAAACGGCGGAAAAATTCCTCAAAAAAAAGGGTTGCAAGGTGTTGCACCGCAATTACAAGACGAATTTAGGCGAAATCGACTTAATTGTTTTTGACAAGGATACGCTGGTATTTGTTGAGGTTAAAAGCCGCTCGGGAACGCTGTTCGGGACGCCGGCCGAAGCGGTGACCCATTTTAAACGCACCAAAATCAATCAGGTTGCCGCCCAGTTCCTTACAAGACAGTCAATGCGCGATGTGCCCGTTCGTTTTGATGTTGTCGAGGTGTACCTAAATGAGGGGCGGGTCGAGCACATCGAGAATGCGTTCGACAGCTACCTTAGGTATTAATCATGATGGATTTTCATCCCCTAACCCTAGAAGATAAGGCAATCTACCTTAAATACGCATCCGCAACGAAAAATTTTCTCGGGTGGGAGTACTGTTTTGCCATGACCTACGTTTGGAACGCGTTTGGCGAGACAAAAATATATGACTCGGGCGAGATAGCTTTTGTGTGCACCAAATTCCTCGATACGCGCGTCAGCTATCCGCCCATGCTGGCAGACCCCTCCCTGCTTCCTGCCGCCGTTAAGGTAATCGAAGAGATGTGCGCGCAAGAGGGGAGTACCCTTGACCTTCGCGGGCTGACGGCCGAGCAGGCAAAGCTTTTAGACCCCAAAAAATACCGGATAACCACAAGCCGCGGCTACTCGGACTACATTTATAACGCGCAAGATTTAATTGAGCTGAAAGGCAAAAAATACCACGCAAAACGCAACTACGTCACGCGGTTTTGTGCGCGTTACGATTACGAATTCCGCCCTTACTGTGAAAAAACCGACCGGGAAAACATTTTGAAGCTTTACAAAAAGTGGAACGACACTGCCGCCCACGAAACGTTTTGGCTTGAAGAAAAAGTAATTACCAGGGCGCTTGACTACGGCAAGGCGCTGGATCTAAATATCGCGGTGCTTTGCGCCGACGGTCATCTGGCCGCGTTTTCGGTTTCATCGATTGCAAACCCGCTCGTTGCACACACGTTTTTCGAAAAAGCCGATACGGATTTTGAGGGCGCGTATCAAGTAATCAACCAAAAAACCGCTCAAGCCTATTTTAGGGAGGTGCAATACGTTAATCGTCAAGAGGACATGGACATCGAAGGGCTCAAAAAGGCGAAATTATCGTATTATCCGGCGATGCTGTTAGATAAGTACAGGGTGACAAAGGGGTAGGCGGTTAGGTTGTAATCACTCGTTCTAACCTCTGTTCCCTAACCACAACTCACCACTGCGCGCCGGGCGTCACTTCGCTTGTCGCTTCGGCAGTTTCTCCGCTTGCCGCTTCGGTGTTTGGGTTTTGCGCTTCGTTGCCCGGAGCGTTCGCTTCTTCTGGTTTGCCGCGCTGATAAATCAAATGGTAGGCTATCGCGGCGGCTGCTGCGCCGACCAGGGGCGCCAGCAGGAAGATCCAGGTTTCCTGAACAAAAACCTCCCAGCCGCCGGCAAACACCATCCGCATCAGCGCCGGGCCGAACGAACGCGCCGGGTTGACCGAGGTTCCCGCAAAGCCGATGCCAACCAAGTGTACCAGCGTCAGCGTGGTTCCGATAATGAGACCGGCGTGTTTTTTGGCTTTTTCGTTGTTCACCGCAAACAAAATCATAAAAACGAAAATAGCCGTCAACACAATTTCGATGATAAAGGCGCTTGCGCCGCTTCCGATTAAGTAAAAGATTCGTTGCGCTTCGCTTGTCGCTATTGCGCTCTTATAAATCTCATTGGTTCCCCAAATCAGAAAATTAAAGCCGGATAAGCGCAGGATGCCATACAGCAACGTCGCGCCCGCAACCGCGCCGATGAATTGCGCGATGACGTAAGATATCAACTCCTTAGAGCCAAATTCCTTTTTTCCGCTTAGCTTTTGCGCCACAAATACGCCCAAGGATACCGCCGGGTTGATGTGACATCCGCTGACCGCACCTATGGTTGTGTTGGCGAGTATGACAATCACAAGGCCGAATGCGAGCGCCGTGGCGACGACGTTTACACCCAAAAGGTTGGCCGTCAGAACTGCTGTTCCGACCGCTAAGAATACCAGCAGAAACGTGCCTACCGCTTCCGCAGTCATTTTTTTGACTGTGGCTTTGTCCATGAAGTCTTCCATATTTGTTTTTCCTCCGAAAATTATTGCTTAACGGCGTATTTCCCCGAGCCGTACAGCGCGGAAAAAATCAGGGTGTCGAGCGGCAGGCAAAGGGCAAGCAGCGCGGGCAGCATCAACGAGCAAAGGTAGCCGTCCGGCTCTAACGCGTTTGAAAAGGAGAGGTTCATTTTGGCTATCACGTTGATAAAATAAATGATCGCCAAAGCGTTGATAAGCAGAATGGTTCGGTATAAAAGGGAGCTTTTAAAATGATAGCGCGCGCGCACCTTTTTATCGGGGTCGCGCAAGCGCAAAACGGCCGAAGCCAACGGAAACGCGGCGGCCAAGATTCCGGCGCCGATGTAAACATACAAATCCAGCGGCCCGACGATGCCAAGCCAAAACGCCGTCAAATACGTTGCGCCGATCATCGCCAGCATAACAAAGAAAAGTATAAAATATTGCGGCAGCATCAGTCGATGCGAGTAATAATACAGCTTTTCGGTATGCTCTTTGGCGGCGTTTGCATTGTGCGTGCGCACCGAAACGTTGGCGCCGAGTTCCTTAAACGATTGGGAAACGCGGTCAAACGTCGTGTGCTCGGGATTCAGGGTTCGGGATTCGGGGTTCGGGGTTCGGCTTTCCTCCGCCGTAGACGGAGTCGTACAGCCTCGCGCGGCGGGATTTTGGACAGGCGGTTGGTTGCACGCTTGCGCAGTGGACGGTTCATCGTCCCCTCCCTGCCATTTTGCCGCCCCGCCTTCGTCCGCATTGCCGCCCGACGAGCCGCTCTCTACGGGGTCGGCAGGCAAAGCCTGCGGCCTAACCAGTTTTGATAAAATATCGCGGTAATCCCGCTCTAAATGTACGCGGTCATCGCTTGGTTCGCGCGCAAGGGTCGTCTTATAACTGATAAACTCGGTTTCCGTCGGTTTTTTTGCGACGGAGTCTCCGGCTTCTTCCGCGTCGATGCCTTCCGCTTGCCCCCGGCCGCCGATTGCCGACGGGGTAGGCGGGGAGGGCTTAAAGGCGAGCGAAAGCTCTTCCGCTTTACCGCTCTCCGATTCCTGCTCCCGAGCCTCAAAGCGGTCGTCCGTCCACAGCCCGCCGTCTGTCGCCTCATACGAAGGCGGCTTTTTTTGCGGAACCGCCGTATAGGAGTCGTTTATCAGGTTTCCGGTATAGCTTTCGCCGTTTTTGTCGGCAAAAAGCCCGTCCAAAATTTTGGCCGAATCCAAAAACTCGACCGGCGGTACTTCGGTTTCGGCTTCGGCTTCGGCCTCGTCGGCCGGCTGCGGGGGTTCTTCGGCTTGCACGCTTTCCGCGTCCGTCTCATCCGCCGCTTCCGCTCCGTCGACCTCCTCTAAGCCGTCGAACGCTTCCTCGCTCAAAACCGCTTCCGCTCCCTCGTCCGCGCCGTCCCCGAACGTGGAAAAATCGTATTCCTTGTCGGAAATAAGCTTGTCGATTACGGTGCGCGAATACTCCCACTCCTCTTGGTTGCGGATAAAAAGCTCGCGCCCGGTGTCGGTCAGCGTGTAATACTTGCGCCGTCCGCCGCTGGTTTTTGCGCCCCAATACGAACGGATAAAGCTTTGCACCTCCAGCCGTTTTAAGCAACTGTAAAGGGTGGGCTGCTTAAGTACGTACTGGCCGGACGATTTTTGCTCGATTTCCTTTACGATATCAAAGCCGTAGCGGTCGCCCTCAAAAAGCGCCTTTAAGATGATGGTATTGATGTTTCCGCGAATCAAATCGCTGTGAATCGTGTTTTGCATGTATACCGCCTTGTAGAGAATTATATACGCTTAAATACAATTTGTCAATGAATTGCCGTTGAAGCCAAAAAAAAATTCAAAATTTTGCAGAATATTTTTTAGAAACTATTGCGAAAAAATTGTCGATGTGTTACACTACTTGTCAGACGGTGCAAAAGAGACATGAAAAATGGCGAAGAGAGGTATTTTGTCGAAGGCTTAGAGTTCCGCTTGTGCCGGGAGCGAAGGCGTACGCTGTCAATCCGGATTTTGGACGGCCGCGTGTCGGTGTTTGCGCCGCTCAACACGGCGTATTCCGCCATCGAGGCGTTTGTTGTTAAAAAGCGGAGGTGGATATCGGCTAAAGTCGAAGAATATGACAAAAAACAGCGCACATTTTTAGACGTTTTAACCTATCGTGCGTTTTTGCTGGACGGCGAGAAGTACCCAACCCAAGTTTGCGGCGGGTCTAAAACGATTACGTTCTCGGAAGGGAAGGTCTTGATTCCGTCCGCACTCGTGATTTCGGAGCAAAAGCTGATTAAGGCGGCGCGCGCATGGTATGAGCGACTGGCAAAATCGGTGCTCTTGGATCGGCTGAAACAGTTTTCCGCGGCATTTGGTTTTGTTTTTAGTGCATTCGCCGTATCCAACGCAAAATCTAAGTGGGGGAGCTGCGACCAAAAAAACCGGATCCGGCTCTCGTGGCGTCTTATAATGCTCCTCCCCGATATCCGAGATTATGTTATAATTCATGAGCTATGTCACACAAAGTACCACCACCACGGCAAGGAGTTCTGGGCAAAGGTACGGGAAATTTGTCCGCAAAGCCAGCAAATCCGCAAGCGGCTGGAGGACTATTCGGTACTGATGGGCCTGTATCGTATTCGAAAGTAACAGATCGCATATTTTTTAAGGAGATGCTTTGCTATGACTGTTCCGCCAAGAAGTATAAGCCGGATTTTTAAGGGAAGTCTTTTTGACGTGTCCGAAATACTCAGCGAATATCAGGATTTTACCATTGATTTCTCGTCTGATTGCAAAACCGAGGCGACAGTTTTAGACTTTTTGACCACGCTCGGGCTGTCGTTGCATTATAACGGAACCGAGTATCTGATGTGCATCATAACGACAACCGTCAATTCGCTTTGTCTCCCGAGAAAGCCCGGTGATTTTTTTAAGATTGCGGCTAAAAGAT
>Ga0123356_10007644_pt1 | contig 10770 bp, 7 predicted proteins | sample TergutEmb28metaG_2_FD_92546 | JGI IMG/M metagenome (GOLD analysis project Ga0123356, IMG submission 92546) | Embiratermes neotenicus P3 segment gut microbial communities from Petit-Saut dam, French Guiana - Emb289 P3 | ecosystem: Host-associated > Arthropoda: Insects > Digestive system > Gut ... | reverse complement strand
CTTCCGGGGATCGTCGATCACGCCGTCATGCGCACCGCATCTCTTGTAGAGCGCATCGGCCACAATCTTGATCTTCGCCAACGTGAACTTGCCCTCGTCGAGCGCGCGCCCGAGCCACATGCCGAGGATCTGCGTGTCGACCAGATTCAGCACCGGTGCAACGACGACAATGCCGTCGAAATCGCCGGGAAAGCGCTGCGCCTCGATCAGCCCCTGGCGCCCGCCGGTAGAACATCCGTCCCAATAGGCATGCACCGGTTGGCGGTCGTAGTAGATTGCGGCGATGCGTTTTGCCTCAAGCACAGTGAGATGCACCGCGCGATAGGCGTAGTCGACCAGTTTCTGCGGGTCGGTGACGAAGCTCGTGAGCTCGCGCTGGTCGTCATGTCCGGCGTTGGTCTGGGCGACGACGAAATGGTGGCGCAGCGCGTCGTCGCGCACGGCGACGCGCGGCGGCTCGTCCGGCCGCTCGCCGGCGAGCCCGCCGTTTCCGAACATGTAAAATCGCGCGTTCCACGTCGCCGGCAGATCGACCTCGAAGCCGATCTCGGGCGCGATGATGCCGTTCACCCGGCAATGCTCCGGAACACCGTTCGCCGCCGCGATGGTGGCGGCGGAGGTGATGGTGACATCGGGTGCGCCGGCGCCGGTCTGGAGTGCGGCGCACGCCCCTTTCGGCACGACAGACGCCGTGGTGTAGTCGACCTTCGCGTGCGGGGCGTCGGAGAAACTGTAGCTGAACTGAGCTTCGGCCGCGGCGCTCCAGGACAGGAACGCCACGCCCAGCACTGCAACGGCAAATCGATTCAACAACGCTCCTCCCCCCGGTGACGGGACACGACGCTAAAAGCGCGGACCGTGCTTGTCCAGGCTCGATGCGCTATCTGCGCTGCGAGGCGGCGGCCGCGGCGAGCTCCGGCCAGGCGGCAGAGGCGCGCAACCTCGCCGCCGCCTCGCCCGGCGGCAGGCTGGTATCCCAATCGCGCGCGATGAAGCGGCAACCGCTGACGCCGTCCGATTGCGGCGACGCCAGCCAGCGGATCGGCGGCCCCATGAGCGTCGGCTTCAAGAGACCGTCCCGCGGGAAGCCCGGCGGAAAAAACGCGGTGTCGGTCGGTCCGCCCGGCACCAGCACGTTGGCCGTCACGCCGGTGCCTTCGAGCTCCTTGGCCCAGATCGCGGTACCGGCTTCGAGCGCCGCTTTGCCACCGCCATAGGCGCTGAGCCCCGGCGCCATCATCGTGTCGTAGCTGGTGGTGACATTGACGATGCGGCCCCAGTGCCGCGCGATCATGTGGGGCGCGGCGGCATGCGCCATCAGATAAGCGCCGGTCGCGTTGATCTCGATGATCCGCAACCAGCCTTCAGGCACCGTCTCCCAGAAGCGCACGCGCCCGGTCGCACCGGCCGGCTGCGCGGGCGCCATGCCGACGCCGGCATTGTTGACCAGTATGTCGACGCCGCCGAATTCCGCGATCGTGCGCGCAACCGCGGCACGACAATCGTCGAGCAGGCTGACATCGCCCTTGATGCCGAGGAATCGCCGCTCGTTGTGACGGCCACGCCATTCGGCGTCGAGACGGGCAATGCGGTCGCCGTCGATGTCGACGCCGGCGACGCGCGCACCGGCATCCGCGAGCGCGGCCGCCATCACCGCCCCCATGCCGCTCCCGGCGCCGGTGACGATCGCATTCTTGCCCGACAGGTCGATACCGTCGCTCATTCACCCCTCCCTCGCTGGAACCGGATCCTCTAAGCTCACCCTATCGCAGCAATCGGGGTTCGCGCCATGCCGCCAAGCGCCGACGATGGGAATGCGGAGGCCGTCGCCGCCGGCGACGCAGATCTCCGCCGTTTCGCTGCCCAGCTCTATGCCCAGGTGGCACCCACCGAACTCGCGCAGCGCACGCCGGAAGCGCGGCGCGACGCGGCGCATTCGTTGTGGGCCCTCGCCGCACGACGCCTGCCGCGCCAGGTCAATCTGCGGATCAGCGAAGGGCCGGCACCGGCGCGGACCATTGTCGAGATCGTCAACGACGACATGCCGTTTTTGCTCGACTCGCTGACCCAGGCCATCGCCGGCAAAGGGCTGACGCTCGATCTCGCCATCCATCCGATCGTGGCCGTGCGCCGCGACGCGGCCGGGATGCTTCTCGAGATCTATCCGCCAGGCGACGCGCCCCGGGATGTATTGCGCGAATCGATCATGCGGCTCGAGATCGAACAGGCAATGGATGGCGCCGAGCGCACCGGGCTCGAGCAGGATCTGCGGCAAGTCCTCGCGGAAATCCGCTGCGCGGTCGAGGATTGGAGCGAGATGCGCGCGGCTGTCGTGGCGACGCAGGCGGCGCTCGCCGCGAAGCCGCCGCGCACCGCCCCGGAGCTGCTCCCGGAGACGCAGGATTTCCTGAGCTGGCTGCTCGACGATTATTTCGTCTTTCTCGGCTGCCGGCAGTACCGGTTCGCCACCGGAGCGGGCGACATCGTCAGCGGCAGCGGCCGCGGCATTCTGCGCGACGATGGGCGCTCGGTCTTCGAGGGGCTGCGCCGCTTCGTCGACCTGCCCGCCTACACCCGCGACTTCCTGATGGCGCCCCGCATCGTCGCGGTGTCGCGCTCGAGCGAGCGCTCGCGCGTGCTGCGCGCGGCGCCGATGGACGCGATCGCGGTCAAGCTGTTCGACGACGACGGCAAGCCGTGCGGCCTGCAGCTCTTCGTCGGCCTCTTCACCTGGCACGCCCACCGGCTCAATCCTCTGTCGGTGCCGCTGCTCGCGGGCAAGGTCGAGAACGTGCTGCGTCGTTCCGGCGCGCCTCCCGGCTCCCACGACCGCCGCGCTCTCGCCCACATCATCGAAAGCCTGCCGCGCGACGAGCTGTTCCAGATCGACGAGGACCAGCTCCTCGACATGGCGCTCGGCATCCGCGATCTGGAGCAGCGGCCGCGCGTCGGTCTCTTCATCCGGCCCGATCCTTTTGGACGCTTCTATACCTGCCTGGTCTTCGTGCCGCGCGATCGCTACCGTACCGAATTGCGCCAGCGCTTCGTCACGATCCTCACCGCGGCGCTCGATGCCCGGCTCGAAACCTTTCATGTGCTGCTCGACGACGCCGCGCTGGCGCGGGTCACCTTTTTCCTGCGCACCGAGCCGAAGGTGCGGGCGGAGATCGACGTCGCCGATATCGAGCGGCGCCTCGCCGAGGCCGCGCGCAACTGGTCCGACGGATTGCGCGAAGCGCTCAATGCCAGGCCGGGCGAAGACGCGGCAGCACAGTTCGCCCGGTACCGCTACGCCTTCCCCGCCGGTTACCGCGCGCGCTTCTCGGCGCAAACCGCGCTCGAAGACATCGCGCTCGCCGAACGGGTCGGCGCCGGCGCGCCCTTCGCGCTTGCCTTCGCGCCGCCGGAAGACGGCTCCCCGCAGCACGTCGCCTTCAAGCTGTTCGGCCGCGATTCGCCCATGCCGCTGTCGGATATCCTGCCGCTCCTCGAGCATCTGGGCCTCCGCGTCACCGACGAGAATCCCTACACCATCGTGCTGCCGCAGGGGCTCGTTCTCTATCAGAATTTTTCCGCGGAGAGCGTTTCGGGGCCGATCGACGCCCGTGACCGTGCCCGGCTCGAGAAGGCCTTTGCCGCGATTCTCGGCGGCACCGCCGAGGCCGACGGCTTCAACCGCCTCCTCATTGCCGCCCGCCTCGATGCGCGCGAGGTTTCGGTGCTCCGGCTCTATGCGCGGTTCTTGCGTCAGGCCGGCAGCAACTTCTCGCTCGCCCTGATCCAGGACGCCCTGGCGCGCCACGGCGACATCGCGGCGAGGCTCGTGGCGCTGTTCCGTCGCCGTTTCGATCCGGCACGCCGCGACGGGGCGACCGAGACCGAACGCATCGCGGCGGAGATCGAGAGCGGTCTCGATCAGGTCACCAGCCTCGACGACGATCGCATTCTGCGCGCCTTCCTCACCCTGGCCCGTCATTCGCTGCGCACCAACTTTTTCCAGGGCAAGCCCTACCTCGCCGTGAAGTTCGACAGCGCCGCGCTCGATCTCCTGCCGCTGCCGCGTCCGCTGGTCGAGATTTTCGTCTCGGCGCCGTGGGTGGAAGGCGTGCACATGCGCGCCGGTCGGGTGGCGCGCGGCGGCATCCGCTGGTCGGACCGGCGCATCGATTTTCGCACCGAGATCCTGGGACTGATGAAGGCGCAGGTGATGAAGAATTCGGTCATCGTGCCGACCGGGTCCAAAGGCGGCTTCGTCGTCAAGCAGCCGCCCGCCGACCGCTCCGCGCTGCTGCAGGAGGAAGCGATCCGCTGTTACCGCACGCTGCTCTACGGCATGCTCGACATCACCGACACTGTCGCCGGCGACAAGGTCGTTCCGCCCAGCGATGCGGTGCGCTATGACGGGGACGACCCTTATCTCGTCGTCGCCGCCGACAAGGGAACCGCGACCTTCTCCGACATCGCCAACAGCATCGCGCTCGAGCGCGGCTTCTGGCTTGGCGACGCCTTCGCCTCGGGCGGCTCCGAGGGCTACGACCACAAGGCGATGGGCATCACCGCGCGCGGCGCCTGGGAGCTGGTGAAGCGCCACTTCCGGGAGCGCGGCACCGACATCCAGACCACCGATTTCACGGTGGCCGGCGTCGGCGACATGTCGGGCGACGTGTTCGGCAACGGCATGCTGCAATCGCGTCACATCAAGCTGGTCGCCGCGTTCGATCACCGGCACATCTTCATCGATCCCGATCCCGACCCGGGAGCAAGCTACGGCGAGCGCCAGCGTCTCTTCGCGTTGCCGCGTTCGAGCTGGGCCGACTACGACCAGAGACTGCTGTCGCCCGGCGGCGGCGTGTTCGCGCGCACCCTCAAATCGATTGCGCTCTCCCCGCAAGCGCGCGAACGGCTGGGCGTCGCCGCCCGGGCGCTCGATCCCGCGGCGCTGATCCGAGCCATCCTCGCCGCTCCCGTCGATCTCCTGTGGTTCGGCGGCATCGGCACCTACGTCAAGGCCGCGAGCGAGCGCCATGTCGAAGTCGGCGATCGCAGCAACGATGCCTGCCGCATCGACGGCCGCCATATCCGCGCCCCGGTTGTCGGCGAAGGCGCCAATCTCGGCGTGACCCAGCTGGGCCGCATCGAGTACGCGTTGAAGGGCGGCCGCATCGACACGGATTCGATCGACAACTCCGCGGGCGTCGACACCTCCGACCGCGAGGTCAATATCAAGATCGCGCTCGACTGGCTCGTGCGCGCGGGCCGGCTCGATGCCGCCGGGCGCCATACCGCGCTCCACAGTCTCACCGACGAAGTGGCGGCGCTGGTCCTCGCCGACAATGATGCCCAGGGCCAGGCGCTCACGCTGGCGGAAACCGCCAAGCGCGAGCGCTTCGAGGCCGATGTGCGGCTGATGCGCGACCTCGAGCGCCGCAAGCGACTGGACCGCGCGGTCGAGTTCCTTCCCGACGATGAAACCGTGGCGGCGCGCGCCAAGTCCGGATCCTATCTGACCCGGCCGGAACTGTGCGTTCTGCTGTCGCTCGCCAAGAACGCGCTGGTGGATGCGCTGATGGCGACGGATTACCCGGACGGGCCTTCGGTCGAGCGCGAGCTGTTCGCGGCCTTCCCGCCGAGCCTGGTGCGCAATTACCGCGCCGGTGTCGAAGCCCATCGCCTGCGGCGCGAGATCGTCGCCACCGTCGCCGCCAACGAGCTGGTCAATCGCGGCGGCATCGCCTTTGCCAACGAGCAAATGGCCGAAAGCGGTCGCGATGCGGGCGACGTCGCGCGCGCCTTCGCCATCGCCCGCGGCGTCTTCGAGCTCGATGCCATCTGGGACGCGGTCCGCGGGCTCGACAACAAGATCGCCGCGGCGACGCAGACCGAGATGCTGCACGAATGGCGGCGCCTCTTGCGCTTCGCCACCGGCTGGCTCCTGCGGCGGCCGGGCAAGCACCTCGACGTCGCAGCCGACACCGCCCTCTACCGCCCCGGCGTCGCCGTCCTGACGGCGCATCTCGGCGAGATTGTCGACCTCGCGCAATTCGCAAAAGCGCGCGACCGTTTCTGCGCCGAGGGCGTGCCGGAGCCGGTGGCGGCAAGCATCGCCAGGCTCGATCTCCTCGATCCCGCCCTCGCCATCGTCGAGCTGGGTCCCGACCCCGTCGTCGCCGGCCGGCAGTTTTTTGCCGTCGGCGACGTGCTGCGGCTCGACCGCATGGTGGCGAAATTGCGCCAGCTGGTCGGTTCGGGTCTATGGCAGCAGCGGGCCGCCGAAAGTCTGATCGAAGACCTCTATCGCGGTCAGGCCGCGGTCACGCGCGCCGGTGGCCGCGCTCTCGCGGCCTGGCTCGAGAAGCACCGCCGTGCGGCCGACCATTTCCTCGCCATCGCCGAGGAGATCGATGGCGCGCCGGTGCCCGATCTCGCCCGCCTGTTGCTCGCAAGCCAGGCCCTGACGGCGCTCGCCGCGGAGGCGGCACAAGAGCCGGCTATCCCGCGGTGATCGCAGCCGGTCACGCCTTGCCCTCGCCGGACGGCGGGCGGGCGTTCTCGCCAAATGAGCCAGCTCGGGCCGGCCGATCGCTCGGGGGCGCGGGACACGGCGGCAATCGACTCGGTCTCCCCCGACCTGATAAGGTCCTGTTCCGGCGCATGTTTTGGCGGAAACCGGCCGTCAACCCCGGTTTTTCCCTGGCGCGGCGTCGCCGGCGCCCGTCCCGGTTGCCGCCTCACCCGCTTGCAACTCGGGTCAGATGCCGCCATTTTCTAGCCGGGTAAAGGGGATGCTTGATGGTTGAAGCGATCTTTGGCAACGGCAGCGGTCCTGCGGCCGGCGAGCTGATCAAGAACGGCAACACCGCGACCTTCATGGCCGATGTCATCGACGGTTCAAAGGACCAGGCGGTCATTGTCGATTTCTGGGCGCCGTGGTGCGGGCCCTGCAAGCAGCTGGGGCCGGCCTTGGAAAAGGCGGTGAAGGATGCTCGCGGCGCGGTCAAGCTCGTCAAAATCAATGTCGACGAGAACCAGGAGCTGGCCGCGCAGATGAGGATCCAGTCGATCCCCGCCGTCTATGCCTTCAAGGGCGGCCGGCCGGTCGACGGTTTCGTCGGCGCACTGCCCGATAGCCAGATCAAGCAGTTCGTCTCGCGTCTCGCCGGCGACGCCGCCGGGCCCTCGCCGATCGAGGAGGCGCTGGCGATGGCCAAGGAAGCGATCGCCGCGGGCGACCAGGAACAGGCCGACGACATCTACGAGCAGATCCTGGAACACGAGCCCGACACGGCAGAAGCCATCGCGGGCCTCGCCAGGAGCGCCCTTGCGCGCAAGGATCTGGCGGCGGCGAAACAGCGTCTGGCCAAGGTCCCGCCCGCTGCCGCGGATCATGCCGAGGTTCAGGCGGCAAGGGCGGCGCTGGAGCTGGCCGAAGCCGGGCAGAAAGACCAGGGCGCCACGGCCGAGCTCGAGGCGCGTCTCAAGGCCGATCCGCAGGACCATCAGGCGCGACTCGATCTTGCCGGTGCGCTGTTCGCCGCCGGCGATCGTCAACGCGCCGTCGACGAGCTGCTCGACCTGGTGAAGCGCGCCCGCGATTGGAACGAGCAGGCGGCGCGCAAGCAGCTCGTCAAGTTCTTCGAGGCGATGGGGCATGGCGATCCCCTGACCGTGGATGCCAGGAAGCGCCTGTCGTCGATCCTGTTCTCATGACCGAACGATGAGCAAGGCACCGTTCGAGCCGCACGCGGAAGAGTTGCCCGAACGGTTGCCGATCTTTCCGCTGGGCGGCGTGTTGCTGCTGCCGCGCGGGCGTCTGCCGCTCAATATTTTCGAGCCACGCTATCTCGCCATGGTGCGCGCCGCGCTGGCGGCGCCGCTGCGGCTCGTCGGCATGGTGCAACCCAAGGATCGCAGCCATGGCGCCGGCGTCATTCCGGGCGAACCCGAACTGTGCCATGTCGGCTGCGCCGGCCGTATCGTCTCCTTCGCCGAGACCGCCGACGGCCGCTATCTGCTCGAGCTGAAGGGTGTCGCGCGCTTCACCATGATCCGCGAGGTGCGCGAGGATCAGCCCTATCGCGTCGCGGTTCCCGACTGGTCTCATTATCGCGGCGATCTCGAGGAGACGCCGCAATTCGTCGATCGCGAGAAACTGCTCGCCGCGCTCAAAATCTACTTCCGGCAGCTCAACCTCAACCCCGATTGGCGCGCGCTCGAAGGGCTGATGGACGACCGGCTCGTCACGACCGTGGCAATGCTCGCTCCTTTCGCGCCGCAGGAAAAGCAGGCGCTGCTCGAGGCGGCGGACACCAAGCTTCGCGCCGAGTTGCTGACCGGTCTGATCGAGATGGCGGTGAAGGCGAATGCCGGCCCGCCGACGCAGCTCAATTAGGACAAGGCGATGGCCGACATCGATCCGAAGCTGTTGGAGATCCTCGTCTGCCCCCTGACCAAGGCGCCGTTGCGCTACGACCGCGGCAGACAGGAACTGATCAGCGTCGAGGCCGGCCTCGCCTACCCGATACGCGACGGCATTCCGATCATGCTGGTCGACGAGGCGCGGCGCCTCGACGATGCCGAACAGGCCCGCCTCTCCGGCAAGCCGGCACCATGAGACCGACGGAAATCCGCGTCAAGCGCACGGAACGGAGTCTCGAGATCCGGTTCGACGACGACCGGACCTTTCGCCTGCCGGCCGAGCTGTTGCGCGTCGAGAGTCCCTCTGCCGAGGTGCAGGGCCATTCGCCCGAACAGCGCCAACTGGTCGCGGGCGCGGCCGGGGTCGGCATTTCGAGGATCGAGCCGGTCGGCAACTATGCGATTCGCATCGTCTTCGACGACGGCCACGACACCGGGCTCTTCACCTGGAGCTATTTGTACGAGCTCGGGCGTGACCAGGAAGGGCGCTGGCACCGCTACCTGGCGGCAATGAAAAAGGCGGGGCTGTCGCGCACGTGAATGGCGGCCGGGCGGCCAACCGCTCACAATGCCTCTCCCCGCGCCAATCGCGGCAGGTCGCCGACCATGCCCATCGCGTGCCGCATGAAAAGCCGCTTCAGCGGCGGGATGCGGCCGACCGAGGCGAGCCCGAGGTCGCGGGCGATTTTTATCGGCGGCACGCTGTTGGAGAAAAGCCGGTTGAGGCCGTCGGTTACGCCGGCCAGCACCACGTTGTCGACCCGGCGCCAACGCTGGTAGCGCGCCAGAATCGTGGCGTCGGCCAGATCGAGGCCGAGGCGGCGGCCATCGACCAGGCATTCGGCCAGCGCCGCCGCGTCGCGAATCCCCAGATTGAGGCCCTGACCGGCAATCGGATGAATGACGTGGGCGGCCTCTCCGACCAGCGCAAGACGCGGCGCGATATAGCTGGTCGCGTGCAGAAAGCTGAGGGGATAAGACCAGAGCGGACCTTCGCGCGAGATCTCGCCGAGGAAATCGCCGAAGCGCCGCTCAAGCTCGCCTTGGAAAGCGGTATCGTCCAGCGCCAGCAGCTCCGGCACCACCGCCGCATCTTCGGTCCAGACGATCGACGAGCGGTTGTCGGTCATCGGCAGGATCGCGAACGGACCGGCCGGCAGGAAATGCTCGACGGCAACGCCGTGATGCGATCTGGCATGGCGCACCGTCGTCACGATGCCGGTCTGCGGGTAGGACCAGGTTATGGTGCGAATTCGCGCCGCCTCGCGCAGCGGCGAGTCCTTGCCGTCGGCGGCGGCGACGAGCTCGGCCTCGAGCTTGCCGCCATCCGCCAGCACCAGGGTCGCGACCGCGTCATAATCGGCACGCTCGACCGTCATCGGCGCAAGCAGCTCGAGGTTCGGCAAGTGGCCGGCGCGCTCCGAGAGCGCGCGGCGCAGATGGCGGTTCTCCACGATCCAGCCGAGCGGCTCATCGCCGACTTCGCGATGGTCGTAATGGAGAAAGAGGGGCGCCGAATTATCGGCGACGCGGATCTCCAGGATCGCCTCGGCCCGGTCGGCGACCAGCGGCCACACCCCGACACCGTCGAGCACCCGCATCGAGCCATAGGCGATCGCGCTGGCGCGGCCGTCGAAGCGATCGCCCAGCTTGGTCGCCGGATCCTCGCGGTCGAGCACCGCCACATTGAGACCTGCCGAGGCGCAGGCGATGCCGAGGGTCATGCCGTTGAGGCCACCCCCGACTACCGCAAGCTCCACCCGTCCTGTCGCCATGATCTCAGCATGGTGACATCGCCGCACACTGTCCAGGAATTCGGCTCGCCTGAGCGGGCAATTGTCTTGCCGAGGAGCACAATTCCGCCCCCGCGGGCGGCTCCCGCATCGCCGGTAACCCAGGGAGCAGTCGCGGCCGTCCGTTCCGCGGCTGCATTATTATATTATTATTTGATCAGTCTTCTCAGGCTATTATAGCAATACACAGCTCTACTGCAATGACCCAGTCATTTGTGCTACCGTGCTTCAGATAGACTTGGGAATGGCCAATTCGGAACCGGCCGTTTCGACGTGGCGATGCCGCGCCGGCGGGACGGCGAAAAGGCGCTTCCCTTGCCCGATGTCCGGGAGGGATCAGTCCGAACCGTCGCCGATCCGCAAAGCCCCGCTGCGCGCTCCGCTTGTCACGATCGCACGCCAGGGCGCACTGAGGCGGCGCCGGCGCCAGCTGGCGCCGCTCGCAACGCTTGACAGGGGTTGCTTGTTGGGCGCCGATGACGTTGTTTGAACTGTCGCAGCGACGCTCCCCGTCCCCCGTGGCGCGGCTGATCGGCAGACAAGAGGGAGGCCCGGGTGGCGG
>Ga0123356_10007643_pt1 | contig 10771 bp, 9 predicted proteins | sample TergutEmb28metaG_2_FD_92546 | JGI IMG/M metagenome (GOLD analysis project Ga0123356, IMG submission 92546) | Embiratermes neotenicus P3 segment gut microbial communities from Petit-Saut dam, French Guiana - Emb289 P3 | ecosystem: Host-associated > Arthropoda: Insects > Digestive system > Gut ... | reverse complement strand
GTTTCTCTGTCGGGGATTTCCCTCCACCTGAAATAATCGAAAACGTCATCGTATTTACGCTCCTCGGTATGTACGTAAATCACCGCGAAAATCTTGTAAAGCCCTTCTTCATACAGCGTATTGAACTGTACCACCGGATATTTCAAATAATGCTCTATGCTCCCTGAGCGTGGGTATCGGTTATAATAGGGATAGTAGTGTACAACTGTGTTAAACATCTGCCCTGTACCGATATTGTGTCCGTAAAGAACAGTGTTATCCGGACGCGATGTCGGCGTGAAGGGAAAGCGCCATTCGGCATATACCGAGCCAAGCTTGCTCGCCTTGTGGTCTATATCGTAATCCAAATAATAAATATTGCTTCCTCTTGCGGTTCCCTCTTCATCGTAGTAGCGGTATTGCAATACGGGGTAGTCTAGCCTTGCGTTTCCTGCCGCGTCGGATATATTAAGCCAGCCGATGAGGTCGTTGTTTCTGTCATAGGTTTCTATATACTGAGGTAAAATCCCCGGCACCTCTGCCCGGATTTCATCTACTCTCTGCGTAGGGAGCGCGATGTTTCCGGTTCGCATATAATTCTCAACAGTTTTGCTTATATCGTTATATGTAAGCTCATGCTCCTGTGCCGCCCTCATATCTGAAAGAATAATACCGAAGCAGACAATCGCCACAACGAGCGAAACTATGAAGATGATTTTCCGTATTATCTCACGCGGCTTGTCGTTTTTCAGAGGCACAACAGCGTTGAAAAGTGAGCGGAAAACGCCGGTTTTCGGCATAAGCGGAATAACCTCTCCCGATTCGTCAGGGTAAACGGGAAGAACCCGGACAACATCGCTGTTTTCCGGTGCGGGTTCTTTTTTTTCTGTTTTTTTCTTTTCCGCCTCGTCTAAGATTTCCTGAAGCATATCAGCCATAAAAATTTCATCCTTTCTTTAATCTCCGTCGTAACACAAAAGATATTTTTCGTAGTCCCAAACTCTGCCTTTCCATGTGTTGCCGAGTACTCGCGCCTGCCTGTCAAACGGCAGGAAGCCCTCGTTGTGCATGGCTTTATCAACGTCAACATAACTGCTTTCGCCCTCACGCACTAACCGCGCAAAAACAACGGCGCGGGTGTCTACCTCTGTTGTTAGCGTATTATAGGGCCAATAGCATGTAGATAACGTCAAAATATGGTCGCCGTATTGTAAATCAACATCGGCAAAAAGCACGCTCCTGTCCATAACGTTGAATATAAAGTCGTGAAACTGCTCTTTGTCGCTGAATTCGCGTTTGGTGGTATATTTGTAAACATCACCGAACTGGTCTTGTGTGTTAAAAAGCACCACGGCGAAGATTTTCCAGTCTAACCTTTCATAAAGCGTGTTGAATTGTATAATCGGATGCTGTTTGTAAAAAGTCAAGTCCCGCCGTTCAAAGGCTTTGTAGTATGACGATACTTTTGAGAAGTAGTTTCCGGTGCTTGCCATATTATGCCCGTAAAGTATAGTGTTACCGGGAAGCTCTCCCTCTTTTAAATCTCTGTGGCGGTAATCTGCGAAAATCGAGCCGCCGTCACTGCGCGCACCGTCAAAATTATGCTTCAGATAATAATCGTTATCCGCAGACTGATAGACAAGATAGTTTAAAATATACCTGTTATGGTCGTTATAGGGCAGATTTGAACTCATGTCGGGAATGAGAACATGCCCTACCAAGTCGTTGTTAAAATGATAGTGCTGGATATATTCGGCGAGCATATCGGGGCGCTCGCGCAGAACGGCGTTTCTTATATCGTCGGGAATGTCAATCTCGTTGTCGAAAATATCCCGCATTTTTACTTCGATTTTATGCTGTTGATAGAGGTCGTTGCCAACTACGAAAAGCTCGCCGCCACCGAAATAAACTAAAGCACCCAGCGCAATCAGAAAAACGCTTTTGCGCGCCATCTCAAATACGCTGTCACCCTTGCAGGGGAAGAAGCGCATAAGAAAGCGGACAAAAAAATTGCGTTTTCTGCCGTTTACATATATGCCCTGCGGGCGCGAGCGGGTGTTGTATGCTGCTGCCATAAGATTCTCCCGGTGCGGCATGGAAGCCGCACCCTACATTTTAATTGTATTGAGGATTAAAATTAATGCCTGTCTGACTGATTCAAGGCGGATATGCTGACGGTCATTACTGTTAATTCTGAGGTGTAATGTATTTATGTTATCTTTATAAGCACAGGCGAAATATACAGTTCCGACGGGTTTTTCTGTACTGCCGCCGTCGGGGCCTGCTATGCCTGTGACGGAAATGGCGACTGTCGCGGGCGAACAATGTTCGCCCCTACATTTGGCGCCGAGCGCCATTTCCCGCGCACACTGCGCCGAAACAGCACCGAAAATTTCTAACGTGAGCGGGGAAACCCCGAGAATGTGCGTTTTTATTTCATTGGCGTAGGCGCAGATTCCAAGCCCGAAAATCTGCGAAGAGCCGCTGACGGAGGTAATCGCGCCTGAAACAAGCCCGCCTGTACAGCTTTCGGCTGTTGTCAGCACAATTTTACGTTCACATAGTAATTGTACTACATCTTGTGCCGTTTTGTCAATATGTGAATGGATATTGTTAATATCTATGTTCATAATTTACCGGTTTCAGAAAGTTTTTATGGTAATATTTTCCAGTGCTTTTTGTATTAACTCGCTGTTCAAGCGGTTTTCAAGCTTTTGAACATCGGGCAGATATGGTTTCAACTTAGGGCGGCGCGGCGTGAAAACCGTACAGCAGTCTTCATAAGGAAGCGTGGAAATCTCGAAAGTGCCGATTTTGCGCGCGATTGCAGTGATTTCGATTTTATCCATGCCTATAACGGGACGGAATACCGGCAGAGTTGCTACATCGTCTGTGCAGATAATTGCCGCCGGTGTCTGACTTGCTACCTGTCCTACGCTCTCGCCTGTAATAAGCGCCGAATAATACCGCTCCTCGCATAGTTTAACCGCAATTTTGAACATTAACCGCCGCAGTAAAACCGTCATGTATTCTTCAGGGCAGTTGTCGCGAATGTCCTCCTGCGCCTCGGTTAAATTCACGCTGAAAAGCCGTATTTCGCCGCAGTATTCGCTGAGCTTTTCGCAGAGGTTCTCGACTTTCATTAAAGCGCGCTCAGACGTATAAGGCGGGCTCCAAAAATGCACCATGTCTACGGTCAGTCCGCGCTTTGCCATCATGTACGCAGCGACAGGGCTGTCGATTCCGCCTGAAAGTAATGTTAAAGCCTTTCCCGAAGTCCCCACGGGAATCCCGCCCGCGCCCTGTAAACGATTCGCGCAGACATAAGCATGAGTATCGCGGATTTCAAGATGAATTGTCACATCGGGTTTGTGTAAATCTACGCTTAAATGCTGATTGGCTTCCCACACTGCGCCGCCGAATTCCCGCATTAATTCCATTGAGTTCATGGGAAAAGTCTTGTCGGCACGTTTGGCTTCTACTTTGAAGCTCTTCGCGGCGGCAAGATGATTTTTTAAGTAAGGCACACCGAACCGGATTATTTCAGCGAAGTTTTTCGGGAGGGCTAAAGAACGCTGAATCGCCCCGATTCCGAAGACAGTCAGCAAGCGTCGTTCAAGCTCGTTGAAGTCTGTATTCTCGGATTTGGGCGTGATGTAGAGCGTGGATTGGGCGCGCTCGTAGGCGAATTCCCCAAGGGAGCTTATTCGCCGCTTTATATTTTTGACCATGCGCTCCTCAAAAAGCCGCTTGTTGTTGCCTTTGAGGGCGATTTCACCGTATTTTGCCAAGAAGAGTTCCATGTATATTTACGGGACGTCGCGGACGCCGTCCCCTACCTCCTGAATCGTTCAATTCCCGCTTTTAGTATTGCGGCGAATTTTTCTACTTCGTCTGTTGTATTCTCGTTTGAAAAGCTTAGGCGCAGGGAAGAATCTACGTCTTTTTCTGATACGCCGAAAGCGAGCAGTGATTTGCTTCTGTTGCTTCTCGCGCAGGCAGAACCGCTGGAAACGAAAATGTCATTTTCTGCAAGATAGTGCAGAAGGATTTCGCTTTTCACGCCTTTGACTGAGAAATTAATTATACTCGGCAGACTGTTTCTGCTGTTGAGTCTGTAATTAACACCGTCAAAGTTCTCTAAAAGTTGCGTCAGACGCTCTGATAATTCGGTGAAATGTTTGTGTTCATAAGTAAAATTTCCGACAGCCGCGCCGAAAGCGGCGATTAATTCTGTCGGCTCTGTACCCGAGCGCAAGCCGTCCTGCTGTCCGCCGCCGCGAATACGCGGTGCCATGCGAACATTTTCCCGCATATAAAGCCCGCCCGCACCTTTTACCCCGTGGATTTTATGCGCGGAAAGGCTAATCAGGTCGCCGTCAACAGGTATTTTCATAAAAGCCTGCGCCGCGTCTGTGTGTACGATACAGCTTGGAAAGCGCTGTTTTACCGCTTCATAGATTTTCGGCGTGTCGATTATAAAACCTGTTTCATTATTAACAGCCATGACGCTGATAAGAAACACGTCCTGGTCAACAGCCGAGATGATTCTGTCCTCAAAGCTCTGCCCCTTTTCGGGGGTGAGCCGCAGAACACTGGTGTGAGTGTCACCCGTTACCCCGTGCATTTCAAGCTCGGTCAAAGGCTCGGAAACCGACGGGTGTTCAATCGTAGTTGTAATAATCTTACGCTGACGATAATCCTTGGGCTCGCGAAGCCCGAACAGCGCAAGGTTATTACTTTCTGTGCCTCCGGACGTGAAAATTAAGCGTCCGCCAGACGGAAGCCTTGACAGAATAGTCTTTTTTGCCGAGTTTATGATTTTCTCGGCTTCAATCCCGCCCCGGTGAAGCGAGGACGGATTAGCGTAACTCTCGGTCAGAACCTTGTTCAAAGCCAGAACGGCTTCTTTATGCGGCTTGGTTGACGCCGCGTTATCAAAATAAATCATAACCCCATTATAACACAAAACATGTGAAATGGAAACAGTATATTTTAAAATTTCTGTGAAAAAATAGAAAAAAAGGAGGAAATTCCCATGATGAATCTGACAAAGCGAGGATTTGCGCGCTTAATTGCGTTTCCTGCCGCTGTAATAATCGCGCTGACCGCCTTAGTTTTTTTAAGTAACGCCGAAGCCGAGGACGCCAAGCGCACGCTTGAACTCAACTACATGCGGGCAAAAGAAGAACTCAGCCGAAGCTTGGAGAATATAAAAATAACGCTGTACAAGGCGCAGTACAGCGGTTCTCACGAGCTTTTAAACGAGCTTGCAGTCCGGCTGAACAACGATGCTATGGCGGCGAAAGCAAGCATTGCACAGCTTCCGGCGTCGGAGCTGAACCTTATCAACACGAATAAATTTCTTTCGCAGGTCGGGAATTATTCAAAGGCGCTGTCAGTAAAGGAAGAAATTACTGCCGAGGACAGAGAAAACCTGAAAAAGCTCTATGACTACGCTGTCATCATATCCGAAAATGTGTGGAGCGGTTCGTCCGATTTTGGGAGCGGCGGCTCGCCTCCGCCTAATGTTACAGACGGCTTCAAGGAGCTTGAGGACAGCTTTTCCGATTATCCCATGTTAATTTACGACGGGCCTTTTTCCGACCATATCATGCAAAAAGAACCGCTCATGCTTAAAAATACGCGGATAATCAGTCTTGAACAGGCGCTTGAAATCGCTGAAAAGGCGTCGGGGGTGTCTTCACTTGCGCTTATAACCGAGGAGGAGGGGCTTATGCCGTCTTATGTCTTCGGGCGGGGGAATACTACCGTGGCTGTCACAAAACAGGGCGGTTATGTGGTTTATATGTTAGGCAACCGCACCATAAACAGCGAGCGGATTACTGCCTCGCAGGCGTCATCGTCAGCTAAAAAATACCTTGAAAGGCTCGGGATTCCGGAAGTTATCGAAACCTATTATGAAACGCGGGACGGGCTTTGCATTATCAACTTTGCGGCTGTTCAGGGAGATGTCACGCTTTATACGGATTTAATCAAGGTCGGCGTGGCTATGGATACGGGGGAAGTTCTAAGCATGGACGCGCGGGGCTGGCTTGTAAACCATACGATACGAGAGCTTGACGAACCGCTTCTCACTGCGGAGGAGGCGAGAGCGTTTCTGTCGCCGCTTCTCACAGTGGCAAGCGCAAAGCTGTGTTTAATTCCCTCTGACGGCATGAGGGAGATATTCTGCTATGAATTTAAGTGCAGTGCCGAGGACGGGCGGCAAATTCTTGTTTATATTAACGCCGACACAGGAAAAGAAGAGCAGATTCTGCTGCTTGAAATCAGCCGGAGCGGGACTTTAACCGTATAGCGAAAAAAGCCGAAAATTGTAATAAAATTGTAACATCTTTTCTATTGAAAAACGTCCCGGATTGTGTTATAATAAAATCGCGAGGTAAATATGAAAAAGACAAAAATAATATTGCTTGTGCTTGTAGCGGCGATTTTAATCGGCGGCTGTAACAGAAGCGGCAATCCTACGGTGGACGGGGACGACGCTCCCCCGGCTTCCGAAACCCCGCGCACGCCTGATATAACAGAACCGGACAAGCCTGAAGCTACCACGACCCCGGCGCGGCAGGAACACCCGAATGTAATCCCTACCGCGGGTTTGGCGCCGGATGACGACATAACAGTTTCGCCCATTGAGGAAAATCAAATTGTTATGACGGCGCAGTCGTTGCTCGGGATTGACTTCGTGGACGGCGGAAGCGCTCCGTCCGAGGGTTTTGACAATTCGGGGTTTATTTACTATGTTCTGCGGCAAAACGGCTACGTCAATTGCCCGCGCGGTATTCACGAGCAGGCGAATATGGGCAACAAAATAGATTCTATATCCGAGCTTAAACCGGGGGATTTGGTCTTTTTCTCAGACAGCGGTGAGCGGGCGCAGTACGGCGGGATTTATACAGGCGGCGGTATAATGATTAGCTGCCGTATGCCGGGCGAAACGGTACGTGAGTTCGATATAACGTTGAATTATTATATAGACAGCTTTTTCACAGGCGTGAGAGTGTTATAGAAATCAAAAAACACGGGATAGCCCGTGTTTTTTTATTTTACACTACTTCAAAATCAATCAGCCCGAACGCCACGTTCACCCCTGTGCATTTCACCCGTACTTTATCACCGAGTACAAAGCTTTTCCCCGTCACCTGCTCAGTCAGGCTGATATTATTGTCAGCGGCGACAACGCCTAAGCTTTCCCCGCTGACCCTGCCCTCAACAGTATTGCCAAGCATAACGAAGAAACTGCTCTGTGACACACCGGAAATAATGCCGTCGAACACTTCACCTACATGCTTTTGCATATATTCCGCCATGTAGAACTTTTCGCAGTCCCGCTCTGCATTTACAGCGCGAAGCTCGGCGTGCGAGGATTTTATACCCGCCTCATGCACGAACTTTCCGAATTTTTTTTTGGCGTTTTCTTTATTATTGCCGCTTGCGATAAAATCGCTCAGAATCCGGTGAATAATTAAATCGGGATAGCGCCGAATCGGCGACGTGAAATGCGCGTATTCTTTCATTACAAGCCCAAAATGTCCGAGCGGCTCGTCGGAATACTTAGCTTTCATCATAGCGCGAAGCACCATAGTGTTAATTACACCGGCTTTTTCAGTGCCGCGGGCTTTTTCGATAATCCCTGCTAAGTCTGCCGCGCCGCGCCCTTTCAAGGTATATTCAAGCCCGATTGCCAAGAGCGATTCTTTCAGCGCGTCAAGCTTTTCGACCGTCGGGGCTTCATGCACGCGATATACAAAAGGAATCACAGCGTCCATAGCGAGCTTTGCCGCGCAGTTATTCGCCGCAAGCATGAATTCCTCGATGATGTTCTCGGTGACGCCGCTCTGCCGCATCTGCACGTCAATGCAGGTTCCCGATTCATCGCAGATGATTTTGGTTTCACTCGTTTCAATAAACGGCGCGCCTCTGTCTTTACGGTTCTTTTTAAGCTTTTCTGCAAGCTCCTGCATGATTGGCAAGCTTTCCGCAACTTCTGCGTAACGGGCGGATATGGAATCCGCCCCTGCATCGCCCGTCAGAATCGCATTAATCTCCGAATAAACGCCCTGCAGACTGGATTTTATTATAGTCTTCTCGAATTTAAAGCCTGTGATTTCCGCGCCGTTATTCAGCTCCATAAGGCAGGAAAACGCTAATCTGTCCTCTTTCGGATTGAGCGAGCAGATGCCGTTGGACAGCTCTTTCGGAAGCATAGGGACGACCATGTCGGCTATATAAACGCTGGTTCCGCGTTCAAGCGCGGATAAATCGAGCGGGCTGTTCTTTCTGACGTAGTGCGAAACGTCGGCTATATGTACGCCGAGTTTGTAGCCTTTTTCGGTTCTCGTTATAGAAATCGCGTCGTCTATGTCTTTAGTATCCGCGCCGTCAATGGTAAATATAATCTCACCGCGCAAATCAAGCCTTGAGGCTTCCGGCGCGCCGGGGGCGTCGCGCCCTACAATGCTTTTCGCTTCTTCCTTAACCTCCTTAGAAAACTCAAGCGGTATATTTTTTTCGTCTAAGTAGGCGTTTACGCAAACTCTTGCACTGCTTGCGTTACCGTAGACCGATGTTAAGTCGGCGATATGCTCGCTGTGACGCTCGCCGCGTTCCCGCAGTTTGAAGCTGACTTTGTCGCCCTCGCGCGGCTTAAAGCCGCCGAAGCTGAAAAGCACAATAGGCTCAGCCGCAAAGCCGTCCGGCAGAACGTACAGCGTCCCGCTCTCAGCGACAATCATACCTGTAAGTACATTCTGGCTTTCCTGCTCGACTAAGACGACTTCTGCGCCGGCATTCATGTTTTCGCCGCGCTCACGGCTCGTGACCCGCGCCAAAACTAAATCCCCCGGCACACTTCCGAGCAATTTTCTACCCGGCGTGAAAAATTCCTCGCCTGTTTTTATGTCCTTTATGAAGCCATGTGCGCGGAAAACCCGCATGACTTCGGCTTTAAAGAAGTCGCGGCTTCCCGCTAATTTCCAACCGCCTTTGCTCTGCGCGATTAAGCCTTTGCGCGATAAATCGTTCAGCGCGGGTTTAAGCTCGGTGACTTTTTTTGCGCCGGTGGCTTTTTGCAATTCCGAGGGATTAAGCGGCTTTTCCGCGCTGTAAAGCGCTTTTATGATTTTATCGGAAAATCTTTTTTTCATATTTTTGTCCTCATTGTAGGGACACCATAAATGGTGTCCGATATTTTACGGATGCCATATATGGCATCCCTACAGAAAACGGGCATAACTGTAAAGCTATGCCCGTTAGTATTTAGTTTATTAGTCGTGGTCGTGACCGTCGTGGTCATCGTCGTGTACATGACCATCGTCATCGGCAAGCATACTGTCCCAATCAAAATCGCCGGTTATATCCTGCCAGCCATCGCCCTCAAGCCCGAACATCGAGCCCCAGTCCGGCTCGGGTTCGCTTTCCTTGAAGTAAACCGCGAAAACGTTAACAATAAGCGTAACAACAAAGAACAAAATCGCCGCGGTTCTGGTTGCTTTTGCGAGCCTTGCTTCCTTGGTGCGCCCTGAGTTTTTCTGGAAAAAATTATCGGAGCTGCCGCCGGTGAGCGCCTGCGACATCCCTTTCTTTGAATCCTGCATTAAAACCATTATAATAATAAAAACGCAGGATAATATTAAACAAACTGCACTGATTATTTCAAGAATTCCCATTTTAAACCGTCCTTATTTACTGCGGCGTTAATTTTTAAAGCAAAACGCCCTTATTTACTGTGATGTAATGACACAAAGTATATTATAACAGATAATTTTTGACTTGTCAACAGTTTTATACAACAAATTTAAGAAAATTTACAGAGTTGTGACGCTTTCTATTATGTCGCATATTATGGAAAAAAGACATATTTTAGGAGGAAACCATAATGAACCCAGAAAATAATTCCCCCGCATACGTATATGTATTCCTGACTGTCGCCAAAAACGCAATCGGCGCAGACTTAGAGGGCGGGCTGTTTGAATTCGGTCTGTATAACCCCAACCACGAGCTGATTCAGACAAAAAGCAACGCTCCGGATGGTATAATCAAATTTGCCGAGTTGACGTTTACCAGCATGGGTGTGCATGAGTATTACCTCAAAGAAATCTCCGCACCTGACGGCTGGGAAGAAGACACCAAGGAATATCCCATAATAATCAGCATTGAAAGCGGCGGCCCGACCGGATTAACGGCAGATGTTTCGTATCCTGAGGGTATGCCGGGGTTCAAAAACACCCGTAAAGGCGCACCTTGCAGTCTTATTGAGTTCCCCGAATTAACGTTTGACGCCCCCGGCGAATACGAATTTACTATAAAGGAACTGACGCCTTCCGGCGGAGGCTGGACAACTGACGGAAAAGAAGTGACCGTAATCGTTACTGTAACCGACGACGGCTACGGCAACTTAATCGCTACGGTTGAATACAAAGGCGGCTTCCCCGAATTCACAAACGTTTACAAAACCAAGCCGGCGCATATCATCATCAGCGCAATCAAAAAAGCAGTCGGAGCGCAACTGCCTTGCGGAAGATTTGAGTTCGGGCTGTTCGACGAGGACGGCGAGTTAGTCGCAAAAGTGTTCAACAAAAACAGCTGATATGGATAATGTTGTTTTTCCAAAGCTCACGTTTGAAAAGCCGGGCGTTTATACGTATATGATAAAAGAGCTTTCGCCGTCGTGCAGGGGCTGGATTACGGACAGACGCGTGTTTCGGGCGGTCGTAACAGTGGAATATAACGGCGATGGCGCGCTGGAGGCGAGGGTCAGCTATCCCGACGG
>Ga0123356_10007642_pt1 | contig 10773 bp, 6 predicted proteins | sample TergutEmb28metaG_2_FD_92546 | JGI IMG/M metagenome (GOLD analysis project Ga0123356, IMG submission 92546) | Embiratermes neotenicus P3 segment gut microbial communities from Petit-Saut dam, French Guiana - Emb289 P3 | ecosystem: Host-associated > Arthropoda: Insects > Digestive system > Gut ... | reverse complement strand
TCGAAACCAAATTTCGCCGCGGTACGCCGCTATTTCTGCTTCGATTTCTTCATCAGACATATAGCCTTGCTTTGCGGCTTTCGCACGCATATTATTAAATGCAATCATAGCTTTGGCTTGGCGAACCGCTTTCACGACTTCATCAAAATTCGATTCGGATATATTAAGCATTAAAGCGGTAGGTTTACCATTGTTAGTTATTATTACCTCACCGTCTGACGATAGGGTATTCCAAATATTTTTTGGTATTGTTCGCAAATCCCTTGCCGTATAAAAGTTCATACTATCACCTCAGAATATATTATATCATATCGTGTGGCATTTGTCAACGTATTATGTATTCTTTCTTTTTCACTGCTTAACAAACACTTGCGCGCGGTGTGTTAGCTTGTTTTAAATAAATATTTAATGCTTATTTTTGATGGAAATTTATGGAGAATAGTATATTGCCGAATCCTTATATAGTATGGGTTTATCTTTTGGTCAAATTTTAATAGTTTCGCGCAATTATCGACACGAATCCATACTTGTATTGAAAAATGACGGTAATTGATATAACAAAAAAAGGGGCTTAGAATCATTTTGAATCTAAGACTTTCTCGATTCTCGCCCATGTGTTTGCTCTTCATACACTTCCCGCCGATGACCGACACGGATAATTTCTATCCTTATGAACTTATCCTGTAATCACCGATTCTGTACCGCCAATATCCTTTCTTATTGCCAACAAGAGGTTTCCCATACAAACGCGGGTTATCACAATCAACAAGGTTTTTTTTCAATCCAACCGTACAAAATAGCCCTCGATTGACGGTCAAGTTTTTTTAACTCTTTGATGGCTGTTGGCGAATAATCAACCGTATACCTAACCTAAAAAAGAGGTAAAAGAAAACAATATTCAAATAGATTCTTAAAACTGACGATTCGTGGGCGCGATGATATACACGTAAACATATGACACGAAGAACAATCGAGTAAGTATGACGGTAAGTGATACATTAGTATCCCAAATTGATAAAATGATAAATTATGAATAAATAAAATTAATACAAAAAAGTTTCTCTCGTTTGTGGGAGAATCTTTTTTACCTCGCATTCATACAAAAACACTATTCTGTATGGTTGAAAAATAAATGTTGACATAATTTTTTAAATGACCTATAATGTATGAAAATAATCAAATTTAAAGGAATTAAAATCATGAATACAAATTTATTTCATTCAAAAGAAGCACACAACCTTACTGTTTGTGCGATCTCAAAAAATATATACCGCGTCCAGTTCCGGTGCAACAAACGTCAGCACGAATCAATGCTGACGCGTTACGGCATCGTTAAAACTGAGCTTGACGGCACGGGTTCGCTTGATAATGTTAAAGTTGACGGAATGAAAATCGACTTTGACGGCGTCCTTACTCTCGACTTGACCGCAACCGCCGGCGATGAATATGAAGAAGAAGGTTTTCAATTCGACGTGCCGCTGTTGGAAACGGATAGGCTGTTCGGTTTAGGCGACGAAACTCGCGACGTCATCATGAAGCGCGGACGCGTTAGCCAAATGTGGGGAGCCGACGTAGAAAGCTACGGCCCGATCCCGTATATAATGTGCTCGTCCGGCTGGGCGATCTTTGTCAACTCAACCTACAACCACCTCTACGATTTAGGCGCGTCTGACCCGAACACAATGCGTATAGAATCATCGAAAGGCACGCTCGACGTTTATGTAATGTTAGGCGAAAACATGCGCGAAGCGTTGAATTTATATACCTCCGTTTCCGGCCGTCCGGCAATCCTGCCTAAAGCGGCTTACGGACTTACATTCGTATGCCACGAAGGAGAGAACGCACGCGACGTTCTTGAAAACTGTCTGCGTTTCAGGCGCGACGACATCCCGTGCGACATCATCGGGCTTGAACCCGGGTGGATGGACAAGTATTATGACTTTTCCGTAAACAAAAAATGGAACAAAGAACGGTTATTCATTCCCTCATGGCTGCCGCCTAATTCCGGTTTCGGACCGCAGCATTTTACATTCGGCATGAAAAAGATGGGCTTCATGCTGAGTCTTTGGCTTTGCATCGATTACGATTTACTTTGGGAGGAAGAAAAATCCCTCCCGAAACCGGAGGAAAAACTCGAAAAGAAAGACGCGAGCCATCTCGACGTTCATTTACAGAACCCCTCCGTTATACAGGATCAGCAAACCGTACCCGGACAGCCATGGTTTGAACACTTGAAGAAATTCGTCGATAACGGCGCGGGAGCGTTCAAGTTAGACGGCTCGAACCAATGCCTCGACCACCCCGACCGCATATTCGCGGGCAAATACACGGACGACGAAGTCCACAACGTTTACCCCGTCATACTCGGCAAACAGATGGCGAACGGGTTCTCCGACTACACCGGACGGCGGGCAATGATCTACACGCCGAGCGTTTATGCCGGACAGCAGCAGTATTGCGCGACTTGGGCGGGCGATACTGGCGGAGATTTCCGCACGATGGTCTCCATCATGAACTACGCGATGAGCGGTCACGCGAACGCGTCGTGCGACATGGACATATCGAATCTCTCAAGCGTGCATTATTGTTTCTTAATGCCGTGGACGCAGCATTGCAGTTGGTGCTACTGGAAACACCCGTGGTATATGGGCGACGAACTGGAAGGCATTTACCGCGAATACGCGCAGTTACGTTCGCACTTGTTCCCGTATATCTATTCAACGGCGCATCAGGCGTACCGCACCGGACTGCCGATCATGCGCCCGATGAGTTTGATGTACGATTTCGCCGAATACGATTCCGCGCTGAACCAATACATGTTCGGCGATAATCTGCTCGTGAGCGCGTTTAAGAATACCATCCGACTGCCGGAGGGAATATGGACGGATTTCTTCACCGGCGAGAGATACGAAGGTGGCCGCGAAATAAACTACGAACCGCCGCAAGGGAAGGGTGGGGCGTTGTTAGTCCGTCCGGGCGGGATCATCGTTATGCAGGACTGCAAGCCGTATCTTAATCACAGCACGCCCGCGCGTTACGAAGTCCATGTATACCCCGGCGCGGACAATAAATTCACGTTATACGAAGACGACGGCATAAGCCTCGGTTACAAAAACGGCGAAATCGCCGAAACAGTATTCGAGTTTACCGACTCTGACTTTACAATTACCCGTAAAGCCGAACATCAGGAACTGGCGGCTATGTGTCCGATCGATGTTATCTTCCATAATACCAATGGCGAAACAACCGTCGAAAAGATACCCGCAAACTTGGAATCAATAAAAATTAATTTTTAAATAAAGGGAGATATTATATTTGTATTACATAAAAACGAAAGATGATATAGTATATCCCGATCCTCCGTTAATCGGCTGTGTTAAACATGACGTAGATGTAAATCAGCCATTCCTTATCAAGATAAAAGCGGCTAAAGAAATCCCCGCAGGCGAATATTCCGCGGTATTGAAGTTGAAGGCGGCTGATGAAATAGTTTTTAACGGCAAATTTTGAAGTAAACATACGAAATTTTACATTGCCGGACAAACCGTCATGCACGACATTCGTTGAATTAAACAAAGGGATGATACGGAAATTTCATAATGTAGATTCTGTCAGCAGTCTTTAAATGTTTATGCAAACTTGCCTAGTCAATTCCTTTAGCTTAACAAACAATTTAAATTTTTCCATGTGTTTTCCCTAATTTATTGCATCGTAATAATCGTATCATCTGGATCCCAATTAATTCCGGCCGGCAGAGTTACCATCCAATCACTTTCGCTTTTTTCAAGACTGGCTTTCTGCCCCATGATTTCCGCTCGAGTAAAATTCCAATTATCCCCCTGAATTGACGGTTTTCCGAGAGTTAACGTATTTGATTGAGGCGCGTTCAACACATGAATATATGTTTTTGATCCATCCAGAGATTGCGTCGCAACACCCCAATATTCCTGTGGCAAAATTGATTTGCTCGGAGTTGGAAAAGCTATGGAGGGTAAAGTGTCGATTATGCTTTCTTTATTTTTTCTTATTAATGCTCCAAATTCTGCCATCAATTTTTCTACGCCGTCTTCCCATTCATTGTCCATATACGGTCCCGCCGCCCAATGCACACCTCCGTTACGCTGCCCGTCCGTCGCTGCGACACGTACTGTCCAACGGTATAATTCACGGGCAGCAGTTTTAGTTACAGGCAATCCTCTCGCCCACCATTCACCGCCGATAATCTTGCTGATTTGGCTGAAGTGCGTCGGCCAGGTGTCCGATGGTGTGGAAGTAAGTGGACCATAATACTCCGAAGTCCAAAAATCTTCACGCGCAGGATTAAAGTATGTTCCGTTCGCGGTTATGCCGTAATTACAAAATATTACCGCGTCTTTATTAATTTGCCTGATTGTATCGCAGACTATCTGTTCCGGACCCGATTGGTCGAACCAAAAGCCGTCAATTTTATTATCATATCTTTCGCATATCTCACGAACCAACCGGCAATTGAAATCCGTCAATATATCAATATTCTCCCAGCCTAAAATTTGTTTTTCTTCTTTCGTCAAGCTGTGCGTATCATTCGGCGGATAATAGAGAACCAGTTTTATTCCGTAAGGAGCAAGGGCTTCCAGAAGGTCTCGTATCAAATCTCTGCGCGACGCTTTTTGAGGTAACCCGGCATCAATCATAGTTTTTGACGGAAACAAAAAATTATTTCCTGCGTGAGCTACTGTAAAAGTGACATACTGCGTGCACATTGAATCGGCAACCCGCGCGTATTTTTTTGCGTCAAACGCTTCCGCCAACTGATCTAAATTGTCTGCGATCGTTAAATTACGAGCGGATTTGCATGTACTTCCGTAATTTGTTATTTCAGGCGGATAAGTTCCGTATGTATAATGCGTAAAAAGTCCAATCTTTGCCAGCGAAAACCATTCTTTGTTTGTAAGCATAATCTATCTCCTTTTATTTTATCAAATTATATTCAACGTGCGCGTTATAGTAATCATCAATAACTTTCTGCAATGAATTTTCATTTGCCGCGTAAAATGACGCGAAATCATTTTTACTGTTTATCAAATTGGAAATAAAAGCATAAAAATCGGAACCCAATACAACACCCAAATCGTATACCGTATTTTTAAAAATGATATTCAGCATTTCATTTGAACGGTCATTCCTTGATATCTTCTGCCCGAGCAGTATATCATAAAACACCGGAACTACATATTCTTTGTTATAATAACCCAGCAATTCCACGACTTTCCCTATCAATTCCACGTCCTGCACAACAAACGGAACCGCCATAAACCCCGCCCAGTTCAATGTGATGTAATTATTTTGCGCTTCGTTGTATTTTGGCAACGGCAGTATGCCGAAATCCAGATCGGCTGCGCGAAATGTTTTCGCTAAACTCAGCGGAACCATATAAAATAAAGCTCTGCCGGAATCAAATCTGACTGGGGGAATTCCGCCTGAATTGGGGTCTGTAGCTACGCTGAAACCCCATGTATATGAAATGTTGTCAGCGGTTATCAAATGGTTGATTTTTTCAACTAAGTTCATCATTACCGGTGTATTGAGATTTATCTGTGGTATTCCGTTGCTGTCAATAGTGATAGCGTATTGATTGCAGCTCGTCGGAACGCTGCCGAACTGCCAACTAAACTCACCGACGAACCCGTACCTGTCGTCAGCGGTGAAAACGCCGTCACCGTCAATATCAGCGGACGCACCGGATGCCATTTGAATCAGTTTATCCCAAGTCCATTTACCGCCTGTGACGAGATCGTAAGGATTCTCAAGGCTGAGATCGTCAAATAACTGCGTATGGAAGAAAATCGAATTGACGTCGGGCAGAATGAAATCGTTGGAAGCGAACGGCAGCATACCGTGAATATTCAGATTTTTTGAAACGCTCTGATTCCAATACGATTTGTTCATATCGATTACAGGAATATCGTTCCAATTATACACAATTCTGTCAGCGATGAAAGTCGTCATGCTTGTCGAATTATGCAGCAATAATAAATCGTATGTGGGATCGTTCGACAAAACCGACGCCCGTATTTTATTTATTTGTTCGAACGGGTCTGTAGTAGGGATCGTCGTAATACTGATATTCAATTTTTCCTCGATTAAAACCGTTCGGTCGTAACAAGCATCGTTAATTATATCACCGTTTTGAGAATCAGAAAAATAATAATCTTTAAACAACGACCAATAAATGTAATAAATCACGAAATCGCGGTTGTTATAATCGTCATCTGCGATATTTGGAATTTCGGATACCATGGTTACGTCAGTATTTACTGGATCGACCGCAGTCGTTTCAGGAATAATTTCAGATTTATTACCGCACGAAATAAAAATTACAGCTAATAAAAATATACAAATAAGTTTGTGCATTTTATTTTTGCCTCCTAAAAAATATATGATAATATATTATATATTTTTTATAAAATATAATCAAGACTTTTTAATATGGAAAGTCAACAGTTAATTGGACAAAAGCTAACTGATTCGTGGTATATCAAAAATGCAGCGTGAAATAAATTCGGTCTAACATAAGGTTCGCCTGCCGTTTTACCGTGTTCACTTTATTCATGAATTAGTGAGATTTAGATAATTCGTCAAGAAAAATGCAAAATTATCACAAAAACTGCTTGACATATAGACGAATATTTGATACAATGTAAATAGAGGTGATTATAGTGTATAGAAAAATTACAAACGAGCTTGTGAAATGGAAGAAGTCGGAATATAGAAAACCCCTTATTTTACAAGGGGCGCGGCAGGTCGGCAAGACTTATATTCTCATGGAATTTGCCAAAGAGCATTATGACAATATCATTTATATTAACTTTGAAAATGAAAACGCACGCAAACCTTTTGAAGAAAGCATTGAACCGCAAGTTCTTATCCCGAAACTTTCGGGTATTTCAAAAAAGTCAATCACCAAAGGCAGGACATTAATATTTTTAGACGAAATCCAACTCTGTCCCCCTGCGCTCACTTCATTGAAATATTTTAATGAGTTTGCCAATGATTATCATGTTATAGTCGCGGGCAGTCTACTTGGCGTTGCGGTAAATCATGAAACATATTCTTTTCCTGTTGGCAAAGTAAATATGATGACTCTTTATCCTATGGATTTTGAAGAGTTTTTAATTGCAACACACAATCCTGAATTTGAACCTAAATTTGTTGAAAAGATCAGGAATTGTTTTGATACAAACAAGCCAATGGAAAGTGTTTATCATAGTATTCTGTTGGAAAAATACCGTCAATATTTAGTGGTAGGTGGCTTGCCGGAATGTGTGGCTAAGTATATTGAAACCCAAAATTACGAGTTAATACGCGCAACTCAAAACGAAATTTTGACAAGTTATCTAAACGATATGAGTAAGTATAACAGCAAAAATGAAATTCAAAAGACAAGATTAACCTATAACAGTATAACGACACAGTTGGCAAAGAAAAACACACGATTCCAATACAAATTAGTCAAGTCCGGCGGCAGGGCTTCGGAGCTTGAGAACGCCATTGAATGGCTTGTTTTGTCGGGCGTGGTTAGCCGTGTTTATGGACTTGATACTATCAAGAAACCGCTTGAGGGCTATAAAAACATTGACAGTTTCAAAATATTTATATCGGACGTTGGTCTTTTATGCGCAAAGTATAATATCCTTGCAAATGACGTTTTATACAGCGCGGACACCCTAAGCGATTTCAAGGGCGGAATGACTGAAAACTATGTCTGTAATCAGTTAGTTAGTATCGGACATATTTGTTACACTTGGCAGAGTGAGGGCGTGGCTGAAATTGACTATGTTATTCAAGCGCGCGATGGTAGTATTATTCCTATCGAGGTTAAATCCGCCGATAACAGTAAGGCGAAGAGTTTGGGGGTATATATGCAAAAATTCAAGCCTGAATATGCAGTAAAAGTATCGACAAATAATTTTGGCTTTGAAAATAATATTAAGACGATTCCGCTTTATGCCGTGTTCTGTTTGTAGGAATTTAATGTTAGACCTATCAAAAACCTTACTGTCACTAAAGTCAACATATTATGCAATAATTTGAATACTTGGTGTGCGTGATTATTTTAAAAAACACGTATAAAGATTCACATAGGTATTTGATCGATTAGTAATACGGATATTCGCAAAATTAATAATTTAACTTATAATACCGCAGAAAATTATATTATTTCTTGTAGTAAATACTTGGGATATATTTTATAAAACCGTTTAATGTTCTACGGCGGTGTTTTTACGATAATATGTATTATCGTAAAATTTCCTTTTAGTTTTAGTGGATATTAACACAAATAGTTAAACCATTTATAGCCCAACCGTTCTGACCCCTTTTTTATTATTTATCAATATAGCGTCTATAATATAGTTTTGTCAACCCTTCTGTTAAATTACGATATAATTAATCAGGATTTAACACTTTTATATTATTATCAGTTGACTACAAAAATCCTCTTTTTTCGAGTCATGTTAAAAAGCGCGTTAATTCTCTGGCGCGGTATGCATAAATACAAGGTCTGCTATTTTATCACTTTATTGTTTACTATGTTTTCTTTCGTTAAGAGTCGTAAATTGCTCTTATGGCGGTTCGAAAATCACATACGATACAAAATGATGAATAATAAATAATAGTGTTGACATTATATGTATAAATATGATAAAATGTAAAATAAAGTTGAAAATTAAGGAGAAATGGTTATGGACAGAAGAATACCTACAAAGCAGCATTTAGAATGGCAGGAAAAAGAGATTGGAGTTTTGATACATTACGATATTAAAGTATTTGAACCGGATTTCAATTACTGGAATAACACAGGGTATGTTCCGTCCGCGGAAAAATTTAATCCTACGCAGTTAGATACCGACCAATGGGTTAAAACAGCGGTTGACTTGGGCGCGAAATATGCCGTGCTTGTAGTAAAACACTGCACAGGGTTCGCTTTATGGCCTACTAAAGCATATCCGTACAGCGTAGCGGCTTCTCCGTGGCGTGAAGGCAAAGGTGATATTTTGAGGGATTTCATAACTTCTTGCAAAAAATATAACGTGTTGCCTGGTTTATATTGCAGCACCATTCACAACACATATATGAAAGTAGTCGCCCGCGACGGCCGTGTACACAGCGGAGACCCCGCCGCGCAGGAGGAATACAACCGCGCCGTTGAAACTATGGCGGACGAAATCTGGGGCGAATACGGAGAGATGTTTGAATTGTGGTTCGACGGCGGAACGCTGCCGGCGGAAAGCGGCGGTCCTCGCTTGGGGGAACGCCTTATTAAATATCAGCCGAACGCGGTATGTTTCGGCGGGCCGATGCAATTTCCGTCATTGCTCCGCTGGAGCGGGAATGAAGAGGGAATTGCACCGGAACCCTGCTGGGGCTGGAGTAATATTACTGAATTTGACGATGGCCTCAGATCGACTCTGGATAATGACGGCGGGCACCTGGACGGAGTAATCTGGGCGCCCGTGGAAGCGGATATGCCTGTCAGGAGTTTGAGTTCATGGGAAGGCGGATGGTTCTGGAAAGCGGGAGAAGACCATTATATATACAGCCTTAATCATTTGATGGAAAGGTACGAGAAAACCGTAGGGCGCAACGCGAATTTGATGATCGGAATTACTGTTGATGATAGGGGTTTGGTGCCGGACGCAGAAGCCGCGCGCTTAAAGGAATTCGGCGACGCTATAAAAGCCGCTTGGGGAAATCCTATGGCGGAATGCGGCCCGGCGGATAAAAACGCAATTGAAATAATACTGCCGATTCCTGAAAAAGTCATTGACAGAGCTATTATCATGGAGGATATAACAAACGGTCAGGCGATCCGTAAATGGACGCTTGAGGCGCTTGGCTCCAAAGGAGAAAAAACCGTGCTTGCGGAAGGTGAATCATTGGGACACAAACGTTTGTTGCGTTTCGATCCTGTTGCGGTAAAAGAGTTGATCTTCACAGTAAACGAATACGACGGTGATTTGACGATACTCAAACTTGCGGCGTTTGAGGTGTAAACAAATGAAAAAGGAATTAAGAGCGATAACGCTGTTTATATTATTTGTTTTTGTTACGTCCGTAATCTTATATTCCTGCAAATACGCCGATGAAAACATGAACGAAACAGCCGGGTCGCCAAACGGAGGCGAAAGCCCACTTGAATCCGAAACCGAACTGAATTTGAAAGATTCGCTTCCGGACAATTTGAATTTCAACGGAGAAACTATTAATATTCTTTATTTCGGGAACCTCAACAGTAAGAATTACGACGCGATAGGTGAAATAGGCGGGGATATAGTACTCGACACGGTATATCAAAGGAATATAAACACGGAGGAAAGGCTCAACGTCAACTTAAACTGGATCGAGGGATCGGCGAGCTGGGACGCATTTCCGGGACAGGTGAGCACGGCTATACAGGCCGGCGTAGAAGATTACGACGTTGTTTTCGAGGAAGGCACCAGCGCGTTCACTCACGCTCTCCGCGGATATTTTAAAGACCTTAAAAACGCCCCGTATCTTGACCTTGACCGGCCGTGGTGGTACGGCAAAATGATAGAGGAAGCGAGTATTGACAATAATAAGAGATATTATATAATAGGCGCGATAAATATGTCGACTTTGTTCGGAGCGTCCACTATATTCTTCAACAAAGACATGTACACAATCTTTTTCGGCGACGATATCGAACTGTATAATCATGTTCTCGACGGAACATGGACGCATGATGTTTTCGCTGAATACTGCAAGGCAGTT
>Ga0123356_10007640_pt1 | contig 10773 bp, 6 predicted proteins | sample TergutEmb28metaG_2_FD_92546 | JGI IMG/M metagenome (GOLD analysis project Ga0123356, IMG submission 92546) | Embiratermes neotenicus P3 segment gut microbial communities from Petit-Saut dam, French Guiana - Emb289 P3 | ecosystem: Host-associated > Arthropoda: Insects > Digestive system > Gut ... | reverse complement strand
CTTGTTTATAATTAAATGGTTACGTGTTTTGGGTCGCAATGGCAGGTTTTTTGCCAAAGAGTATATTTTCCCGTCAGGAAAAGTTGTTACCGTTCTAAAAGCCGTGAATTCATTAAGGGCTTTTTTATAATTGGGCATAAACTGCTCTATTAAATTATCCAGCGGCAGAAAGTACCCCGGATTTTGAATTATATCGGCACTTAAAAAAGTCTGGCTTCCGATAAAAACATCAGGTAGCTGACCGCCGGCAAGAAGGATAGACCTTTGTTCAGCCCAGCCGTTATTGGAAACCGTTTGCCATTTGATCCTTACGTTTGTTCGTTCTTCAAGATCTTTTAACCACTGGTTTTGGGTAAAAGAATCTCCCATATCTCCCCAGCGCATCGTAAGTACTGTAAGTTCCACAGGTTCCGTAACAATCGGCATACCAGTTGCATTAAACTTGTCACCTAGCTCCGATTGAATCGTTTTTCTGCTGCATCCTCCAATAAAAATAATCATTACAAGAACACAAACAGCCACCACTGCATTTCTAAAATAATTCATTTTCTCCTCCAAAAAAATATTTTTTTTCTTAACCTTTAACGGCGCCAATCATAACGCCCTGGTTAAAATATTTTTGCACAAATGGATAAATGCACATAACGGGTAAAGTAGATACAATAATCGCTCCATAACGAATAAGATCTGCCGTACGCATTGCAATCTGGGCTGCTTCGCCCGTTCCCAGCGCAGACTGCATTTCACTTATAATAAGGATATTTCGCAGAACTATTTGCAAAGGCTGTAAAGATGCATCCCGTAAATAAATCAAAGCATTAAAAAAGGAATTCCACTGCCACACAATACTCCATAGGGCAATTACTGCGATAATTGCTTTAGAGAGCGGCAGTACAATTGTAAAGAAGAAACGCAGATTCCCGCAGCCTTCAATTTCTGCAGCCTCACGTAATTCAGCCGGCAGACTAGTCTGAAAAAAAGTTCGTGCTACAATCATCGCAAAAACCGAAACAGAAAAAGGTAAAACCATTACCCAGAATGTATTATACAGGTTGAAATTCAGAATGTTTAAAAAGGTAGGAATCAAACCGCCGGAAAAAAACATAGTAATTAAAAAGAAGGTTGTAAGAATTTTACGGAAAACCAAATCTTGCCTGGATAAAACATAAGCTGCCGGAATATTAACAACCAGATGGATCAAGGTGCCAACTCCTGCATAAAGGATTGTGTTCCGATACCCTATCCATATCCTGTCATTAGCAAGAAGCGCTTTATATCCTTCCAGGGTAAAACCTACAGGATAGAGCCATACCCTGCCGGTATTTACCGCCGAAGGATCGCTGAATGAAGCAATTACAATAAAATAAACCGGGTAAAGAATTACAATTAACACTGCAATAGCAAAACCATAAACCGTGACATTATATACAAATTTATTGATATTGGGTTTTATTTTATCTTTTACCATAAACTTGTTTCACTTATTTTTTTTGAAATTCTGTTAACTACCAGAAGCAATGTCAGATTTACAAGGGTATTAAATAAATTAATCGCCGCTGAATAGCTGTATTGATTACCAATGATTCCAATTTTGTAAACATACGTAGAAATTATTTCACTCGCACTTAAGTTCAGATTATTCTGCATGAGGTATACTTTTTCAAATCCAACATTTAATATATTGCCTGCCCGTATGATCAATAAAATACAAGCTGTGGGCAGAAGCATGGGAAAATCAATTCTCCAGATTCGCTGCCAGCGGTTGGCACCGTCAACAACTGCTGCTTCATACAAAGACGGATCTACTGCAGAAAGAGCTGCAAGATAGATAATACTATCCCAGCCTGTATGCTGCCAGACATCAGACCAAACATAAACGCTGGAAAAAGCTCCAGCCATGCCCATAAGATTGGGGGCTTGTGCTCCAAATAGCCGATAAATCTGACCAATGAGTCCGGAACTGGGCGAAAGCATGATGATGATCATGCCAACCATTACGACAGTGGAAATAAAATGCGGCAAATAACTAATAGTCTGAAAAACCCTTTTAAATACTTTAACCCTCATTTGATTAAGGATCAGTGCCATGATTATTGGAAGCGGAACCATCGCCAATAAACTGTAAAAACTAATAGCCAGGGTATTTCTGATAATTATCCAAAACTGGAAGGAGTTAAAAAACCGGATAAAATGCCTGAACACAGGCTCGGCAAATGGGCTTCCAATAATGCCAAGTGAATTCCGGTAATCTTTAAATGCAATTATAATTCCGTACATGGGGATATACGCAAAACAAAAGCAAATGATTACGGCGGGGAGAATTAAGAGATACAGACCGGCATTCTTAGTTATCCGGTTTTTATGAATCAAAAAAACCCTCCAAAAAATTTAATTAAGTTAAACGATTAACCTAATTACTAATATTGCTATACCAAAACTGGATTGTCAAGTTTTATTAGATTTTTTTTTAATAAACCGGACACTATCACGTTCTACCAGGGTAACATTTAAAACAGGCATTTCCAGAGACATATCTTTATTATTTATCTGACAGAATAATAACTCGGTGGCTATTCGGGCTTTTTCACTGATATTCTGCCTAATAGTAGTTAATTTTGGCTTATTAATCGCAGCAATTGGCAAATCGTCAAATCCAATAATAGAAATATCTTCGGGTACTTTTACACCATGTTGTGATAAAGCTTCTATTAAAGAAATAGCAAGTTTATCAGCACTAATAAAAAGCGCGGTTATACCGGTTTTTCCGCTGGCAAGCCTGGAAGCAATTTTCTGGATTTGTTCATCCTCGTTTATGCTGGGAACATAAAAAAGCTGATCTTTACCTGGTTTTAAATTTCGCTCTTTTAAAACTGATATAAAACCGTTTAAACGTTCGGAAACAACACTTTTTTCCTGTTCAGCAATTACATACCCTACAAACCCAAGTTTTGTATGTCCTTTTTCCAGAAAATATTCTGCTGCTAACTTACCTCCGCCATAATCATCGATATTTACACTGGTAATTTCCGGATGCATTGTATAGCTGTCAGTAAAAATCAGCGGTATTTTTATTTCATCTTTAATTTTTTTACTGTAGGTATCCGAAGTTCCCAAAAACACAGCTCCATCTACATTCCATGACCTTAAATTCTGAATAACTTCTTCGCAGCTGTTTACATAACGAAACATCATATAATACCCATAGTCCTGCACTGCACACAATAGTTCTCCAAAAAATTCAGCATTATATTGGTCTTTAAAAATATTTAAACTGGTATCCCTAAGGAGAATGCCGGCTATTATATTGGAAGATTTTGCAACTAATGTACGTGCAAATGAATTAGGCACATATTGTCTTTTTTTTATAATTTTATAGATTTTAGAGGCTTTTTCCTCTGATACTTTAGATTTAACTCCGTTGATTACATTCGAAACTGTGGCGATACTAACTCCTGCCTCAAAAGCAATGTCTTTTATAGTTACCATTATTTATATATTAACTAATAAATTAATAATGAAGTCAAGGGCTGCCGGTAATCTGTATCATTTTTCTTGACAAACCATATAATCTGATATATATTGTTATATTAGGTTAAACGTTTAACCTAATATATTTATTCCATAAGGAGAAAAGTATGAAAAAGGCACTGATGTTAATTTTTATTGCCCTGGTGGCAATAGGATCCGTTTGGGGGCAGATTCCATCCGAAGATAAAAAGTTTGCAGGGCTTGGAGATTCGGTTTTTGATTTGTTCGATTTTTATAATGCGGTTCCAACTTTATCTACAGAAGCGCGATACAGCGCCTGGCAGTTCGATTCAGATATTGATAATTATATCGACCCAATCTTTTATACTCCGGATATCGGAACTTTCTTTTACCTTGGGGGTTACCCTGCCGGCAATAATGTAAACGATACTAATCGTTTAACCCCAGGCGGCGGAGTACCAAATCAAGGATCTTCCATAGAACCTCCTGTCTTTTTTACAAATGGTAATTATGCAATCAGCTTTGGTTTTGGTAAAACTATCAATGATAATATTTACCTTGCAGCCTACTACGGCGGTTCCTTTATGGAAGCTTTCGGCCAAACTACAAAATATGAAACTGATCCTCAAAAATATGATACCTATGCATTTTCTATTTGGCAGAATAATCTGGCAGTCCTACTTGGAATGAGAGATATGGGATTTCGCTTCGACTTAATAATGAACGAATCTGCAAATGATAAAAAAACAACTGAAGACAAAAAGGATGTAACTGCCAATCTGCAAAACGGCACAAGCCTTGCTTTAACATGGGGTACATCATTTGGTCAGTTAGCACCTTATACAACTCTTGGATTTAAATTTGCCGATAGTGAAACCCTGAATTTAAATGGAAATAAAGCATCCTATTCTGGCGGTGCTGCTCTTAGCTTTGTTACTGGAGCTTATTATGATTTAACTGAAGTTTCTTATGTAAATGCCGCACTGGTAGTTGGCACGCAGTTTGCAGAGTCATATCAGGGTAATGAATCTGTCCTGCAATCTGTCTATTCTCTGCCTGCTCATTCAAGCGGCGGGATGTTTGGAGTTGGTTTAAATATGGGTTATTCACATAAATGGGGAACTGAAAAGGTTTCTTTTAAAATCAAACCTAATTTAGATTTAGGTTTAGTTTCTGTCAGCAATAAAAACTCACTTAACAGTGTTCCTGATCTTCCATCAAATAATTACTTTACTCTTTCCATGGGTCTTGATACCGGTTTAAAATATGAACCTAGTAAAAAGTTTGCTTTTTATACAGGTGTTGGCTTCAGACTTTTTGAGTGGAATACTCATAATCAAAGGGGCGGTGACAATGATAATCAAACAAAAGAATCCGAATGGGAAATTACCGGTATATCATGGAATGAAGCATCCCTTGCAAGCGGAAACCTTGGTTTTGGTTTGGTATTTAACCCCTCTGAATATGTTTCCTTTGGATGCGGCTTAAACAGTTTCTTAAATAATATTGTCGAATTCAATTTAAAAGAAATGACTGTTAAAGCCGGTCGAATTTGGGGAGAAAATAAAGGGAATTTTGGATCTTGGGGTTCTGGATTATTAAATAATGTTACACTCGATTTAACCATTAGTATAAAAATTCCCACAGACGGTATAACTTCGAAGGATTCCGAATAAACGGTTCTTCTGATTTAAGCTCAAACTTAAGGAGTAAAGTATGAGAAGATTTTTAATATTCGTTATCATAACCCTGGTAATATGCGGGAATGCCTGGGGTCAAATACCAAGAGATGACAAACTTTTTTTTGATTTTTATGAGCAATATTCTAACAGGTATTTTAATATTTTTGATTTAACAGATTTATATAGTGCGGTTCCCACTATATCTACAGAAGCCAGATATAGCGCTTTACAATTTGGTTCCAATGTAGACAGCTTTATTGATACAAGGGGATATAATCCTGCAATAGGTACATTCTTTTTTATGGGCGGTTTTCCCAGCCAGGATTATATAAGCACTACAAATTATTTAACTCCCGGCTCTCAAATGTCTAACCCGTTTGGCAGTTTTTTCTTTCCAGGCGGTTCTTATGCATTCAGCGCAGGATTTGGTAAAACTATTTCCGACAATATATACATTGCTGCTTACTTTGGCGGTTCTTTAATAAGTGCTTATGGCCATAAAACGGATAACGTAATTGATCCGGAAAAAGCTGATACATACTCGTATGGTATATGGCGCAACAATCTGGCAGTTCTCTTTGGAATATCAGATATGGGTTTCCGTTTGGATTTGATTATGAATAATCCTGAAAGTCAAACAATAACAATTGAAGACGACAAGCAGCAATATATCGACAGAAATTTTGGAATTTCCCTTGCATTATCGTGGGGCATGGGTCTTGGAAACTTTTCTCCCCATGCAAAGTTTGGTTTAACATTATCAGATTCTACTACAATCACGATTGATGATGGCAAAAAAATGACCAGATCACCCGGCGGTAAATGGGCGTTCATTGCTGGAACAGGTTATAACCTCCCAAGCAGCGGATCTGTTTGGACTGATTTTCTGCTTGGCGGACAATTTCAAGGATTCTTAAGCGGAGATTCAAAAGAAATTACTGATGTTGATCCTTTTAGGGGCGGCGGTTCATTTGGAATCGGTGTCAAATCAGGTTATTCAAATTCATTCGCAGCCGGTAAGTATATATTGAATTATAGTCCTAATATCAAAATAGGCTCAACTTATTTATCCCAATTTAACGAAACTCTTGAAGGATCAGAAAATTATCCTTTTCACAATTTTATAGATATTTCTTTGGGTATGGATATTGGTCTTAGATTTAAACCAAACAACAAATTTGCCTTTTATACCGGTGTAGGTCTTGGGTTTTTTGAATTGACTTATTGGAATTTGGTATTTGGAAAAGATGATTATAAATCCAATGAGGTCCATTGGCAAATTTACGGAATTGAATGGGATAGTTCAAGAACCCTCGCTGGAGGCGAACTTGGTTTCGGTATGACTTTTAAACCTAATGATTATGTATCTATTGGTTTTGGACTTAACAGCATCTTAGATAAGCTGTTCCAGTTTAACATAAGGAAAATGACTATAGAAACCGGTTCTTTTTGGAATACTGATTATGACAGTCTTGCTTCATGGGCATCAGGTTTTATGGATTTTTCAAAATTGGATTTAACTATCAGCATCACCATTCCTCCTGGCGGTATTCAACCCATAGAACGCAGATCATTTCAGGATTACTTGTATGATATCAAGTTCATCAGAGATATAAGAGATTTTAGAGAATTCAGAGCAGGAACCGAATAATTAGATGTGAACAAATTTGAAGCCGCTCATTACTGAGCGGCTTTTTTTTTGTTTTTTCGCAAAAAAAAGCCCCTAGCATAAGCTAAAGGCTCTGCAAAAAGCGGGAAACGGGAGTCGGACCCGCGACATCGACCTTGGCAAGGTCGCGCTCTACCACTGAGCTATTCCCGCGCTTTTATTAACCTTATTAAAAAACCTTAAAAAAGTCAAGTGCCAAAAGGTGACAGTCACCTATACTATATATTGTGTAGGGGTTTAAAGCCCCACACCAAATGTAGCGTTGGTGACTGTCTCCCGCAATGAGCCCTCGAACTGAAAGTTCGCAGGGCGAAGTTTCTAGCGCCCTTAATAGTTTAAATTAAAACTAAAACCATAAGCAAAGGGACTACCCTCTGTATTTGAAAACTTCCAGGCTCCCCAAAGGAATGGTTCTATAAAAATTGGAACGTATTTTAATGGTATAAATGAAGAAACCAGTTTAAGATTCAGGACAAGAGACTGAGCCAGACGAAAATCGTTTATTATCATTCCATCCGCTATGCCGGCAAATCCACTGCTATCATAAAAAACATTTCTTAAAGTGAGAGTGCAAAAAAGGCGGTTAAAGTAGGCATGAGAAAAATTATTTTGAATCTCAAAAGAAAAAAGCCCCTTTGACAGCTCGCCTCCGCTAATCCATGTAAGCGTTTGATTTTTTTTAAGCGCATATTCTGTTGATGCGTTGTTTAAAAACATCGGATCGCCGTAAATGCGGGAGATGCCGTGAATATTCATTCCAGTTTTATCATAAGCGCCGTATAGGATCATGTTCAAGGGAAATCGCGAATCCATACTAACACGATAAGTGCCTTCAAAACGAGGTTTAAATGTTTCAATAAAAGAAATATATTCTGTATTGGAAAACAGGGGATCTAACCTGGTTGTTCCTTTTAACCGAAGAGACATTCCTTTTCCGAATATTTCATTTTGACGGCGGTAAAGATTCGTCAATGAAAGTGTCGATAATGCAACAAACCCATTTGCTGTTTCTGCCCATTCATAAGCGCTTGTTGTAACCGTATATAACTCTTCATTATAATCTGCAATACGTATATACCCTGCTCCCAAATTAATCCCATAATTCCATCTTCCCGGATAACTACTAAAACCGCTTACCAGGGTCATTCTTGTTTCTCTTCGCGGATCTGTATTATCATTTAATGTCACTTTATCCGAAAATTCAAATGTTATTGGAAAACCTGGAGCTGTACTCTGCCAGGTAAAATTATCTATAAAAGCCATGCGATATGGAATATCCGCATAAGCCATTAGTAAAAATGTATTTCTGTCTGTTGGATCCATCAATAACGATAAAATACCTCCGCCATCCAGGTTAATTTTAATTCTATCATCAATCTCCATTACTCTGAGCAAAGGTACAGGCAACCAAAATTTAAACGGATTCAAATATGAAATACCAAAAAATGGTTTTGAAACTAAAGGTATTTCTTCTGATGAGCCGGCAATCGCTGCATTTATTCCGGAATTAAAACCATAAATATCGGTATTCATTCTTACAAGATTTATATTTAATGCAGTTCCTGAGAGCGAATTTAAACTTTCCGGAAAACGTTTGAATCCGCTGCCGGAAAAAAAAGTACCGCTGTAATAAACTGTATTATCCGCAGAAACAGGATAAAAAACTCCGCCGGAAAAATCACGGTTACTGAAAGAAGCCGACATTGAATTAAGATCAATAAAACCAAGTTTGTACATACGATCATCAGAATTATAACTGAATAAAAGTTTTCCTTCTGATACGCCTAAACCTCGCATATAAGACCAGTATTTATCATCGCCGGTTGTACTTTGAATACGAAAAAGTTCTTTGGAAGAATAGTTAAAAAGCATCAGCTCGCGAATACCGTTACGCGATACAATAAATGTTATTCTGTTTTCATCTAAAACTTGAGGTCCAGAGAACATCAGGCTTTCATTCCCGTTAAAAAGGATTTCACTGTTACCACTAAAGTCTTCGTACACAATACAATTATTATGCATCTGCGATCTAATCCCGATAACACCGTCCCTAAAATATCTTGCTTTATAAAGTCCTATAAATGTCCTTCCGGTTTTCCTTCCAGACTTTACATCATATTCAATAACTTTTGCTTTGTATCGATCTCCTGTCAGATTATAACCAGATACAAGAATTAAATTATTATCATTATTCACATCAATATCATTTAAAGACAGTAAATCAATTTTTATTTTGCGTATGCTTTCATTTTCTGTATTGTAAACAAAAACACTATTATCTGTATTATCAAGCACATAAATATCACTTTGACCTGCGGTTATGGCAGAAATGGAATTTCTTTTTTCAGAGAAAAAATTATATCGCGATGGAAATATTTCATTGGGATTATCTTCAATACCGTCCAATTTTAATGACGTTTCGAAATTACTCCATACATTTAAAAAATCGATGTTATATATATTTTTAAATATGCGATAAAAACCAGAGCGATATGCAAAAAAAGAAAAATTAGTATTTCCCCCAATTGCGCGCCAGAGTTCCGTATACTTTTCCATTCCATAGGTTTCGATAAGCCATATAGAAAATAACCCGCCGTAATCGTAAAAGACTCCTCTTTGACCGGGGAGATCGTATACTCCGGAAGCCTGAAATGGTGTAAGAAATTTATCTTCATATATTGCTTGCCTGATTTTCTGTTTGACTAACGGATCGTTTGCTCTGCCAAAACCAGAAAGACTTTCCATCGCAATTGTGACACCTTCTATCATAAACGAAGGAGCGTTATAAGCAGCGGGAGTTGCCCAATACCCAAAAATGCGCTGAAAAAAACGGAAATAACGATTTCTAGTATTCAGAGAAACAGCATGAGCCAATTCATGAATAAAAAGCGCTTCAAGATTATTAGAAAAAGTTGTCCACTCGACATCCATCGGCGTATCATAAAGTACGATATGAGGATACGGAACAGGATTGTAATATCCGTTAAACATATCCGTGTGCGGAGCAAATGTAACAGGTATACGCCCCGGAACAGAAATTCCATATAATGTACTCATCTGTTCATAGGCGTTATCAGCGAATGAAACCAATAGTCTTGCAGATGATTCGGATTCTGCAGGAAAGATAATATCAAAATAATTGGTTTTTATAACACGAAAAGAAGCAAACGGTTTAAAAAGCTGTGCCTCTGCAGGAAGCGAAAATATAAAAATAAGAATAATAAAAATATATTTTCTCATAGAATAATATTACCGGAATTTAATAGTTAATGTACAGAGACATATTATCATTTTTTATCATATATGTTATAATTTTATTTCCCGGAGGTGACAAATGAAAAAAGTGTTTATTATTATCAGTTTATTATTTTTATCAGCATTTTGCTTTGGGCAGCAAAATTACGGCATTACTATTTACGGCAGAATTCCTTTGCCGCAGGAAACTGAACTATATCAAATTCAGGTAGGTTCGTTTAAGCTCCGTCCAAATGCAGAACATGCCTTTGAAAGACTTCTACAAGTCTCACTAAATCCTGTGTACGAACAGTATCTGGATTTTACAAGGGTAATTGTAAGAGGAATTCCTGCAAGGGATATACACAGATACATCGAAATAATTCAAGGGGCTGGTTTTTCAGAAATTTTTATCCGGCAAGATACAATAACTCCTATTACTTCACCTGCCAGGTTACCAGCTCCGGCTCCGGTAATTCCTCCCCCTGCTCCGGTTGTTCCTCCTCCAGCGCCAGTTGCTCCACCTCCTGCTCCAGTTGTTCCTCCTCCTGCTCCAGTTGTTCCTCCTCCTGCTCCGGTTGTTCCTCCCCCTGCTCCGGTTGTTCCTCCACCAGCTCCAGTTGTTCCTCCTCCAGCTCCAGTTATTCAACCTCCAGAGCCGGTGCTTCCTCCTCCAGAGCCGATTGTTAACGTTCCAGT
>Ga0123356_10007639_pt1 | contig 10774 bp, 4 predicted proteins | sample TergutEmb28metaG_2_FD_92546 | JGI IMG/M metagenome (GOLD analysis project Ga0123356, IMG submission 92546) | Embiratermes neotenicus P3 segment gut microbial communities from Petit-Saut dam, French Guiana - Emb289 P3 | ecosystem: Host-associated > Arthropoda: Insects > Digestive system > Gut ... | reverse complement strand
TCAGCGTAACATCGGTGATGGTGGCTTTAACACGATAATCGCCGTTAACGGCGGTGTCTTGGGCTTTGAAGGGCAGGCTGAGTATAACATCCTTATCGACCATGGCGGTTCCCGCCGCCTGGATCAAAAGTATGCCGCCCGCCGCATTTGTTGTATCCACCGTGTAGTCGAAGCCCTTAGCGCTGGCTAACGCCGCGCCACCGCTATACTGCAAAGTAGCGGCGTCGAATTCCACCTTCATCGCAAAGCCGCAAATACCGCCGGGTACGCCCAACGGGGTAGCCACACGCATAACACTGGCAGTCGCTAAATTATGCGGCGTGGCGGATACTCCCGAAACATCATTGATGGCCGGCGTGCCCAGGGTAGTAAGATCGAAATCGACATTGAAAGCGGCGCCGGCTACCACATAGTTATCGGAAGCCTTGAGCATGCCCTGATAGACATGCTTGGCGGCGCTGGTGGGCGTGCCGGTATAATCTATATTGACCTTATCGTAGAAAACATTGGATTCCAGCACCGTAACGGTGAGGCCGATATGCGGGTCGGACCAAGCGGTATTGCCGCCCACGCGCAGGCCGCTGCTGCCGCTCAACACCTTAAAGCCGCCCGCGCCGTGGCCGGTTTCCCAGGTGGGATTGGCGACATAGCCCACGACCACGCCTTGGTTAGCGGCGGTCATGCCGGTATCGCCGCCAATGGGATTGCCCGTTGCATCCAGCATCGGGCCGTCGGCGCCCAGCCTTTTACGGCTTTCCAGCGTATAGAAGGTGGGGAAGGATTTAAAGGAATTGGATTCGCCGCCCAGGAAGGGATTGGTGAACCAATCGTACCAGTTATAATCCGCTTTATTGGGGTTCCAGCCATTATTCCAGAAGGTGCCGAAGGTATCGCGGGTGCGGTATTCCTTGGGTATGACCACCATTCTCGTCCTGATGGCGGGGTCGTCGGTATAGCTGCCGCCATCACCCTTATAACTGCCTAAAGCGCGCAGGTTCAAGGTAACGCTTTCACCCGGTACTATCACCTTGATCTCGTCGTCTTCCAGCCAGCCCATGCGGTATTTGCGCCAAGCCGGCATATCCGGCGACTGTGAAGACATATTGCCGCCCATAACGCCCCAATCGCCGGTATTATATCCCTGAGCGCTGGAGCCGGAGCTTTCGCCGGGGTTGGCGCCGATGCCGCCATAACTGTAATCGTCGAACATACCGAAGCCATGGGTCATCTCATGCAGCATGCCGCGGGTGGAGGATCTGAGGCCGCTGGGGCTGAGGATGAAAACGCCGGAGCCGACAAAGCGGCCGTCTTTGGTCTTTACCCCCGGTTCATGGCGGTATTCGCTGTCGCGCGCCACCATGACCTGGTCATTATAGGAGAATGCGGTGTTTAAGCCCATACCGCCTTGCAAGCCCTGGCGGTAGCCATGCGCGTAGTTCGGTACAATGGTGAAAATAAAGTCGATGGGGCCGACATCTATGATGCCGTCGCCGTCTAAATCTATGCCCACATCGGGATTGAAATTATCCAAATCGCGGTAAGCCGCGTCCATAGCGCCCTGATGCAGCCTGGCGAACTGACGGTAATCCTCGCAGTCGGCCGGGCCCTGCACCGCGTATTCCATCATCGTGCCGTCTACGTGGAACCAGGGGGCTTTTTGTTTTTGCAGATCCAGGCCATTCTGTTTCGCCAGCAGGGAGTTGACGAATACCACATTGAATTCGCATCTTTCCATGGATTGTTCCGTCAATAGCTGGATCAGGCCCTTGTATTCGCTGCCCAGACCGCTATTATAAGCGAATTTCTCGCCCATTTGCTGCAGGCCCCTGGAACCTTTGAAGCCCCGGGAACCGTGGAAGATAATAGTATATGACAGATCCGGATCCGTCAGGTCAATAACCGAGTTATTGCTGATGGTAACATTCCTCTGCAGGCCGTAGGATATCGGCACATCGCCGCGCAGGTCATTGAAATCAACGGCGAATACATAGACATTGACCTGCTTTTTGCCGCCTTTGCCGGAACCGTCCGAGGGGGCAAAAATGGTGCCGCCCTGAGCAAAGAACGGATCCACCCATTCTCCCGCCACGCCGTTCAAAACGGCCCTGGTCTTGACCGTATCGGGATCGAAGCCCTTAGCGGTAACGGCGTTCTCGGCGCAGTTTTCACCGGCATGCGGCGCGTCGACCACGAATTGCTTGACGATATCCGCGTCCGTCAGCGGCGCATCCACGGTGGTGATTTCAACTTTGGCGTCTCTGGCCAGCGGCCAATCCACACGCAGCGTTACCGTGGCCACGCCGGTTTCCGCATTCTCTTTGAATGACCATAAGTAGAAATGCGTCATTTTACCGTTCACAGTGAGTTCAAAAGTGGTATGGACATTATTGCTGGTGAGCGGGCCGCTATAATCCTTAAAGCCGAACTCTACCAGCACCGGGCGCGACAGTATGGCAGCGTTCTTATTTATGACCGTGCCTGTCACCGGTTTGACCAGCTTCTCCAACCCGGCGGGCCGCACAGGTTTTTTCACGCCGCCGGGCCGGAAGAAGGGATGCTCCTGATTGATGGTCGGCGAGCCTATCACCGGATCGGGGTTATAAGCCGAACGGCCGACAAAGTCGAATCTGTTGTTCGGGAAATTGGGGTTACTGGGTTCTCTGTAGGGTTCGACATCCCATACATTGGGTATTTTCCATGATACCCACTTGACCGAATCATTCCTCTGTCCTGTGTACGGGTTATAGTGCGAGGTTTCCGGGGTAGAAAAGCCCCAGGCGATCAAGTCATTCACGCCTGTCCAGTGTTTGAACTCTGGATAGGTGTCTCTCAGCAACTGCCAATCCTCGGGCATTACCCGGTAGGCCGGATCGCCGACATGGGGATCACCCTGCGCGTCGGTATACCACAAGCCCAGCTCGCCGATAAAGAATATCCTGTTGAATACCTCAAAGCCATAGGGGTCATAACGGAACAGCTCTTCACGGGTGCAGATGGGCGTCCAGGTACCGTCATTGATGCCTTGGAATGATTCGCGCATAGCGCCTGCGTAGAAGGTCGGCAGGGTAGATGTATACTCGCCGCGGGAACCGCAGTAGGCCACCACGCCGTCCACATCGCGCCACCTGGCGCCATTGGCGGCATTTGTCGCGGCAGCCCAGGCCGCGGAGATATCATTGTAGATATTTTGCGCATAAGCCGGCGCGAAGCTGTCGATGCCGTGCCCGCCTTCATGTAAGGCTAGGTTTTCATTCTTGTAGCGGCACAGATTATAATCCCTCATCACCAGAACGTCTTCCGTCTGGAAGACCATGCCGCCCCAGCCCTCAACACGCAGGCTGTCGCTGATATCGCCGGAGAGATTATTTCTTCTTGGCTGCATGCCCGGATGATTGCCGAGTTTAGAACCCGCGGCGATCATCATACCGCCGCCGCCTCTTACCGCGCCGTCCGCTATCCTTTGGCCGACTCTGTCATAAGTCACAGGGCCATTGGTCAGGGTTTGCCCGCTGTAAACGTATTCGCCAGTGGGGAAAGCATTCATGAAAGCAGCCCCGCCGGCGCTGTTGGGGAAGGTTTCAGTTTTATTGTTGAGGAAGTGATTATCATAAGTCTGCGCGGCAGCCTTAGACACTTCCTCCGCGCCATAGGTTTCGTCGATTGCGGTGTCGGTATAGATGTAAACGCCGGTGAGCGGGGTGCGGTAAGCATTGCCCATCCAAGGCAGGAATTCCGCCTCGTACTTAACATTTGCCGCCAATTTATTGCCGGCCCAGTCAAGAATATCGGCGGTTCCTACATATTCTACCTCAACCTTACCGACAGGGCCCGCGCCCATGGCAATAGCGTCGGCCAGGCCGACGTATTGGCCGAACTCCAGCGGGTATCTGCCCAGCACTTGATTGTTGGCTATCCAGCCGCCATTGGCGATGCTGCGCTCGTCGAGGTCGCTTTGGGAAAATCCGGAGAACCTGGCGCCGTAGGGTTTGCCATTATCCAAACGGTTATGGATATTGGTTTCGACGCCGGTGGACCAGTTGTAGCTGTAGTTGGTATCCAAACGGATCCGCTTCCAGTTATAACCGTTGGATGATGTGGGATTAGCCGGCGCGTCATCGGCCGCGTTGGTAATTTGCTTGCCGTCGATGTAGATACGCCAGTTTGCCCCTTGCGTCAGCGGCGCCACGGTCTTTACCTCGCGGTTGAACACCACGTCTACCTTGTTGCCGTCAACGATCTGCACTTTTGCCACCTTGAGCGGTTCATAGGCTACGCCCTTAGTAGGATCGGCGGCAGAGGGCAGGCCGAAATTATCCGGCTGATTATGCCAGAACCAGGGAATATTATACTTGCCGTTGTCATTGCTGGCATTGATGCTTTGCCCGTTGCCGGTTCCTGTCCAGTACTCATATTTCCCATGCGTGCCGGCGATAGCCCGGTACAGAAGATGGTCATACTCATACAGTTCGGCGCGGGTATTGACGGGGAAGGTTTTAGCTAAAAACTCCGCGGATTCCGGGAGCATTTCGAAGAACACCAGCGCGCCGTAGATATAATAATCCTTTTCGGTTTTGATCATATCGGTGTTTGGCCATAAACCCGCGGCTTTGGCGTTAATATAAGCTTCTGTAAGGTCTTTATCATAACGGTAATCGTCCGGATCATTGAACGGGCTGAGCGGGAAGCGTGTGCAGCCTTCTACCAGGCCCAGATGATAGTACATGTCGAAGAACGCTTCTCCCAAATAGAAGTGGTCTGAGCGGGGACGCGCGGAATCGGTATTTCCGCTGGCGTCAGCGCCGTCGGCTTTAAGGGGGCTGTAATGGCGCATAACATCATCGGCGGTGCCGACGATAAATGGTTTCACATAATCGCCGTTGACAAAGTTGCCGAGTATTTCGGTAGCTTTGATGCTGGGGCGGGTATAGGTATCGGTGGTCACGCCATGCACATAAAGCTCGCGGTATTCGGGAGCTTCATAAACGGATTGCGTGGGGCCCAGCATCAGCGCCTTGAAGCCAATGCCGCCGCCCGCGTCGACCATCGGCAAATTTAAATACTCGGAACGTCCGCACAGCCTGTTGATACCTTCGGCAACCTGCCTGGTGATATATTCATCCGTATATAATGGTTCGGTGGTGGCTGAAAATACATTGCCCGCCGTAAAGGCGCCGATAGCCGCGTATCTGATATAGTCCGGATTATCACGCATAAGGCGGTCTGGGTCATTAGTATCATTGAAAGTTGTATCCGGGGTGATGCCGGCGGCAAAGCCTTTTTCGCTGAGGAATTCCACCAGCTTTATGCGGAGTGCTGGCCGTTCCACGCTTTGCATAATAGTTTGCACCCCGTTATTGCCCGCATTGGCCGCGCCCCAAATCCACATCCGCGACATATAGCCCAGAGATCTTTCGGTGTAGAAAGGTTTGAATTGGGCGGTTAGTGGTTCCCCCGCGGCAATCGCTACCGTTACTTTGGCGGCGGCAACAGGTCCTTTTACACTTTGGGTATTATTGAGAAAAGTATTTGCTTCCGATGAGCGTATCCGGCCGCGCGGCTCGCCATAATCCAGCGCATTCTTCAAACGCGCGTTGACCACGCCGCCGCGCTCACCATATTCGCCGAAATTGAAATAGGAAAGGAATTCCCAAGCCACTTCCGCGCCGTCAACCTTGATGGTGAAAGTAGCAAGCGCGGTTGCCGCGTCCAGAGGCGTATCGAATTCGATCTCCAGCACGTCGCCGGTGATCAGATAGACGCTGCCAAGCGCGCCTTCGGCGCCGACGGCGTCTAACAATAAGATTTCTTCGCCGTCATCTTCATCCAGCAAAATCACATCAGCGGTATCGCCGTCATCCGAAAACGTTGAAATATAAGCCAGGGAAGCGGCGCCCAGCAATAAAACAAGCGCCAGTGCCAAAATGAGGCCGGACACACTGGAGCTGAAAAGGCTTTTCGTTAAAAGTTTTTTTAAATGCATAAATCAACCCTCCGATAATTAAAATATGTCATACATAAGGTCACTAAATTAAGCTAAATACACAGCAACAACAAGCGGCGTATGTTACGGCAGCTATCCCCCCTTTCAAGCAAGTTCAGTGTTAACGTGGCGGTAGTGCTGGCAACAGAAATACAAGTCACGGGAAATAATATTTGGTGATACACTTTTATTATACATTATTATGGTGATATTCCGGTTATATTTTGGTAATATGTGGGAAAATTATTTGTGCTGCCTCAAAACAGAGGACAGATGCCAGAGGACGGAAGACAGAGAAATGCAATTCGCCCCTACTGGATAACGTTTATTAGTTTCAGCACAACCATCTTGGCGTTGGGCACTCCCTCCGGCGCTACGCGCCACCTCCCTGTGAGGGAGGCATTGGTATTTTAAGCAGGCTTTTTGTTCTCCTCGGAGGGACGAGCAGCAACCCCCGCGCATGGCTTTAGTTATGCACCGCTCCCTTCGGGGCCGTAAACCTGATAGGATTTTCTTCATTTACATTCGGCTAATGATGAAGTATAATTAATCCATCACAGTGAAAATCTAACCAGGCGGGGGGAAATGATATGTTAGCTATTCCGCGCGTTTTTCTTTCAGATATAAACAAAGCAGCCGATATATTAAAATCTGCCGGATGTTATGAATGTTATGTATTCGGCTCGGTTTCTGAGGGGCGGGCTGATGATAAATCCGACATTGACTTAGCCATCCGCGGTTTGCCTCCGGAGAAATTTTTTTTCGTATACGGACAATTATCCATGCAGATTGGCAGGGCGATTGACTTGGTTGATTTGGATGATGGATCGCGGTTTTCGCAAAGACTTCAACGGAGGGAGGCAATGACCCGTGTATTCTGATTTGAAACAGGATATTATTGACGCTATTGAGGATATTAATGATCTTCTGATCTCATATGAATTGTTATTTACCCGTGTGGAGCAAAGAGAACCAGATAATATTGAACTGGCTGCTATGGCTACGGTTCTACATTCTTTCTATAATGGTATTGAAAGTATTTTTCTGCTTGTATCAAAGCAAATTGATAAAGAGACTCCAAATGATTCAACTTGGCATCAATCTCTCTTAAATCAAATGATTACAGAGACCAAGGAGAGGGCGTGCTTAATATCTCCTGACACAGCATCCATTTTGGCGTCATATATGAAGTTTAGACATTTTTTCAGGCATGCGTATGCCTTCATGTTGGACTGGCGGCATTTGAAGCCGCTTGTCGATGATTTAAATTCAGTATGGAATACCGTTAGGGAGGATTTTGTGCTTTTTGTTGACTCTCTCTCATAAGCGAGAATGTGTTTTGCCATTCAATGGCCGTGAATGATGCGGTATGCCGAGGGCGGCGGCCAATACAGAGGTCAGACGCCAGAGGACGGAAGACAGAGAAAACCGGAAAATCCCGGTACGCCGAAGGCGGCGTCCCCTACGTTTGCGATACGTAGGGGACGCCGCCCTTGGCGCACTGCTATTTCCACATACGTGGCTTTTTTTCTTATCGGAGGTTCGCAAACCTAATAAATGCTAGTTTTCTCTTACCCAATTGATGAGTTTTAACCCATCTATTCCCTCGAAATGTTTAAGGTTGTTTGTGACTAAAGTATAACCACGATTTAAAGATTGCGCTGCTATGAGCAAATCAGCGTCCTCTATCAAGTGCATATATCATATTTCCACCTCGCGTAGCTTTATGCGTTCAAATTCAGGTACTTTTTCGTCGCTTGCTCTTATGGCATTTATAAATGCGTCTATTGCCGCTAATTGTTCGTCCGCAGTAGCATCTTTCACTTGTTTATCAGTAACGATAAAAGGTAATTGACGAGTACGCAAGGTTGATTTGATAAACATATTAAATGCTGTGGTTATGTTAATGCCTACATTATCGCAGAAAGTATCAAATTCCCGCTTCGTATTTTCGTCTACGCGAACAGTTACATTGACTGCTGCCATTTCAAACACTCCCTTTCATATGTGCCATATACATAATTATACTGCATATTATGTGCAAAGTCAATGCCCTCCGAAATAGCATTCAGCAAAAAGGGAGTGGTTGGCGCTGCTACACGGCTGCCAAATTTGAGGCGGGATGCGGGAGGATAGAGGCGAGATAGAGATTTTGTCCCCCGTTTCCTTCCATGGGCGGGAAGTGATGCGGTACGCCGAAGGCGGCAGCCAATACAGAGGTCAGACGCCAGAAGACGGAAGACAGAGAAAACCGGAAAATCCCGGTACGCCGAAGGCGGCGTCCCCTACGGAACATGATCGTCGGGGACGCCGCCCTTGGCGTACTATGATTTTCTCTAACCTCTATTCTCTCGCCTCTCGCCTCCAGTTTTACCGGCTCAGTGTTACTCTCAGCGGCCGGCCCGGCGCTGTTGTAGCGCCCGTAACGCCTGCCGTTGGGGTGACCGCTATGGAGGTGAAGGCTAAATCCGTATTTGTGCTCTCCGCATCAAAGCTAACTTTCACCGTGAATTTCAGCGTTACCACCCTTACCGGCGTGGTACAGGGAGCGCCTTGCATCATGTTCATGGACGGTACGCTGCGTATATTGATTTTACCGGCGCCATCCTTCTTAACTTCAGCTACCAAGCCGCTCAAATTCTCGTAACCGGCGAATTCCAATAGTGCGGCGTCATAGGCGATGGCGGCGTTGAACTGACTGTAGTTTAGGTCGCCGGTGAGCATTATGTTCACAGAGAGGGTGTCGCCGGCTTTGAGGCTGGTTTGCGCTGCTTCCATGTATGCCCGGAAATTATAACTTTCTGTATCCTCAGTAGCTTCAATAGTGATTGTGCCGTTTTTGATTTCCGGATATACATTGTTGCCGGCGCCGTTAAGTATATAGCTGTTCTGCGGTTTTAAAGTGAGAGTTGTTTCGCCGGCGGCAGCGCCGTCGCGGATTTCAAACTCGAACTCGCATAAAATTACATCACCGGACACGATTTGCGGAGCAAGTAACTCACCCAAATATGTCACCCGCGCTTCCCAGATATCGCCATCAATCTGTATGGGGCCGCCATTGCGTAAACTCGCCGGCTGATCGAAAGCCAAGCCGCTTGATTGCGAAATGAATTCCAGTTTGGTGTTGTCGTATTGCATGGCTAATTGGTACATCTTAACACTGGGGCTATTTTCGATGGCAACTGGTATTACAACCCTTTCGCCGGGCTTGCCTTCAAGGGCGGGAACCGTTATCACCGTAACTTTGTCATCCGCCGGCGTAGCCATGCCGGAAGCGGCCATGATCGCTGCACGAGGTTCTATCTGCTGTTCACTGTCAATTGTCAATTGTACATTGTCAATTGTCGTCACCCGGCTATTGACTATGAGGTATACCAGTAGATTGAGGTCATCCAGTTCCAAATCCCCGTTGCGGTTCATATCCCCGGTCGTATAAATCATGGGAAACCGGTCTTCGATGCCGTAGCCGCCGATAAAGTATTGCGCCAGGAATGACAGGTCGGAGAGGTTTATGCGGCCGTCGTTGTTGATGTCGCCGTAGAGTATCGGTGCTAAGGGTATGACATGAACAATTGCGGTATTGTACCGTCCGCTACCATCTAAAGCTACCGCAGTGATTATCAATGTTTCAGCGGTTTCGCCGGCAGATACATTCAGTAAGCCTGTTGCATCTATGCTTGTGTCTGCTGATATATTGCCTTCTATACTCCAGGTAACATCCACAGCGTCTGACGTCGCAGAATCAAGGGCTGAAAACTGGTGAGTTCCCCCGCTAGGCACATCGACCTCCGCAGGAGAAATAAAAATCGTAGCTGCGCTACCGGCCATTATAACATTGACAGGAACCACCATCTCAATTCCTTTGTTTGGAATCCTAATAACAATATTTGCACTGCCAGGCAGATTTCCAACAACTGTAATGGTCACATTTCCATCCGCACCGATTGAACTGACATTTGTGACTTCTGCTATAAAACCGAAATCCGATTCTGCTGTAAGTTCTAGCGGGTTCGCCGGATCATAATTTTCAATATGTACAGCAATGTTTACTGTTGTACCGTAATTAAAAATCACTTGTTCCGGCGCTTGTAAAGCTAATTGGGGTGCATAGTTTGCTGTTGTTGTAGAAGATAGCATCGCCACATTAGCATAACTTTGAATTGCCGGGCTTGTTGTGAGGGAATAGCTGCCGTTTGAGCCAATGTATCCGTCTTTGTAGACGAGTTTGTATCGCTTAGCGAATACAGTGCCGTCGAGAGCTTTTTCATCCTGCGTGTAGAGAAGAGTATATTCCACTTTTCCACCGCCCGGCGCGGTTAATTGTAAACCTGAAACCGTAGATGGCTTCATATATTTTGAAAACTCCACTTCCGCAAATGTGTCGTATACATTGAACCAGGCAATTTCAGGAACCGCAAAGGATACGATACCTACATTGACTTCCAGTTGCGGAGGAGGAACGGGCAGCCACTCGCTTTGCGCGGATTCGTAACCATCTTTTTCAAAACGTACTTGCCACAAGCCTTCAGGGGTATCCCATGCGTAGCGTCCGTTATAATCTGTATACAACGGGTTATCTTGTTCGTATTCTCTTGAATCCCATTGCTTTGGCGTGTTTTCGCCTGGTTCTATCCACCATGCTGTGGCTTTGACATTTTCGATGCGATTACTTGTTACTGCCTCAAAGACATAGCCGGAAGGGTCGATGTGCCACTTAATGCCAACGCCGTAGCCATCCGATTCACGCTGCAAATGATCGAAATCCCTCAGAATCGCATCACGGATAAAAGTAGT
>Ga0123356_10007638_pt1 | contig 10777 bp, 8 predicted proteins | sample TergutEmb28metaG_2_FD_92546 | JGI IMG/M metagenome (GOLD analysis project Ga0123356, IMG submission 92546) | Embiratermes neotenicus P3 segment gut microbial communities from Petit-Saut dam, French Guiana - Emb289 P3 | ecosystem: Host-associated > Arthropoda: Insects > Digestive system > Gut ... | reverse complement strand
GGGGCGTCCGACTCGACGACGAGGGCGACCGCTGAGACCTGGTCGTCGTCACGAATGTTCATCAACCTGACGCCCTGAGACGCGCGGCCGTAGCGGCTGATGCTGCGCACCGAGATCCGCTGGACCTTCCCCTGCTGCGAGATGAACACGAGCTCCTGGTGCTCGCGGACGACCAGCGCGCCGGCCAGCGCCCCCTTGTTCTCGGTCAGCTGGATCGTCTTGACGCCCATCGTCCCGCGCCCCTTGACGGGGTAGTCGGGGATCGGCGTGCGCTTGCCGTAGCCGTTCTCGGTGACCACCAGCAACTCCTGGTCGTCGCGGGCGACGTCCATCGCCAGCACCGAGTTCCCCGGCTGGCGGACGTTCATGCCCTGGACACCGCTCGTATCGCGACCCATCGCGCGAACCTTGTCCTCGCTGAACCGCGCGGCCTGGCCGGAGCGCGAGACCATGATGATGTCGTCGTGGCCGCTGGTCCGGCGCACTGCGATCAGCTCGTCGTCATCGCGGATGTTGATCGCGATGATCCCGTCCGCCTTGATCGGCGTGTTGTAGGCGAGGAACTCGGTCTTCTTGACGAGTCCCTGGCGGGTCGCGAACACGAGGTACTTGCCCTCGCTGAAATCGCGGGTGGAGAGAACCGACTGGACCCGCTCGCCCTCGCGGAGCGGCAGCAGGTTGACCAGCGCCCGGCCGCGGGCGGTGCGGGACTGCTCCGGCAGGTCGTAGACCTTCAGCCGGTAGACCTTGCCCCGGTTGGTGAAGAACAGCAGGAAGTCGTGCGTCGAGCTGACAAACAGGTGCTCGATGTAGTCGTCCTCCTTCATCTCCATCCCGGAGACGCCGACGCCACCTCGGTGCTGCTGGCGGTAGGTGGCCAGCGGCAGCGACTTGATGTAACCCGAGTGAGTGATCGAGATCACCATCTGCTGGTCGGCAATCAGGTCCTCGATGTCGATCTCGCCCTCGGCGTGGGTGATCTCGGTCCGGCGGTCATCGCCGTAGGCGTGCGCGATCTCGTTCAGTTCTTCCTTGATCAGGTCGTAGACCTTCTGCTCGTCGCCGAGGATCTCGCGCAGCCCCTCGATCCGCTCGATCAGATCGGCGTGCTCCTGCTTGATCTTGTCGGCCTCGAGCGCTGTCAGCCGACTCAGCGTCAGCTGCAGGATCGCCTGCGCCTGAGCGACTGTCAGCTCGAAGCGCTCGACCAGTCCGGTGCGCGCCGCCTCCGGGTCGCGCGATCCACGGATCAGCGCGATCACCTCGTCGAGGTTGGCGAGCGCGATCAGCAGGCCTTCAAGTACGTGCGCGCGCTCCTCGGCGCGACGCAGCTGGTACTTCGTCCGCCGGACGATCACCTCGCGCTGGTGATCGACGTAGTGGCCGATCACCTCGCGGAGCGACAGCGTCCGCGGGACGTTGTCGACCAGCGCGACCATATTGACGCCGAACGTCGTCTGGATCGGCGTGTGCTTGTAGAGCTTGTTGAGGACGACCTTCGGGATCGCGTCGCGCTTCAGCTCGATCACGATCCGCATCCCGGTGCGATCTGACTCGTCGCGGAGGTCCGTGATCTCCGGGATCTTCTTGTCGTTGACGAGATCCTTGATCTTCACCAGCAGGCCGCCGTCGCCGCCCTTGCGGACCATGTACGGAAGCTCGGTGACGATGATCGCCTCCTTGCCCTGCCCGATCGGCTCGACGTGGGCCCTGCCCTGGACCCGGACGCGGCCGCGGCCGGTGGCGTACGCGTCGCGGATCCCGTCGCGACCGAGGATCGTGCCCGCGGTCGGGAAGTCGGGCCCCTTGATGTACTTCATCAGGCCATCGACGTCGATCGCCGGATCCTCGATGTAGGCGACCGTTGCAGCGATCACCTCGCGCAGGTTGTGGGGCGGAATATTGGTGGCCATCCCGACGGCGATCCCCGAGCTGCCATTGACGAGCAGGTTCGGGAAGCGCGCGGGCAGCGGCAGCGGCTCCTGACGCTCACCGTCGTAGGTCGGCGAGAAGTTGACCGTGTCCTGGTCGATGTCACGCAGCATCTCGGTCGCGAGCCGGGACAGCCGCGCCTCGGTGTACCTCATGGCGGCTGCTGAATAGCCGTCGACGTTGCCGAAGTTCCCGTGACCGTCGACCAGCGGGTAGCGCATCGAGAAGGACTGGGCGAGCCTGACGAGCGTGTCGTAGATCGCGTCGTTGCCGTGCGGGTGGTACTTGCCCATCACCTCGCCCACGATCTGGGCGCACTTGACGTGCCTGGGAGTCCGGTTCGGCCCCGGGGCGAGTCCCATCTCGTTCATCACGTACAGGACGCGGCGATGGACGGGCTTCAGCCCGTCGCGGACGTCGGGCAGCGCCCGCCCGACGATGACCGACATCGCGTAGTCGAGATACGCAGAGCGCATCTCCTCCTCGAGGCCGCGCGGCTCGATGTTGCCGCCACCGATGGTGTCGATCGTCGCCATCAGTCAGCGAGCGGGGCTGCGGATCGGCGCGTCATCAGATGTCGAGGTTGGTGACGGCGCGGGCGTTCTCCTCGATGAACGCCCGGCGTGGCTCGACCTGGTCGCCCATCAGCATCGAGAACACCCGGTCGGCGGCGCTCGCGTCCTCCATCGTCACCTGGACGAGCGTTCGCGTCGCGGGGTCCATCGTCGTCTCGCGCAGCTCCTCTGGATCCATCTCGCCGAGGCCCTTGAAGCGGTAGTACGCGACGCCCTTCTGGGCGACCTCGAGAATCCCGCTGCGCAGGTCCTCGAAGGTCAGCGCGTCGATCGTCATGTCACCGAGCTTGATCCTGAACGGCGGTGTCCCGACCAGCGCGACCAGCTCCGCGTGGACCTGGGCGAGCCGGCGGTACTCGTTCGCGTCGACCGCGGCGCGCCTGACGTGGTGTGTCGTCGCCAGACCGGTCTTGGCCTCGATCGTCCTGACCACCACCTCGTCGGCGCCGTCGGAGAGCAACTGGGTGGTGTACGCGTGACCGTTGGCCTCGGTCGTCCGCAGATGACGGAGCAGGGCATCGGCGTCGGCGATCCCCTCCTCAAGCAGCCGCGCCTGCTGCAGGAACGTGACGATCCCGTGGCCGTGGGCGCTGCGCAGCGCGCTTGCCCAGCCTTGGTACTGCTTGACGAGCCGCGCCAGCTTGGTCCATCGGGCCTCGGTCAGGCGGAAGGGCTGGCCGTCGTGGTCGGTTACCGCGATCCGATCGAACTTGTCGCCGAGCAGGATGTCCTCGAGCTCCTGGTCGCGCTCGATGTAGCGGTGCTTCTGGCCACGCGTCAGCCGGTACAGCGGGGGCTTCGCGATGTAGACGTAGCCGGCCTCGATCAGCGGCTGCATCTCACGGAACAGCAGCGTCAGGGCCAGCGTCCGGATGTGAGCGCCGTCGACATCGGCGTCGGTCAGCAGCACGACCTTGTGGTAGCGCGCCTTGGTGATGTCGAACTCGTCACGGACGCCGGTTCCGATCGCCGTGATCAACGCCTGGATCTCGGCGTTCGACAGCACCTTGTCGATCCGGCTCTTCTCGACGTTGAGGATCTTTCCTCGCAGCGGCAGGATCGCCTGGGTGTTCCGGTCGCGGGCGTCGACCGCCGAGCCGCCCGCCGAGTCGCCCTCGACGATGAACAGTTCGGCCAGCGCCGGGTCCTTGACCGAGCAGTCGGCCAGCTTGCCCGGAAGCGTCGAGTTCTCAAGTGCCGACTTGCGGCGGGTGAGATCGCGTGCCTTGCGTGCCGCGGCCCGCGCCTGCGCGGCGCCAACGGCCTTACGGATCACGCGACGGGCGTCCTGCGGGTTCTCCTCGAAGTACTCCGCGAGCCTGGCGTTGACGATCGACTGCACGAAGCCGGCCATCCCCGGGTTGCCGAGCTTCGTTTTCGTCTGTCCCTCGAACTGCGGGTCGGACAGCTTCGCCGAGATCACCGCGGTCAGGCCCTCGCGGACGTCCTCGCCGGTGAGGTTGTCGTCCTTCTCCTTGAGGTCGCCCGACTTCAGCGCGTGCCTGTTGAGCACGCCCGTCAGCGCCGACCGGAACCCACTCAGATGCGAGCCGCCCTCGATCGTGTTGATGTTGTTGGCGAACGAGAACACCGACTCCTGGTAGGAGGAGTTCCACTGCATCGCGACCTCGACCGCGCCCTCCTTGGACTCGCCCGAGAAGAAGATCACCTTCGGGTGGATCGGTTCCTTGTTCTCGTTCAGGTACGAGACGAAGTCGACGATCCCACCCTCGTAGTGGAAGGACGCGCTATGTCCGTCACCGCGCTCGTCGATCAGGGAAATCCGCAGTCCCCTGGTCAGGAAGGCGGTCTCGCGCATGCGCTCCTCGAGGACCTTGAAGTCGAAGTCGAGCGTCTCGAAGATGTCGGCGTCAGGCAGGAAGGTGATCGTAGTGCCGGTTTCCGTGGTCTTCTCGCCGCGCTGCAGGGCACCGAGCGGCGCCCCACGCTCGTAGGACTGGGTCCAGCGGTACCCGTCGCGACAGATCTCGATGTCGAGTCGCTCCGACAGCGCGTTGACGACCGACGCGCCGACGCCGTGCAGGCCCCCTGACACCTTGTACCCGCCCCCGTCGCCGAACTTCCCGCCGGCGTGCAGGACCGTCAGCACGACCTCGACGGCGGGACGCTGCTCCTTCTCCATGACCGCGACGGGGATGCCACGGCCGCCGTCGACGACGGTCACAGAGTTGTCTGGGTGGATGGTCACCGAAACGCTGTCGTTGTGGCCCGCCAGGGCCTCGTCAACAGCGTTGTCAACAATCTCGTAGACGAGATGATGAAGCCCGCGGGGACCCGTGGACCCGATGTACATGCCTGGACGCTTGCGGACGGCCTCGAGGCCCTCCAGGACCGTGATGTCCTCGGCGTCATAACTCTCTTGTGGGGTGGCGCCGTCCGTCGCGCCGCTGTCGTTCGTCAACGAACCTCCGATTGACGTTGCGACGCCCCGGTTCCGCGCAGTTTGTCGCGCGCCGGGGCGTCGAAAGCTGGTGCACAGAAGAATAGCACAGTGGGACCCCCAACGGTGCTGTTACGGGGTCGCAAATTCCCTGCAAACAAATAGAAAACTGCGGATCATCCGCGACCGTTGACGGCACACCTCAGACGGGTTATGCGGCCGTTCCCGAGACAGCCGTTGAGCCGCTCGAGCAGGGTGGCCGAGAGCAGGTCCAGCTCCTGGGCCCAGACCGCCGCCGAACAGGCCACCGTGAGCACCCCGCCGCGCTCGCTGACGGGTTGCGCCTCGGCGGCGATGACCTCCCCGACCGCCTGCGCCCAGACCGCCTGAACCTCGGCCAGCAGTGTTGCGGGCGTCCACGCGTCTCGCATCGGCGCCAGTGCTGACGCCACCGCCCGCGGGGACCGCCGGTGCAGCGTCATCGGCGCCCCTCGGAGACGAGGACGTCCGGGTGGAGTTGGCCGTCGACGACGAGCAGGCGCTCGATCTCGATCTGGTCGCCGCCCGGTAGCTGGTCGAGATCGGTCGTCGTGATCAGCGCCTGGCCGCCGCTGTCGCGCAGGAAGTCGACAAGCGCCGCTCGCCGGCCGGCGTCGAGCTCGCTCAGCACGTCGTCGAGCAACAACAGGGGCACCGTCGAGCGCAGCCCGGCGATCGCGGCCCGCTCCGCCAGCAGCAGGGCGAGCAAGCCCAGTCGCTGCTGGCCCTGCGATCCGTAGACGCGCAGTTCCCGGCCCTCGCGCGACACCAGCAGGTCGTCGCGGTGGGGCCCGTGCCCGCTGAAGCCACGCTCCAGGTCGCTCTCGAGGCGGTCGGCCAGTTCAGCGACGAAGCCGTCCGCGTCGGAAGCCCGCGAGCGCGGCCGGTAGTGGAGCTCCGGCTCGCCGTCGAGGCCGAGGCGGTCCGCCAGTTCCGCGAACGGCGCGGCCACCAGCTCGGCCGCCTGCCGCCGGTCCACCATCAGCTCGATCGCGTGAAGCGCCAGCTGTCGATCCCACACCTCGATCGACGCGCGTGACCCGCGTCCCTCGCGAATCCGCGCCAGCAGCGCGTTTCGTTGTGCCAGCGCTTCGGCGTACGCGCGCCGGTTCGCGGCGCGCGCGGGCCACAGGGCGGCGACGAACCGGTCGAGATGAGCCCGGCGCAGCGCCGGCGCACCCTTGATCAGGTCCAGGCGCTCGGGCAGGAAGACGCTGACCAGCGGCCGGTGCGGAGAGTCGAGCAGGCGCTCGACCGACGCCCCGTCGACGCTCATCCGTTTCGCCTCTCCCGGCGTGAAGCCGACGGCGAGTTCGTGCATACCGTCATCTCCCTCGGCGGTGATGACGACGCGGGTGGTGCCGGCCCCGAAACGAACCAGCTCGCGGTCATTGGCGGTCCGGCATGAACGTCCCGTGCAGCCGAAGTAGACCGCCTCCAGGAGGTTGGTCTTGCCGGCTCCATTCGCCCCAAGGACGACGGTCAGACCCGCGCCAAGCTGGGCGGCGGCCGCCTCATAACCCCGGAAATCCCGGAGCGTCACGGACGCAAGGCGCATCGCGAACCGCGCCGATCTCCTTTTAGACGTTCAGCCTGATCGGCATGATCAGGTAGAGGAAGCCGCTGCCATCCGCGGCCTCCAGCAGGCCCGGACGCAACGGGCTGATCAGTTTCACGAGCACGTCCCCGTCCTCGATCGCCTCGAGTCCATCGCGCAGGAACTCCGGGTTGAAGCCGATCTCCAAGGGCTCCCCCTGAAAGGACACGGGTAGCGCCTCACGGGCCTCGCCGATATCCGGAGTCTGAGCCGAGACGGTCAGCTCTCCGACCGCAAAGGCAAGTCTGAGCGGGGCGTTCTTCTGCGCCAGCAGGCTGATTCTCCGCACGACGTCGCGGAACTCCGAGCCGGAGATCTGCAGCTCGTGCTCAAAGGTCTCCGGAAGCAGTTGCCGATCGTTGGGGAACTGCCCGTCGATCAGTCGTGAGGAAAGGACGACGTCGCCGAACACGAACACGATCTGGTTCTGCCGGACGCTGACGCTGAGCGACTCCTCTTCTGCATGGGCGGCGATCCGCGACAACTCCTGCAAGGCTCGCGCCGGTACGTTGACCTCGAAACCCGATGCGAGCGGTGCCTCGAGCGTGGTTTCCTTGACGCTGAGCCTGTACGAGTCGGTTGCGACCATTCGGATCTGCGTCCCGGAGGCGGCGACATGGATGCCCGTCAGCACCGGTCTGGTCTCGTCCCGCGAGGCGGAACCAGCAACCTTGAGTGCCGTGTCGATGAACGCCCTGGCCGGAACCGAGACCGCAGCGGACGGATCGGGCTCCGGGAATGGCGGGAAGTCCTCGGCGTGCAACGTTCGGATGTCAAACGTGGCGTTCCCCGAGGTCAACTCCACGTCGCGCTCGGTGGGTCGTAACTCGAGCTCGACGGACGCCGCCGGCAGCGATCTGACGACATCCAGGAGCAGGCGCGCAGGGAGGACGACGGTCCCCTCACGGGCGACGTCAGCCTCAACCGGAACGCGCAGGCTCACATCGGCGTCGGTCGCACGAAGTTCGCAGAGCGCGCTTGATGCGACCAACTGGACACCGGACAGCGCCTGGATCGCACTCCTCGTAGATGCAACGCGCGTAACGGTCTGAAGCTGCGCCAGGAATGCGTCGCGCTCGGTGGAGATCTTCACGGCTGATGCCTCATGGGTAGGAAATTAGGAGTCATAGGGGAAAGAAAGGTGTGAAGAACTGGCGAGGCGAGCGCTTTTTCCGGGTTTGTTGTGATCCGAGAGCCGACTGGGCAGTCTGTCAACAACTGCGGTCGGGTCGCTCGGATCCCAGCACTGCGAGGAGATCTGTGACCGTCTTCGCGTCCTCGGGTGATGTGCGTGTTCGCTCGGCGACACGCCGGCACGCATGGAGAACCGTCGCATGGTTGCGACCACCGAAGGCGGCCCCGATCTCAGCCAGCGGGAGGCCGAGCAACTCGCGTGTGAGGAAGATGGCGAGCTGACGGGGCCACGCGACCGTTGCTACGCGGCTTGCCGAGACGAGCTCCGATCCGGATAGCGCAAAGTGATTCGCGACCACGGCCTGCACTCGCTCCAGGTCAAGGGCGTCAGCCGCCGACTCCGGATGAATGCCGTCGAGGAGCGATCGGGCGAGCCGACGGTCGACCGGCTGCCCGGTCAGCGACTGGTGAGCGACGATTCGGATCAGCGCGCCCTCGAGCGAGCGGATGTTGTCGGTCACTCGTCCCGCGATCAACTCGAGCACCGCGTCGTCGGGAACCGGGATGTTGTCGAGCGCCGCCCGTTTGCGGAGGATCGCGATTCGGGTTGCGAGATTCGGCGGCGCCAGTTGCGCGACCAGACCCGCCTCGAACCGCTCACGGAGCCGCTGTTCGATCCCGAGTAGTTGCTGGGGCAGGCGGTCACAGGTGAGGACCAGCTGGCGGCCGGAGTCGTGCAGGGCGTTGAAGGTGTGGAAGAACTCTTCTTCGGTCTTGACCTTGCTCGCGAGGAACTGGACGTCGTCGATCAGCAGCACGTCGACCGCTCGGTAGAGGCGCTTGAAGCGCTCCAGCGCGCGTCCGTTAAGCGCTGCGATAAAGCCGTTGGTGAACGCCTCGACGGTCGTGTAACGAACGGTCGTGCCCGGGTCGAAGGCCGATATGTAGTTCCCGATCGCGTGCAGGAGGTGGGTCTTGCCAAGCCCGGGCGGCGCGTGCAGGAACAGGGGGTTATAGGTATGGCCGGGCCCCTCGGCCACCGCCAGGGCCGCTGCGTGCGCGAGCCGGTTGCCGTCGCCGATGACGAACTGGTCGAACGTGTAGCGCGGAATCAGGTCGCTCTGCAACGTGTCACCGCCGGTACTGGCCCGCGAGCCAGTACCGGCGAACGGATCGTCCTGGTCGGCCGCGTCGGCCGCGAACGTCACGCGGACGCCGGCACCGAGCACGTCTCGTACGCAACGCTCGAGCACCCGGCCGAAGCGATCGGCGATCCACGGGCGCTTCTCGGGGTCGGCCTCGATCCGCAGGAGCGAGCCGTCCCATCCCGTCACCTGCAACTGCGAGAACCAGAGCTCATAGATGGTGTCGCCGACGGTTCGGCGGAGCGCCGTGCAGATGTCGTTCCAGGCAGGGGTGAACTCGAGGTGCGCGGGCAGCTCCAACCGCTCCTTCGCGGGAGTCAAGACTATTCAGAGGGAGGTGCGGGAAGTCGCTCCCGCCCGGCCGAATATATACCAGCGGCGAGAGTCCCCGGCACCCCCCTCACGGCCCTGTGCGCAAAGCGCGAGAAAAACCGGGAAGTGGCGAAATCGGTCGCCTCAGCAGCGAATTGAGGGCCCGGCGCAAGCCCGCTCACCGGTGGCCGCGAGCAACTCACAGGCGCTTAACGAGCGCCTGCGTATACTGGCTCGACGCCCCCGGAACAACCCGGGAGATCTGCCATGAAAAGAACCTACCAGCCAAAGAAGCGCAAGCGCGCACGTACGCACGGATTCCGGGCGCGTATGCGCACGCGCGCCGGCAGGGACACGCTCAAGCGCCGCCGCGACAAGGGCCGCAAGCGCTTGACGGTGTAGGTGGTCGATGGCGGGCGCACGTTCGCCTCGCCGTGGGCGGCTCTCGAGAAGCGCTGACTTCGACCGGGTTCTGAGGAATGGCCGCTCGCACGCCGGACGCGAGTTGGTCCTCTACATATTTCCGCGTGGTGGCGATGAACCGCCCCGCCTCGGCCTGTCGGTCTCGCGAAAGGTCGGTGGTGCCGTCGAGCGCAATCGCGTCAAGCGGTTACTGCGCGAGGCGTTCGTGCAGGAGCGCGAGCGCCTGCCGGTCGGGACTGACGCGGTCGTGATCGCCCGGACGGGGGCTGGCGCGCTGGCCGAGCACGAGGGGCTGCACGGGATCCAGGCGGCGTTGCGTGAGCTGGTTGACAGAGTCGCGGTGGCCGGATGAGCGCGGCCTCGATTCAGCGCGCTGTCAGGGCCACCGCCGTGGCGCCGATCCGTATCTACCAGAAACTGGTGTCGCCACTTTTTGGCGACCGCTGTAAGTACTACCCGTCGTGCTCCGAGTACGCCGTACAGGCGATCACGCGATTCGGCATACTCCGCGGGCTCGTGCTGGCCGGGTGGCGGTTGCTGAGATGCAACCCTTGGAGCCGTGGTGGATTTGATCCTGTCGAGGACCAGCGGCTGTTCAAGTCGCACGGGTCGGCTGTGAACGCCTGACGATGCTTTTCCTAGGGAACATCTTCCAGCCGCTGATCAGCGTCTTCGAGGCGGTGCTGAAGTTCTTCCACAACAGCCTCGGGGTGCCGTGGGGCTGGGCGATCGTGCTGCTGACGATCTGCGTGCGGCTGGTGCTCGTGCCGCTGATGCTCAAGCAGTTCCACTCAATGCAGGCGCTCCAGCGGCTTCAGCCGGAGATGAAGAAGATCCAGGCGAAGTACAAGGACAACAAGCAGCGCCAGCAGGAAGAGATGATGAAGTTCTACCGGGAGAACAACGTCAACCCGATGGCGTCGTGCCTGCCGATGGTCGCGCAGTTGCCGGTGTTCATCTCGCTCTACTACATGCTGCGAGAGAGCCTGCGCAAGGACATTTGCCCCGGCGTCCAGCACGCCTTTCAGACGGCTTATGCCGCCGCCCACCACATCTCGTTCCATGCCGCCGCGGGGCAGACGACCGAGTGCACGAATCCGGCGTACGCCCACGTCTACCACGGCGGCGCCAGCTTCCTGTTCATCGGCGACCTGACGACCCAGGCCACCGGCGCGACGCTGATCGTCCTGTTGGTGCTGTACGTCGGAACCCAGCTGGC
>Ga0123356_10007637_pt1 | contig 10779 bp, 8 predicted proteins | sample TergutEmb28metaG_2_FD_92546 | JGI IMG/M metagenome (GOLD analysis project Ga0123356, IMG submission 92546) | Embiratermes neotenicus P3 segment gut microbial communities from Petit-Saut dam, French Guiana - Emb289 P3 | ecosystem: Host-associated > Arthropoda: Insects > Digestive system > Gut ... | reverse complement strand
TATAGAGTATCGTGTTTATGAATTGCCTGAAGATTTTCCGGCTCTTGTTTTTACCGGTGATAAATGGCGGATATCGGATGTTCGCAGCAGCAGATTGCATTTTCATAATTGCTTGGAAATCGGGATTTGCCACAGCGACAGCGGAATGATGGAATTTGAAAACAATCCGCTCCCGTTTAACAAAGGTGATGTTGCTATCGTTTCCGGAAATATTTTACATACTACCTATTCTTCTCCCGGCACAAACAGTTTATGGACTTATATTTTTTTACAACCCGATCGTTTGATCCCTTCATATTTACAACAATCATTACAAGAAGCTGAATTGTTCAATGATATCGAGCAAAATATTTGCGAAATATTTTCAAAAGAAAAATATCCTCAGATATATTTTTATGCTCAAAGAATAGCCGATAATCTTGAAAATAAACCTTTAAATTACAAAACCGATGTAAGCGCTTTATGTATGTCCTTTATCATTGAGTTGATGCGCTTGCATTCCGATAATCCTTCTTATGATCAAAGAAAACCGGAGGTCAACGCTCTTGTCATCGCTCCGGCTTTGGATTTTTTACAAGATAATTATCATTTGCAATTCCCTATCGGTAAGCTGGCCGATTTGTGTTCAATGAGTTTGACGCATTTTCGCAGAGTTTTCGGTGAATTGATGGACTGTGCTCCGCTCGATTTTTTACATCGTACCCGCATAAAACAAGCACGAAACATGCTGCGCGGCTCAAATCTTTCGATCCTGGAAGTAAGCGAGCGTGTAGGCTACGGTTCTATCTCCGGCTTCAACCGCCATTTCCTGAGTATAACAGGCATAAGTCCTTCAGAATGGCGCCGCAACACAGACGCAGTTCCGAAACAATTCGTAACAACACACAGCGGCTGGACACAACCTGAACAGTTATAATATTTGAAAGGATAAAATAAAAAATGGATATTCGTTACAGTGCAAATCAGAGGGATGTTAAGAGGTATACTACACAGGAGTTGAGGGATGAGTTTTTGATCACCGGGTTGTATCAGCCTGATTGTGTCAAAACTGTTTATTCACATGTTGACAGGATGGTTACTTTTGGTATTATGCCTGTGAATAAAACTCTTGCGCTTGAAGAAGGTATTGATATTTGGGCTAATTTCGGAACTTCTTATATTTTGGAAAGACGTGAAATCGGGTTTTTCAATCTCGGCGGTGCGGGTATTTGTACTGTTGACGGTGTAGAATATAAGCTTAATTCCAAGGATTGTATTTATATAACCAAAGGTTCTGAAAAGGTTACTTTCAAGAGTGATGATAAAAGCGATCCGGCGAAGTTTTACGGTGTTTCGGCTCCTGCACATTGTTCTTATGAAACCAAGCTTTTGACAATGGCGGATGCTGCAAAGAATCCTGTCGGTGCGGCTGAGACTTCGAATAAACGTGTTATCAACCAGTTTATTCATCCGGATGTTCTGCCGACATGTCAATTAATGATGGGTATGACTATTTTGGAACAAGGCAGTGTTTGGAATACGATGCCTGTTCATACTCATGAAAGACGTATGGAAATTTATACATACTTCGATCTTGAAGGCGAAAATGTTGTCTTCCATCTTATGGGCGAACCGGGTGAAACACGCCATCTTGTAATTCAAAATGAAGATGCCGTTATTTCTCCGAGTTGGTCGATACATTCGGGTTGCGGTACATCCAATTATTCATTCATCTGGGCGATGGGCGGAGAAAACCAAGCATTTACGGATATGGATGTTATCACAACGAATGATATTCGATAGGTTCAGAAAGGGTCGGTATTAAATACATGGATATTTTTTGCTTAAAAGGTAAAATCGCTCTTGTTACGGGCGGGAGTTACGGTATCGGATTTGCATTGGCTTCAGCTTTGGCGGAAGCGGGTGCCGAAATCGTTTTTAATGATATAAATCAAGATGTTGTTGATAAAGGACTTGCCGCTTATGATGACGCCGGGATCAAAGTCAAAGGTTATGTTTGTGACGTGACCGATGAAACTGCCGTTGCCGGGTTAGTAAAGCAAATAGAGGCTGAAGTCGGAATTATCGATATTCTTGTTAATAATGCGGGTATAATTAAACGCGAACCGATGACTGAAATGAGTGCGGAGGATTTTCGTAAGGTCATTGATGTTGATTTGAATGCGCCATTTATCGTTGCTAAAACCGTTATTCCTTCAATGATAAAAAAAGGCGGCGGTAAGATCATCAATATTTGTTCGATGATGAGTGAATTGGGACGCGAAACAGTCAGTGCATATGCATCTGCAAAGGGTGGATTGAAAATGCTTACTAAAAATATCGCTTCCGAGTTTGCACACCAAAACATACAATGTAACGGAATAGGTCCGGGATACATAGCAACACCGCAAACCGCTCCGCTTCGCGAAGCGCAACCGGACGGTTCGCCGCATCCTTTTGATACATTCATAAAAGGCAGAACTCCGGCTGCACGTTGGGGTGTTCCGGATGACTTAAAAGGTCCGGTGGTGTTTTTGGCGTCGCCGGCATCTGATTTCGTAAACGGCCATATTTTATATGTAGACGGCGGCATCCTTGCCTACATCGGCAAGCTTCCGTAAACCTTGAGGATTTTAAATGAAGTTATCTTATAAAACAATTGCATGGACGAATTTGTCGTGGGGTGAGCATTGTGATCTTGCCGAGAAGATGGAGCTTGACGGGCTTGAGCTTTTTTATTCCGAAGCGGAATCGTCTGATTTGGTCAATGATATTCAACACAGACAGCATTTTTTGCGTCGTTTGAGTGAAAAGCAGCTTGAGGTTGCTTGTATTTCAGTTGATGTCGGTAATGATATATATGAATCTGCTTTGAGAAATGCGGCTGACGCTATTGAGCTTGCGAGGATCATTCGTTGTCCGTATGTGTGTTTCGATATGGGTTTCGAAGCAGATACGGATGAAGCGCGATTGATATCTTTGATCGGTGTCCTTTTACCCAAAGCCGAAACGGAAGGTATTACACTTCTGATCGAAACCAAAGGTGTGTATGCAAATACCGAGCATTTGACCGGCGTACTCGAACGTTTTGCCAGTGATAATTTAGCTGCTCTTTGGAATATTCACAATACATTTATCTTTGGCGGTGAAACCGGAGATACAACGATACGAAACTTGGGAGCTTACGTTAAACTCGTTCATGTATGTGATTCATTCGCAAGCGATCCCGAAAAACCAAATCAATATACACGTTGCTTGACCGGTGACGGCGATGTACCGATTTCGGAAATGCTCCTCGCTTTGCGTTCGATCGATTACAAAGGGCATTTGACTCTTGATATGACGGGTGATGATTCCGGTATCGATGATGCCGATGTCATCCTCCCTCATTATGTCAATGCAATGAATCAATTGACAAGCACTCGTATAAGAACAGAAAAATATTTCAACAACATCAGAAAAACCGGAAAATACATTTGGCCTAAAGACGATATGTTGGATATCACTTTTACACAAGTGCTCGATCGTGTTACCGAAGAATTTCCGGATCAATATGCATTCAGATATACAACACTGGATTATACAAGGACATATTCAGAGTTTCGCGATGATGTTGATACATTTGCAAGAACTCTTATTGCTCTGGGTGTAAAGCCCGGCGATAAAGTTGCCGTTTGGGCTACCAATGTACCGCAATGGTTTGTTACTTTTTGGTCTGCCGTAAAAATAGGTGCCGTTCTTGTTACTGTGAATACGGCATATAAAATCCGTGAAGCCGAATACTTATTGCGCCAAGCTGATGTTCATACCCTTGTTATGATCGACGGTTACAGAGATTCGGATTATGTGTCGGTAATTAAAACACTTTGCCCCGAGCTTGAATATTCATCTTCCAAAAATCCTTTGCATTGTAAGCGTTTGCCGTTTTTACGCCATATAATTAATGTTACTTCAAAGCAAAAAGGTTGTATGACTTGGGAAGATGCTTTAGAAGCCGGTACTCGTATCCCGGTTGATGAAGTATATCGCCTTGCCGCATTGACTAATACGCAAGATGTTTGCAATATGCAATATACATCCGGCACTACGGGATTCCCTAAAGGCGTAATGCTCACACATCATAATATAATCAATAACGGTAAGCATATCGGCGATCGCATGGACCTTTCGACTGCAGACAGATATCTTATCCATGTACCGATGTTCCATTGCTTCGGAATGGTTTTATCGATGACCGCTTCCGTGACACACGGTTCAACAATGTCACCGCTCCCCTATTTCACACCTAAAGCTGCGCTTGCATGTGTTAAGCAAGAACGTATAACCGCGATCAACGGTGTTCCGACAATGTTTATTGCAATGCTTGAGCATCCTGATTTTAATTCCGCTGATTTCACTCATACAAGAACCGGAATCATGGCGGGCAGTCCGTGTCCGATTTCTGTTATGCGGGATGTAATAGACAAGATGAATATGTCTGAGATAACAATTGTTTTCGGACAAACGGAAAGCGCTCCGGGTTGTACGATGAGTTCGATTGACGACCCTGTTGAAGTACGTGTCGGAACCGTCGGCAGACCGTTACCGGGTGTTGAATGTAAAATAGTCGATCCCGTAACTAATAAAGAAATGCCGGATAATGAAAACGGCGAATTCGTTGCACGCGGATATAATCTTATGAAGGGTTATTACAAAATGCCCGAAGCCACCGCAGCCGCAATCGATGCGGACGGTTGGTTGCATACAGGTGATCTGGCTTGTCGTACTCCCGAAGGAAATTTCCGTATAACGGGAAGACTTCGCGATATGATCATCCGAGGCGGCGAAAATATTTATCCGAAAGAAATCGAAGAGTTCTTATATACACATCCGAAAATAAGAGATGTACAAGTCATTGGTGTACCCTCGGAACAATACGGTGAAGAAATCATGGCATGTATCATTTTGAAGGATGATGAAGATATGATCGAACAAGAAGTAAAGGACTTCGTACATGCCAATATGGCAAAACACAAAGTCCCGAGCTATGTTGATTTTGTTACCGAATTCCCGATGAATGCGGCGGGTAAGATCATGAAATATAAAATGCGCGAAGCTGCAGTAGAAAAACTTGGCTTGCATAAAGCAGCCGAAATTGAAACAGCTTGATTTGAACCGGTGGGTGAAAATATGGGATTATTCAGTAAAAACAAGTTTAGTAAGCGAATAGTAAAAATCGAACCGCTTGAACGTCTTTTCTTGCAAAACGACGGTAAAGATGTATTATATGTCGTAGCAAAAAAAGGACCCAATATAAGACGAATTTGTCTCCTGGACGAATACGAAAAAGGCATCGTCGAAGTGCATAATGAAGAAGGAAGACGTGTGATGATCACGTTGCAAAGCGTTTCGAGATAAAATTTACCCTTGGATATTCAAGGTTTTTATTTGTTTTTTCGACATAAGTCTTGTGCTTGCTATTAATGCGATAACTGCCGTTACGCTTCCGATTGTGAATGCGATCGGATATCCCCATTTGTCTATTATTGCGCCTATTGCATATCCGACGAAGCTGAAGGGGATACCGATGCAGTTACCTATGACGATAAATGCCGGTCTGTATTCTCTCGGTGCTATGTCGAATATATAACTCATGTACCCCAGCCAATTATTTTGCCATAAACTGCTGCTGACGCATATTGCTATTAACCATATATAACCGAGTCCCGGTGAATATATCAATATCATTGCCATTGTTAATGTTACTAAAACACCGATATTGCAAAGCATTATAACCAACTTGTTGCCGAGACGACGACTTGTTTCGCCTAACAGAATACCGCCTGCCAATCCGCCGACAATTTTGAAATATACAATCCATGATACTTGTGTTTCCGTGATGTCAAGTGTATGTGCACCGAATACAACCATGAATGTTATAACGGAAAATCCGATATAACCCGGTATACGTGCGATCAATGCTCTTTGCAATAACTTGTTTTCTTTGATGATCTTCGGAAATTCGGAATAGTATTGTTTATAGTTCGGTTTGACAGGTTTTTCTGTAGGTTTCGGGTCTTTAACGAGTCTTATGAAGATGACTGAAACGATCAATAATAATGCAGTAAGTACAAAAATATAACCGAATCTGAAGTGGTCTGTTAATACCGGTGTTGCCAATAACCATGTCAATAATAATCCGGTGAGTAATGAAACGCTTCCGCCGATCGCAACCTGCATACCCATCATATGTCCTCTGAGATCGGATCTTATGGTTCTTGCCGTCAATTCGCTCCAAGGCATCGTGATTATGCCGTCAAACATCCAAAAAACTCCGAAAAGTACAAGGAATATACCGACGGCTGTATATCCTCCCGCACCGAGAAATAACGGAACAGCCATTAAAAACGGGATTATACGTTGCCATGACATACTAATAAAAAGTGTTCTCGGTAAATTACGTATGCTTTGCACATACGGCGCACCGATCAATTGTCCGATCAGCATGCATAAAGCTTGTAATGTTATTGCCAATCCGACCAATGTTATCGATCCTGTCATATTGTCGATAAATAATGCTACGGCTCCGCTTGTAGCCATAACAGAGATGCCTCCCATAAAGGATGCACCTTCAAAAAGCATCGCAAAATAATTGCGGTCAAACCCTTTTTTCTTTATACGGTTGATGATAATCTTCGATCATCCCTTCGTTTTAATTTCGTTCACCTGTGGAACCGAAACCGCCGGCTCCTCTCTTTGTTTCCGGCAAATCATCAACCGGGATTATTTCGGGGAGCGCACATTCAGCAATGACCATTTGAGCTATGCGGTCACTGTTTCTGACCGTAAACGGAACAGATGATGTGTTTTTTAATCCGACTATCACTTCGCCTCTGTAATCCGAATCGATGACACCCACACAATTTCCGGGCACGATCCCCTGTTTTATACCCAAACCGCTGCGAGCATAAAGAAATGCAGCATAACCGTGTTCGAGAGCAATGACTAAACCCGAACCGATCATATGTGTTTCACCGGGTCGGATCGTTATTTCATGATCAATACATGCGGATATGTCATATCCTACACTGCCGTCTGTTTTGCGTTCGGGCAATATTGCGTTTTCTTTTAATTTCATAACAAACAGTTTTTCCATTTTGAGTAATCCTTTTAATTAATTTATTGCCTTTTCTCACTTCGGTTCCCGGTATATCATGACGTTGTAAGTGTTGTCAAGACAATGTGTAAAATGTAAACTTTTTATCAACTTCTTGTTTTAAGCCGATTTATTGATACAATTGCGGTTGTTTTTAGCTTTTTTGTTGTGTATAATATTTACAAAAGGGGGGCTTATGATATGAAAGCATATGTTTTATTACACGGGCAAACTGATTATGAAGTTGAAGGGCGTATCATCGGCAACAGCGACCCGTCATTGAACGATACAGGTAAAGAGCAAGCTTTGGAAGCTGCCAATGAATTGAAAACAAAAGGGATCGACATGATATTGTCATCCCCTCAAAAACGTACAATGGAAACCGCCGAAATCATCGCAGGTGTTTTGGAAATCGATGAAATCAAGATAACAAAGGGTCTCAAACTATATGAACGCGCTTTCGGAGATTTGGAAGGCAAGCTCATTTCGGAAGTCGATATGTTTGCACTAAGCAGTTGGTTCAGCAATACCGCAACTCCCAATGGTGAAACCGTGCGTGAAACCGCCAATCGTGTCATCGCTTACATGAATAATATGGTCAAGATTTTCAGAACAAAAACCATGTTGTTGGTTGTTCCGGAACATGTTTTAAGAGTGCTCTATTGGTTCTTCACGGGTCTTCCGGAAATGGGCAGAGAAAGATCGATCGATACAGCCAATTGTAAAATATATGAATTTGATACTGCCGATATCCCGCCTGAAATCAAGGATTATCAACCTGCAGCGGATTTACCCGAAGACGGCGGCGGAGATGATCCGGGGCGACTTCTCAGCCAATCGGAAATCGATGCATTGATCGCAGAATTAGCTAATGCCTGATCCATAATCAATAAAGTATTTGCAACGCAATTTCCGAAAATTCGGTACAAACTTCAACCATTCCGTTTTCCAATCGACCGGTGCTTGCACCGGTCGTTATCACGACAACACCTCTGTTTACACCTTCACTCATATAATAATTAAATTGTGCAAAAACACCGAATGCGCTTCCTGTATGCCAAAAAGAACCCGCAAGCGGCAATTCATCGTTATTCTGATATCGTGTGGACAATCCTTGTATATACCATTCTGTTTCAGAATTTAAATCATGTATTTCTTTGACCGAGCTTTCCGAAAGGATTCTTACATCATCGAGGATTCCTCCGCCGGCAAGCATGGTCAATATTTTTGTATAATCTAATATACTGATCGTAAGGTTACCCGGGATCAAATTATAATCGCTGCCGGCGGAACTTGAATCACCGGTGCTTAATTGCGTGTTGACTGAACGTCTTTGATTATGATCGGAATCATAGATCGCAGCGATGTTCGTTTTTTCGATCAATGCGCTCGGTAAAAATGCCGCATCGATTTCGAGAGGTCCGAATATCGTATCATTTGCTATTGTATTGAATCTTTTTCCCGATGCTTTTTCGCAAACCAATCCCAAAACAGAATATCCGAAATTTGAATATTCAAACTGTGTACCGGGTTCCCATGCTTCATAACAAACTCCGGTGTCTAATAATCTTTTTGCCGTTGACGGCATATTTCTGTTGCCGGCGTTTAAATATTGGCTTGAATCATATAATGATGATGTATGTTGAATAAGCATTCGTGTTGTTATGATCGTATCCGGAAATTGCGGATTTCGCACTTGATATCCCAAATAATCCGATATGTCTTTATCTAAATCCAACGACCCTTTTTCGACAAGCGACATCGTGCTTATGACCGCAACAAGCTTCGATAATGACGCGACACGAAATTTTGTGTCTTGATCGACCGGACGTCGATTTGCCGAGTTTCTGTATCCGTATTCATATGTATAGCAGTCTCTAACTTCACCGTCATATACAACCAGGCTGACGGCAACGCACTTGTATTTCGCAGCTACTGTGTCCAACAGTTCCGCACTTCTTTGATCGAATTCTCGAATATTGAATATTTCTTCTTCCGGCGGGGGTACCGGTTCGTCCGGTTCATCGGGTTCATCCGGTTCATCGGGTTCGTCCGGTTCGTCTTGTTCATCTTGTTCATCTTGTTCATCTTGTTCATCCGGTTGTTCAGGTTCTTGTAAATGATCCGCAGTTTCCGGTTCTTCGGGATCTTCGGGTGGAGTATTGCCGGGTGAAGCTTGTTCGGGTTCATTTATGTATCCGGGATTTTCATCCGAAGGATCATATCGAGAGTGTGAACTTGAGAAAAAAATCAATAAAAAAGCGATCACAGCCAATACGGGAACGATCGGTGTGATTACTTTCAATAACTTTTTTCGTTTTATCAATATTTTTACCTTTTATTTCTTCCGGTTCTGCGCCGCATAAAAGTTCATCAAACAACCTTCAGTGAGTATTTTTCGTTCATCATCACTCAACCCGCGACATTCAAGATTAATCTCTTTCACTTTTGTTCCCGATATTACTTTAACCGGAATTACTTCTTTCCCCGTTAAAACTGCATTTTTAACATCCGGTATATATATCCAATCACCCGGATCATAATCAAATAATGTATTTTCACTTATCGTGAAAGGTATGATACCCCAATTAATACAGTTTGAACGATATCGTTTTGTTGCGTATTCATAACATATATTTGCCATGCCGCCGAGCACTTTTTGGCATGATGCGGCTTGTTCTCTTGCACTTCCGTCTCCGGGTTTTTTTGCGAATATACATGATCCTATCGATGTATTTGATTTGTTTCCGTTTACAAGATCAAGTATTTTTAATATTTCCGACGGTATTTCATTTTCCGGGTTTATTCGGCGATCGGCTTCAATTTCTCTTATAAGTTTGCTTTCCGCAATATATTCAGGAACACGACGGGATAATGTAAACTCAGATAATGCAACGGGATTCGATCTGTATGATGATGTTTCACCTGAGGGTATCAGCTCATCGGTCGTGGTTACATCATCGTGTATGACGGCGCATAATTTAACCAACATGTTTTCTTCCATGTTATTAAACTTCGGCCAATCCGTTATATTCGGTCCGAAACGCAGCGGAACGTTTGGGTCGGGTTTTCCGAAGCCGTTATAACAACGTTTTTCGTATACGCTTCCGTCATATTTGTATGTACGCTTTGTTATTTTATAATCAATGTCTGTTGCCGCCGTTATAACACCGCCGTTGATTGCGGTTGCGGCTATGGAACGAGCATCCGTCAGTGCGACTGCGGCTATTTGACCGCTGCCGGGTTTCGACCCTTCACGTCCCGCAAAATTTCGTGTTGCATGGCGTATTGATAAAGTATTGTGCGCAGGTGTATCACCCGCTCCGAAACAAGGTCCGCAAAAAGCCGGTTTTATTAACGCACCCGATTCCATCAATGTTTCCGATATTCCGTCCTTTGTGATCGCAAGTGCAATCGGGGTCGATGCAGGGTAAACAGAGAGTTCAAAGAATCCCGATCCTACAGAGTTTTCTTTCAATATATCTGATGCTTCCGATATACTTTCATACATTCCGCCGGCACATCCGACTATTATTCCCTGTTCACATATTGCTTCACCGTTTTTATTTATGCTTTTTAACAGGTCAAGTCGTATGTCTCCGCTCAGTTCTTTGTTACATTCATCTTGTGCTTCTTTCAATATTTTTTCGGGATTTTGTTGTAAT
>Ga0123356_10007636_pt1 | contig 10779 bp, 9 predicted proteins | sample TergutEmb28metaG_2_FD_92546 | JGI IMG/M metagenome (GOLD analysis project Ga0123356, IMG submission 92546) | Embiratermes neotenicus P3 segment gut microbial communities from Petit-Saut dam, French Guiana - Emb289 P3 | ecosystem: Host-associated > Arthropoda: Insects > Digestive system > Gut ... | reverse complement strand
TAACCACGAACCATCACGAACACACACGAACCCCGATAAGATATCGAAGTAAAAGTTCGTGAACGTTCGAGTGGTTCGTGGTAAAAATTCTTCTTTTATTTCTTTGCGCCTTAGCGGCTCTGCGTGAGATATTTCGACAAAATATACTATTGTGTAGTTGACAAAAACTGGATTTTTTAAATAATTGATTGATTGATTGATTGATTGATTGATTGATTGATTGATTGATTGATTGATTGATTGATTGATTGATTGGGCGCGCTTTGTCCAAAACTGGCGGTTTTTAAAATCATAGCCGCGATTCTAACCTATTTTAATTTATTTGTCATGAGTGGTCACGCACGGTTTTGCAGAAATTCGGCCTTTTTTGACAAATTTTTTGGCAATTTTTGCGGAAAAGGGGGAAATTGGGCATTCGCTATTCATTTTCCCTGAATTTAAATCCTTGTTTTCTTGACAGATAGATTAAGATAGGATATATTTATAATGTCCTCGAAAGAGGATCGCCACTGAATGAGGGCGGCGTTGTAGCCTCATTTGCCAAGCCCGACTTTGTTTATACATAGTCGGGTTATTTTTTATCTACCTATTATTGCACGCAGTTCATTATAAGTCCAAGAATAAAGTTTTCCTGTTTTTTCGAAAAAACAAATAAAACTGCCTTCATCAAAACGATTTTTTAATTCGCCAGATATTTTGGTTCTTACACTCTTTACGGATAAATCTGACAATAATCTTATAAATACCGAGTGTTTCTTTGTTAATGTGCAGTCTTTTAGTAATAAAGCACCTTGTTTGTATCCATATTTAAATTTACCGCCTAGGGTCGCTCTTCCGCCAGATATTGTTTTCATTTCTACTACTTCACCGTTCAATACTAAATCAGCAGATTTGCTGCCTTTTTCGCCATGTTTTAGTTTCTCTGGGAGAAAAAAAGCAATACTTCCCCTGTTTGTCAATATCCGAACCTGTGTCATTTCTCTATTCCATTTTTTTGGCTCTATCTGCTCCTGAGAAAGACGGCTTTTTGCAACCCATATATTGTGTTCTGTAGCTATCCATTCTTCTTTGGGAAACAGGGTTTTAGCCAAGAAATGGGATTTTTCGGCATTTACATCTGGGTCATTTTTAATTTCGATAAATTCTTGAGCTATTTCTGTACTATCAATATTTTCTGCCACAAAGCGCTCCTTATCTATTACCACCACTATCTAAGTAGACAACTAAAACCCCTACCCTGCCAATGTCCTGGACATTAATGGAATTAAAATAAATGTAGCAATGGAACTTCCCAGGCTGGACAGGAAAAATACCAAAAGCGCTCTTGTTATTCTATTTTTATACCATCCCTTCAGGTTTGTCGCTTCATCTGTAATATTCAGAACATCCGATACACGGGGTTTGCTGACTGTTACCTGAACCAGACCGGAAAGAATTCCCACTCCTATAAATGGGGTCAGTGTTGTAACCGGCGCACCAAGGAATGAAACAAGGATAGCAAGCGGATGAGCAAGAGCAATAATTGCTCCAATTGCTGCAAGAGAACCGTTCCATAATATCCAGTCCCGTATCATCGTAAGACCTATATCTGTTCCCTCTCTTATAAATCCGGCGGCAATAAGACCGATAATAACAGCCGGAATTATAAATTTTATTGCTTTTGAAAAAAATCCGGGAGGCGGAATTATATCAATCCCGCTTACATCGTTTGTTTCCTCGTTAGAAGCCAATTTTTCCATATGAGCTATCATTCCCTGCATATGCCCGGCACCGACTACTGCAACAATTTTTTTTGGCGTATTGCTTTCAGGAGGTGTAGATGTCCAAATCTTCGAAGCAAGATAACGGTCTCTTTCATCTATTAAAACCATTTTAACGGCAGGCAGATAATTTGCCAGTTCATTCATCATACCATCCAGCTCATTTTGGTTTTTAAGGTTTTCTATATCCTCTTCGCTTAGTTTTTCATTTGTAAAAGCAGATGCCAAAAGCGCGGCTAAAAGTTTAGACTTGCCCCAAAAGCTGCAGCGAGCCCATGCCCGGCGTAATGTGACGTGTATATCACGATCGCAAAGACTGTACGGAATCCCCATTTCTTTTGCAGTCTCTATAGCTGTTTTCATTTCTTCGCCGGGTTTAACTCCCAATTCTTTGCCAAGCCGCCGCTGAAAACCTGCAAGAACCAGATTTACGATCAATAAAAATCCTTTTCCTTCCTTAAAAACTTTGGACAAATTCAATTTTTCCCAATTATCATTCTGAGTAATTGAATTGTACCGCGCCTGATCGAGTTCTACACAAACCATGTCCGGTTTTTCTTCGCTGATAATTTTTTGTACTTCTTCGATACTTTCCCGCGAAACATGGGCAGTCCCTATCAGTTTAAATTCTCTTCCGTTAAGATTAATTGTTGTAGTGTTGCCGCTCATTCTGCCGTCCTAAGGTTAAGCCCCCGCTCTGTTAGTATCATTTCATTCAACCGCCATTCCAAAGTACCGGCTGCATCAATATCCTGTACCATTAGATAAAACCTGTCCGCCAATTGCCTGTTTCCCCTGATATCATAATAGGAAGCAAGATAAAAAAGCATACGTGACCTTTCAAAAATATTTGTTTCGTTCTGTATTCTAATTGTAATATCTGCATCGCCGCTTAGATCATGAAAAAGCCTGAGCATGGCATGATCAAGAGAATCCCTGGGAGCAGTACGCATTACTTGCGCAAGAAATTGCCTTGGATCAGTCTGCCTGCCTGCTCGCATCCAGTTTATTGCAGCTAATATCGCATAACTGTATTCTGCCGGCGCCTGCCTGTAGGCATCCAGAAAAGCGTCTCTTGCCGGAGCCCACCTCTGGTTTCTCATTCTAAGAATACCAAGCGCTTCAAATCCAAAATAATAATCCGGTCTAAGCCTTGTTAAAATAAGATAATCCTGTTCCGCACCAGCATAATCCGCTAATCCATCCCGTATCCCGGCTCTTAATGCATACGCAAAAAAAACATCAGGAGCGATTTCTATAGCACGATCAAGAAATTCAATGGCTTCTGGCTTGCGGTTTACATCCATTAAAGTTTGAGCATAATCAACAAGTATCCAATAATTGTCCGGCTCAAGAGCCAGGGCGGCGCTAAAATCTTCAAGCGCATCGGATAAAAAACCTGCCCCCCTATAGAGCCTTGCCCTTTCCTGTAACGGCCTGCCCCAATCCGGATACAAGTTCACTGTATAATTCAAAACCCGTTCCGCGTCTCTTAGTTCCCTGTTAAACCGGTGTACTGCAGCGCGGCCTACCAGAGCTTCTCCGTTATCCGGTTCGGCAGCCAATGCCCTGTCAAAATAATTGGCTGCGGCACGCAGATTCTGGTTTCCAAGACTTATATTGGCTAAATCATTAAGCGCTCTTGTATGGTTAGGATTAATTGATATTACTCTTTCAAGAAAAGTTCTTCTGTCCCTATCTCTGTTCTCCAACGCGGCAGCATCTGCCAGTATCATAAGCGCATCGGTATTATTATTTTCCAGAGCGATAATTTCATTTGCTATTCGCCTGGCATTAGCCGGCAAACTTGCGGCATTATAGATTGAAGCGCGTAAAATTCTGATTTCAGTATTTTCTATATATTCTGGCGGCAGTTTGTCAAATACTTCCAGCGCAGAAAAATAATCTCTAAATTCAAGATGTGCGACAACTTCTGTAAAGATGGTTTCCAGGGTTTGTTCTTCAGTCAGGTCATTTTCCTGGCTCCAACTGCCTGTTAGGCTGCCGGGGAAAAAAACCGGAAACAATAACAGTAATAAAAGCAGGCTTCCAAAAAATTTATTATTCATGCTAATATATAGTATATAATATTCGGGGTTAATATTTCAATGAGAAAATCTCTGGCATCACGTTTAATCGGTCTTGCTGTTCTGTATTGTTTAGTATTTTGTGTTGTGGTAATACTGCAATTTTCCTATATGGGAAATTTTTCCCTAATAGCCGGCGCAATGACAATAAGAGGCCGTTACCTGCAGGAACCAGCCGAAAACGAAAAACAACCCGTAACAGGCGGAATAAGAATTTTTTACGGCGGGCTTGATTTCAATCTGCAGGAAGAACGCGGAAAAGGCTTAATGCTGGAAACCAACGGTGATATCCAGCCTGTAAACCCGGATTTTATGCTCCTGACAGAAAATACAGCGCGTTTTTTCCTGCCTGACGGAACTGTACTTATATTTAACTCTTTGGACTCCTCAAGAGGCCCGGAACTGCAAATCAGCGCGGATTTTGCGCAAAATACATCAGAAATTACCATACCAATCACAACCCGCCGGTCTTCCTTGGTAAGGGATGCAGGTCAGCTTGGTATTATGTACGGCGGACTTCGTTATGTATTCAGCAGTTTAGGACAGGAACTTGAAAAACGAAGTATAACTCTTACAAAAGATAATACATTTATCGCCTACCGTTCCAGAGGAAGGCAGAGAGCGTTTGATCCTGCAGATTACATTATAGCCAATGTAGAAAATTACGAAAATATTTTAAGAAGCTGGCAGGATACTAATTTTACCCAGTGGAATCAAAATGCAGCATCCATGCGAAACGAAGATGAAATAATCGCATTCCTTTCTCAGGCGGTCGGGCGCGGTAGTTACACAGCGGCAGCAAGTGCTATCCCCGGCAATTTTATTAATAGCCCGGGGCAAAGTTACAGATCATCAGTATTTACCGGAGGAATGTCAAACGCTTACAATTCATTCATTACTTCTGAAAACGAAAGAATGAATCTAATTACCCGGTTAATAGAACAGAAATCGCTGGACATTCTAAAAGAAGAACATATTCTTGATTATCTGTTTCTAACCAGCAATATAAATTTTGCCAATGAAGTTATCAATATAATAAGTAATGCAAAACCTGAAATGCTTCTTCCGGATCATGCTGCCGGCTTGTTGGAATTTTTTTATGATATCAGACACTGGCGTTCTGCCGCTTACAGCGGAACAAACAACCCAATTGAACATTTAACAGAACAGATATTTCTTCTTATCTCGGAAAGCCTTATTCTTGATACCATTTCCGGTACAGTCTTTGCTTCAAATTCCGGGGATATGAATTTAGAATACACCGCGAGACTTGGAAAAGCTCTTATTTATTGGGCAGAAGCTGCCCAAAATATCGAATGGGCTGCTATTGGCAAATCCCTTGTGTTATCTGCAATTTCAAACGGAAACGCCGGCAGGCTCCATAATATCCTTAAGCCCGCTATCCATTATCCAAGAGCAATATGGCTGACAGATGACGGACACTGGGCGTGGACTGCTTCAGAATCGGTCAGCGTAACAAATATCGATAGCAATTTAAATATCGCGGTATCTTTTCCCGCAAATATGACACATCATATAATAATCCGCGGAGTGCGTCCTTTTATCAGATTACAAATTCATGGTATGGATTGGAGATCTGACAGTCAGTTTGAAATCTATGATTCATCCGGCTGGATATATTACCCTGACGAACAGATTCTTATATTTAAACTTAGACATCGCGCAGCAACGGAAAACATCAGGATAATATATAGGGAAGCACCGCCGCCGCCACCGCCGGTTGAAGAAGAAGATGATGAGGAAGAAGAAGAACCAAATTTATATTCATGGTGGTAGTTTTAATTGCTTATTGAATTTCTTTCAGGGTTTCTTTTGTTAATACACCTTTTTTGATCTGCTCCTGGGCATAGATGCTATACTGTTTATCATAAAAGCCAATATGACCAAAAATCCAATCTTTAAGAGTCCGGACAAAATGATTAGGAACAAGTTTTTTGTCTTCTTTGTAGTCTTTTACCGCAGCAAGAATATCCTTTATAAGAATATCATGCTGTTTTATATGCTCATGCAGATCCGGATAATTTATCGCTTTAAGAATTTTTTGTTCTGCTTCAAAGTGAATTTTGACATACTTCACCATTTGATGTAAAGTTTCCTCGAATTTGTTTAGGAGTTCGAATTCTTTTGCATGACATGCTTCGAACAATTCATTGGTTAAATCGAATAGCTGTTTATGCTGAGTGTCTACTAATTCAATTCCTGTGGCATACTTATTGTCCCAAGAGACAAGTTCAAAATTTTCCTGGTTTTTTTCATTCATGATAAAAAATATTATTACATAACTCCATAAAAAATGCAATTCAAGACAAAGCCCTGCATTCCATATAAAAACGTTTTTCGCATGAATGTCCCATTGAAAAACTTTTGCGCGGCAAAGGACCAAGACGGGCAACGGTTTCAAAAAGCCCCGATTTTTGAACAGGCGGCAGTAAAATCCCGGCAGCCAAACGGTTTGTATCCAAAGCCAGACGGAAAAGTTCTTCTTCATCGTGAATATAATCGATTAACTGGGGATTATCTTTTGCATACTTGTCCAGTATCGGTTGAAGACAAGCCGTAGAAATCCCCGCAGCAGAAGTTTCTATCAACGCTAATTTCCCTTGTGAAACAATACCAAAACGATTTCCCGCGCACGGTTTAACACAAAGCTGTACCAGTTCTTCCCGGGTATCAATAACCTGGCAGGAAAAATCTGGCAGCTGGGAAAGCAAAGAAATTGTATCTTCAAAACCAATATCAAAAACAAGGCGATGAATGGGTTCAAACTGAATTGCCGGATCATAAATATTTTCGATTTCAACAAGCGCGTATCTGCATGGATGCTGTAATTCAACACTATCCACTAACCCCTGACCCCTAATCCCTGATTTAACTTCAGACCAAATCCCTTTGGCTGCCGCAAGCGAATGGTTGCCGTCTCCAACTGCAAACAAAAACGGCTTTTTTCCTTCATAACGAGTGACAGAACGGCGAAATAATTCATCAAGTTTTTCTGCAACAAAAGACAAATCGTTTTCGGCATTTACAAACCAGCCTGTTACATGGCCTGAATCCATCATTAAATCCGTACTGTAAACAGGAGTGGAATTTTTTACTCTTTCGGCGAGCGGCGGCAAAAGACTGTTTGTATCATCATCGATCAAAAGCAGAATATGCGGAAGTTCAAGCGGAGCGCCGCGGCGGATATCCATCCGGGGGGGAAGGCGTTCGGTTACGGTGCCTTCGGTACTGCGGATCAGCGGGCGTGAGTCAGGGTGCCAGTCATACTGTTCCAGATCGATTGTTGCAACAAGACCCTGGCGTTTTTTTTGATACGGAGTATCTCTTTCAATATAGATAAATCCCTGCCGGGCTTCCTGAAAGACACCTTCCTGTATATAACAATTCATCGCTGAATGAATATCCGTTATTCTTTGCACCGCGTCATCATCAGACAAAAATATTTCAGGGAAAATCAAATTTAAAGTAGAAGGAGAACCGGCAGCAGCGTTTTTTACCTTTTCCCAGTAATCCCAGCCTTGCGTAAATTGATCGCAGGCAATCACCGGCCACTTTGCCAGATCAAATGCTGCCGCGGCTTGCGGCAGTAATATTGAAGGAACTTCAAGTCCAAGTGAATTTAGCTTTTGTTGATAGTTGTTCATTGTATCAATTATATCACAATCTCATGATATAATATACCAATGCAGAATATGCGGCCGTCCCTAACACAGGAACAACGCCTTAAAATGAATCCTCAAATGCTTCAATCCATTAGATTGATGGAATTGCCAATTATGGAGCTGCGCGAAAGGATTGAGGAAGAACTGGACCGCAATCCGGCATTAGAAATAATAGAAGATAAAAGTACAGTCACTCTGGATGAAACACAAGCTAATCGTTTTGAAAAATACGAATATTTTGAAACTACTTCCGATCCGGGAAGGCGAGGCACAGAACAGGCTTCGGAAAACCACCGGCTTTTCATCGAAGGTGTTCTGACAAGGCCGGAAACCTTACAGGAACATCTTCTGCGTCAGTTACAGCTTGAACCGGTTGATGATGAGCTGCGTACCATTGCCGAAACACTTATTCAAAATCTTGATGATAATGGCTTCCACAAGGAAAAGTGCGAAACTCTTTTTCCTGAATCTCAAAACCGGCTACTTGAAGCAATAAAATTAGTTCAAGGGCTTGATCCAGCCGGATGCTGCACTGCGGATTACAAGGAAGCATTAAAAGTTCAACTCACTCTATTACCCTCTACTTCGCGAACCGAAGGTTCGATGCGTCTTGGCGCCTCTGCGAGAGAAAATCCGGAAAAGTTTTTAGAAAAAATACTTGATAACTTGGAGCTTCTGGAACGTGAAAAATACAGTGTCCTTGCAAAAAAAATCGGCCTTGACGAAGAAGACACTTACCAGCTTTGCAGCCTCCTAAAAAAACTTTCTCCTTTTCCAGGCCGTTCCTTTACATCCGCACAAGTGCGTTTTGTCATACCAGATATAAAAGTCGTTAGGGATAACGATGGTTTTACCATCAAACTAAACGATGAAGCATTTCCGGTACTGGGCATTAATCCATATTTTGAAAAATTTGGCAGAAGCAAGGACCAGGCAGCCAGGGACTTTGCAAGGGAAAATATCAGGGAAGCGCGCCTGTTTATAAATCATCTGAGCCAGCGTAATCAAACTTTAATCCGGGTAGCAAACGCAATCCTGGAATTTCAGCGATCTTTCTTTATAAAAGGCCCAAAATTTCTCGCTCCGCTTACTCTAAAGGATATAGCTGACGAACTTGATATACACGAAACTACTGTTTCCCGCACCGCAAACGGTAAATATATACAAACAGAATGGGGAATCTTTGAAATTCGATACTTTTTTACAAATTCAATCAGCGGATCGGGGTCAAATAGGTCACAGTTTTCTAAAAAAAGCGTAAAAGAGATAATAAGAGACATAATCTCAGGCGAAAACCGGCTTTTATCAGATCAGGATATTTCGCATCTTTTAAGCCAAAAAGGAATTGCCCTTGCACGCCGAACTGTGGCAAAATATAGGAAAGAACTGGAAATGGGCTCTTCTTACAACCGTAAGTTGACCACACATTAAATAAACTTGAGGGGGCTAAAAATGAACCTGGAAATTAAAGCTATCCATTTTTCATTGCATGATGATGCAAAAGAGTATCTTAACAAAAAAATCGAAAGAATCCGCAACGCCGAAAATATGATTGTAGATCTGATTGTTTCAATAAAGAGTGATAAAGGTTTTAATGCAGAAGCAAAGGTAAATTTCCGCTGGGGCGTTTCTATTCATGTACAGGAAACTGATTTTGAACTCACAAAAGCTATAGATAAAATGATCGATAAACTTGAAGCAAAGATTACCAAAGAAAAAGAAAAGGTAAAAGAAAAGCGCTAGGCTTTCCAATGAACAAACATTCTAACATCTTTGCAGCCCGGTTAGAGAAAGTTTATGCCTGGATGGCGGAAGAGGGTATAGCCCTTGTGATGCTGGAAGATACCGAAACAAGGCGTGACCTTAATATCCGCTGGCTGACTGGGCATCCAGGTGATGCCCTGCTCTTTCTTTCAGTCGAAAAAAAAGCGATTCTTGTCGCGTGGGATATAAATCTTGCAAAAATATATGCGGCACGGTCACAAGTTCTTGTCGCTTCTTACAATGACTTTGACAGAAAACCGAGCAAAGCGATTTCTTTAATAGCGCAAAAACTGGGTATTCCGCCGGGCTCTAAAATTGAGATCCCTTCTGTTACTCCTTATCCTGTATTCCTTGATTATGTGGGGGAGCTGACCGATTTTGACATTCTTTGCCGGGAAAACGGCGCTGCCACAGTAATCAGAAAACTGCGTGTTGTCAAAGATGAAGAAGAAATAACAATTATCCGCAAAGCAGCGCTTATCACAAACGAATTGATTGATTCTCTGGAAAAAAATGTACGCTCAGGAAAAATCAAAACAGAAGCGGATATTGCATTGTTTATTGAAATGGAAGTTCGCAAGGCGGGTTGTGAAGGCACAAGTTTTGAAATTCTTGCTGCAGGACCGGACAGAAGTTTTGCCATTCATGCGTTTCCTTCCTGGACAAATGCCCCATTTGGCACTCAGGGACTTTCGATTCTGGATTTTGGCGTAAAATTGGGCGGATACTGTACCGATGTAACACTTACTCTTGCCCGCGATTTGGATATCAAACAGGAAAAACTCGTCAATCTTGTGGAAAAAGCCTCAAAACTTGCTCTGTCAATGGCGCATAACGGAACATTAACCAGAGATATAGCGGCGGCAGTTGAATCACTGTTTTCAAAATCAAAAAAGAAAATGCCCCACGCCCTTGGCCACGGTATCGGTCTTCAGGCGCATGAATACCCGGTACTTAGAAACTCAAGCGAAAATGACTGGGTTCTCTCAGCGGGAATGGTTTTTACTTTGGAGCCAGGCCTTTATGATCCGCTGCTCGGCGGCTGCCGCCTGGAAAACGACATACTGATAACCGAAACCGGACAGGAAATCCTAACAAATGCCCGCATTATCAGGCTCTAAAAGAAGAATAAACCACAGAGAACACGGAGTTTCACGGAGTTCTTAATACGATATCTTTTCCTTCCTCCGTGTTACTCCGTGTGGTTCGTAACCCCTTATTCTTACTTGCTCTCTGGTACTCTCTGTTGCTCTAAGTATATACTACACAAGGATCTAGTCAAGTACCATTTACTTTTTATAATGCTCTGTTATGCCCTGTTATTATCAAAAATTGATGTCATAATTGATTACATATTTGCCTTTATTTATATAGTTGCACCTAACGCAAGCGATAATATTGATTTGACAGACATAATTTAAACACCCCCGAATGTAGCATATATCGGTTCGCAGAGCGTTCAGAATAGCCGTTGCCGTATCATTT
>Ga0123356_10007634_pt1 | contig 10780 bp, 7 predicted proteins | sample TergutEmb28metaG_2_FD_92546 | JGI IMG/M metagenome (GOLD analysis project Ga0123356, IMG submission 92546) | Embiratermes neotenicus P3 segment gut microbial communities from Petit-Saut dam, French Guiana - Emb289 P3 | ecosystem: Host-associated > Arthropoda: Insects > Digestive system > Gut ... | reverse complement strand
CGGACTTGTGCATAAAATAAACCGGGTCTCCAAACCTGCTCTGCCTCTGAAAGGATATGCAAATACAGGCGCATTTAAATTATTTCTTTGCGATATAGGGTTATTGTCTTCCATGTCTGGATTAAACGCAAGAACCATATTGGAAGGCGATGCCATGTTTACGGAATTTAAGGGAGCATTAACCGAACAATATGTCTGTCAGGAAATTAAACATTTTAAAAATACCGAAATAGCATATTGGACAAATGACAGCGCAACAGCGGAAATTGATTTTATTTTGCAACATGAAAGCCTGATAATCCCAATAGAGGTAAAATCTTCCATCAATCTAAAAGCAAAAAGTATGGCAGTTTACCGGGAAAAGTTCCAGCCAAAAACAGAAATCAGGACATCGCTGGCTGACTACAATAAAACAAATAATTTATTTGATATTCCCCTTTTTGCCATAAGTGAGTTAAAATATATAATAAAGGAACAGTTATATGAATAATAATGAATTTTTAAATCAGGCAGCATATACAATAAAAAGAGGACTTGAATACAATATAAAAGGAAGAAAACAGGGACTCGCAGAACTTGCAGATGATATAGATGCAGAAGGATTAAAATGCAGGGATATCTTTGAGTTTGGTATCCGGCTTGCATCAGATGGTTTTGATTCAGAAAATATTAACAGTATTTTATCAAATATGATTGATATGGAATATCCAGTGAACCCTGGGGAAAAAAAATTACAGGAACAGGACGAAACAGCCAGGCGGTTAAAAATAATTCAGAAAGAAGCTGTTCTTAAAATACAGGAAGGGTTAAATTCCTGGTTGTTCTTGTGTACTGTATTTTCTTTTTTAAGCAATAAAGAACAGGAAGAAATAAAAACTTTTCTTAATGATGATTCATTCACAGAATTCTTTAAAATGTATTAGTACGAAATATCGAGAGGTTTTATGGAACAGAAAAAACTTACAGAGCAGACAGCACATATAGTGCAAAGAGCTTTTAACTTTAATCAAAATGCAAGAAAAAACGGCATCGCGGAATTAAAGAGCAGTATTGACATTAACAGATTAAGTTACAGGGATGTTTTTGAATACGGCATACAGCTCTGTGTAAATGGCGTTGATTCACAGCGGCTTGATGATATTCTGTCCAATCTGGTTAAACTGGAACAGAATGAAGAAATAAAACGTTTAAAAACAATTCAAAAAGAAGCTGTACTGCATATTCAAAAAGGCTTTAATTCAAGTTTATTGCTATGCAAATTGTTATCTTATGTCAAAAAAGATGAACTGGATGAAGTATTGGGTTTTATTTCAGATTCAAAAACCAGAATGACAGCCAAAAGCCTGCTGGAGAAAACCTATGTTAAACAGGAAGAAACTGAAAAAACAAATGACAATTGCGACAACCCGACCGTTGAATCTGTCATCAGCCAAAAACAACTTTTTAAAAATATTTATAACTCTGATCCGTCAGTTTTAACGGATCTGCTGAAACAGGAACAGCCTCAAACCGTTGCTTTCATTTTGGCTTTCCTGGAATCAAAGAAAGCTGCCAGTATTTTAAAAAAATTATCTGCCGGTATGCAGAGCGATATAGCATTCCGCATTGCGACAATGGATATTCCCAATCTGGAAATTTTATACGATGTTTTAAATATCGAAAAGAAAATTTTATCAGTATCCGGCAGGAACTATTCTCCTTTTGACAGCAATGAATTCAAAACGTTATTGGAAACCTATCTTGTTAACCCCAGAATCATAAATGAAGCAAAAGAATTTTATGACAAGGCATCGGAAATAAAAACCGGGAGCAGCGAAGCAATTAGATTAATTGACCATATTTCATCTTTCATTCAGGGATATCCTTCAGATTTTTTAGCAACAAATCCAGGCGCTTTTTTAGGAATGTTAGAACAGGAAAAACCCAAAACCATTGCTTACATTCTGGCATTCCTTGATTCAAAAAAAGCCTCGATAATGCTTCAGCACTTGCCGGAAAATTTAAGGTTTGCTGCTGTGTATGAACTTGCTGTCATGGATAACAACCATCCGGATATTCTGCGTATAGGGAAAAAACTTTCTGCTCTTTTCAGTAAAAAATGCGCTGTAAAGGGGGGAGTTAGAAAAATCTGTAAAATCCTGATTCATGTTAATTATTCAACAGAAGAATCAATCTTCGGATATATTGAAGAAAAAGATCCTGAACTTGCAGAAAGAATCAGGAATAGCAGTTTTGTGTTTAACGATTTATTCCTGCTGAATGACGAAGATATTCAAAATGTTTTACGTACATCAGAAAAAAATGATATTGCACTTGTTTTAAAATACTCAAGTCCGGAATTACAGGAAAAAATATTTAAAAATATGTCAAAGAGGGCGGCTATCATGCTCAAGGAAGATATTGAATGTATGAAAGAAGCAGATCCAAAAGAAATCGAAGAAGCCAAAAAAAATATCATCACGTTAGTACGGTACTTAAGTGAAATCGGCGATATTAATACCTCCCCTGTATACGAATATGATCAAATCGACTAGGAGCAAAAAAATGAAACAAATAATAAAAGCAATAATAAAAGCGGTAAAATATTCAGAAAAATCAAGACAAGAGGGGCTTCTTTCGCTGGAAAAAGATATAAATGAGGATAAATCAAATCGCTTTGATATATTTAAGTTTGGTCTGAAACTTGCAATTGACGGCGCCAATCCGGAGTATATCAACAATGTTTTAACAAATATGATCGAACTTGAACAGGACAAAAAAAACCGATTAACAAAAATAATCCAAAGAGAAACTGTGTTGTGCATTCAAGCCGGTTATAATCCAAAAATGCTTGCATTTATTTTACTTTCGTTTGTTGATAAAAACACTCAAACAGTTCTGGAAAAGATCCTTTCAGAAGATGATCTGGATTTGGAAGATATCGATAAAATGGATGATTTTGACAATATTGAAATTACTACTGATAATGAAATGAATCAGGATGATTTTATTTATGAAACAGCAAACATAATCATAAGAGCTTATAATTTTTCAATGTTATCAAGGAGAGAAGGCCTTCTTGCATTGGAAAGTGAACTTGCAGAAATTGACAACGAATTATTGAAAAAAGGAATGCGCCTTGTTGTAGACGGAACTGACAGCAAAATAATTTATAATTTTCTTACAAATAAAATTGATCCTGAATTGAATGAAAAGACACGCAGATTAATAAAAATAATCAGAGAAGCTGTGTTAAGCATTCAGGCAGGAGATAATTCAGAAATATTAATGCATAAAATGCTTTCATATATGAATAATCCTGAATTAAAAGCCTTGAATGATATTATTACAGGTGTGGAATTACTCAGTAAATTTAATTTTGAAGAAGATGCACCGGCATCTGCCGCGAAACTTCCTGCTCAAAAAGATACAAATAATTTTATTAAACAAATAGCGTATATAATACACAGAGCATACAAGTTCAGTATTAAGGCAATGAAGAATGGCCTTTTGGATTTGAAAGATGATATTGACAATAAAAAATATTTAAGCCGTGATATTTTTGATTACGGTATGCAATTTGCCGTAGACGGTACGGAAAATGAAATTATCAATAGTATCTTAACAAATCTGATCGAATCAGAACAGGATGAAGAAATTCGAAGGTTAAAACAAATTCAAAAAGAAGCGGTTATCGGAATTCAGAAAGGTGAAAATCCAAAAGTGCTCTTTCATGTTTTAATATCATATATTAACAATATAGAACTGGAAGGTTTGCAGAAACTGATTTCAAATACTGCCTTTTCCGCCAGCTTTAAGGAACTGCTTGAAAACCCTCCATGCTGCCGGGAAACCATGGAAGAAATGCAAAAAAATTATATAAATGATATTGAAAACAATTGCGGCAGTCATGAGGTAATTGAATTCTTCAGTCAGCCGCGTGATTTATTAAGCAGTATCGATCCTGATTTTTTTATGAACCTTAAAAAACAGGAAGATCCCAGGACTGTCTTGTTTTTACTGGCTTGTTTTTACAGCGGAATTAATTCTGCAGGCGGAATTGAAACAATCGCCGATATCATAAAACATGCTGATCATACAACAAAAAATAACATAATGGAAAAACTGGAAAACAATGATCCCGAACTTGCGAATGTAATCAAACAGTACCTGGTTACTTTTGATGATATTTTGTTCCTTGATGATGAAGCTGTTAAAAAAGTTTTATTGGATACAGATTCATATGATCTTGCAACTGCTTTAAATGGCGCAGATATTAAAATAAAAGATAAAATATTCGGGAATTTACCAGAGAATGTCATCTCTATGATCAAAGAAGATATGGAATATCTAGGATCTGTAAAAACAGAAGAAATTGAAAAAGCACAGCAAAAAATGGCATCAATTATTATGTTTCTGCAGAACAATGGAGAAATTACGATAAAGCGTTAAACCTGCAGCTGTTTACAGTTACAGATTGTTCGTAAATGATTACAAAAATATTTTTTACGTGAGGCATCACGTTCTCTTGAATAAACCTTTCATTACAGATATATTTGGTATAATGGCAAAGACACAATATACCCGCAATTTTTGCATCATCGCGCATATAGATCACGGTAAATCCACACTGGCAGACCGTCTTATTCAAAAAGCAAAACTGGTTGATGACCGTAATTTTAAAAATCAAATACTGGATAATATGGACATCGAAAGAGAACGCGGTATCACGATCAAAAGCCAGGCAGTGACTATTCCCTACACGGCAGCAAACGGAACTGAATACACTTTGAATCTTGTTGACACTCCGGGACATGTTGACTTCAGTTACGAAGTAAGCCGGGCAATTAATTCATGCGAAGGAGCGCTTTTACTGGTTGATGCAACCCAGGGGGTGCAGGCGCAGACTCTGTCCAATATGTACCTTGCACTGGAGCATAACCTTGAAATTGTTCCTGTAATAAATAAAATTGATATGCCTGCAGCCGATATACCACGCGTTAAAAAACAAATTGACAAAGACCTTGGACTGGACTCCGATACTGCTATCCAGGTTTCAGCGCGGCAGGGTATCGGCATTGATGAACTGTTCGAAGCAATCGTAAATCAGATTCCCTCTCCGTCCGGCGACCCGCAAGCTCCGTTACGCGCACTTATATTTGACTGCCACTACGATCCCTACCGCGGCGTTATTGTTCACCTCCGCCTGTTTGACGGAAAAATAAAAAAGGGAATGAAAGTTTCCTTTATGTCAAGCGGCTCTGCTTATGAAGTTGAAACAGCCGGAGTTTTTAAGCTTGCTTTGGTAGAAACAAGTGAACTGACAGCAGGTGATGTAGGTTTTATAATTGCAGGCATAAAAACAGTAAGTGATGTACGTGTAGGCGATACTGTAACTGGAGCTGAAAACCCATGCTCTTCTGCCCTGCCCGGTTTCCGTGAGGTTAAACCTGTTGTTTTTTCTTCCATATACCCTGTTGATTCCAACGACTACGAAGAACTGCGGACAAGTATGGATAAACTAAAATTGAACGACGCTTCGCTTGTTTTTGAAAAAGATTCATCCGCTGCTCTTGGCTTTGGTTTCCGCTGCGGCTTTTTGGGGCTTTTGCACCTTGAAGTCATTCAGGAACGCCTTGAACGTGAATTTGATCAAGCGGTGATTTTTACATCCCCGTCTGTTAAATACAAGGTGCGAATCCGCGGCGGAGATGAAACATTTATTGACAACCCGATGGATTACCCCGATGAAGGCCGCATTGAAGAAGCGCAGGAACCGTATATCCGCGCATCTGTTATTACTCCGACAGATTATCTGGGAAATGTAATGACTCTTTGCATGGAAAAACGCGGCGTACAGACAAACATGACCTATCTTGATGAAAAACGTGTTGAAATGATTTATGACATGCCCCTTTCCGAAGTATTGTTCGATTTTTACGACCGGTTAAAGAGCATCAGCCGCGGTTATGCGTCATTTGATTATGATATTTCCGAATACAAGCCGACTGAACTTGTAAAACTAGATATACTCCTTAACGGCAAACCAGTAGACGCGCTTTCCCAGCTGGTATTCAAGGAAAATGCCTACGATCGCGCAAGAAAAGTATGCGAACGCCTTCGCGATGAAATCCCGCGCCAGCAGTTCAAGATTCCCATTCAGGGATCAATCGGAAGCCACATAATCGCCCGCGAAACCGTCAATGCGCTACGCAAGGACGTACTTGCAAAATGCTATGGCGGCGACATTACGCGCAAACGAAAACTCCTTGAAAAGCAAAAGGAAGGCAAAAAACGCATGAAAATGGTCGGCGATGTTGAACTTCCGCAAAGCGCATTTTTGGCAGTGCTTAAAAGCCGGGATGAATGACCTTTTAAAGGAAAAAAATGAATATCTTACCCGGCAGCTTATTACTTATATAGGAAATAAAAGAACATTACTGGGTTTTATTGACAATGGAATAAAAATTGTTCAAAAAAAACTTAATAAAAATAAATTAAAAACATTTGATGTATTCAGCGGTTCTGGTATTGTTGCAAGATACTTAAAACAATATTCTGAAATTTTAGTTGTTAATGACCTGGAAAAATACTCCAAAATAATAAATGAATGTTATTTAACAAACGAAAATGAAATAAATATTTTTTTGCTGCATGAATACTATAATGAACTTGTTTCAAAATCAAAAAAAGAACCGGTTAAAGGAATAATATCGGAATTTTATGCTCCAAAAGATGATAAAAATATCAAGCTCGGAGAAAGAGTTTTTTATACCTGTAAAAATGCAATGATAATTGATACATTAAGGCAATTAATCAGTAAAATACCGGAAAAAGATCAAAAATATTTTTTGGCGCCGTTATTGTCAGAAGCGTCTATACATGCAAATACATCAGGAGTATTTAAAGGTTTTTATAAAAATAAGGAAACAGGCATCGGGCAGTTCGGCGGAAAAAACCAGGATGCATTATTAAGGATAAGAGGAGAAATAAATCTGCCATTTCCAATATTCAGCAATTTTAACTGTGATACGATCATCTTAAATGATGATTCCAACAAAATTATAAATACATTGGCGGAAGTTGATATTGCTTATCTGGATCCTCCGTATAATCAGCACCCATACGGTTCTAATTATTTTATGCTTAATCTGATTTTGGAATATAAATATCCTGAAAAAACAAGTAAAATATCAGGAATACCGGAAAACTGGAACCGATCTGCATATAATAAAAATAAACATGCATTGGAAGAACTAACCCGTCTTATCGAAAATATTAATTCAAAATATGTTTTAATTTCATTTAATTCAGAAGGTTTTATTACAACAGAACAAATGAGGAATATGTTAGGCAAATACGGAAAACTCGATGTTCTGGAAACAAAATATAACACATTCAAGGGAAGCAGAAATTTAAATAAACGCGAAATCCATGTAAAAGAATATTTATATTTATTGGAGAAATAATTGTGAACAAACGCAACCGGTTACCTGGATAGTTTTTCAAACAATTCCTTAAAAAGATTGTCTCTGTTAATATGATACACATAACGGTATAAATGGCGGCGCGGATCAAAACTGTAGTGATGGCTGTACTCAGGAATGGGACTGTGTTCCAGTCTGTCATTCATGAAATCTCCGTCCAAAAGCCAGCCGACTGCAGTTACATCCCAGATAACACGGGTCCATGTTGATATACCGGAGTCATGAAGCGCAGCTTTTGCTGTAACATCAACAAGGTAGTCGCATAGTTCATTTTTACCGCGCAGCCAGTGTTCCAGTTCAGGTCCGCTTGTGGTAAATGCAGATACAACACCCATGCAGGGAAGCTGTACGAACGCAGCGCCGCAGCCGAAAATTACCCTTGCAGCGGCAACATCCTGGGAAATGTTAAATTCGATATTATCATGCCAGTGCAGCGCGTTTCCTCCGAGCCAGACAATAACAATGCGATCAATTATTTCAGGCTGCATGATAATCGCAGAAGCAACATTTGTTATAGCTCCAATACCGGCTACATAAAGCGGTTTTTCAGGTGAATACTGCATTGCAAGATCAACAAGATACCTGGCAGCTTCGGAATCAATATATTCTTTTTCATTTTGCAGATATTGCACAGAACCCCGTTTAACTAGCGGTTTAAGATCATCGCGTTTCATCAATGTAAGAATATTTAAAATTTCATTATAACTTTTTTCCATGCCATCGGCAGGACTTGATGAATTTTGATTAAAAAAAGGAGCAGCAAATATTCCTTTTACACAGAGTTTTTCATCGGATTTAATCATAAATGCAAGCGCAAACTGATCGTCAATTTCATTATAGGTATCGGTATCAAGAATAACATCGATTTTTCCTTTTGGCTTTTGAAGACGCGCCAGCAATGAATCGTTAACAGATTCACCTGGTCCAATGGGTGATGTCCAAATTTGCATTTTATTATCCGGTTCCATATTATATCAGCAAACCATATTTCCATCAGCTCGTCAACATATTCTTATCAGCAATTCTCAGTTTAAACAAAAAATTGTGCGTATTCATCTTTTTTATTCTACCACGAACCAACACGAACCTGCAATTCGATAACAGAGTACGGGTTCGTGTGGTTTGTGGTTAAAAAAATGAAAGAATATCCATGCAAACTGAGAATTGTTGTATTCTTATATACCAATACCTTAATGAAACCAAATTATTCAGCAGGCTGTAATTTTTCTATTTTTCTTCCTTTATAGTCTTTCCCGCAGAATAAAAGAATTAACATTGAAAGTACAATTAAAACGGGAGGAGCCATAAAAATAAAAATATAGAAACCTATTTGCGCCAATATACTTGCCGGTATAAGCGGTAAAATATAATCAACAAAAATTCTGCCCATAAAATTCATAGAAGCGCCGTAATATGCAACAGCGGCATCAACAGCCTGATCACCAACGGCTGCTCTTGCTGCGGTCATAAGATATCCGATTCCAGCAATAAAAAGAACTACAATAATTAAATTAAAAAGCCCTATAAAAATTGTCCATCCCCTGGCAATGCGGTTTACTTTAAAAAGACCAAAGGAAAGTAATGCCGTAAACAAAAATAAAATAATAAAAGGAACCCATAATCCTGGCGCAGACGTACCTCCTCCTGCCATATTGACAAGCATTCTTTCCCAGGAAAGCATAACAAAAGTACATATCAAAAACAAAATAGAACTAAGTAACATCGGAAACAACGCAACCTTTGTTAAAATGGAACTGTTTTTCCATTTATCACTAAAAAAACTCATAAATACTCCTTTTCGGTGAAAATGTCACCGACAACATATATTAATGGTTCTCCATACAGAAAACTAACATTTAATATTAAAGTACAATTTTACATTCAGCATCCGTGTAAAACTCACAATTTTTGGAGAAAATACAGTATTTTTGTGCGTTTACGCACATACAGCGAAACTAAAAATGAATTTTTAACAAAGCTTTCTATAATAATTTGCAAATAACCTGCAAATTATATCCTCTATTTTCCATATATTTTGCCTCTATTTTATGTAAATTTTTCCTCTATTTTATTGATAAAATATCCTCTATTTTATATAATCAAAGATATGAAATCAAGGAAACCGGAATACAAAGATCGTCTGCTTGATAAACAGCTTGAAAAACACCTTCGAGTTTTTGGTGCAGTCGAGATAATAGGCAGTATGTGGTGCGGAAAAACCTGGATGGCAGAAGCTCATGCTGAAAGTAAAATTAATCTATCAAACCAGAAAACCAGAGAAATTATCGAAGCAGATTTCAGTCTGGCTTTTCAGGGCGGGAAACCGCATGTAATTGATGAATGGCAGGAGATTCCGGCGTTATGGGATGAAACCCGTCTTGCTGTTGATGCTGCTTCAGGCGAACGCGGATTGTTTATTTTAACCGGATCTTCTACTCCCAAAAAAGAAGAAACCGTTCATAGCGGAACCGGTCGTATATCACGTATCCGCCTTAGACCTATGAGTCTGTTTGAAACAGGGGATTCAAACGGTCTGGTTTCACTTAACGGATTATTTGAAGGGCATTTCAAAAAAATGCGGATACAGACAGACTTATATAAAATTGCAAACTTAATATGCAAAGGCGGATGGCCCGGCGCATTGCATATTGAACAGGATACTGCACAGTTAATACCAAATCAATATATTGATACATTAATTTCTTCCATCGGCAGAAAGAGTACGGTAAATGAATTCAGGCTTAGACGCTTCCTTGTATCATTGGCAAGAAATACAGGACAGGCTGTGACATATCAGACAATCGCAAATGATATCATAGAAGGAAATATAAATAATAAAAATGAGCTCGCTTCACAACAGCATATTGAATTATTAAATTTATTCAGGGAGCGGTTCATTATTGAAGATTTGTGCGGATGGGAAGCTCCTGTACGTTCAAAATCACGGGTACGAATAAAGCCAAAGCGCTGTTTTGTAGATCCGTCTCTGACCGCTGCATTGTTAGGTTTGGATAAAGACAGGCTGCTTCAGGACGGACAAGTGTTCGGCAGCTTGTTTGAAGAATTGGTTTTACGGGATTTGCGAATATATGCTTCCTGCATGGAAAACGCACTTCCCGATCCGGTTAAATATTACAGGGATTCTGATAATCTTGAAGTAGATGCGATAATTGAACTCAGAGACGGACGCTGGGCGGGAATCGAAATAAAACTGAGCGAAAATAAAGCAGAAGAAGGTATAAAAAATTTACTGCGTTTAAAAAACAAAGTGATGTCAAACCCGATGGCGCGGAATCCTGAACCTTCATTTCTGG
>Ga0123356_10007633_pt1 | contig 10781 bp, 10 predicted proteins | sample TergutEmb28metaG_2_FD_92546 | JGI IMG/M metagenome (GOLD analysis project Ga0123356, IMG submission 92546) | Embiratermes neotenicus P3 segment gut microbial communities from Petit-Saut dam, French Guiana - Emb289 P3 | ecosystem: Host-associated > Arthropoda: Insects > Digestive system > Gut ... | reverse complement strand
GACCCGCCCGATGCTGGCCCGCCCCGACGTGGCCAGCCTGCATGCCGACCGCGACCCGGTGTACGCCGGGGTAGCGACCCTTACGATCGAGGCGGACAGCCGTTCTCCCGACGACATCGTGCTCGCCATCCTCGCCGGGCTGTAGGCCCGGCCAAGGCTGACCCGACCCGGATCCGGACAGAAGGAGGCGCGCCGATGCGCGTGGGGATGATGCTCAACTACGCGGGCGGTTTCAAGGAGACGGTCGCGGAGCTGGCCGACCTGGAACGGGCTGGGCTTGAGATCGTGTTCGTGCCCGAGGCGTACTCCTTCGACGCGGTCAGCCAGCTGGGCTACATCGCCGCCAAGACGACCACCGTGCAGATCGCCTCCGGCATCCTGCCGGTCTACTCCCGCACCCCGGCGCTCACCGCGATGACCGCGGCGGGCCTTGACTACGTCTCGGACGGCAGGTTCACGCTCGGCCTCGGCACCAGCGGCCCGCAGGTCATCGAGGGCTGGCACGGCGTTCGCTACGACGCGCCGGTCGGCCGCACCCGCGAGCTCATCGAGATCTGCCGCCTGGTGTGGCGCCGCGAGCGCCTGGAGTTCCATGGGAAGCACTACGATCTGCCGCTGGACGGCGGCACCGGCCTCGGCAAGCCGCTCAAGCTGATCAACCACCCGGTCCGCGAGCGCATCCCGGTCGTCGTCGCCGCGATCGGCCCGGCGAACGTCACTCTCGCCGCCGAGCTCGCCGAGGGCTGGCAGCCCATCTTCTTCTTCCCGGAGAAGGCGGAGATCGCCTGGGGCGAGCCGCTCGCGGCGGGCAGCGCGAAGCGGGACACCGGCATCCTGCCGCCGCTGGACGTGATCGCGCACGCCCCGCTGGCCATCGGGGAGGACGTTACTCACCTGCGCGACCTCACCCGCCCGTTCTTCGCCCTCTACATCGGCGGCATGGGCGCCCGCGGCAAGAACTTCTACTTTGATCTGGCCTGCCGCTTCGGCTATGAGAGCGAGGCGACGGCGATCCAGGACGCGTACCTGGCCGGCCGCAAGGACGAGGCCGCCGCCCTGGTCCCCGCCGACCTGGTGGAGAAGACTTCGCTGATCGGCCCGCTCGGCTACATCAAAGAACGCCTGGCGGTCTTCCGGCAGGCCGGCGTCGGCACCCTCAACGTCACCCCGCTGGCCGCCAGCCACGAGCAGCGCGTCGCGGACATCGAGGCCCTCCGCGCGCTCGCCGGGTGACCCGCCCGGAAAAGCCCTACGGCTTGCGGGCGACGCCGGCGTAGCAGTTGACCTCATGCGGCGCGGGACGCGGCCCGTCGTCGTCCGGCCGCCATTCGGAGACGAGCACAACGCCGGGCGGCACGAGGTCGAGCCCGCCGAAGGCGAGCCGCGCGAATTCGCCGGAATCACGCTTCTGCATGGCGATCCCCGCCGATCGCATCACCTGAACCCCGGCGCCCGTGGGGTCGCGGTCGTGATCGGTGGCCAGGTGCGAGGCCGCGAGGTAGCTGCCGGAGGGCAGCGCGTCGAGCAGCGTCGAGATGATCCGCCCGGGCTTGAAGTCGTCCGGGGCGAAATGCAGGATCGCGACGAGCATCAGCGCGATCGGCTGGCCGAAGTCAAGCACCTCGCGCACAACCGGGTTCGACAAGATCGCCTCCGGCTCGCGCAGGTCGGCGTCGATGTACGCGGTGCGGCCGCCGGGCGCGGAGGTGAGCAGGGCGCGGGCGTGCGCGAGCACCAGCGGGTCGTTGTCGACGTAGACCACCCGCGCGGACGGGGCGACCGCTTGCGCGACCTCGTGCACGTTGTTCGTGGTGGGCAGTCCGGTGCCGATGTCGAGGAACTGCGTGATGCCCGCATCCGCCGTCAGGTAGCGCACCGCCCGGCCCAGGAACGCCCGGTTCTCCCGCGCCGTAATCCGGATCGACGGTGCGTGCCGCAACACCTCAGCCGCCGTCTTGCGGTCCGCCGCGAAGTGGTTCTTTCCGCCGATGAAGTAGTCGTACATCCGGGCTGCGTGCGGCCGTGACGTATCGATCTCCGGGGGCAGTTCCGGCACCGGTCAGCTCCTTATGCGACGCATGCGTGCGGCTTTCCGGGAGATTATGTCACGGCTTGCGAGCCACTCCGCCGTAGCACGATACCTCGGCGGGGGTCGGCAGCGGCCCGGGTGCGTCCCGCCGCCACTGCGACACGAGCACCACCCCGGGCGGGACGATCTCGAGCCCTTCGAACACCAGCTCCGCGAACTCGTCGGCATCCCGCGCGTGCATCGGGATCCCGGCGTCGAGGTAGGCCTGCTGCCCGCCGCCAACGGCTGCGGGGTCGTGCTCGAGGGTCATGTGCGAGGCCGCCAGGTAGGACCCGGACGGCAGCGCGTCGAGCAGCGTCCGGACGACCTCCGACGGTTTGTCCTCGTCCTGCAGGAAGTGCAGCATGGCGACCAGCATCAGCGCGACCGGCTGGGCGAAGTCGATCACGGAGCGGATCACCGATGAGGACAAGATCGAAGCCGGCTCCCTGACGTCCGCCTGGACGTACGCGGTCCGTCCCTCGGCGGACACCGGGGTCAGCAGCGCCCGCGCGTGCGCGAGCACCAGCGGGTCGTTGTCGACGTAGACGACGCGAGACGCTGGCGCGACCGCCTGCGCGACCTCGTGCACGTTGTTGGTGGCCGGAAGCCCGGAACCGAGGTCGAGGAACTGCCGTATCCCGGCCTCCGCCGCCAGGAACCGCACCGCACGGCCGAGGAACGCACGGTTCTCCCGCAGCCCGATCCGCCCGGCGGGCCACGAGGCCAGCGCCTTGTCCGCCACCATGCGGTCGGCTGAGAAGTGGTTCTTGCCCCCGATGTAGTAGTCATACATCCGGGCAGGATGCGGCTTGGTCACGTCGATGACAGGAATGTACGGTTCTTCCCCGTCCGCTTCCGGGCCCCGGAAGGGGCCGTCGGCCGCGGAATCCGCCACGTGACCGACCTCCCCGCAGTGCAGCAACGACGTCTTGAACGAGCACTTAAACCAGTCAGTAACCCCGTGCCCGTGCCGCCAGTCTACGTATCGCAAAGCCGCCACGGTATAGAAAAGCCGGAATTAACTGGCGTATCTAACAGCCGTCACGACGTGCGCGGCACCGCGGTGGCAGGCCGCCTCGGCGGGCGTCGGGGGCGGCCCAAGCCGGCCGGCATTCCCGGCGTGCGTCCCGCCCGCCGGATCGTGCCGGCGGGCGGATGGTGCGGCGCGTACAGTCGTTGGCATGCCGGAGATTCACGCCGCCCGCCGCCGCCGCGCCCAGCAGGCGGTCCGCGACCTCGGCGCCGATGCCGCACTGATTACCGCCGGGCCGAACGTCCGCTACCTGACCGGTCTCGCCTCTTCCAACGCCGCCCTGCTGCTGCCCGCCGAGGGCGACGGCGCACTGCTCGCTACCGATTCCCGGTACGCCGGGGCGGCCGAGCGCGACGCCCCCGACCTGGAGCTGCTCGTCGAGCGGTTCATCGAGGGGAAGCTCGCGACCGAGGCTTCCCGGCGTGGCGTCCGCCGGCTCGCCTTCGAAGCCCACGAGATGACGGTCGACCGGCACGGTGAGCTCGCGGCTAAGGCGGAACGCGTAGCCACGGTACCGTTCGGGCGGAAAATCGAAGAGCTCCGCATGGTCAAGGACGCCGGGGAGCTTGAGAAGATCGAGGCCGCCTGCCGGCTGAGCGACGCGGCCCTGGCTGAAGTCCTGCCCATGCTCCGTCCCGGGATGTCCGAACGAACCGTGGCTTCGCTGCTCGATCATCAGATGGCCGTGGTCGGCGCCGACCGTCCGGCCTTCGAGACCATCGTGGCCAGCGGCGAGAACGGCGCCATCCCGCACCATGCCCCCGGCGATCGTGAGCTGCGCCGGGGCGACCTGGTGACGATGGATTTCGGCGCGCTGCATGACGGCTATCACGCGGATATGACCCGCACCGTCGCGATCGGCGAGCCCGCGGCCTGGCAGCGGGAGATCTACGAACTGGTCGCGAAGGCGCAGCGGGCGGGCATCGAGGCCCTGGCCGACGGCGTGGAGGCGGGCGCGGTGGACGCCTCCGCCCGTGAGGTGATCGAGGCGGCCGGGCACGCCGAGCATTTCCAGCACGGGCTGGGCCACGGGGTCGGCCTGGAGATCCACGAGGCGCCGATGCTGGGGTACGGGAGAACGGGTAAACTGACGGACCGGGTTCCGGTCACCATCGAGCCTGGTGTTTACCTGCCCGCTCGCGGCGGCGTCCGGATCGAGGACGTGCTGGTCGTGACGGCCGGCGACCGAGCCCGCATCCTGACTTCGACCACCAGGGAACTGCTGGTCCTGTAATTGGAGACGAACGCGTGGCAACCACGAACGACCTGAAGAACGGCATGACGCTGAACCTCGAAGGGCAGCTCTGGAATGTCGTGGAGTTCCAGCACGTAAAGCCCGGCAAGGGACCGGCCTTCGTGCGCACCAAGCTGAAGAACGTGATGTCCGGCAAGGTCGTTGACAAGACCTTCAACGCGGGCATCAAGGTGGACGTCGCCAACGTCGACAAGCGCGACATGCAGTACCTGTACCGCGAGGGCGACGACTTCGTGTTCATGGACCTGACCGATTACGACCAGCCGCGCATCCCGGCTGCCGTGGTCGGCGACTCGGCGAACTTCCTGCTCGAGGAGCAGACGGTCACGATCGCGTTCAACGAGGGCACCCCGCTCTACGTTGACCTGCCCGCCGCGGTTGAGCTGGTCATCTCGCAGACCGACCCGGGCCTGCAGGGCGACCGCTCCACTGGCGGCACCAAGCCCGCGAGGCTCGAGACTGGCGCGCAGATCCAGGTCCCGCTGTTCATCACGACGGGCGAGAAGGTCAAGGTGGACACCCGCACCGGCGCCTACCTCGGCCGCGCCTAGATGGCCGCTCGCAGCAAGGCCCGCAAGCGGGCGCTCGACATCCTCTTCGAGGCCGAGCTGCGCGGGCTTCCGGTGCTTGAGTTGCTCGCCGAGCGGCAGTCGCTCGGCGAGCCGCCGGTCTCCGAATACGCGGCGGCGCTGGTTCGCGGCGTTGCCACCCACTCGGACCGGATCAATGAGCTGATCTCCTGGAACCTGGTCGACTGGACGCTGGACCGGATGCCCGCCGTGGACCGCAACATCCTGCGACTGGGCGTCTATGAGCTGCTGTGGGCCGACGATGTGCCGGACGGCGTGGCGATCAGCGAGGCAGTCGCGCTGGCCGAGGACCTGTCCACCGACGCCTCTCCGGCCTTCGTCAACGGCGTCCTCGCACGGCTCCGCGACCAGAAGCCCACCCTGGATCTCGACCCACAGCCGATCCCGGACACCGACCCTGGCGCGGACGAGGACAGCTACCCGGAGGACGACTTCTGAGCGGCGCTGAAGCCGCTAGTTCTAAGCGTCGCTGGAGGCGCTAGGCGGCGCTGAAGCGAAGGCGCAGGCCGAGGCGGCGGATCACCGCGAAGAACCACAGCACGCAGACGCTGACGCCGACGATGGTGAAGCTGAAGGTCACCACGGACGACATCAGCATGAAAAGCTTGAACGGCTCGGTGACCATCATGACCGTCAGGCCCAGCGTCAGCAGCAGGAACAGCCCCGCCCACAGCCAGGTGGCGCCCTGGAAGAAGCGGTGCAGCCCGGGATGGTGCGTGTGCTCCTGCTTGAAAGCCACAATCTCCTGGGCGAGCTGCGCGACCAGCGGCTTGCGGGTCGGTGCGGTCCGGGCGAACACCACGCACATCGCCAGGTTGCCCAGCGGGAACTGGAGCAGGAACATCCACAGGTAGCCGGTGCTGATCGCGACGGCCGTCTGGACGGTCAGCAGCACCGCGGAGATCATCAGCAGCTTGGTGACCGAACCGGAGATGAGCCTGCGCAGTGCGATGAGCAGCCACACCATGCCGGTGCCGGCCAGCAGCCCCGCGTCCGGGCTTACCGTGTCGGTGACGACGACGTAGGTGCCGAACGGAAGCCCGACGGACTCCGCCATGCTCCAGAGGGTCGTCCACACCAGACGCCGGGGATGCGGGAGCTCAAGATGACCTTGGGGGGCAGGCATGCGGTTGAGCATACGTGCCATTGCTGCGTCCATGTGGGACATTCGGTCATGGCGGTGTGCCGGATTGGTCCGTTTCCCCAACCGGGCTAGGCAGGTGTCCACGGTTTTTACTACGGTGCGGCGGGCGCCATGGTTCAGCTGAACTATAGACAATTTTGTCCGGTAATAGCCCCTCTGCGCCGTCATGCTGAGGGCCCTTCGGGCATCGCGTGCGGCAACGGGCGACGGGTAGGGTGTGTGCTGTGACCCGGGGCATCGTCAGCTATGACGTGGAGCGAAAGCGCGGCGGCCTGTCCACGCTGGTCTATGACACGATCGGCGAGGTGCTCGCGGCGCGGGCCGCGGCCGCCGGCCGGGCTGCACTCGACGTCGTCGATGTCGGCGCGGGGACCGGCGGGTACGCGGTGCGGGTGGCCGCGCTCGGTCATCATGTCACCGTGGTGGACCCGAGCCCAGACGCGCTGACGGCGGCGAACTGGCGGGCGACCGAGCTTGGCGTCACGCTGACCGCCATCCAGGGAGAGGCCGCGGACCTGCCCGCCATGGTCGGCGAGGACGCGGCGGACCTCGTGGTCTGTCACAACGTGCTGGAGTACGTCGAGGAGCCGGCCGCCGCGATGGCGTCGATCGCCCGGGTGCTGCGACCCGGCGGTACGGTCAGCCTGCTCGCCGCCAACGTGGTGGGTACCGTCTTGCAGCGCGCGCTGGCGGGCCGGTACGAGGAGGCGCGGCGCATGCTCGCTTCCGGTCCGCCGCGTCCGGCTCCGGCTGGTCCCGATTCTGTTCCCGCTTCCGTTCCCGCCCCGACCGAGCACCGGCGGTTCACGCTCGCCGAACTGACCGGGCTCATCGAAGGCGCCGGCCTGCGGGTCGGCGAGGTGCACGGCGTCCGGGTCTTCTCCGGGCTGCTGCCGGGTGCCCCGGCGGACCCGGTCGCGGCCGAGGCGCTGCGTGAGCTCGAGGAGGCGGCCGCCAGTTACCCGGCGCTGCGGGACATCGCCGCCCGGTTGCACCTGCTCGGCCACCGCTGACCTCCCGAAGCCTGGGTTACTGCCCATGCCACACCCTTTCCCCGATGACGCAGGTTGTCACATCCTGCACGTCGACATGGACGCCTTCTACGCGAGCGTCGAACTGCGGGACCGGCCGGAACTGCGCGGCAAGCCCATGGTGGTGGGCGGACTCGGCCCGCGCAGCGTCGTGCTGTCGGCCACGTACGAGGCACGGGCGTTCGGCGTCCGGTCCGCGATGCCGGTCGGCCGGGCGCGGCGGCTGTGCCCGCAGGCGGTCTTCATCTCGCCCCGGCACAGGCTGTACGGCGAGGTGTCGAAAGAGGTCATGGCGATCTTCCGGGCGGTGACCCCGGCGGTGGAACCGCTCTCGCTCGACGAGGCGTTCCTTGACGTGTCCGGGGCCCGGCGGCGCCTCGGCGCGCCGCGCCAGATCGCGGAGCTGATCAGGCGGCAGGTGCGCGAACAGCAGTCGATCACCTGCTCGGTCGGGGTCGCCCCGGTCAAGTTCGTCGCCAAGATCGCCTCGGCCCGGTGCAAGCCGGACGGCCTGCTCGTGGTCCCGGCCGATGGCGTGCTGGGCTTCCTGCACCCGCTGCCAGTCAGCGCGCTGTGGGGGGTGGGCGACAAGGCCGAGGAAGTGCTCACCAGACTCGGCCTGCGGACCGTGGGTGATATCGCTCACGTTCCTGTCGCCACCATGCAGCGCGAACTCGGCGTGGCGGGCGAGCACCTGTGGCACCTCGCCTGGGGCCGGGACGAACGCAGCGTGGTTCCCGCCCGGGAAGAGAAGAGCGTGGGCGCGGAGGAGACGTTCCCCGTCGACGTGGATGACCCGGAGGTGATCCGCCGGGAACTGCTCCGGCTGTCCGGCCGGACGGCGCGGGCGCTGCGCGCCGCCGGGTGCGTCGCGCGCACCGTGACGGTGAAGCTGCGGCTGGCGACCTTCCGTACCATCACGAGGTCAAGGACGCTCTCCGAGCCGACGGATGTGGCGCACGAGATCTACGCGGCGGCCTGCGCCCTGTACGAAGGGTCGGGTCTGGACAGCGGGGCGCGGCTGCGCCTCGTCGGGGTCCGTGCGACGGGGCTCCGGCCGGCCGGCGGCGCGCCGCGGCAGCTCGCCTTCGACGAGCGCCCGGTGGGCTGGCGTGAGGCGGAGCAGGCGGTGGACCGCATCGCGCGGCGGTTCGGCCCCGACGCGGTGCGGCCGGCGGCTCTCTTCGGATCTTCTGAAGGCGGAGCCTCAGAGGCCCCTTCCAAGGCACGTGATCTGCCTCGTATTCTGGGAAATAAGAACCAGGTATCTGAGTGAGGTGAAAGTCACCCCACCCGCCCGGGTTTTCCTTGGGAGGCGTCGTGCCGCTCTCTGAGCATGAGCAGCGCCAGCTCGAGCAAATCGAGCAAGCGCTCTACAGGGAGGATCGGAGGCTAGCTAGGCTAGTTCGCTCCAGCGATCCCCGCGTGCACTACCGGCGTCGGGTGGTACAAGCGCTCGTCGGGCTTGTTCTTGGCGCGGCCATGGTAGCCGCGGGAGTCATCTTGCCGCTCATCGGCCTGGCGGTCGGCGGGTTCGTGGTCGTGCTGCTTTCCGGCGTCTGGGCGCTGAGCAGCTGGCGGCAGATGTCCTCCAGCGCCGAGGTGGGCACGGCGCAGCGCGGGCCCAAGGCCAAGCGCCGCCGCCGCCGCGGTGGCCGGGGAGGGGCCGCCCACGGCGGGATGATGGAGCGCATGGAGGAACGCTGGCGCAGACGTCAGGAAGGGGACCTCTAGCCCTTCAGGAGGCGACCGGCCACGGTTCCTCTCCGTCCCCCGGATATGTGCGAACGGGTCCCAGCTGACCCGTCGGCGAGCCGGGGGATCTGGCGTGCCCGCCCTCAGCCTCCCCGCCGTAATCGTGCGGCCGTATAGCGAGCCAGGCCGTTCAGCCTCCTGCCGGTTAGCGCGCCCAGCGCCTGCCGTTCGCCCGCGGGCGCAACCCTGCCAGCCAGTCCGGGCTGAGGCGGCCGAAGATGTCCGACGCCGCGGCGGCAGCCCCGAGCATCGGCCCGAGCACCGAGGCAGGGAACAGCCGCGCCCGCCACCGGGCCCGCCGCGGCACGGACGCCGCGATGGCCCGCCGCACGGTCGTGCTGTCCCGCCGAAGCCCCGAGCCATCGGCCGGCCAGGCCGCGTACCTGGCGCGCTCCTCAGCCATGGCGATCCGGCCGAGCGCCGCGCGCGCGGGCTCGGCGAGCACCAGGGTCGTGCCCGCCCGGGCGGCTGTGGCCCGCGGAGACTCGCTCGGCAGGTAGCCAGTCCCGTGGTCCACGAGGTCGTCGCGCAGTTCGCGCCAGGCGGCGTGCGCCCACGCCACGTCCAGCCCGTCGTCGGCCGCCTCGTTCTCGTCGAGCGCGTCGAGCACGTCGACCCCGCCCCGAGCGCGCTCGTACGGACCGTCCTGCGGGCCGTCGTCCTGCGGGCCGCCGCCTGGACCGCGGCGGCCGTCATGCGAGCCGCCCCGCCAGCCACCGCGGCCATCGTGCGGGCCACCCCCCGGACCCCGGCGGCGGCGCCGCACGTGCCAGCGCATGCTGCGGATCACCAGCCGCGCACACCAGGGCGTGGCGGCCGCCAGCACGATGAGCCCGGCCAGCACGAACCCGAGGATCTCCCACGGGTTCGGCCCCGTCGAGCCGCTCGCGCCGCCGCCGTACGACGCGCCGGTGCCGCCGCCCGGGAACAGGTGCGCGAGCGCCGGGTTCGGCACCTGGCTGCCGGTCGACGGGGTCGGGACGGCGCTCGGCTGGGTAAGCGGGTTCTGAGCTCCCGGGCTGGCGAGCGGGATCGTGTACTGCGGCGCGGACGCGGTGCCCTGCCCGTCTGATCCGGACGGCGTCGGCTCGAACCGCAGCCAGCCGTACCCCTGGAAGTACAGTTCCGGCCACGCGTGCGCGTCGTGGGTGGTGACCTGCCAGGTTTCGGCGCCGGTGCTCTCCCCTGCCGTGAAGCCGTAGGCGACCCGGGAGGGGATGCCGAGCAGCCGCGCGAACACCGCCATCGCGAAGGAGAACTGCTGGCAGTACCCCTTCTTGGCCTTCAGGAAGTTCGCCAGGTCGGTCGCGTTCAGCACCGTCGGGGCGTCCAGCGTGTACTTGAACGTTCCGCCCGACAGCCAGTTCTGCAGCGCGACCGCTTCGGTGAACGGGTTGGTTGCCTTGGCCTTGCTGATCACGGACTCGGCGATCGGCAGCAGCTGCCGGTAGGACTCGGGGACCGTGACGTAGGAGTCCTTGATCGATGCCGGCGGCGGCGCCGTGGACTGGAGCACCGTCTCCGGCGGGTCATTGGTCAGGCTGGAGACCGAGTAGTGCAGGTTGCTGAGCGTGGCGCCCTGGTCAAGGACCATGAGGGTGGACCGGTCCGCGCGCAGCGTTCCCGGCGCGTTCACCGACGTCGCCGGGTAGGGCACCGGCAGCGCCTGAAGGTCATCCTGGCCGACGCCGGGCGCGATGGCGATCGAGGTGGTCACTGAGCTCAGGCCCAGGTCGCTGGTCAGCCCGGGCGGTGCGGGCAGCCGCGGGCTGACCGGAACCAGCGACTCGGGCTGGCTGAACATCTTCCAGCCCGAGTCGGTGAGCTGGTCGGCTACGTATATCTGGAGGTAGTCGGGGATATCGGCGGTGGTCGTGTAGCTCAGCACGACCGAGGCCTTCG
>Ga0123356_10007632_pt1 | contig 10781 bp, 8 predicted proteins | sample TergutEmb28metaG_2_FD_92546 | JGI IMG/M metagenome (GOLD analysis project Ga0123356, IMG submission 92546) | Embiratermes neotenicus P3 segment gut microbial communities from Petit-Saut dam, French Guiana - Emb289 P3 | ecosystem: Host-associated > Arthropoda: Insects > Digestive system > Gut ... | reverse complement strand
GGCCATCACTACCACCTGATCGACGTCGAGACCGGCAAGGTCATCGAGTTCCAGGATGCGGAGCATGAACAACTGATGCATGCCATCGCCGCACGGCTCGGGTTCGATCTGGTATCGCTGCGGCTGGAGTTGTTCGGGCGGCGGCATGAGGCCGCCGCGCCGTCACGCGACAACACACCACGCGCCTCGGCGCAATCGCATGACCGGGCGAGTGGCACGGCGGAAGGCGGGGTGTCGCGATGACGGTAGAACAAGCAATTGGCGTCAGGGTGGCTCCGCATCTGCCGTTTCCGGAGGTCAGAGCAGGCAATCTCGGCGTCCGCCTCGCCTCGACTGCCGCCGAGATCGATGCCGTCGAGGCGCTCCGGTATCGGGTGTTCTATGGGGAGATGGGTGCGGAACCGGATGCGGAGACGGCACGCACGGGCCGCGACCGCGACAGGTTCGATGCGATTGCAGACCACCTGCTCGTGGTCGACCACGCGATCGGCTCTGGCGCAGAGGGTGTGGTCGGGACCTACCGGCTGATCCAGCACGACGCGGCCAAGCGGCTGGGCGGCTTCTATTCGGCGAGCGAGTATGACATCAGCCCGATCCTCGGCTTTCCCGGCCGCATCATGGAACTCGGGCGTTCCTGTGTGGACGCCGCCTATCGCAATCGGGCCGCCATGCAGCTTCTGTGGCGCGGCATCGCGGCGTACGTGTTCCACTACCAAATCGACCTCATGTTCGGTTGTGCCAGTCTGCCAGGCACGGACCCTGACGCGGTCGCGATGGAACTGACCTATCTCTACCTGAACCACCTCGCGCCGCCGGCGCTGCGTCCGCGGGCTCTGCCGCACCGTTTCGTCGAGATGCGGCGCCTGCGGCCCGATATGCTGGATTCCAAGCGCGCCCTGGCGCTGCTCCCGCCCCTCGTCAAAGGCTATCTGCGCCTGGGAGGCTTCGTTGGCGACGGGGCGGTGATCGACCGGCAGTTCAACACCACCGACGTGGCGGTCGTGGTGAAGACTGACCTCGTAACGGACAAATACTACCGCCACTACGAACGCCAGTTGCGTGAGGCACTCGACTGAGCACGATCCCGCGGACGGATATTTGGGCGCTGCTGCATGGGCTTTACGGCTGGCGGGCCAACCTCACAGCATTCGGCCTCGGCCTCCTGGCCGCACTGGCGTTGCCGCCACTTTACGTGCTGCCGACGCTGCTATTGGCGTTTCCCAGCCTGCTCGCGCTCTTGGACGGCGCACCGCGCGCGCGGGTCGCCGCCTGGCGCGGCTTTTGGTTCGGCTTCGGCCTCAATCTGATCGGTCTCTATTGGGTCACCGAGGCCATCTTGGTCGAAGCGGCCCGCTTCTGGTGGTTCGTGCCACTGGCGGTGCCTGCGCTGTCCGCAACTCTCGCCTTGTTCATCGGGGCGGCTGCGGGCGTGGCGTGGTTTGCGCGCGCTGGCTGGCCGCGCGCGCTGGCCCTGGCCGGCGCGTGGGTGCTGGGCGACCTCGCGCGACAGTTTGTCGCCACGGGCTTTCCCTGGAATCCACTCGGCAGCGTCTGGGAGTTTCCTGGCCGGCCCGGTGACATTTTCATCCAGTTAGCGGCCTTCGTGGGCGTGGGCGGATTGACGCTGCTGACCGTGGCGCTCGCGCTGACGCCGGCGCTGGGCCGACGTTGGATGCTCGGCGGCGCGGCCGTGCTCGCGGCATGGGCAACACTCGGCATTGTCCGGCTGCAACGGCCGATGCCACCGGCGTCCGGGCTGACCGTGGTCCTGGTCCAGGGGAATGTGGCAGAGGGCCAAAAATGGAACCGCGCCCTGATGGTCGAGATCTTCCAGCACTATCTCCGCCTCACCCGCGAGGGGGTAGCGAGGGCCGGCACTGGCCCGGCCGTGGTGGTGTGGCCGGAGACGGCCTCGCCGGCGCTGCTGCAACAGGACCCGGTGGCACGTGGGCTGATCATGGAGGCGACTGGGGGTAACCCGGCACTGGTCGGCTCGGTTCGCTTTGACCGCGCGGGAAGGCCGCGCAACAGCCTCTTCGCTTTGGTGGGTGACGGCACGATCGCTGGGATCTACGACAAGTGGCACCTCGTGCCCTTCGGCGAATTCCAGCCCCATTGGCTGCGGATCGGCGTACAGATCGTGCCGGGTGGCGGCTTCGCCCCCGGATCCGGTCCCCGTACCCTGCACCTTCCGGGAGTGCCCCCGGTCGGGCCGATGATCTGCTACGAGGCGATCTATTCAGGTGAGATGACCGACGAGGCCGATCGTCCGGATTGGCTGGTCAACATCACCAACGACGCCTGGTTCGGCAACTCGACCGGACCGCGACAGCATCTCGCCGCCGCCCGCTTGCGGGCCGTGGAGGAGGGCCTGCCGCTGTTGCGCGCCGCCAACACCGGAATCAGCGTGGCCTTCGATGCCCGCGGACGCGAACTGACTCGGCTCGGACTTGGTGTCGCCGGCACGCTGGAGGTGCCGCTTCCGCCGCCGCTGCCGCCAACCTTTTTTGCACGATTTGGATTGTTCATTCCGGGTCTTGCCGCCGCAGCGGCGCTCCTCACTGGATTGCTGGCGCGGCGCATTTCAGCCCGCGGTTGATGGGGATGATGCGCGAACGTGTGAATTATTACACCAGTACAATTTCCCGGAGCCTCGGTTCGTCTTTTTAATCCTACGGTTGACAATTGACGGTTGTGCGGTTAAGAAGATGGTCATAATCGCGCGGGAAGCCCCCATGCTTGCCCGCCTTGGGGCCGGGAATCAGAGCATGCTGGAGCACACAAAAGGAGACGTGGGGATGCCACGCGGCGAACTTGTTGGCACAGGAGAACGGGAGGGACGTCCCAGTCCGATTGACGTGCACGTCGGCTCGCGGATCCGGTTGCGCAGGACGCTGCTTGGCATGTCGCAGGAGCGTCTGGGTGAGGCTCTCGGCCTAACCTTCCAGCAGGTGCAAAAATATGAACGCGGGGTGAATCGGGTTGGTGCCTCGCGCCTATTTGATCTCTCCCGTGTGCTGGACGTGCCGATCTCGTTTTTCTTTGACGACATGCCGGACAGCTTGACCAGCACCTTCGGCGGTCAGCTTGGCCGTCGGGCGAGCCCGTTTTCCGACACGCAGGATGCTTTTGGCGACGATACGTTGAACCGGCGCGAGACGCTGGAACTGGTACGAGCCTATTACCGCATCACCGACCAGGCGGTTCGCAAGCGGGTGTTCGATCTGATTAAGTCAATGGGACCAGCCGAGGCATCATAGCCGCGCCCGGCGTGGGGTGACGCGCGCAACGGCACGCGCACCACGCCACCCTCACGGCGTCATCGTCGCATCGCCCGCCGACAAGGGAGCTCTGCCGCTAGAGGCTGCGACCCACGCGGCCTCTCGCGTCCGGCCGCGTCCGTGGCAATCGCTGCATCGGCCACATTCATCACGTCGCGTTCGGTCGTCGACGCAGTTGTGCTCATGCCGACGCAACAACCAATCTGCGAGACCGGAACTGCACGCTGATCACGCGTTCCGTCGCAGCGGATGTGAGGGCGCAGGCTCACGCACTCTTCCGAAACCGGGCATTGCTAAGTGCCGAGCGCTGCGACGCCGGGGAGGGTTTTGCCTTCCAGCCACTCGAGAAAGGCGCCGCCCGCTGTTGACACGTAACTCATTTTGTCCAGCACGCCAGCGTGACGCAAAGCGGATACGGTGTCTCCCCCGCCAGCAACGCTACGCAACGCACCACGGCTCGTGGCGTCCGCAACCGCTCGGGCAAAGGCGGTGGTGCCCGCATCGAATGGTGGCGTCTCAAATGCCCCGAGTGGTCCGTTCCATACCAGCGTTTTCAACGCTGCCAGTCGGGCATTTAGCGCAGCCACAGTCGCGGGGCCGATATCGAGAATCATCTCGTCGGCAGGAACATCACTGACCGCGACCGTACGGGTCGAGACGTTTGGTTTGAACTCGGCGGCAACGACCGCATCGGTCGGCAACACGACGTCGCAGCCGCGCGTCTTTGCCTGTGCCAGGATGGCGCGCGCGGTGGTGTGCATGTCCGCCTCCTGCAGCGACTTGCCGACGCCGATGCCCTGCGCGGCCAGGAATGTGTTGGCCATCGCGCCGCCGATCACCAGCACATTGACCTTGCTGACGAGGTTGCCGAGCAGTTCGAGCTTAGTCGAGACCTTTGCCCCGCCAACGACTGCGGCAACGGGGCGCACAGGGTTGCCGAGCGCCGCATCAAGTGCCTCGAGCTCGGCCTGCATCAGGCGGCCGGCGTAGGCAGGCAGCAGATGGGCCACGCCTTCCGTGCTGGCGTGCGCGCGATGCGCGGCGGAGAATGCATCGTTGACGTAGATGTCCGCGAGTTTCGCGAGACTCGCGGCGAAGGCCGGGTCGTTTTTTTCTTCGCCCGCATGGTAGCGGGTGTTCTCTAACACCAGCACGTCGCCTTTTGCCATCCGGTCCACCGCCTGCTGAGCGGGAACGCCGATGCAGTCCTCGGCGAAGCGGACGCGTTGGCCGAGCACCTCGCCCAAGGCGGCGGCGACAGGGCCGAGCGACATTTCCGGGACACGCTTGCCTTTCGGGCGGTCGAAATGGCTGCAGACGATGACCTTGGCACCCTTGCCCGCGAGCTCGCGAATGGTCGGTGACAATCGCTCTATGCGGGTGAGGTCGGTGATCTTGCCGTCGCGGACAGGCACGTTCAGGTCGGCGCGCAGCAGCACGTGCTTGCCGGCGACGTCAAGGTTGTCGATGGTACGCATGGCGCTCCTATCACCTCGCTCGTACTGCGCGCGGGAGGCGGCGTGGAACGAAGCAGCGCGGGTGAGGGGGAACGCATGGACATCGCAAGCGTTCGCACCCTCATCCTCGACGCTGACGCCCCCCGACCACGCCCGCGCAGGGGGAGAGACACTCTATTCTACAACGAGCCGAACAGCGCGGTCGTGTCCGCCATGCGGCAGGAGAAGCCCCACTCGTTATCGTACCAACCCATCACACGGGCCAGCGCGCCGTCCACGACCGTGGTTTGTGTGGCGTCGAACGTGCATGACGCGGGGCTGTGATTGAAATCGACGCTGACGAGCGGTGCTGTGTTGTAATCCAGAACTCCCTTTAGTTCGCCCTTCGATGCATCCTGCATCGCTGCGTTAATCTCGTCTTTGGTCGCCTGCTTTGAGAGGTTCACGTCAAGCGAGACCAGCGACACGTTCGGCGTCGGGATGCGGATCGCCGTGCCGTCGAGCTTGCCTTTCAGATCCGGCAGCACCAGGCCTACGGCACGCGCCGCACCGGTCGAGGTGGGGATCGCCGAAACCGCCGCGGCGCGTGCGCGGCGCAGGTCCCTGTGCAGCGTATCAACGGTGTTCTGATCGCCCGTGTAGGCGTGGATCGTCACCATGTAGCCACGCAGGATGCCGAACTTATCGTGCAGCACCTTGGCCATAGGCGCGAGGCAGTTGGTGGTGCATGAGGCATTGGAGATCACGGTCATATCGCGCGTCAGTATCTTGTGATTGACGCCGTAGACGATTGTTGCGTCCACATGATCGCCCGGCGCCGAGATCACCACCTTCCGCGCGCCGGCGGTGATCAGCGCCGAGGCCTTTTCCTTCGACGTGAAAATGCCAGTGCATTCCATGGCGACATCGACACCCTGGTACGGCACCTTGGTCGGATCACGCTCGGCCGACACTTTGATCGGGCCGTACACGGTGCCGTTGTGGCGGATGGTGATCGCCTCGCCGCTCACCTCGAGCTGGCCGGGAAAGCGGCCATGCACACTGTCATAGGCGAAGAGATGCGCGTTCGCCTCGACGCTGCCGAGGTCGTTGATGGCGACCGGCACAACATCCTGGCGCCCGCTCTCGACGATGGCGCGCAGCACCAGGCGTCCGATGCGACCAAATCCGTTGATGGCGATCTTCACGGCCATGACAGAACCCCTTTCCTCTGCTTGCGTGATCCTCGTCCAATCCAGGCAGTCGTAGCCAATCATAGACCCCGATCAACCGCGGCGCTCATCCAAGCCGTTTTCTGACCGCCGCCGCAACCGCCTCGGGCGTTATGCCGAAATGCTTGTACAGATCCTCATACGGCGCCGAAGCGCCGAAGCCATGCATGCCAATAAATACGCCGTCAGGACCCAGCCAGCGGTCCCACCCGAAATCGCCGGCCGCCTCGACGCCAACGCGCGGCGCGCCGCCCAGCACGGCGGCGCGGTACGCCTCGTCCTGCACGGAGAACAATTCCCAGCAAGGCAGCGACACGACGGCCGTGGCAATGCCGTCCGCGGCGAGCGTCTCGCGCGCAGCCATGGCGATCGACACCTCGGAACCAGTTGCGATCAGCGTCGCCTGGCGCGGCCCGTCGCTCTCCGCCAGCAGGTAGCCGCCGCGGGCACAGCGGTTCTCTGCGATGTCGGTGCGCATGGTCGCCAGGCCCTGGCGTGTCAGCACCAGGAGGCTGGGCCCGTCCGTGCGGCGGATCGCCAGCTCCCAGCACTCCGCGGTCTCGATGGCGTCCGCCGGGCGATAGAGATGGATGTTGGGCATCGCGCGCAGACTGGCGAGTTGCTCCACGGGCTGATGCGTCGGGCCATCTTCGCCCAACCCGATTGAATCATGCGTGAGCACGTGGATTACCCGTTGGCGCATAATGGCGCCGATGCGGATGGCCGGCCGCATGTAATCGGTGAAGATGAAGAACGTGCCCGTGTAGGGGATCAGCCCGCCGTGCAGCGCCATACCGTTGGCGGCTGCGCACATGCCATGCTCACGGATGCCGAAATGGATGTAGCGCCCTCCGTAGCTGCCAGGTCCGACGCTGCCCATGTTCTTCACCAGCGTGAGGTTCGAGCCGGTCAGGTCTGCGGAACCGCCAATCAGGTCCGGCGTCGCCGGCACCAGTGCCTCTAAGCAACGCTGGCTGGCCTGGCGGGTTGCGATCTTAGGTTTGCTATCGAGAATGGACTGCTTCAGCGCGGCAACGGCCTCGTGCCAGTTCTCCGGCAAGCGGCCGGCGATAGCGCGCTCGAAATCAGCCCGCTGCGAATGCCGCGCCAGCCGCTTGAGCCACGACCGCCGTGCGGTGGCGCCACGGCTGCCGGCGGCGTGCCACTGCACCAGCACGTCCGGCGGGATTGTAAACGGCGGTTCGTGCCAGCCGAGCGCCGCCTTGGCTGCGGCTGCTTCATCTCCTCCGAGCGGTGAGCCGTGCACGGCCGCGGTACCTGCCTTGTGCGGTGCGCCGAGGCCGATGATCGTGCTGCACGCGATCAGCGTCGGCTTGCGCGAGCGCGTAGCGAAGGACAGTGCGGCGGTGATCTGCGCGGGATCATGGCCGTCCACCCGTTTGGTTGCCCAGCCGTACGCCGAGAACCGTTTCAGCACGTCGTCGGAGTAGGAAAGGGCGGTATCGCCGTCGATCGACACATGGTTGTCATCGTACAGCACCGCGAGCTTCTCCAACCGCAGGTGACCGGCGATCCCGGCCGCCTCGTGGCTGATGCCCTCCATCATGTCGCCGTCGGACGCGATCACCCACGTGCGGTGGTCAACGAGTGAGCGGCCAAACCGAGCCGCCATCATCCGCTCGGCGAGCGCCATACCAACCGCGGTGCCGATGCCCTGGCCGAGCGGCCCGGTCGTGGTCTCGATCGCCGGATGCTCGCCGAATTCCGGGTGGCCAGCAGCGGGCGAGTGCAACTGGCGGAAGCGTCGGATGTCGTCAAGTGCCAGGCCGGCGTAGCCGGTCAGGTAAATCAGCGCGTAAAGCAACATGGACCCGTGGCCGGCAGACAGCACGAAGCGGTCGCGGTCCGGCCAGCGTGGGTCGGCGGCATCGAATTTCAAGAAACGCGCGAAGAGCGCGGTCGCCACGTCGGCCATGCCCATCGGCAGGCCCGGATGGCCGGACTTCGCGGCCTCCGTCGCGTCGATCGCCAGGGCGCGGACGGCATCGGCCATGCGCCTTTCCGGCGTTATCGGACGGGAGAGGATCTCCGCCTGGCGCGTGAGTGCGGGGTTCTCAGCAACGAGTTCGGTGATGGCGGCCATGGTCCATCCTCGTGGCGGGCGGTGATAGAGGGAGGCCCGAAAGGGGGCAAGGGTGAGGTCGGTTCACCTCTCCCGCCAATGACGGGAGAGGTGAACTTTGCATTCACCTCTTCGATGCCTGGCTGCGCTGCTCCGCGCGTTCCCGGAACAACTCGTCCGCCGCGTGCCTCTGCTCCGGGGTCAGCGAGGCGTAGAGCGCGCGGAACTCCGGTACCAATCGCTCCATGTCCCTCGCCCGGCGCCGCTCGATCCGCGCATAGGACTCCATGTTCTCCAGCGCACTCATCGAATCGAGCCTCTCTCCGCGGCGCCGGTAGGCCCGATCAAGCGCTCTGGCATTGGAACGCATCACCGCGGCGAACCTTTCCCAATGCGGCTCCTGGGCATGGGTGATGTGCAACTGCGAGCGCATGTCGGCGATCCGCTGGTCAACCATCTGCGACATAGTCTGCCGCGGCGCTGCCTCGGCCGTGGCAGCCGGAGAATTGCCTTGCGTCGCTTGCGGCGCCATGGCCGCACCGCCGGGCGCCCCACCGGGCTGCGGTGGCGTCTGAGGGGCCATTTGCGGCACCGTGGTGCCAGTTGATGGCGTGCTCGCGCTACCCGGCGTCGCGGCGGTGCCGGCGGTCGCCGGCGCAGCACCGGGTGGTGATTGGGTCGTCGCGCCGGATTGCGGGGATGTGGTCTGGGCGTGGCCGGAAGCAGCGACACCAGCGGCGAGGACGCCAGCGAGCACCACCGCGGGTGCGACGCGGGCAAGCACAGATGCTGTCATGCGGGCTTCTCCGTTGAAAAGTTTAAGTGCGGGCAGCCGCCTGCTCGCGGCCGCGCCGGCCCGGTAAGTCGGCGCAGATTGTGGCGGATCTGGCCGGCTCGCGGGGGGTTGTTGGGACCAGGCATTTCGCAACCCGGGCTATCGTGTGCTTGCGCGGGCATCGCTGCAAGCCGGACCGAGACAATATCTTCGCGACCGGGGCGGTTCACCCCGGAGAGCGCCGTGGTTATCACCGGTGACGATACCGACGTCGCTCATCCGGCGGGACGCGTCGAGACGACGAGCGAATGGTACTGCGTCAGGTACCATAAATCGACTTTAACGCGCCAGTGGCCCAGTTGACGGCGTCTTGCGCCTTAATGCCCTGGACCGCTTTAGCGTACATGTCCACGATGATGTACTTAGTCTGAACCTCAGCCGCAGCGCGATCCGGCGGCCCTGCATAACCGGCGAGTCGGCCCTGGCTGGGCACGTCTTTGAATGGCGTCATGACGGGATCGGCGGACCAGACCTTGTCCGCCTCCCAGAATTTCGTGGCCCCGTCCGTGTAACCCTGCTGCGAGGTGAACCATTGCTCGAATACGGGCTTCGAGTGCACCCATTTGAGGAATGTCTTGGCCGCACCCTGGTTCTTCGAATAGCCCATGACCATGTCTGTGAACGGCAGTGGCAAGTTGTACTGTCCGTGCGCTCCCTTGGGCAGCGGGGCATGCCGGATGTCTTTGTACATCGCCGTGCCGTCCTCGGTCTGGTAGGTGTCCGGCTTGCGCTTCGCCTCGATGTAGATTGAGGCGGCGTTATTGGTGGCAGAGAGCGTGCCCGCCAGGAAGGCGCGGTTGTTGCTTGTATCGTCCCACGACAAGCCGCCCGGATCACACGCCTCATTCCAGAACGGTACAGCCGCCTTGACGGACTCGATCGTTTCCTTGCTGTTGAGCGTTACGGTTTTGCCGTCAGCTTCGACCTCCTTGCCACCGAATGACCACAGCCAGGGATACCAGAATCCGGGCGGATCGCCGAACGAGTGACTGAGCGCCTGACCAATTGGCGTGCCCTTCGCCTTCAGCCGTTTTCCCGCAGCCCGCAATTTCTCCCAGGTATCCGGGAACGTGGTGTAGCCGATCGCATCGAACAACGACTTGCGATAGGCGACGAGATTACCACTGATGGCCCAAGGTACGCCGACCCATTTGCCTGCGACTGTGGCGACTTGCTTCGAGACTGGATAATAGCCACCCTGCTCTTGGCCAATCTCCTCCGCTACGTCGGTCATATCGACGAGGCTTGTGATGTAAAGTTGCGGCCAGTTGTTCAGGCCGAGGATGATGTCAGGTCCGGTCCCGGTCTGAATCGCCGACGTGACGCGTGCCTGGATATCATTCGCATTCATGGTTTCGAGATTAAGATTAATCCCTAGCGCCTTCTGGCACTCTTTGGTGATCTGGCCCTTGAGCAACTCGTCAGAGGCCGGCACGAAGTCGGACCACCGGACCCAGTGCAAGGTTGTCTGCTGCGCGTACGCCGGTGCGCGCCCGCTCGCCAGGATCGCTCCGAAACCTGCCGCCGCTCCTGCGCCTGAAAACCGTAGGAAGCCACGTCGACGAACACCATGCATCGGCGTTCCTCCGGGATTTATGCACTTTGTCTGTTTCATCGAAGCGTAGGGCAAGGGTCTACGAGACGCAAGCATGCGGGCCGCTCAACGCGCACTTGGTTCAGCGTCGGCCATCACTGTCGGTTCGCTCGAGGAAAAAGCACAACAGCAATATTATCACCCAAGTCAGTACATGACGTGCCGCGTCACTGAATTCCTGAGGACGGTCGCTTCGTGCAAAATATCTTCCCATGACGAATGCGCGTGGCGTGATCAAGTTCAACAGGTGCTGGCCCGGCATCTGTCGCGCGACACGCTCGGGGTTCCCGCGTACGCATTTTGTCACAACCGACCAACCG
>Ga0123356_10007631_pt1 | contig 10783 bp, 12 predicted proteins | sample TergutEmb28metaG_2_FD_92546 | JGI IMG/M metagenome (GOLD analysis project Ga0123356, IMG submission 92546) | Embiratermes neotenicus P3 segment gut microbial communities from Petit-Saut dam, French Guiana - Emb289 P3 | ecosystem: Host-associated > Arthropoda: Insects > Digestive system > Gut ... | reverse complement strand
GATAATCAAGAAATTGGTTTTGCAAATAGCTTTCCAGGAAAAATTATTCCATTAGAATTAAATGGAACAAAAGCAATTATTGCTCAAAAAGGTGCTTACTTAGCATCTGAAGAGAGTGTTGAAATTGAAATGCATTTTAGAAAAAAATTAGGTGTTGGTATTTTTGGAGGAGAAGGATTCATACTTCAAAAATTTTCAGGAACTGGAATAGTTTTTTTAGAAATTGACGGAGAAGTTGTAGAATATAACTTAAAAGAAGGAGAAAAATTAGTTGTTGATCAAGGTCACCTTGCTGCAATGGATGAAACTGTTGATTTTGATATTCAAAGAGTTAAAGGAGTTAAAAATATATTAGTTGGAGGAGAAGGTCTATTTTTAGGTACTTTAACTGGTCCTGGTAAAGTTTGGGTTCAAACCATGCCTTTGACTAATTTTGTTAATGCAATTATACCTCATATCCCAACTAGTGGTTAAAAATATATACATCATATTTTTAATTTTATTTTAATTTTTTAACTTTATTTTATATTTTTAACTCTTTATTTTCTTAAATTGATTACCTTAAATTCAATCCAATTAACTTTGTTTTAGTCATATCTTCTACTGCATATTTGACTCCTTCTTTACCCATTCCACTCATTTTAAAACCACCAAATGGCATATTATCAGTCCTAAATGTAGATTGTTTGTTGATAAAAACCGAACCTGCTTCAATTTCATTAGCACACTTTAATCCATTGCGAATGCTTTCAGTGAATACTCCCGCTTGAAGACCAAATTCAGTATTATTAGCTACAGCTATTGCTTCTTCAACACCATTTACCCTGATAATTGGAGAAACTGGACCAAATACTTCATTTACTACCACATCCATGTCTAGAGTTATATTATCTAATACCGTTGGTTCAAAAAAAGCATTATCCCTATTTCCACCAGTTAATATTCTTGCTCCTTTTTTAAAAGACTTACTAACAGATTGTTCCACTATTTTAGCTGCATTTTCATCAATAAGAGGCCCAATATCTGTTTTATGATCCATTGGATCACCTATTTTTAATTTTTCAGTTTCCTTTACAAATAAATCCGTAAATTCATCAGATATCTTTTCATCAACAATGATACGCTTTACAGCCATACAAACTTGACCAGAATAAAGATAAGATCCAAGTACTGCAGCATTTACAGCTTTTTCAATGTCCGCATCCTCAAGAACAAGTAATGGATCATTGCCCCCTAACTCTAAGGTTACTTTTTTCATTCCCGCCCTTGAAGAAATAGAAAGTCCAGTAGCTACACCACCTGTAAAGGATATCTTATCAATATCATCATTAACAACTAATTCCTCCCCCACTTCACTACCAGAACCTGTAACAGTATTAACAACACCATCTGGAAACTGCGAAGCTATAATTTCAGCCATTTTCATAGCTGCAAGAGGGGCTTGGAGAGGAGGTTTCATTATAACAGTGTTTTTTGCAGCTATAGCTGGAGCTAATTTATGCATAGATAGATTTACTGGATAATTAAAAGGAGTGATAGCTCCAACAACACCAAGAGGAATTTTTTGAGTAAATGCAAAGAAACCTTTTCCATTAATTCCAGCATCTAATGGAACAGTTTCACCATAAATTCTTTTTGTTTCTTCAGCAGCAAATTTTAATGTATCAACAGATCGCATCATTTCAACAAGCGAATCTTTAATTGGTTTACCACTTTCTTTAGTAAGGATTTTAGCTATTTTCTTTTGTTTAGATTTTAGAACTTCGTATGCAGAGTAAAGTCCTTCAGACACTTTTCGAGAAGACCAACTCGTAAGTTCTTTTTTAGCTTTATTTGCAGCACCAATAGCTAATTTAACATCACCCCTATTACCAACAGGTATTGTATCAACAATTTCATTGTTGTAAGGATTGACAACATTAGAAACTTCTTTTTTATCTAGAAATTTTCCATTAATTAGCATTTTCATTTTATCACATTTATTGACAGTCAAAATTAAAACTATTTAGCAATAGGTGCTTCCCCAATAACTATTTCCATATAGTCATAAGGGAAAATTGGGATTTTATTGTTTTTTGAACCATTTTTTATATCAATAAATCCTTTTTCAGCCAAAGTATTTACTTTTGGTTGAACTGTCTTAATATCTTTACCTACTAATCTAGCTAAATCCCTAATTGATTCAGGACTATTGGATTTAATCGAATGTAAAAGTTCTAACTCAATTTTTCCAATAGGATAATCATCTGTAAATAGAATCCTTCTTTCTTTAATATCTTCATCAAGAGCATCTTTATGAACATCCCATTCCTCTAAATGGAAACATAACGTTTGATTTTTTCTATCTTTTTTATATAATTTTTTTAAATTATCTAATGAACCATATTCAGATTTCAGCCTATCAATAATATCTCTTCCTTTAATTGTTCGAGCAAGCCTTATTTCATACATTATCATAACTCCCCTAATAATTTGCTTAAAATAATTCCAGATTCACGATTAATATGAACTACAATTTTTGAAAAAACCTTATAAGGATCATTTATAGAAATCCTTTTCTTTTTATCACTTATATGAATATGTGGAGACCCATGCCAATTATCTATCTTTATGGAATCAGGCAAAATTATTATAGCCCATAAATTACCTTTTTCACTCCAAATAATATCTTTTCCATGGATTCTATATATTTCTTCCATTTGTATCACTACCTATATTTTTAATATTATAAAAAGTTGTTGGTATTTTTAACATCAATATTTTAAAATTCTAATCAAACTTTGAAGATATGTTTTCAATAGCATTGTTAACTTTAGCTATTTCTGTAGAATTCATTTCTTCCCCAATTCCTAAAAGATAATCTTTGTAAAAATAGATAGCTATCAAAACAATTACAATCATACCACCGATTAAAAGAATCATTTCAGCACTTCCTTGGCCTTTTTCATCGAAATTTTTAATTAAAAACATTATTGATACCCCCATTACTATTAAAGTCATTGCTACTTATTTAAACCCTAAAAATTCAAAAATACAGCTCCAAAATTACTTACTATATAAAATACTCCATAAGCCGAAATAGTTAATGGAATAGAAAATTTAATTCCCTTTTTAAAATCACCATACATAACCAGTCCAATGATAAAACCTGCCAATATTGAATGAATAACAATGTAAGCTCCTGCAGCTATATTTGAAGTTTCAATTAATTCACTTCCCTTTCCAAGATTTGCCATAAATGAAGAATAAATTCCTGTCATACCAAGAGCAAATGGAGCTGCAATAGCTGCTGAAATTACTAAAAACATCACAGCCATCATAACACTAGATCTTCTTTCTCTTTTTAAGATTATGATTGCTCTTAAGTCATTGGACACATCATCAATAATATCAGCTAAGCTACCACCACTTTTTCGAGCTTCAAGAATTATTTTAAAGGTCCTCTCAAGATTTTTAGACTTAAGACGATTAACCATAGCTGTAATACTTTCATTAAATTCTCTACCCATCTTTATTTCAATTACCGTTCGTTTAACTTCATCATATAATGGGCCTGACCCATATCTTGATAAATCTTCCATCGCATTTTCAAAACTTAAACCTACACGCAACATTGAAGAAAGTTGCCTTAAAAAATCAGGACTTGCTTTTTCAATTTCTTCAGCTCTTTTCTCAGTTTTGACTATTATTAGTCCAGTTAAAAATCCAGGAGGAATAGAAACTCCAAATAAAATAGCTATTAAAATATCAAAATTAAACAACAATGCAATTATAAGAAAGAAAAAAATCAAAACAAAAATTGATATGAGCATAATTGCTAAAAGATTACTAGCTATTGTAAATATTCCACTTACAAGTAAAATTTCTTGAAGTCTCATTAAATATTTTTCTGAAATTTTCTTCTCAATAAATTGAGATATGTAGTTTATTAATTCACTTAATTGCATAATAACACCAATAAAATAAAAGAACAAAAACCAATAAAACACAAAACCTAAAAAACCAACAAATACAGAACAAACGATGACCAAAAAAACTGTTTAGATATAGTTGTGAAATATTGATTAATGTTCTTGATAATACTATTAAACTCCTGTTTAATAAATTTTACCTTTATTAGAGCTATATATTGCCCCCATATTGAAAAATTATTGTGATACTCAATTTTTTATCCCAAATAGTAAAATTGACACCGTTTTGAAAAATTGTTGTGATCTTGAAATTTGTTATAATAATTATATGTATATTATATAAAAATATTATATAAAAATTAATAAAAATAATATAAATATTATTAAAAAATAGTAAATAATTATAAAAAATATTGAAAATTATATAAGAATTATATAAAAGTATATGATAAAAATAAAATTATAGAATATAAAAAAATAATAATTCAATGAAAAATTAATGCAAATAATATAATAAAATAAAAAAGAGAAAAAATTACTAAATAAATATATTTTAAATTAAATGAAAAAACTTATCATTTTATTATTAAGATTTTGTTTATTCTACTTTTGTGCCACAGTTTTTACAAAATTTAGAACCAATAGAAACAGAATTTCCACATTCTGTACAATATTGAACCTCATTATCATTAGTATTAGGTTCAATAGAATTTTTTAAGTCATTTTCTTCATCTATATTGTTAGTATTATCTTTGATAAGACTTTTTAACTCATCTTTATCTATCATGACAACATTATTATCATTAACATTACTATTATGTTCAATAGATGATTTTACACCATTTTTATCTATTTTAATAATAACTATTTCTTTTTTCTTGACCGCATAATAAATAAGATAAATCCATACTCCAATTGTTAATGTTAAGAATAATATTATGAATAACCACCATTTGAATTTCTTTCTAGATAATCTCGTATAATCAATTCCTAAAACTTCAGTTTTATATCCTGCTGTATTATATTGTTCAGCCACGAGTTCAAGTTCTTTTTTATTTGCAACTTTTTCAACTCTTGCCTTACCACCAATATTAACATTTAAATTTAATTTATTAGTAGTTATTTCAATAGTATCTTTATTAACCTTGTCGGATTTCATAATTATATAAAATACAACGGGAATCAAAATAATTGGAATAATTGCAACGATAAAAATCACAAGCAATATCAGGATAGGTATAAAAATTAAAAATCCACGAATCATACTTTCTTTAACTAATTTTACATAATTTTCATTAGTTTTTAGTTTTGGGGTGAAATTTACTTTTTTTAATAATCTATAAATTAATTTATCTTTTTCTTCAATATAACCTTTATTTTTATAATATTTTACATATTTATTTAATTCTTCTTTATTTGAAACCTCAATAAACATTATATCACTTCTTAATATCTTATCAAATTCATAATATAATAAAATTAGTCCATTATGTATGAGTCATAGTTTTAATAATGGTTTCAACAACTTTTAAGATATATTTCTTATCTTCTTCATTTTTACCAATAGTATCAGCCATAATTGAGAAAATAGTACCATTTTTTTCAAAATAAATAATAATACGACCATTTTTAGTATTTGTATCACCATCAAACATAGATGTATCAATTTTAGTTGTAATACCATCAATAATTTTATCTTCACCTTCATGGTCAGCGAAACTTAACATATCTATATCAGCATCTACAGCAATAGTTATATTGTCATTTTTAAGCCACCCATTATTTCCTGACATTGAAACACTCCAATCAAATTCATCTGGAGCTTTAAATTCAAAATTATCCATTTTATATGTTTTTAGTCCATCTGCTGATTTTTCTTCAGAAGACCCAATACAACCACTTACAGCCACTACACCTAGTAATATAAGTATTACCAGAACCACAATTTTTTTATTTTTATCCATAATTTTTACTCCAATTTTTACATATATTTATAAAAAAATTAAATTCCATGAATAAAACATGAATAGATTCATAATATATCCAAATTATAATAAGATGTTATTCATATTTAAAACTATATTCTTAAAATTATGATTCTTATATATGACAAATGAAATTATTGAACTCTTATCCTTTGTAGAAATTTCACAAAATAGAAGTAAAATATTAAAAAGTCTGAGTGACGGTGCTTTATTTCCTTCTAAAATAGGTAAAAATACAGATATAAGAATTAATCAGGTTAGTACAACTCTAAAAGAATTAAAAGAAAAAGAATTAGTAATTCTATTAAATCCCGATGCTAAAATAGGAAGGTATTATGAATTAACTGAAAAAGGAAAAGAAGTTTTAAAACATATTAAATAAAAAAAATAAGAAAAAATAACAAAAATAAGTGAATATCTATAAATCATAAGGCAAATTCCCAATAACTTCAGCTTTATTTTTACCAACAATAACAGTATCTTCTATTCTAACACCAAATTCTCCTTTTAAATATATTCCAGGTTCTATTGTTATAACCATATTTTCTTCTAGGATTGTTTCATCCTTTTTAGAGATAGTTGGTTTTTCATGAACATCTAAACCTAAACTATGACCTGTAGAGTGAATAAATTTATCCCCATAACCATATTCTTCAATAATTGATCTAGCTATTTTATCAATTTCACAAGCTTTAATTCCAAGTTTTATCCCATCTACTGCCTTATTGAAGCTTTCAAAAACTATATCAACAATTTCTTTCTGTTTGTTGTTATTCTCATCAATCATTGTGCGACTTGTATCAGAACAATAATTCTTATATTTACTACCCCAGTCCATAAGTATGATATCTCCAAGCTCTTTATTTTCACACCTTGCATGAGGAAGAGAAGTATTTTGCCCTGTAGCCACAATAGTTTCAAATGATTCTTCATCTGCTCCATTGCTTCTCATTAAATAACCAAGTTCATATGCTATTTCCCAGTCAGTAAACCCCTCAACTTGTTTTTCACGAATATTAAGTTCTAAAAAAGATTTGTGAGCTATTTCTGTTGCTTTTTTGATATTATTTAGCTCTGTTTTGGACTTAATCATTCGCTCCTTTTCTAAAAAATCCCCAATAGATAAATCCCAATTTTCCTCTTTGGTTTTAGAAGGTTCTAATTTTTTATATGATGCAATTGGAAGATTTCCTTCAATAGCTATTTTTTCCAATTTTTCTTCTTTAAATACTTTTTTTAAATCAGTTATTGATTTAAATTCTTTAACAGTTATTGAAGATGTATTATCAGCTAATTCTTTATCCATAGATGTTGTAAAAATAACAGGATCTTCTTTCAAAAGACAAATAGCAAAACTACTGGGATTATAATTAGAAAGATAATTAATATTATTAAATTGAGTTACAACCATTCCATCGTAACCATTATCATTCATTCTATTTAGAACATTAGCAATACGTTTATTATTATCACTATTATTAATTTCATTATGCAAATGGTTTTCAGTTTTTTCAGAAGTGTTTTTCAAATTTACACCTTTATCTAATTGTATAATTTATTTATACAAATGTATAACTTTTTTGTTATATATTTAATTAATAATACTTATTATTTTTGAAATCAAAATATTTAATCAATTAATTATCAAATATTTATTGATTTTATTGATAGATTTGACAATATCTATTGCTATATTATATTAATATATTTGGAAAAATTTATAACCTTTAAAGGTCAATGATAAAATATGTTTAAATTTAGTTCTAATGAAATAAGAGACTTATTTGTATCATTTTTTGTAATATCAGTAGCCTTTTCAATACTTTTTTCAGGTTTTGAACTCGCAAATCTACTAGATAAGTTGCCTATGGTTATGGTAGGTGTTGGATTAGGTTTTATACTTCATGAAGTAGCTCATAAAATAACAGCTATGAAATATGGCTATTGGGCAGAATACAAAACATGGACCCCTGGGTTATTTATTGCTTTAATTAGTTCAGCATTTGGATTTATATTTGCAGCCCCCGGAGCTGTTCACATCTTTGGTCAGTATATGACTGACAAAGAAAATGGAATAATATCTGTAGCTGGACCAATAACCAATATATTACTATCACTAGTATTTTTAGCTATAGCTATTTACTTAATGATGTTTTACCCATTATTAGATTGGGCATATGTATTATTTATGACTTGTATACTTGGTTTTCGAATCAATGCATTTTTAGCACTATTTAATTTAATACCATTCAGTATTTTAGATGGAGCTAAGATATTTAGATGGAACCCTTTAATTTGGTTAGTAGTTGCAGGATTCGCTGGACTTTTAGTTTTTCTTCCATTCACAGAATTTTTCTTTTAAATAATATTCAACTAATTAATAAAATTAATATTAATAAATTGATAATTAATAAAATAATAATTAATAAAATTATAATTATTAAAATGAAATATTAGTAAAATTATAATTATAAATTAAAATTAATAAATTAAAAAATAATGATGAATATGTTTTCTGATATTCCAATTCACTATTTCTCATGTACTCATCGAGCTATTGAGCCTTCTAAAACTCTAGCTAATTATGAAAATAAGTTAAAAATAGCTGGAATAACACGTATTACAGATATAACTCACTTAGACAGAATAGGAATTCCTGTGTATTCAGCTATTCGGCCAACTGCTCAAGATGGAGGAGTGAGCATATATGCTGGAAAAGGAGCTAAAAAAGAACAAGCCAAGGCATCAGCTATGATGGAAGGATTTGAAAGATATTCTGCTGAAAAACAAAAAATCGATGAAATAAATTCAAAAGTAGCTAATATTCAAGAAATGAGTAATGAAAAATTTATTCATCCTAATGACTTGATTTGCTCCAATGAAGTAAAAGATTTAGACTTTGAAAAAGAAAATAGTCTAGAATGGACTTTAGTTACAGACATATCTACAGAAGATGAATATTATATTCCTTCTAATGCAATTTTTCACCCATATATTCCAAAAAACCCATCTGCAACCGCTATTTTTAAAGGAAATACAAATGGATTAGCTTCAGGAAACGTTTTAGAGGAAGCAGTTCTTCATGGAATCTTAGAAGTAATTGAGAGAGATGCGTGGAGTATTTTTGAACTAACAAAGAAAAACAAAAAGGAAATAGCTATAGACAAAATCGAAAATCCATTAATCAATAGTCTTCTTGATAAATTTAAAAAAGAATCAATTTATATAAAACTTATGGATTTAACAGCCGATGTGGATATTCCAACTATTGCAGCTACAGCTGATGATACTGCCTTGCAAGACCCTGCACTTTTAACACTTGGAGTTGGAACTCATTTAAATCCTGAAATTGCAGTTCTTAGAGCTTTAACAGAAGTGGCACAAAGCAGAGCTACACAAATTCATGGAACTAGAGAAGATACTTCTAGAGCAGTTTTCATGCGAAAAGCAGGATATATCCGCATGAAAAAGATGAATAAACATTATTTTGACAGCGAAAATGAAGAAAATATAATTGATATAACTGATATAAAAGATAAAAGTACAAAATCACTGAAAAAAGATATTGAAATAACTACTAGAGAATTAAAAAATAACGGGCTGGATAAAATTCTTTTTAAAGATCTAACAAGAGAAGAAATTGGAGTGAATGTAGTTAGAGTAGTTATTCCTAAAACTGAAAATTATGCAATTGATCCAGATAGATTAGGAAAACGTTGGATCAATTATGATGAAAATTATTGAAAAAGAGTAAGTTCATAAAACATTATATTATTAAACTGAAAAAAATCATTGAGTATTTGAAAAATGAATGAAAAATCATCAAATATTTGATAAAATGAGTCAAAAAAAGATAATAATATTTACCGGCCCATCTTTATCAGCTGAAGAAGGATCTAAAATATTAAATGCAGATTACAAACCTCCTGTTAAAAGAGGAGATATTTTAAGTGCAATCAATGATTCCCCCGACATCATTGGAATAATCGATGGAGTATTTCACCAACACCCTGCAGTTGGACATAAAGAAATCCTTGAGGCCATAAATAAAGGAATAACTGTGGTTGGTGGAGGAAGTATGGGTGCTCTTAGAGCTTCTGAGTTAGATGATTTAGGAATGATTGGAGTTGGTTATGTTTATAATGAATATTCCAATGGAAATATTGAATCTGATGATGATGTAGCAATAACATTTGATAATTTTACTGGAAAGCCTATGTCTGAAGCTCTTGTTAACATTGACTATAAACTAAGTGGAGCTATTAAAAACAATATCCTCACTAATGATGAGAAAAATGAGATAATTTCAATAGCTAAATCTATTTACTACCCAAATAGAACTTATTATAACATTCTAAGTAAATCCAATCTTGATGAAGATAAGAAAGATAAATTGATAGATTTTATTGTTAAAACAACTGATATTAAAAAACAGGACGCAATAGCTGTTTTAGAATATATAAAAAAATTATATAAAATTATTAAAATTATATAAAATCTAATATATTTTTATATATGATTTATAAAATTATATAGAATATTAATACTTTAATATACTGTTTATAAACTTATTACACTTAATACAATTTGATGTGATATAATGGATCTTGATGAAAAGATTAAAAAAGTTGAAAATCTAATGAAAGGGAAAAATATAGCCATTGCCTTCTCAGGAGGAGCAGACAGCACTATGATTGCATATCTTGCAAACAAAGTAGCCAGAAATGCTTTAGCTATTACCTTTAACAATGAAATAATGCCTTCAACTTTTCTAAACGATGCTCAAAAGATAGGAAAGTCTATTGGAATCCAACATAAAATAATAAATCAAGATTTTTTAGAGATAGATAAATTCAAAGAAAATACAACTGATCGTTGCTATCTTTG
>Ga0123356_10007630_pt1 | contig 10783 bp, 13 predicted proteins | sample TergutEmb28metaG_2_FD_92546 | JGI IMG/M metagenome (GOLD analysis project Ga0123356, IMG submission 92546) | Embiratermes neotenicus P3 segment gut microbial communities from Petit-Saut dam, French Guiana - Emb289 P3 | ecosystem: Host-associated > Arthropoda: Insects > Digestive system > Gut ... | reverse complement strand
TCAACGCCAGCGGTGAGCGGCTGGTGCGCCACCACCGGTACGCGGTCGTGCTCAGACTGTGGGTCAGCTACACCCCGACCGGCGGCAGCCAACACAGCGTCGGTTTCTACGGCCTGCACCTACCCAAGTAACGCTGGGCGACAAGACGAGCACAAATCCAGACTCGACGACGACATCTTTGAACCACCGGTTGAGATCAGCTGAGAAAGCTGCTTCCACGAACGACCGGCACCCTCGCGAGTGCCCATACCGAGCGGTCGGACTGCTGCTCGGGCTCCGCCGTGACCGATAGCGGCAGTCGCGCCGTCGCTGCCCTGCCGGCGACTACGCAGAAGTCTGGAAACGTGAATCAGCGGCTCTGGGGCTATTCCAGTGACTCACGAAGGTCAGCATGTGATCATCGAGCTCAACGGCACGGACGAGCCCGACTTTCTGCGCGACGGCTTGCGCCGCCAGGTTTCCTGGTCGAGTGCGGGCGATCATTGGGAGCTTTGGCAGGAGGTTCCGTGCCAGCGCTGCCGCCGTAGCGGCCATCTCGGTCGCGTAGCCGTGACCCCACGCTGACGGATCAAACCGGTAGTAGGTGTTGAGCACCGATCGCTCGTGGAATGTTCGCCTGGTCAGCCCGCCAAACCCGACGACTCGCGGGTCGCTCGCGACGGTGACGGCCCAGAACCCGAAGCCGACCTCGCGCCATTCGCGCTGCCAGCCCGCCAGTTGCGCGGCGGACTCCTCGCGCGAACGGGTCACCCCGTCGGGATGAAATCGATACGTCTCGGGGTTGCTGTGGATCGCGAAGACGGCGTCAACATCGCCCGGACCGACGGCGCGCAGGAGCAGGCGATCGGTCCGGACGGGCGTGAACGCGGTGCGCAGCTCATCAGGCGTTCTCACGTCGGCCACGCTACCGAGACGGCTGGCGAGCTTCATCATCGGCTTGAGAATGCTGCTCGCACGAGCGGGCACCCCGGCGGCTGCATGAGCGTGACTGTTGGTCTGAGACTCTGCGAGCACCCAATGCGGCAGCCGGAGGCAAACGGCCGGAACGGAGCGACGATGCGGAAGTCCGATCGACGCGTCGGGGACCGCTACTGCCGATCACGCCAGAGGCGAGTCTTCGCTGTCATTACCTACCGGTGGCGACGGTCGGGCAAGGTCAACCCGGAACTGGAAGGCGGCGGGACGACGGGCAGGGTCGAACTGTCGTCGCCCGCTCTTCGGACGCGCCTCATCATCCATACGCCGAGGGCGGCGCCGATCGCGAGCGGGGCACAGATGATCAGCCAGAACACGAGTGCGCCCCCGCCCGCGGTGAAATCTCCTCCGCTGGCAGTGTCGCCGAACCAGTCTGCCCGCCAACCGATGATTGAGACCGCCAGTCCAAGTAGGACCAGGACCACCACCACGCGCCAGCGCTTGAGCCAGATACCCAGGCCAAGGCCGACGACTATCGGCGCTGCGACGTACAGAACTGCGGCGAGGCCTCCGCTGAGGACCATGACGTTCCGAATCGTAGTCCTCGGCTATCCCGGTGCTGCTCGCACGAAAACGGAGTCGTCTCAACGGCGGATTCGACGCGGGTGAGGGCTTCCGCTTACGGTCGACGAGCTACCGAAGCAGCAGCAGAGCCAACGCACTCGCTCGGGCGACGATTGCGGAAGTGTGCCACCCAGGTCGAGACATCCAGGCCGATTTGGAGCATCGCGCCCCGGTCACGCGATCCGGACGCTTCTGCAACGCTAAGTCGATGACAACTTCCCCCGGCGCGCTGGGCGCGCGGCCCAAAACTTTGACGAGGTCGAGGTGCAACAACGCATGAGCGAAGCGTTCCAGATCGGCCCAGGCCAGATTGTCGAGGTGCTCGAGTCCTCGACGGACGTGCTCGTGCTCGAGACAACGTACGCACCCGGAGGAGCCCCGCCGCCGGCCCACTTCCATCCCGTGCAAACCGAGCACTTCGAGATCCTCGCCGGTGCTCTTCACGCCGATGTCGACGGCCGTCGGCGACAGCTCACGACCGGCGAGCAGCTCGACATCCAGCCGAACACGGCGCACCGGATGTGGAACCCGAGCAGCGAAGCCGCTCGGGCACGGTGGGAGACCCGACCGGCAGGCAGAACCGAACAGTGGTTGGGCGGGCTCGGCGCTCTCCAGGGCACCAAATGGGTTAATCGGGACGGGCAGCCCAAGCCGCTCGCATTCGTTGCCCTCGCAAGCGAGCACCGCGACACCTTCCGCCTCGCCGGGCCGCAGTGGTTGATCGGCCCCGCGCTCGTGGCCGCCTCGGCGGTCGCGAGGCTTCGCGGTTTTCGGGCGCCGCCTAAGCGGGCGTAGCGATGCCCACCCCCTGAGCGGACGACTTCCGGACCCGCGAGGGTCGGTACCTCCCGGGCGTCCACGCCTGTGGTCAGGCTGCTCCTTCCGCGCCGCAGCGAGTACGAGCGACCGACCCGGATGATCTGGACGTGGCACACGCACACGACGCGCGCCTGCGTGACGATGGCCTCACCATTGGGTGTCGCCGGTGCGCCCGTGCAGGTACGCAACCACGGTACCGCCCGCGTTCACACCCAGAGCGCGGCGTTTCTTCAATCCGAACTGCCCGTCGCGGGGTTTGCGTTGACCCGGGCTGCCAGCATCGACCAGGCGGTGGGAGATCGTCTCGCAGACCCCTTGCGCCGTAGCTCACGGCATCATCGAGGTGTGGCCTTGGAACAGACCCCGCGGCTCCGTGAGTTAAGAGCGAGGGTCGGAAAGGAGCAGCATGGGACAGCCAGTCGCCCATTTCGAGATCATCGGCAGCGATCCGACGAGACTGCGTGGTTTCTTCGGGGAGCTGTTCGGTTGGGAGTTCGACACAAGCGGGACGGTCGCGCCGGAGGTCTCCGAACCGACCGATTACGGCTTCATCGAATTGATCACCGCGAGCGATGGCAGCGGAATCCGAGGCGGCATCGGTGGCGGCGAGGGCTACGACCGACACACGATCTTCTACGTCGGGGTGTCCGATGTCGAGGCCGCACTCCAGAGGGCTGAGGATCTCGGTGGACAGCGCCGGATGGGCCCCGTCACTGCACCAAACGGTCTCGTGGTCGGCCACTTCAATGACTCGGAAGGCAACCTGATCGGCGTCGCCGGCCCGCGCTGACCCAGCCGAATGGAGACCCCAGGAGCAGCTCTCGACTGAGCGAGACCGCTGCTTCCACGAAGCTGCACGAGCGTTGGCTGTCGGATTCGGCTCGATCTGGACTGCTGCTTCCGACGTCCGGCTGACCCAAGCAGAAGCTACATCGACGCACTCGCTCGGGCGACCGAGCAGCAGTCTGGCCAGCCCGCGCGACTCGCGTGTCCGATCACGCGACAGCTAAGAGTGTGATCCGCGACTCTGTGCTTGCTGTTCCCTTGGTGTAACCCCGGTCAGCGTAGAACTACGGCCATTCTTCGCACCGCTACCGTCACAGCAGCGGCATTCGCTGCGGCCGTCGCAGTAGCTGCCTGCGGCGGCTCGAGTGGCCCCTACAACAGCAACAACAGCAACAGCAGCAACTCCGCCAGCAGCGCGCCTGGCAGTGCCGCGTTCCACGCCGCCGAGCTCAGGGTGTCTCAGTGCATCCGCGCCCACGGCGTCCCGAACTATCCCGATCCGCCCAGCAGCGGGGGGATGCACAGCGTGGGCAACGGAAACACCGTCACCGTCAACGGCGTGAAACTCGACGCCTCGCCCCAGACCGTGCAGAACGCGCAGCGGGCCTGCGCGAAGTACGCGCCGGTGGGCCCGTTGGTCAGCAGCTCGCAGCTCGCCAGCATCAAGCAGGGCTCGATCAGGGCGGCTGAGTGCATGCGCGCGAACGGCGTCCCGGACTTCCCCGATCCGAGCATCACGACCGGGCCGGGCGGCCACGGACTCCGCATCAGCATCGGCTCCAGGGCCGGTGCGAACCTCAACCCATACTCGCCGGCGTTCAAGGCCGCGCAGGCCAAGTGCAACAAACTCGTCCAGAACATCACTCGAGACGTCCGACACGCAGCCGGCATGCCACAACGGCCCGTTTCCAAGTCAGGACGCTGACATGCGAGTGCCAAGATCCAAGCAAGCCGCGGCGTCGCGGCCGACTGCTGGCGATGCTCGCGCTCGCCGCCGCCGCGGCCGTCGTGATCGCCGTCATCGAGGAAACAGCGACGCACTAATAACTTCGAGTTTGAGTGGCTGATGGAGTTCTCGCCGGCGGTGCCCCGGCGAACGGTTTCCAGCCGAACAGCACCCTTGGACCGGGTCCGACGCACCTCCCCACCCATCGAGGCGTAGTCGAACCACTCGGACTGCTCTCGCTTCCACGAACGACCAGCACCTTCGCGAGTCCCCGCACCGAGCGGTCGGACTGCTGCTCCGACTCCGCCGTGACCGACAGCGGCAGTCGCGCTGTCACTGCCCTGTCGGCGACGATTGCGGCAGCGCGGAGTCGGCCTTATTCGGCCGCTTGACAACATGTCGCCTGGCGACATATGATGTGCGCGTATGGAGCTTCGTCCCCCGAGCTACTTCACACTCGCCGCGCTGATCGACGGCCCCCTGCACGGCTACGCGATCATGCGCCGAGCGTCGGAGCTGTCCGACGGTGTCGTGCGGGTTTCGACTGGGACGCTGTACTCAATTCTCGATCGCGCGCTCGCCGAGGGGCTCGTCGTTGCCGGTGACCCTTACGTCGTTTCCGGGCGTGAGCGGCGCGACTACTGCCTCACCCCGGCGGGCCGTCTTGTTCTTCAGGAGGAGTCAGAACGGCTCTCCCGCGCAGCGCGCGTGGTCGGCGCCCGGCTCCGAGCGACGGGAGCACCGGCGACATGACCCGGAAGTGGATCGGACGGACCGCCGTGCGGCTGTATCCCCCCGATGTCCGAGCCGCGCACGGCGAGGAGCTCGTGGGCACGATGTTGGACGCCGGGGACTATTCGCTGTTCGCGTTCGTTCGCCACCTGGTCTCGTTGATCGTCGCCGGCCTTCTGGCCAGGTCGCGAGACGTGCTTTCCCAACCACTCGGCCGGCTCGCGTCCGACATGGTTCGCTGGGCTGCAGTGATGACGATCGGCCGCGTATTCGCAGGTGTCGTTGTCGAACAGGTGCGGTGGGGTGAATCGATTGGCTGGGCGCCGGCGACCATCTGGATCAGGTTCCTCGGCCCGGCGCTGGTCCTTGCGCTATTCATCTCCCGTCGCGACCGGGCGACCGGCATCGTTGGTCTGCTCTGGTGCCTCGTCTATGCGCTCCACACCCACCCGCCGCTCCAGCCAGCCACTTTGATCTACGTCCTGGCCCTCCCGATCGTCGGCTGCGCACTGCTGACGATCGCTCCCCGCCGGGGACTCGATCCCGGACGCGCCCTGGTCCTGGTCCCACTAATCCCTTGGGCGTTCTTCCTGTGGGCGTTCCTCGACTGGCACTCCGTCGGATTGTTCCTCTGGCAGTCCGGCGTCGGGTATCTGCTGCCCGTCGCCGCCGCCGGGCTGTTCGTAACGGTCAAGCCCGCCTTGGCGCTCGCGACGGCACTGTCATCGTCACTACTCGCGGCCTCGTACCTGACGTCCTCGATCCTCGCCGCCGAGCGCGTCACGGTCCTGTCGATCGAACTGCTCGGCGGCGCGGCGATCGTTCTCGCGCTCACCGCCCTGAGCCGACGAGCACTGACCAGAACCTGACAAGTCGCCGCCGGTAGCAGCCTTCTAGTCACTGCCGCTGCCACGAATGTCCGGCACCATCGGGCGTCGGGAAGCGGGAACTGAGGCTGCTGCTCCGGCTTCGCCATAACTGATAGCGGTAGTCGCCGTCGCTGCCCTGCCGACGACAATGGAGCAGTCTCGCCGTTAGCGATCGTGGTTGGGTTCGGCGAGGAGTCGCTCTAGTTCCGGCAGCGCCGCGAGGTCCTTGTCTCGGCCTGCGGCGCATTTCGAGGCCGTGATGTCCGCGAGGCTTGCGACGGCGAACACGCGTCCCTCGTCGCTGACCTGTTTGGCATGTTCGCGCAGTTCCGCATAGCCGAGCTCGCGCCCATCGACGCCAGGGATCTCCTGCAGGACATCCAGACCGCCGGCGTCGGTGCTCCAGTTGCCGATCTGCATTTGGGCGAGTAGCCGCCCGTCGATGATCGGCACCGGGAGGGTCTGGCCAGGGGCGATCTGCAGTTCGGCGTGCAAGGCGCCGAGGGCCCGCGCGAGCCGCTCGAGGTTCTCGGACGACAGGTCTGCGCAGATGTCGAGATCCTGGGTGAGCCGGGTCGCGCCGTGGTGCAACGTCCTCCACCCGCCGACGACTACGTAGTCGACGCCGTGCGCGTTGAGCGCGTCGATCGCCCGGAGCGGTTCGAACACGCCGGTGAAGCTCAGGCCGCTGGCGGCAGGCCCCGCTCTGCTCGGATGCGGGCTTGCTCGTGGTCCACGAATGCACGCAGCTCAGCCGCCGTGGCCGGCGGCTTCATCCCGACCAGCACCGTTCGATCGTCGCCGCTACGTTCAGGTGCGCTGCGCTCCGCCCGGCGCCGCTGGTCTGTCGTGAGCCTTGTGCTGGTCATGGCCTGATTTTACCCTGGTGCAGCCGCTGCCCTTGAAGCTGGAGCTGGCGGAGCCGTCGGGTGATCGGTGGCTTGGAGGTCTGCGCACTTGAGAGCTCGGCCATCCCCATCTCGATCTCGTTGAGGTTGCTAGCCAAATGAGCGTCGGACGGATTGGGCCACTTGGGTTGATCGCGTGCGAGGTAGCTGGCAGAAGCCAACAGGTGCCCTGAGGATTGGGCTGCGTGCGTCCTGGGCTGGCTGGGACGCCGGTGCAGAGAGGAGCTGGTCATGTCTGGTTCGATGGTTCTGTTGGACGCAGCTCGTCGGCGGCGGTCGCCGGCGACATTGCCTGGATATCTCGCCGGGCGGGCACCGCGTAACAAGGGGATGGAGTATCCGCCCGATCCCCCGCGGGCCGAGGAGATCATCGTTGTGATGCGTCAGGCAGGGAGTGATTGGCATGGTCTGCGGGTCCGGGCGTTGATCGCGGTGCTGTGGCGGGGTGGGTTGCGGATCTCCGAGGCGTTGGCACTTAACGAGGCCGACGTCGATGCGCGTCGCGGGTCGCTACTGATCCGGCATGGCAAGGGCGACAAGCGCCGCGAGGCGGGGATGGACCCGTTCGGGTTCGAGCAACTCGGTGCGTGGACGACACACAGGGTGCTGCTGCCGCCCGGGCCGCTGTTCTGAGTGATCGACGGCACCACCCGCGGGCGGCGGTGGTCGGCCAGCGCCGCTCGAGCTGAACTGCGCCAGCTCGCCGTCGAAGCGGGTGTCAGACGCCGGTTCGCCCCTCACCAGCTGCGCCACGCCCACGCCGTCGAGCTCGCGCGAGAAGGGGTCGCGGTCAACATCATCCAGCGCCAGCTCGGGCACACCGACCTCGGCACCACCTCGACATACCTACAAGGGATCGATCCCAGCGAGATCATCGATGCCGTCCGCTCGCGCCGACAACCCACCATCCCCGCGACCGCTGGCCTCACGCTCTAGCCAAACCGTCCGGAGTCGCGCCGTCCAGCCGACGAGCCGGCGCAGCTTCCGCTCCGGATCACCCGCCGCCAAAAGGAGCAGTAGCCCACCGGCAGTCCCTCGGGCGACGATGCAGCAGTGATCCGATGCGCGATCGGTTCGGTTAGCCCGTGTCTAATCGCACTGCGGACGAGTCCAGAGCCGGGCCGAGCAAATGCACTGACTAATGCTCGATGAGCTGGAAGTGGATCACTTTGCCGCTTTGATAATCGGCGATCCAGAGTTGCCCGTCTGAGACGACGATCGAGACTGGCTGGGTCAGCGGTAGATGGATGGGCTTGCCGATGATGCGGTTGGTTCGGGGGTCGATCTGCCAGAGGGCTGCGGTGCCCTTGATCGGCAGGAATGTGCTCGCCGACCGCGATCGGGGGTAGGAGATCGCCCACACGCGGCCGCCGCCGGAGGCGATGCCGATGACGCGTGGGACGTCGATCCGGGCGATGGTCTGTCCTGTGGCGGGGTTGACCCGGACGATTGCTGCGTCATTGGACGCATCGTTGGCTTGGACCCACAGCGATCCGAAGGCGGTCGCGGGCATCCCCGAGAACGGCTCGGTCGTCGCGCGGCGGGTCAGTGGATCGATCCGTGACACGGCTGGATAGATCCTGGGCGGGGTGTTGGTGCCGAGGATGACGGACGTGTTGTCGACCCATAGCGACCCGAATCCGGACACGACCGTGTCCGGTCCTGACCCAACCGGGATCGGTGGCCCGTCGGCTTGGTTGGTTATCGGGTTGACCGAGATGACGTCGCCGCGGGGCCCGTTTGAGACGCGGCTGACCCAGACCCGGCCGGCTGTGAACGCGACGCCACCACCGAGCGAGCTCATGCGTCCGTGGTCAGCGACGCCGAGGCGGATCTTCGCGACGACTCGGTTGCTTGACGGGTCGATCCGCAGCAGCTCCGAGAAGCCGGTCGGCGCCAGCCAGATGCTGCCAGCGCCAAACGCGAGACCGGCCATGATGCCGTTGGTGGGGATCGAGGTCCGCGCGATCGTTGAGCCGTTCTGCAGTTTCAGTCTAACGACGCGGCTCGGGGTCGCGATCCAAAGCGAGCCACCGTTGGCGAGCAGCGCCTGCGGGCTACCGCCAACATCGACCACACCCGCGGCGTATAACCCGACCGGTTTGGCGGGTGCGATCGCAGTTGGAGATGATCTGCCGCCGACTGTCAGCGCCACCGCCACCCCTACCACTAGGCATGCCAGCACCGCGATCGCGAGGAAGCGTCGACGTCGCCGACGCTCCAGCTCCCATGCCTCTCCGAACAGAGCATCGAACAGCGACCTGTAGCGTCGGGCAGGAACTGAGTGGTCAACAGCCATTGAAGCTAGTATTGTTGGTCTCATGGCCGATGTCAATGCGGAGACGGAACTGCCACTCACGGCCGTGAGCCGAGTCGACCCGACCCCGCTTCACGAACAGGTCGCGGCCGCGATCCGCCGCGCGATCGCAGATGGCGAAGCCGGTCCCGGGGACAAGATTCCCCAAGCGCGCGACCTCGCGACCGTCTTGGGCGTGAACCGCAACACGGTTCTGCGAGCGCTGCGACTACTCCGCGACGAAGGACTGCTCGAGATGGGGCGCGGACGGACGATCCGCGTCACCGGAAGCCCGGAACGCGGCGCCGTCATTGCGAGGACCAAAGACCTGATCGAGTTCGCTCGCCGCCGCGGCTACGCGCGCGAGGAACTGATCCGGCTGATCCAAACCCTCGGCTGACCCCGAGATGCCGCAAACACTCAGTCCGCCACAAGCGCCCGATCATCTCGAAGAGGAAGCGCTGTTCCCGGAGGCCCGACGGCTGCGCCGGCGACGGTGGGCGCTGGGTGTCTCCGTCGTGGTGTTGGCGCTTCTGATCGTGGTCGGGGTGATCGCGGTCCTGAGTGCCAACACGAAGGGTTCGCGTCGGGCTTCGGACTTCGTTGCCGGTCCTCTGCGGGCGGGTGCGATCGCCCGCCTGCATGTGGCCGGGGCACTGGCGGTCGGACCGGGAGGCGAGCTGTACGTCGCGGATGTCAACAACAGCCAGAAGACAGGCGAGATACCCGATGCGACCCGGGTGCTGGTCCGCCTTCCCGACGGCCGCTTCCGCCTGGTCGTGTCGAATCTCCCCGGCATCTCCGACCTGGCCTTCGCGCCCGACGGCACCCTGTACATCGCTGACGCCGGCTGGGTCCGCGCAGTCGGCCACAACGGCGAGATCCGCACCATCGCGGGCGATGGCCGTGCCGAGCCCCGACGCCGCTCGACCGGTGTCCCGCGCAACATCCCGGCGGGCACGCCCGCGCGCTCGGCAGCACTCGGATCGATCCAGTCGACCACCCGCCGCGGCAACCCGCTCCATATCGCATTCAGCCCCAGCGGCCAGCTCTACATCTCGACCGGCACCCAGATCCTCCGACTCACGACCAACGGGACCCTCGATCCGCTCAAGGCAACCGTGAAGCCAAGAGGCAGGCTTCCTGGTGGCCCGCTGAGCGGCTTCGGACCGATCGCCGTAGCCCCGAACGGCACCATCTACGTCGGCGGCGGAAACTTCGGCTGGACGCTGTGGGCGGTGAACCCGAACGGGACGACCCACTACCTCGGCTACGCCCGTCAGAGCGGCGGCAACTACGTCGTCGTCCAGCGCGCCCCGAACGGGGCGATCTACACGGAGCACGGCGGCGGCCTCCAGCAGATCGAGGCAGGCAGGCGAAAGACCGTGTTCGAGTTCACCCAGAGGCTCGACGGCCAGTACTTCCCGCTGACCAACTTCGCGCTCGCGCCCCATGGCGTCATATACGCCGACGACATCCCCGGCAACCAAGGCTTCGAGGACCACCAGCAACTGGTCGCGGTACACCGCAACAAGCTCACCCTGCTCTGGCAGGAAAGAAACCAAACGCCACACTGACCCGAAAGCTGCGGGCGTCTCGCCAGCCGAACCGAAATGAGCGTCGACTCCCGCTTCGGGTCGGCGACGACTCACAGGAGCAGCCTCCCGCCGGCTTCTCAATAGGACGATCCAGCAGTCTGGTTGACACCTAACTCTGGGCGGTTCAGATCTCGGCTTCTGGATCGCCGAACATGTCCAGGCATAGCTGGATGCATTCGCTGCAGATCCTGACGCCGGGTTGGCCTCGTCGACCCGCGCCCGGCTTGGGCCGCATCGGCGCCTCGACTATCTCCGGCGCCTGGTCGCGTCGCTTGCCGCAGAAGTCACAG
>Ga0123356_10007629_pt1 | contig 10784 bp, 10 predicted proteins | sample TergutEmb28metaG_2_FD_92546 | JGI IMG/M metagenome (GOLD analysis project Ga0123356, IMG submission 92546) | Embiratermes neotenicus P3 segment gut microbial communities from Petit-Saut dam, French Guiana - Emb289 P3 | ecosystem: Host-associated > Arthropoda: Insects > Digestive system > Gut ... | reverse complement strand
GTAAAGACTTAGCAAATGCAAAAAACGGTAAAAAGAACTTTTCCTCCAAACTCCGGGGGCGCAGAGGCCGCGGAGAAGGGGAGAGAGTTGGGTAGCGGCGTGTTAAGAAATAGCGCGGATACCCCCCTTTTCTTTCTCTTTTTCTTCCTCTGCGGTCTCTGCGTCTCTGCGCCTCCGCGAGGAATAAGCGAGTAATACTTCGAAAGAGGTTTTTCTACAGGCACCAGCGTTTCTGCGAGATTAAAAAGAATTATTTTACATATTGTATGATTTGTCATGAAAACATAAATTATATTGTCGAAACGTGTAAAAAAGAAAATCCCTGTAAAATTGATATTCGCTATAATGAGCCGATGGCCGGTCACACCAGTTTTAAGGTTGGCGGCCCTACGGATTGCTGGCTGCGGCCTGTACGTGCTGAGGCGGGTTCGGACGAAGACTTTTACGCATTTACCGCCGCTCTATTAAGCGCCGCCTGTACAGAAAATGTACCGGTTTTTTTGCTTGGCGGCGGAGCAAATATACTGGTCGCGGATGCAGGAATTCGGGGTATTGTCCTGGATACCGGCGGCTGGACGGGGGTGCAAAAACAACAGGAAGGATTGCTGGAGTTTCGCTGCGGAACAAGCCTTGATGATGCTGCCGAAATTGCCGCTGACCTGGGGCTTTCCGGTTTGGAATTCCTTGCAGGTATGCCCGGCAGCATAGGCGGAGCGGTCTGGATGAATGCCCGCTGCTATGGGCGCGAAATTGCCGACGTATTAGCCGAAACGGAAATTATTGATTTTACAGGGGATGCGCCGCTGCAATTGCGGCTGCCTGCCAAACGTACAGACTTTGGCTACAAGCGCAGTCCTTTTCAGGGCACAGACCATTTTATCCTTTCCGCCTCATTGCAACTGACACCGGGAAACACAAGCGATATTCGCGCCGAAATGGACGCCCACCGCCGCGATCGCGAGGAAAAAGGCCATTACCGTTATCCCTCCGCCGGGTCTGTTTTTAAGAACAACGAAGATTTTGGCAAACCAACCGGAAAAATAATCGAAGAGCTGGGCCTGCGCGGTCTGCGTATCGGCGGCGCGCAAGTAGCGCCCTGGCACGGCAATTTTATAGTGAACACGGACGCTGCCACCGCCTCAGATATCCGCGCTCTGGTAAACGAAGTTGCCGCGAAAGTTAAAACAGCCACAAACTTTGAGCTTGAGCCCGAGATACTTTTTATGGGAGAGTGGTAAGACTTTTTTACCTGTTTTCCCCAGGGAGGATTTGAACCCCCACAAGCAGATCCAGAGACTGCCGTGCTACCATTACACAACCGGGGACCGTATCTCAAATACTAAAGGCTATACAAGCCTATCTAGGTATAAATCCTACCGAATTCGCCGAATTTTGTCAAGTACAGGGATGAGAAAAGTTTGGTGACCGAAGGAATTGCCTTAAGGCTGCTCAATAGGGAAACAAACTTCGGTGAGTGTTGATTCACCGCTTGTTTTGAAATCCGAACCGGTAAGATAATATTCGATGGGGTCTCCGCAAATGGTCAGTTTATTTTTAACGCAATAGCTGGATAAAAAATCATAAGCCTCATTCAGTTTTTCATATTCGCCGAAATGCAGTACACTTGCTGCCTTTTTCGGCGGCACATAAACGGTATCTTTACCTTTTTTTGCCACAATGGAATAAAGGCTTAAGGAAATATCGGTGAGTTTAAATTCCTTGTCATGAAAAACCGCATAAGCCTGTATGTGCCTGTCAAATTGAAGATGAGAGCGTATCATCTCGTCATTAAATCTTGAAAAACGACAGATAATATTGTTGGTATCTTTTGCAAGGTATTGTACCGTATATGCATGGTGAGCAGGCAGCGTTTTTATATTCGCTGCATAGGCAGCATCGGTTTTGGCAAATATGGATAAATGTTCAATAAGAATGTCCAATAAATGACGTTGTTTAAGAAGAGAATCGAGTTTGACATTAATGGAAATACGTCCATTTAAGAAATGTTTTATTTCCCGTAAGGCAAATCCCAAATCCTTCAGCATAAGAATCCTGGATAAATCAACAATCTGGCTCTGTGTATAGTAACGGTAACCGGTAAATTCATCAACATAAGCGGGATGGAACAGTCCGTATTGTTCATATACTTTCAAAGCCTTTGGTGTTATGCCGAAAGTCTCGGCAAATTCCTTAATTTTGTGTAACCCTTCTTTTGGTTTGTTATCCATAGAAACTTCCATAAAAAATATAAAAAAACTTGACTTGTACCTATAGGGTCAAGTGTATATTTAAAGTAGCATATTGGCAAAATTTCGTCAAGTAAAATCACTTCTATAATTTTAAGGAGCTTATTATGAAAGACAAGATTACATTGATTGGTATTTTTGTTCTTGCGGTGGTAATTGGATTTACCATGGCAGCCTGTGAAGGACCTATTGGACCTATAGGACTTACGGGTGAAAAGGGCGAACAGGGACAAACCGGTGATGATGGCAGCGATGCCCCCTTCGGCTCACTCGTTGTCTTTTTCCACCGGAACAACAACGATACCGGCAGTACCGACCCCTACCCCGTTATACTCATGCTGGCCCCCGGGACGAGCGTCCAACAGCTTCCCCTGCCGCCCACCCGCGCGGGCTATGTTCCGGGCAGTTGGAACACCAAACCCGACGGCAGCGGCACTGTCTTCACTGCCGCCACAACGGTTACAGCTAACACCACCGTCTATGCCCAATGGCTGGTGGATATAAACGCTGCGACTATCACTGTCACGAGTACTCACGTCTACGACGGCACCGAGCAAGAATCCGAGTTCACCGTTACCCATAACGGCGTTGACCTGGCCGCCGATACCGATTTCACGGTTGTGTACGAGAATACCATTAATGCAGGAACCGCAACAATTACCATCACTGGCATGGCGGAAAATGGCTATGGCGGTACCGCAACGGCGCAGTTTACGATTGAGAAAGCTGTTCCAACCGTTACCGCATGGCCCGCCGATTTGGCAGCAATATACGGGCAAACACTTGCGCGCGTAACCATAGGTTACGGCACCGCCTCCGTACCGGGCAGCTTCGCATGGACTAACCCCGACGATCCGGTCGGAGCCGTGGGCACACAAGCGCACCGCATGACCTTTACGCCCGGAGATGGCGATAATTTCCACGCGGTAACGGATATAGTACACATAAAAGTGCTGCTTGGATTAGAAATGGTACGAGTTGATGGCGGTACCTTCCAGATGGGAAAAAATGGTAATGGAGCTGCGAATAATGTTACCCCCGTACATACAGTAACGCTGAGCGATTATTATATGGGCAAGTATCAGATAACACAGGAACAGTACTTTGCAGTGATGGGGGTTAATCCCAGTAATTTTGCATCAAATCCCCCCGACAGGGAAACCCAGGGAATGCGCCCGGTGGAGACTGTATCGTGGTATAGCGCCATTGAATTCTGCAATAGACTGAGCAGGGCAGAAGGTTTAACGCCGACATATAGTATAGATGGCGAGACCGACCCTGATGTTTGGATATCGACACACGGAGCAGCACCCACAAGCATGACAATTGATTCACGATGGAATTTTTCAGAGATGGTCAGCGATTCCAACGGCTACCGTCTGCCAACCGAAGCGCAATGGGAATTCGCCGCCAAGGGCGGAACCAGGTCAACAGGCTACACCGGTGATGCCGGCGATACCTATTTTATATACTCAGGGAGTGATGACCCCAATGCGGTGGCGTGGTATTCGCAAAAAACCGGTACACCAACCGCATACATAACCCATGAAGTTGGATTATTAGCGCCAAACGAATTGGGCATATACGACATGAGCGGGAACGTGTTTGAGTGGTGTTGGGACCGGCATGGGGCTTACTCAAGCGACGCCAAAACAAATCCCACAGGCGCGCCTTCGGGGTATTTCAACGTGATGCGCGGCGGGGACTGGGGCAGCCGCGCCCCAGAGGTGAGTTCTGTTAGCCGGGACGGCTACTGGCCGAGCGTCAGGAACGGCGAAACCGGCTTCCGTGTTGCCCGCCCATAGTACAGAAATTAAGTGCGGCGGACGGCTTTGCAGAGGGCTTCACGGCTCAACTCGGTCCAGACGGGGCGGCCGTGGGGGCAGCGGGGATCGGGCAGGGCAAGGGCTTCTGTTGCCAAGGCAAGAGCCTGTATTTCGTCGAGGTAGTCGCCGTCCCGCACCGCCTGATGGCAGCACAGGGTGGCAGCCCAGCGTTCGGCAATGTTTTCAGTAGCATTACGCAGCTTGAGGATTTCCTGTACGGTTTCGGCATCGCCAAGCCGCCAGCCTTCAGGAAGCGCGGTAATGTGCCAGCCGGTGTCTCCTTTGGAGCCATCGTCTCCTTCGGACACGTTTCCATCCCGCTCAAGGACAATAGCCAATGCGGCCAATTCCTTCTGCTTTGCTTCAAGGAATTGGTCATCTTTGATGCTTTCGGTATTGAAGTAAATGGGTATCAGCAGTTCCTGTCTGGGGATTGGAGCGGCAAGAAAACGGTTGTACAAAATACGTTCATGGGCGGCGTGTTGATCGATGATGAAGAGTTTGTCACCCTGCTCCGCCAGAATAAACAAACCAAAAATACTTCCCGCATACCGGATATCGCCATAGACCGGCGCTCTCTCTGCCGTATATGTTTGAGCAAAAACATCCCTACGAACCTGATCGCCGCTATCTTGTCTCCGTTCGTGTTGGTTCGTGTGGTTCGTGGTAAAAAAATCCGTAGTATCCGACAAGGCAGCCATTGCAAGTTGGTTTGTACTGTGCGGCTCCGTTTGCGCTGCGGTTTTCAGGCCAAGGCGGCGGCAAAAATCCCGCAGGCCACTGGTGACTGCATGATGTATAGCGCCGGGATCACGGAACCGGGCTTCCCGTTTGGCCGGATGTATATTGAAATCCGCCAACGAAGGATCAATGTCCACATATACAGCGCCCAGGGGATGTGTGCCGTTGGGGAACCATCCTTGAACGCCGTATTCCATTGCCGTTACCAGCGAGTAATCCTGAATTCGTCTGCCATTGGCAAATATATACAGGTACCGCCGGTCGGTACGAAACAGTTCAGGGCCGCCAATGACCACATCGGCGGAAAAGCCGTCACCCGAAACATGAATCTCATGCAGCAATTGGCCGGTGCCTGTCTCCAATAATGCGGCGGCAAAACGTTCTTTTTTTGACACGGCTGCAGGAAAAAAATCTTTGAGCCGTCCGTCCTGGGTAAAGCGAAAGTTGATCCATGGGAAGGCAAGGGCTTTTTCGATAAACACCTGACGGCATAATGCCGCTTCGCTTCCGTCACGTTTCAGGAAACGCTTGCGGGCGGGAATGGTATCGTACACATTGATGGCGCGAATCGTGCTGCCTTTGGTTCTGCCGGCTGCCGTTATCTGCGGCGGATTCCCCAAGCCGGGACCAACATTAAGCCGCCATGACTCAACAGCGCCGGTATTGCTGATAATTTCCAACTGCGCAACGGCGGCGATGGCAGCCAGAGCCTCACCACGAAAACCCAATGTTTCGGCGGTATTAAGATCATCAAGCGAACGTATCTTGCTGGTCGCATGGGCCAGCCAGCAGGTCTCCAGGTCTTCACGGCCCATACCGCTGCCATCATCGGCAACTTCAACTTTTTTACTGCCGCCGCCCTCAATGGAGACATCAATAGCGGAGGCGCCGGCGTCAATGGCATTATCGAGTAATTCACGGATCAACGCGGCAGGCCGGTCAATAACCTCGCCTGCGGCAATCCGTCTGGCCTCTTCCGGCGGGAGCACCTGAATTTTCATGGCTTATTGCTCCGTAAATAATTCCAGTTCGGGCGATTCTTCAATCGCGGCCTCGGCACTGTTCATCAGCATTTCAATGCGGCTGTCTATTTTTTCCAAATCTTTTTCCAGGGTTCGGGCCAGTTTAATCCCTTCCTCAAAGGCCTTGAGTGCCTCATCCAGAGGGATATCGCTTTTGCGAATTTGTTCGCCCAGCAACTCCAAGCGCTCCAGCCGTTCCTCAAAATTTTTCACCGCGCTCACTCCGCTGCTTTTAGCGGCGCTGCCACTTTTTGCGGAGCCGCCACTTCTAGCGGCGCTGCCTCTACTGTCAGTTTTTTTCGCCATAACACTCCTCCGTAATTGCTGCAATTGTCCCTTGTAACGGACGTATTTCCAGACGATCACCCGGACAGGCATCGCCGGCCTGACGAACGATAACGCCTGTTCTGGTATTCGTCACCATGGAAAATCCCCGTTCCATTACCGCCAGGGGACTGCCGGCCTCAAGAATGGCAACTGCCAATTCCAGCCGCCGGCGCAGGCTGTCAACCAAACCGGAAAGACCGTCGATTAACGATTCCTTGGCATCATCAAAACGTATCAGGCGCGGCTGCAGGATGGCCCGGAAACGGTACTCCAAATCTTCGGTATTGAACGGACGCAAAAGAAGCCGCGCCTTTTCAATGCGGCCTTGAATGGCGCTTATAAAATCTTCCGCCGCGCCGCAAATAGTCTGCGTAATATCAGCCCATTCCCCGCTTACCAGTTCCGCCGCTGCCGATGGCGTTGGCGCGCGCACATCGGCGGCAAAATCGCATAACGCCCAGTCTATCTCGTGACCCACCGCGCTTACCACCGGAATATCCGACGCGGCAATTGCCTGTACGACTATCTCTTCGGAGAAGGGCAATAAATCTTCCAGCGAGCCCCCTCCCCTGCCAACGATTAATACATCGGCCAGTTTCCACTGGTTGGCCTGTTCAATACGCCGCGCGATAATGTCAGCAGCGCCCGCCCCCTGCACCGGCGCCGGCAGCACCACTATGTTTACCCCGCCCGTCCGCCGATCCAACACATTGAGTATATCCTGCAGCGCCGCTCCCGTGGGAGAACTAACGACCCCAATAGCCGATGGAAAACGAGGCAAAGACTTTTTTCGGCTTTCATCGAATAATCCCAATGCCGCCAGCCGCCGCTTTCGCTGCTCCAGCATGGCAAGTATATCCCCGCTGCCGGCAAGCTCCATTTCTTCGCAGACGATCGAGTAGCTGCCCCGCGGCGCATACACCGAAAGGCTCCCCCGCACCCGCAGCAACATACCGTCTCTGGGCTCAAAAGTCAATGAACGCAGCCGATTTTTGAACATCACCGCGTCGATTTTTGCCCCGGCATCTTTCAATGAAAAGTACAAGTGCCCCGAAGACGCAGGCCGGCAATTCGACAATTCACCCTCCACTACCACAGAGGAAAACCCCTCTTCAAGGCAACAGCGGATTCGTTCAGTGAGTTCCGATACGGTTAATTTGGACACAGACTCCATCAAGGGAAGTATAGGGAAAAATACAGATCTTGGGAACCATCTGTTTATGCGTTCATTGCGGTTACAAACCGTTCTATTTTTGCATCATCAATGGTATTCATGTACACAGATTGTTTGGCAACCGCTTTCATGATTAACCGTTCCAATATCCCGGCTTTTTTGGGGTCAAATATTCCTCCCAAAAAGCCCGTTGTTTTTGCTGTTTGGAGCATATCAGGCGGGAAATTGGCATCGAAGTATTTCTTTTTCCGGCTTGTGTCCATTCCGCATAAAAAAAGCCCTGGTTTCTTTTCCCGTAACAGACCTGCGTTTTTTGACAGAAATGCCTTTGCTTCCCTGCGAATCGTGCCAGCATAGATCGAACTACCAATGATGATCCGGTCAAAATCATTGAGGGAAGGGATTTCCCCCTGTTTCAAATCGTGCATGACCGCACCGTCCATTTTATCCGCAATACGCCGGGCGATTTCCCCGGCAGCCCCGTGTTTGGTCGCGTAAAAGATAATGGTCTTCATAACGGTATTACAATCCAAAAAAGGCATATTCATATATTACAAGCATTTTATTGTCTTTGTCAATTATACCACAATTGTATTCTTATATAAAACCCGGGAAAACGCGAAGGAAGAGGGGAAAGAATAAAGAACAAAGAAAAAAAGAAAAAAGAACAAAAAAATCCGCCAACACTAATGCATTTTACCAGTTTCCGCCATATATAGGGTATGAGAGAATATGCATTACCAAGCAGTAAGGCTTCGCAGCTCGCGTGGCATCCTGCATTTTTACAGGCGATCCAGATCGAGTTATTCGATTATCGGGATTCGCTGGAATTTAAGTCCGAGTTTCAACTCACCACGGAACCACTGCGAATCGACTTACTGATCATCAAGAAGCCGAAAGAGCTGGTTATCGACAAAAACATTGCCCGCATATTCAAAACGGACAATCTGCTGGAGTACAAAAGCCCGGGGGATTACCTCTCAATTAAAGATTTTATCAAGGTTTATGCCTATGCCAATCTGTACACGGCAATTACGCCCGAAGTGGAGCTTTCAGATGTAACCATAACCTTTGTCGAAAGCAAGTATCCCCGTAAACTCATCAAGTACCTGACTAACGAACGCGGTTACACGGTCCAGAAAACTGCTCCGGGAATATACCAGGTTTTAGGGGACTATATTCCCATTCAGATAATAGAATCCAAAAAATTGTCCGAAAGTGAGAATTTGTGGCTCAAATCCCTGCGAAATGACTTGGAAATTCGCAACGCTGATGGTATACTCAAAGAGACAAAGCAGTGGCAGGGCAAAATGCCGCTGGATGCATATTTCGACATATTATTGCGGGCAAACCGTAACGCATTTCTGGAGGTACTTGATATGAAAACAGCGCCAACACTTAAATCAATTTTGACCGAAGCCGGTATCCTTCCCGAATGGATTGCACAGGAGAAAGCTGAAGGTAAAACTGAGGTGGCACGAAATTTGCTTGCGATGCAAATGCCCATAGAAATGATAGCCCAAGCAGTACAAATGCCCGTTGAAAAAATCAATGCGCTTGCTTTAGGCAATTAACAAAATGAATACATAGGAGGCACCAGCGCGCGACCATCCGCAATACGCCGGGCGATTTCCCCGGCAGCCCCGTGTTTGGTCGCGTAAAAGATAATGGTCTTCATACTATGCTATTCTCTCAAGAGGGACAATCTTATCAAGTTCTGCGTTAATTTTTTGTTTCACCAGCGTTGTTTCAATATGCTCTTGTATACGTAAAAAATATCCTTCTGAAAGACCAAAAAGGCGAGTCAAACGTAAATCCGTATCCGCTGTTATACCTCTGTGGCCATTCACAATATCGGTAATGCGGCTTGGAGCTACTCCAATGGCTCTTGCCAAGGCGTTTTGAGATAATGTATATGGTTCCATAAAATCATCAAGCAGGATTTTTCCCACATGATCAAGTTTAATATATTTCTTCATCAAAAAACCTCCTGTATTCTGCATTCTATACTACAGAATACGTGTTGTCAAGTCATTAATTAATCGTGATAATCGACAATTTCAACTTTATCTGCATGGCCTTCATTCCATTTGAAACAAATACGGTATTTCATATTTATACGGATGGAATATTGGCCTGAACGATCTCCTTTCAGTTGTTCCAAATGGTTGGAGGGAGGAGACCGAAGATCATCAAGCGTAAGCGATGCATGAATAGCTGCAAGTTTATTAAACGCCCGAGTCTGAATATCAGCAGGAAACTTCTGAGATATCAAGCCTTTAAATATTCTTGCTGTCTCTTTGCATTTGAATGATTGAATCATACTCTTTAAGTGTACAACTTGTGCATAGCGGAGTCAAATTATACATTGTTACTAATTTACGCATAAAAATGGAATTGGTTTCAAAAGGAAGCATTCTGAAAGGTGGAGGTGTAATTTCAGGTTACTCCTCCACCAACCCTTTTCTTTGTGCGCTTTGCGTTCCTTTGTGTCTTTAGGTAAAAAAGCCGATGGTTATAATTTACTCACCTCAGCATCAACTTTGACCTTAAAATCCATTAATGCAGTTTTTTCAGCTTGAGTAATTGCCAACACCTGTTCATTTGTCATTCCTTTTGATATTGTTCCACTTGGTCCTTGTAGGTGATTGATTGCTTCATCCAGTCCGGCAATTCTTTCTTCATAAGTTTGAATAAAAAATGTTATCGTATTTTGTTGCATAAAACCGGAAATAAAATAGAGTTGCCCTGGAGAAAAATCTTGTTCTATATACTTACCAGGATGAGGTGTTTCCGCGTATTGGTTATAACCAACCATCATTTTTAACATAACATAAAAATTATGAGATCCTGGAGGAATAACCAACACATCGCCTTGTGTTGCCGTTGATATTAATGAACTCGAACCATTAAATCTATGTATCAATGTGGCACCACCATCTAAAAAAAGAAGCGCATGATCACCAGAGGGAATAGTTGTATCCATTACCTTAGTTACCAATTTAAATTTATATCTGTCTGTCATTTGTTGTCCTGAAATTGCCTTATCAATAAGACTGCTTGTGGAACATCCAGAAAGAACTATCATAGTAACTGCCAATCCAAAGAAAGAAACATTCGTGACTGAAAACATTTTTGTCTTCATTTTGATCCTCCTAATAAAATATTGTTTTATATAAAATCACATAACGGATTTTATATAATGTATTTTTGCAAATAATGCCATATAACCTTTTGACGAAATATTAACAAGCCCATATACGAGCTATTTTCTCATTCCCATAATATAACCGTTCCGATCAGGATCAATGAGCGGTTAACACGAAAGAACTTTCGGACAACAGAATTGTTCTTTGTTAATTGTTCACTGCTCTTTGTATTTGGGCAAATTTTTTTTGGTAAATTTAAGCTGGCGAATTCATGTGTGTGTGTGTGTGTGTGTGTGTGT
>Ga0123356_10007628_pt1 | contig 10784 bp, 10 predicted proteins | sample TergutEmb28metaG_2_FD_92546 | JGI IMG/M metagenome (GOLD analysis project Ga0123356, IMG submission 92546) | Embiratermes neotenicus P3 segment gut microbial communities from Petit-Saut dam, French Guiana - Emb289 P3 | ecosystem: Host-associated > Arthropoda: Insects > Digestive system > Gut ... | reverse complement strand
GCGGCATGGACGCGCCATGGCCGATCCGGACCGCCGTTGCGGCGATCTGCTGCGCATGGTGGGCCTTAACGAAAAAGCGGACCATTTGCCGCGTGATCTGACGCAGATCGAAATGCGCAAACTTGAGCTGGCGCGCGCCATGGCCGCCGAGCCGCAATTGTTGATCGCCGACGAGGCGATGGCGGGCCTGTCGCACGGCGAAGTGGACGACATACTGGCTCTCTTGATGCAATTGAACGAGCACGGCGTGACGATCATCATGATTGAGCACATCATGCGAGCCGTGCTGGCATTTTCGCAGCGCCTCGTGGTGCTGGTGGCCGGCCGCAAGATCGCCGACGGCGATCCGCAGGTGGTGGTACGCCAGCCGGATGTGGTGCAGGCCTATCTTGGCAGCTAGCCTCGCAATCTCCGGCCTGGAGGCCGGCTATGGCGCGGTGCGTGTGCTGCATGACGTGTCGCTCGCGGTGCGCGAAGGCGAAACCGTGGCGCTGCTCGGCACCAACGGCAACGGCAAGTCGACGCTGATGAAATGTGTGCTCGGGATGGTGCGGCCGAGCGCGGGCAGCATCACGCTCGGGATCGACGGCACGACGCACGAACTGGTGGGCATGACGACCGAGGACATCGTCGATCTAGGTGTCGGCGTCGTCCCGGAGGGACGGCGGCTGTTTCCGCGCCTGACAGTGACTGAGAACCTGCTGATGGGGGCATTCCGGCGTGCCGCGCGTGCGGAAATTGCGCGAAACCTCGCGTTCTGCTTTGAGGCTTTTCCGCGTCTCGCGGAACGGCGGCGTCAGCTGGCGGGCAGCATGAGCGGCGGAGAGCAGCAGATGCTGGCACTGGGGCGCGCGCTGATGACGGCGCCGCGCATGCTGCTGATCGATGAGCCGAGTGTGGGCCTGGCACCGCTCCTGGTCAGCCGGACGATCGAGAAGATCAAGGAGCTGAAGGACAGCTACCGGCTGACTGTGCTGATGGCAGAGCAGAATTTCACGCAGGCGATACGGATTGCCGACCGCGGGTACGTGATCGTGCACGGGCGGATTGAATTCGAGGGCGGCTCGGCGGACGAACTCAACAATAACGAGCTGATCCGGCAGTTCTATCTGGGCGCATAAAAATTGCCCGCGCGCCGTGCGGGCGCGGATGAGGCACCGGGGTCAGGCGGCGAAGATGGTGCGGGCACGCACCACCGTCACAAGGCGTCAGGGCCCCGACCTCTCCGGCTGGCCGGAGAGGTCTACGGACTACTTCCCGTTGTACGGGTAGTTGATGGTGCCGCTCTTCTCCGCATTCGGCCACAGCACGGCTTCGGTCTTCGGATCGTTGAATTGCGCGACGTTGTTGCCCTGCACGTTCTGCCACTGCACTTCCAGCACTTTTGGCGCGGCCCATTCACCGTTCGAGCCGAACTTAATGTCGCCGACGATGGTTTTGAACGTGTGCGTGCGCAGGTAGTCGGCAAGCTTCGCCTGATCCAGGCTCTTAGTCCCTTCCACTGCCTGCTGCAGGACCTGCATGTAGCCATAGGCATACGGCGGCAGATAGAAGCCGAGCGGGTCCACGCCGGCGGTCTTGGCTTCCTTCTGGTACTCTTTCAGGAAGTCCCTGGCTTCGGGCGTCGCCGACTTGATCCACGGCAGCCAGAAGTCGTAATCGACGATACCGTTCAAGAGCGGGCCAAGCTGCGCCTTGATCGGGGTGCTCTGCAATCCAACCATGCCGCCGCCGAACATTTTTGCCTTGAGGCCCACTTCGTGCGCGGCACGCACCATTCCGACCGTGTCGGGGGGATATGAGCACACCAGAACGAGGTCTGGATGCGTCGCCTGGATCGCGCGCACGATCGGCGTGTAATCCGCCGTGCTCGGCGGATAAGTCTGGTTGTAAACGATCTTCAGCCCGTCCTTTTTGGCGATCGGGATCGCCCCATCAATCGCGTTGTGCGCGAACTCAGCGTCTGCGCCGACGATGGCCACTGTCTTCGGCTTCGGATTCTGCTGCATCGCGACGGCAAAGAACGGGGCGGAAAATGTCGACTTTGGATCCGGCCCGCCGGTCGGTACAAACGAGAAATAGCGGTCGTAGTTGAACTCCGTGTTCACCGCGAGGCCGAACAGTCCGAGGAACGTCGCCTTGTGCTGCATGATGATCGGCATCGCCGGCGCGATCATGTTGGTCCCATACCCACTGACCACGACATCGACGTGATCGACATCGAGCAGCTTGGTGTAAAGACCGGGGATGGTGGCGGGGTTGGACTGGTCATCGTAATAGTCGAGCTTCACCTGGCGGCCGAGCAGGCCGCCATGTGCATTGACCTGATGCTGCCAGATTTGCATCGCGAGGAGCGCGGCCTTGCCGTTCGGCGCCAAACCGCCGGTCAGCGCCATGCCGAACCCGATGGTGATCGGCGCCTGATCCGCTTTCGCCGGCGCTGGCGCGCTCAGTACCACGCCGGCGGCCAAAGCGGCCCCAGCCAGACATTTCCCCAGCATCATGGTCCTCCCGTAGAGCAGGTTTGCTCCGGACCCTAGACCAGCCACGGATTTCGCGGGAGAGGGTTACTACGATATAATCTCTCTCTCACAACCGCTGGGAGCGCCCTATGCAGGACCTGGATGAGTTCAGCGCCACCGAAGCCGCCCTGGCGCAGATGGCCGCTACACCGAATCCGCGTTTGAAGGAGATCATCGACGCCGCGGTGCGGCATCTGCACGCCTTCGCGCGTGATGTAAATTTGACACCGGAAGAGTGGCTGGCGGGCATCGGCTTCCTCACCGCCGTGGGCAAAGCGTGCACGCCCGTACGCCAGGAGTTCATCCTGCTCTCCGATGTGCTGGGCGTCAGCGCAGTGGTAAACGCGCTGCACGACAAGAAGGCCCGCGAACTGGGATCGCAGAGCAGTCTTCTGGGGCCGTTCTATCGTGAGGGCGCACCGGAGCTGAAACTGGGCGACAGCATCGTCAAGAACCCATCGGTGCCGGAGATCGTCGTTTATGGCCGCATCACAGATAACAGTGGCCTTCCGATCCCGAATGCCCTGATCCAGGTATGGCAGACCAGCGAACATGGGCTCTACGACCTACAGACGCTGGGCGAGACCGGCATGGATCTCAGGGCGAATTTCCGGACCGACAAAGACGGGAATTACTGGTTCCGCACGGTCCGCCCGCTCGGTTATTCCATCCCGATGGACGGGCCGGTCGGCGAGATGGTGCGCCAGCAGAACCGGCATGGTTTCCGGCCGTCGCATATCCACTTCCTGATCGGCGGGGACGGGTTCCGCGAACTCGTGACAGCACTTTACTTCGGCGACGATGACCACATTGACTCAGACACGGTCTTCGGCGTGTCGGGGTCGCTGGTGGTGAATGCAACGGATGATCCGAATTCGCCGGTCAAGGGCTTGAAGGCGGTGCACTACGATTTCCGGCTGGCCCGCGCAGCACCTGGCGAGTCCGGTCGGGTCGGCGCGGACCCCACGAAGCTGGCCGCGGAGTAGCCACGACAGAGTCTTTCCCGCTTGCGGGTGTGGTCGACAGACACGCGACGCCAGGCGTGATGGGCGCGTCGGGCGATGATGCCGTGCGCAATACCCCCACCACCCGGTGGGTTTTGACCGCCGCCCTCTCCTGCGGAGCGGCGGAGCTGCGAGAGAGAGAGAGAGAGAGAGAGAGAGAGAGAGAGAGAGAGAGAGAGCATGCCCCGTCGCCTGGTCGATATTTCTTCGCCTCTGATGTCCGGCATCAAAAGCGATCCGCCCCATATGCTGCCGCAGATTGAATACCTCGATCACCATGCGACCGCGCCGGCGATGGCGGAGTACATGGGCGTTCGCGTGGATCAGTTGCCCGACGGTGAATATGCAGCGGTCGAGAAGGTGACCATCAGCACCCACAACGGCACGCATCTCGACGCGCCATACCATTTCTTCTCCACCATGAACCACGCGCTCAAGCCAGGTGGCGAGGTATCCTGGCGGATCGACGAAGTGCCACTGGAATGGTGCTTCCAGCCAGGCGTAAAGCTCGACTTCCGCCATCTGCCCGACGGTTACGTCGTGACGCCCGGCGATGTGGACGCGGAGTTGAAGCGCATCGGCCACACGCTGCGGCCGCTCGAAATCGTCGTCGTAAACACGGCGGCCGGCGCGAAATACGGCGAGGACGACTATGTCGATAGCGGCTGTGGCATGGGCAAGGCCGCAACCATGTGGCTCCTCGAGCGCGGCGTCAGGCTGACGGGCACCGATGCATGGAGCTGGGATGCGCCATTCTCGTTCACCCGGCAGAGGGTGGCGGAGACAGGCGATGCGTCGCTGATCTGGGAAGGCCACCGCGCTGGACGTGAGATCGGCTATTCGCATCTGGAGAAATTGCACAACCTCGAAGTCCTGCCGGCGAACGGGTTCGATATCGTGTGCTTTCCGGTAAAGGTGCATCGCGCCTCGGCCGGATGGACGCGCGCGGTGGCGGTCCTGCCGGGCTAGCCGGCGCGTCATGGCCATAGGGTGGCCGGTCGTCTGATACCGTAAGCGGACGCGGGAGCCGCTCTACGCCCGCAGCTTTCTGGTCAGCGAAGACACAATGATCGGGTCACGGAGAGGCACGAGATTGCCGGCCGGTGGGGTGGCAATCTGCATTCGATTCCCGGCAGCTTGGAATGCGAACGGCGCCGGGCAAACTGGTTCTGCCGATCCTGACCGAGGGCGATTGCCTATGGCGGTCAAACGAAAGAATCCCCACGCCGCTGTGGCGCCGGGTTCTTTTCGGGATCCGTTCTCGTCGGCTGGATTCCAAAATAGACGGTCGATTCGGGAACGGCGGTTGCCCTGGGTTCTAAGCCCGTGGGTGATCGAAAGCTTCCTCGGATGGATACGTTCCTTTGAAGGCCGTACCACGTCCAGCGCACCCCCGCTGCTGTCGGTGTAGCACCCGCCGCCCCCGCTGTGCCCGTTGATGGCCCCGGCGTTGGTTTTGGTGGCACCCGAGGGACTTAGCGTGGTGACCGTACCATTGTCGCAGACACCGCCAGCACGCCACCTACCTCGAGGTCGCTGTAATCGACCGCACGGCGATCGGACAAGCGGACGGAATGGCGCCGCGGCCTCGGCTAGCCGTCGTCGGATGACAAACCGATGTCCCTGGGGCGGGTTTCGAAGTGGAAGAAGAGGGATTGTCTTGCGACGGGGGCGACCTGATTGCCGAGGGCGGCCATCTGGGCCTGGGACAGGGGTGTGAACTCGCGGGCGATCTGTACGTTTTCTTCGAGTTGCGCGATGCTATCGCAGCCGACGATGACGGTGCTGACGGGGAGCGAGAGGGTGTAGCGCATGGCGTCGCGTATGTTCAGCGTTCCCGGGCGAGTTGCTACGCCCTCCCAGGAGCGCCGCTGCTGCTCGATGGGTGGCGGCGTCCAGCTGGAGAGGATGCGGCCGCGCGCGGCGATCTTCATGCCAATGATACCCATCTGCTTTTCGAGAGCGAGGGGGAGGAGTTTGTCGGTGAAGCTGTGAGGGTTGTGGGTGTCAGCGGCGTTGAGGGCCAGAATGGTCGCGTCGAAGGGGTGACGGTTGAGGAGGTCGATGATGGGTTCGGGGTGGTAGTGGGCGGCGACACCGAGAAAGCGGACGACCCTTTGGTCGTGCATCTGGGTGAAAGCTTCCATGGCGCCGCCTTTCGCGAAGACGGCATTGACCTCCTCGGGGATGCCAATGTTGTGGAGCAGCCAGAGGTCGAGGTGGTCGGTCTTCATGAGCTTGAGCGACTGTTCGATATCACGGAGGGCGCCATCGCGGGTGCGCTCCCTGCTCTTGGTAGCAAGGAAGACGTCGTTGCGCCGGTGCTGCATGACGCGTCCGATATATTGCTCGCTCCACCGCTCGGGCAGTCCGTATCTGGGGGCGGTGTCAATGAAATTGACGCCGAGGTCGAGAGCTCGTTCGATCAGGGGGACGGCGACGTCGAAGTTGTTGGGTTGTTCGATAGCGCTCTGGCCGCCAAGGGAGAAGATGCCGACCTTGTAGCCGGTCTTTCCGAGGTTCCGCGTGGGCATCGAGGCCTGGGTTTTCGGATTGACGGGTAGGGCCGGAAGCTGCTTCGTCGCGGCTCGGGCTTCATGGGCGAGAACGCCTGCGCCGAGCGCGCCTCCGGTCTTCAGGAATCCGCGGCGGTTGGGAAAGGAGGGGGGCTGCTTCATGGGAGACCTCTCACGGTGCGCAAACAGGCCCAGGTCGATTGTACTCCTGGTGCGATCAGACAACTGCAAAAGCGAGCCCAGAGCGCATTCGCCCGCTGCTGAAGATTTGCCGCGGACCAACTTGGCGTCGTCACATCCAGGCTCGAGAAATGCGAACTGCGATCACAAACCACGATCCGGACACACGAGGACGGTAACTAATCTCTACTGACGCGCGCGTTCACAGCTTCTGTCACGCTCGCATCAGCACGCGGCTCAGCAAACGCATTGATAGCACGCAACGCTGCGCAGGCTGCGCCGTAGCCGTTGTCGACGTTGACGACGGTCACACCCGGCGCACAACTCGCGAGGCTCGAATGCAGGGCCGCCATGCCGCCGGCGGCGATCCCGTATCCAATTGATGTCGGCACTGCAATTACCACGCCGGGTATCAGACCTCCGACGACGCTCACCAAAGCCGCGTCCATGCCTGCCACGACGATCACGATTGCAGCTGTCCTGATGTCGTCGAGCCGTTCAAACAGCCGCCAAATGCCCGCGACGCCGATGTCGTTCCATTCGGTGCAGCTTCGTCCGTAATAGCGCAGCGTCCGCACGGCTTCGCGGCTCACTGGCAGGTCAGACGTGCCTGCTGTCAGCACGGCAATCGCCCTCGATGGCCCGGACGGCGCAAGTCCGCCGAGAATGGCCGTACGGGACAGCTCACAGTAATCGAGCTGTGCCCGCTGTTCCGCGGGCAACATCTGGAACTTGGCAGCATCGAGCCGCGTCACCAGCAAGCGTGAATTTCGCTCCAGGTTCAAGCGGACGATGTCGGCAACTTGCGCAGATGTCTTGCCTGCGGCGAACATCGTTTCTTCGAGCCCAATACGCTGGCGTCGTTCAAAATCGAAAATCACGTCAGGTGTTTTCAACTGAACCCCGCAAAAAAGCGCTCCCCATCCGGTAGTCGGAGAAGGCAACGGGAGCCGGCGCACCGGCGACCTGGAAAATCTGAGCGACAGCCGTTTCAAGTTCGCGTTTCAGGCTCTCGCTCAACGTCGCAAGACTGTCCGCGTCCAGCTCCAACACGATCCCTGTGGCGCGCACGCGGCAGCGAATGGTTGCGGCAGAGGTCGTTGCGGCAACCATCCGCTCCGCCTGATCAATTGCCCGCAGCACGCTGGGCTCAATCGGGATTCGGGTTTCGACCCGGCTCGACAGGCAAGGCGCCGCCGGCAGCACAGCGATCTCCGGCAAGCCCAATGCTCGCGCGAGCATACGAATCTGCGCTTTGGAGATACCAGCCTCCACAAACGGGTGTCGCACGCCGTGCTCGTGAGCAGCGTCTAACCCGGGTCGAAAATCGCCAAGGTCGTCCACATTTGTCCCGGAAACGATTTGATCATGCGTCATCCGGGCAATCATGCCGTAGAGGTTGTTCTTGCAAAAATAACACCTGTTGACCGGATTGCTCCGATACCTCGGCTCCGAGAACTCGCCCGCGTCGATGATTCTTAGTTGCCAGCCCTCTGCTTTGGCCAGATCGCGGACACGCTGCGTCGCCGCGACTGGCACCGCCGGTGACACCGCATGGAAGATCGAACTGCGCACCCCGATGCCGCGATGTGCGGCGGTGGCTAGCGTCATACTGTCGACGCCGCCGCTCACCGCCACGGCGAGGGGTTCCATTCCCTTCATAATCTCCAGCAACGTGGCGAGAAGCCGATCGGATTGTTGACATTCCTGCATCAGTCGTCTCTCACATCCGCCTGGCCTTTGTCAGCTTGCGCATCGGCTGTTTCGCGACGGCTGAGAGCTATTTTCTCAGCATGGCGGCGCACGCGGGTTCGCTCGGATTGGTCGGCTTCGCGCGCGACATCGTCGATTTCCGCCTTTGCGGTCCATTGACCACTGAGTCGTTCCACGCTCTTGACGCGAACCCGGCAGCCGTTGAGCTCGACCGAGTCGATCTTGCGCGGCAGAACCTTTCCGTTGACTGTGTGATAACGTAACCCGATCGTAGTCGTCTCTGCGAAGCACGCTTCGATCGTCCGTTCTAGCATTGCGGGTGCCGCGAGGATACGGATGTGCGCGAAGCTACGGCCTTTCTTGCCGATGCCGGAAAATTGGACGACGTCGTGGATGCCGTCGAGCGCACGAATCCGGTCGAGCCCAACGGAGAGGTCTTCTGAGGTTTGATCATCGACATCGAACTCTATGACCGTGAGTTCGCGATGCATCCACGGCGAAGCGGATTGCACGAGCTCTCGCGATACGAGGACGCGAACGCAGTTGCTCAGTCCTGCAATCCTTCGACTTCCAAATCCGATGCCTGACTTTTCGAGAACGCGCGGGACGGGCCGCACGATTTGCCGATGACAAAGATAGCGGACAATGGCAGCGCCGGTCGGAGTCACTCGTTCTCCGGGAAAGCCGTCCTGGATTGTTTCAAATCCTTGAAGCAGCAGCACAGTCGCTGGCGCGGGGACGGGGAGCGGCCCATGCTCCGACCTCACACGCCCTTGTCCGAGCGGAAGCGGAGCGACGCTCCAGTCGGCGTGAACCGAACCGATGACCGCAGAAGCCGCGACGATGTCGCAGATCGAATCGACGGCACCGATCTCGTGGAACGTGACTTCATCCTCCGCTACGCCGTGGACCCGGGCTTCGGCCTGCGCCAGAAGCTGGAATATGGACACGGCATGCTGCTTTACCGCAGCGGGCAAGCGAGCATTTTGCAGCAGTTCGCGAATATCCCGCCACCTACGATGCGAATGGCTGTGCTGGGAGCGGGGCCGAGCTCGGTCGCGCCGAATGCTCGGCGGCTCGCTGAACTTCGAAACTGTCTCCTCATCAATGTCGCCCGTGTGCTCGCCCGGATCGGCCGGGCTGTGTTGCCGCGACGAGGGCTCCGCCGGCACACCTACAATGAAGCGACGCCCGACAAGCGTCCCATCGTTGTGTCGCTCCAGGCGACATTCGCCGTCGGGGCCCAACCCGAGCTCGTTGATCGAATTGCTTACGATCTCTTCCAGGTCGGGAAACGCATCAAGAAGGGCCGCGACAAACATGTCACCGGCAATTCCGCCGAGCGGATCGAGATGAATGCAAAGGCGCCCGCTATCGTCTTTGTCAGGCATTCCTCGAACCTTAGATATTCTGGCGTCTGGACAGCAATATCAGTGCGGCTGGGCGATTTGTAGCGCTGGCTTGGTAAGCCCACTCGATCGGGGCACCTCTTTAACCCGGCCAATATGCGCCAGAAGTCCGGCGCGGTACCCTGGCCTACGCCTATTCGCTGCTGGAAAACAATGGGCGGACGATCGTCACTGTCCACACAAGGCTTTGTAGTCATCAACACTTCTTATCAGTCAAGTCAAACCGACCGCAGCCGACCGCTAGTCTCACGTTGAATTGATGGCCCGCACTTATCAGTCCGCTGCCAGATCATCCCCTGCTCGCCGCAAGCCATCCGGCACCGCATGCTTACGACCCACGTGCCGGTGCCCACCGGCGCGGGCGAGCGCGAACCTCACAACCGGCGGGTGGAGCTCATTCTGAACCGACTTGCCCGCAAGCGTCGCGACCACACCGGATAAGCCGCCACTGACAGTGCGCACGCCAGCGTTGCCCGCCGGCCAGCGCGCGCCGCCTCTCGAATGTGCGCACTTGTTACGCGGGCCGCCGCGCCAGCGCTCGCACACCGGCTTCCACCGCACTCAACTTGTTGGGCAGCACCAGGAACCGCTCCGTCCGGTCAAAGAGATCGTCCAGCCGCCGCGGCAGCGGTGGCCGCCATCCAACCGCCTGCTCAATCGCATCGGGGAACTTCGCGGGATGTGCGGTTGCTTCCGTCACCGTCGCCACGGCCTGAGCCGGCCGCAGCGCACGCGCCGCCGCGATGCCGATCGCCGTGTGCGGATCCGCGAGATAGCCATTGTTCTGATAGAGCCGCAGCAGCTCCGCCTCCGTGCCGGCATCGTCCAACCGAAACCCATGAAACAGGGTGCGCGCCCGCCGCCAGGCGAGGTCAGGCACAGCCATGCGCCCCGTGGTGCGAAACGCCCGCATCGTGTCCCGCGTCGCGATCGGATCGCGGTCCAACAGTTCGAACAGCAAGCGCTCGAAATTGGAGCTGATCTGGATGTCCATGCTCGGTGAGAGCGACGGTTCGACCGGTGCAACTGACATGTCATTGCTCGCCAGAAACCGCGTCAGAATGTCGTTACGGTTCGACGCGACAATCAGCCGCGCGATCGGTAGCCCCATGCGCCGCGCCACCCAGGCTGACAGCACGTTGCCGAAATTGCCGGTTGGCACGCTGAAGGCAAGGTCGCGGTCCGGCGCGCCCAATGCCAGGGCGGCCGCGACGTAATAGGGCACCTGTGCTGCGATGCGCGCCCAATTGATGGAGTTCATCGCGGAAAGGCGCATGTCATCGCGGAATGCCGTGTCAGCGAACATCGCCTTCACCAGATCCTGACAGTCGTCGAACGTGCCCTCAATGGCGATGTTGCCGACATTCGGTGCATGCACGGTCGTCATCTGCCGGCGTTGCACGTCGCTGACGCGGTTGCGTGGATGCAGGAACACGACCG
>Ga0123356_10007627_pt1 | contig 10784 bp, 8 predicted proteins | sample TergutEmb28metaG_2_FD_92546 | JGI IMG/M metagenome (GOLD analysis project Ga0123356, IMG submission 92546) | Embiratermes neotenicus P3 segment gut microbial communities from Petit-Saut dam, French Guiana - Emb289 P3 | ecosystem: Host-associated > Arthropoda: Insects > Digestive system > Gut ... | reverse complement strand
CGAAATCGCCGCCGTCATGCCCCACATCGCGGTATCCTGGAAGGAAAAGAAGACGTCCCACAGGATGTAGATCACGGTGGCATAGAGTACTGTCGCGTTCATGCTCAAGTTCCACTTGATGAACAGCAGGAACGACAGCACCGCCGTGAGAGGCGCTATATATTTGACCCAGGGCAGGAGTTTACGGCCATCTTTAAAACGATGCGCGTCGATCAGTGCCCCCGCTACAGGATCATTCAGGGCGTCGAACGCCATGGTCAGTCCGGTCATTTTCCCTACGGTGCCGGGATTGATCTTGAGCACATTTGTGCAAAAATGGAAGAACCAGTTGCCCCCCGCCATACTGGTGACATGGCTTTGCCCCATGAAGCCCAGGGCGAAGAGGCTCAGCTCCCTGCGGGGGATCTCGTCCGCCTGTTCGGGCTCCGGGTTGAAAAACCAGCGGATGGGGTGGAACACAGCGCCGCGCTGTTGCTCGGTGAGTGCCATGGCATATCCTCCTTTGTCGCTCTCATCTTTGCTATCTTAGCACACAACCCAAAAAAAAGCAAGAAATATATTGCAACCCGGCCATGATTCTGATAAAATATTGAAAGACAAATAGAACGGAGATGAACCATATGCCAACCAACAAACGCAAGCTGAACATCGGCATTATCGGCACAGGAGGAATTGCCGACGCGCACATCAAAAGCTATCTGAAGCAGCCCGATGCGGAAATCGTCGCGGCGGCGGACTTGGTCCCCGGCAAAGCCGAGGCCCTCATGGCCCGGTTTGGCCTGAAGAACGCGCGCTGCTATCCCAATCACCACGCCCTGCTGGAAGCGGAAACAGAACTGGATGCCGTAAGCGTGTGCACCTACAATAGCACCCATGCCGAATGCGCCATCGCTGCGCTGAACCATGGCGTACACGTACTGCTGGAAAAGCCCATGTGCGTCACCACGGAAGAAGCTGTCTCGATCATTCGTGCCGAAAAGGCCAGCGGCAAAGTGCTCAGCGTCGGCTTCCAGCCCCGCTTCGACGCCAACATGCAGAAAATCAAAGAAATCGTTGATTCCGGGGCGCTTGGCAAGGTGTATTATATCCAGACCGGCGGCGGGCGGCGGCGCGGCATGCCCGCCAACAGCACCTTCACGGAGCAAAGCACCGCGGGCCTGGGAGCGCTGGGCGACATCGGCTGTTATTCCCTGGACATGGTGCTGCGGGCCATTGGCTACCCGAGGCCGCTGACTGTCAGCGGGTATACCTCCAATTATTTCGGCACAAGCCCGAAATACAATACCGGCACCGATCCCGCCCGCTTTGAGGTAGACGATTTCGCCGCGGCCTTTGTTCGCCTGGAGGGGGATGTCGTGCTGGATTTCCGCATCAGCTGGGCCATGCACGCGGACACCCCCGGCGATACCATCCTCCTGGGCACCGAAGGGGCGCTGCGCATTCCCTCTACCGACTGCTGGAACGGTTCCGTGGGCGGTGCTATGACGCTCTATTTTGACAAAGGCGGCAAACAAACCAAGAAAAAGATTCCTGTCCTGGATCGGACATGCGGCTGGAATACTCTATGGCTGCGGAAGATCCGCTCTTTTCTTGACGCGATACAAGAGGGCGGCCCGAGCCCCATCCCCTCGTCGGAAATTCTCATCAACCAGGCCATTATCGACGGCATACTGCGATCCGCGCGCCTGGGCCATGAGATCGCCATCGAAATCCCGGCGGTTTAGAAAAACGAACGCAAAGCAAGCGGGGGTGCCCTGGAAAGCATCCCGCTTAAAATCACTCATTATAAGGGATTTGGCGGAAAATAGCAAGCTTTATTTTTATTCTTCCCATTACCAGGGATATTGTCCTTTACACGCCGCAAACCGGCCGCATTCGTCTTTTTTACCATTGACGCGGCCCACACGCATGGGGTATGATAATGAAGTATAGATGCGTCAGGAAAGGATGGAAATAGTATGGAATTTATAACGGAATCCGGAATCGGAGGCTACCACCGCGCCCAGGTGGACGCCTATGTCGGCGAACTGCGCCACGCATACCAGCAAATGTACGATGCGCACATTGCCCTGCAGCTGCGGCACGAGGAACTGCACGCGCGATGTGACAAACTGCAAGCGGAGTTGACCGCGCATTATGCCCTGAAAGAAGCCATCGCACAGGCAATGGCGCGCGTGCAGGGCGAAGAAAAGCAGCAGCAGAGCTTGCCGGTACCGAAAAAGCCGCCGGCGCCCGCGGTGCAGCCGCAGGCCGGGCAACAGGCCCAGCCAGCCCCACCGCAGCAAGAAATGCAGGCTCCGCCGCCCATGCCGCAGCGGGAAATGCAGGCTGCTCCGCCACCCATACCGCAGCGGGAAATGCAGGCTGCTCCGCCGCCTATGCCGCAGCAGGAAATGCAGGCTGCTCCGCCGCCTATTCCGCCGCGCCAGATATTTCAACCGCCTGCGCAGGCCTTCCCTTTTCAGCCCCAGCACAACCCGCAGTTCCCGTTAAACCAGCAAAACCCGCCGGCCGCGCAGAATCAGCCGGCCGCAGCGCCGCCGCCACCGCCACAGGGATTTGGCAGCTTCATACCGTTCAACAGATAATCGGCACTACATAGAAAGGGACGTATGAAATATGAGTACCGAGAACCGCATTCGCAGCTTATATGAATTCGATGAAGCGTTCAAGGGCAGATTCACCGAAACCGCGATGATGCAGCCGGCGCGCGTACCGGAGTCGACGCTGCCGGAGATGGCTTTTTATCAGCCGGCTGCGCAATATCAGTATCCCCAGGCATCAGTGCAGAATGGCCAAATCCCCCGTCCGCAAATGCGAGAGAATGAATGTTTTCCGCAGTATTACGAGGCGCAGCCTATGCCGCCGCAATGGCCCGAAGCGGCGCACCCGCCTGCCGTGGAGCAGACGCTGCTGCCCGTGCCGGAAGCGCAGCGTTTTCCGCCGCTTAAAAAGCCCTTCCGGCTAACAAAGAAGCAACTGTCCCTGATCGTTGGTACTGTCGCGGTGGCATTGACGCTGCTTCTTGCCGTGTTTGCCCCGCGTCTGCTGTTTGGCGTCGAATTCCTGGCCATGGGTTCCGAAAGCATGGGCGAGGCGATACCGCTTGGCAGTTTGATGATCATCAAAAAAACGCCCTTCGAGGAAATTCTCATAGGGGATATCGTTACATATGAATATGGGCGGGGGAACCTGGTGACGCGCCGTGTGGTGGATAAACGCGACGAACCCCAAACCATTGCCGCCAAGGGCGACAATGCCGACGGATATGACCCCCCGATCGCTTTTGCGGCGGTGCGCGGCGTTGTGCGCTGGCACGGCAGGTGTCTGGGCTACCCGCTTTACTGGATGCGGTCCGCCTTAAGCAAAACCATTTTGGCAGCAGCTGCAATTGCGGTGTGGGGCGCTGTTTTTTACCTGGCCTCCGACGACTGGGCCGAAAAAAGAAAGAGATCAAAGGAAGACGAGCCGGAAGCTTAGCTTGCGTTCATACACACAGGCGCGCTGTATGCAGCGCGCCTGTATTATTTATTAACTCAACGCCTCAATGACCATATGCGCCGCCTTATAGATGTCCCCGCAGCCCAGCGTCAGCACCAAATCCCCCGCCCGGGCATGCCCTGCGATGTAATCCGCCGCCTCATTGAATTCCTCAAACCAGACGCTGCCCGGCAACTTTTCGGCCAAATCGACCGTGGAAACGCCGTATATATTAATTTCCCGCGCACCCATGATTTTGGTCATCACCACACGGTCCGCGATGGAAAGCGCTTTCGCGAAGTCATCCAGCAGCAATGCGGTGCGCGAAAAAGTGAAGGGCTGGAATACCGCCCACACCCGCCGGTAGGGCATGAGTTTCGCCGTTGAGAGAGCCGCCTCCAATTCTTTGGGATGGTGGGCGTAGTCGTCCGCTATCGTGATGCCGCAGTAAATGCCCAACACTTCAAAGCGGCGGCCCGCTCCATGAAATTCCGCCAAACCGCGCTCGCAGTCTAAAATGCTAGCGCCCGAAAGCATAGCGGCAGCAATGGCGGCCAGGGAATTCCATACATTGTGCTCTCCAGGCGCCTTGAGCCGGATGTTTGTCAGGAATTCGCCCTGGTAATAAAGATCATACGAGGCGAAGGCGCCATCCATCTGCATGTTTACCGCGCGGAATATATTCTCCTCCGAGCGCCCGAAGGAGATCAAACGCTTGCGCTTCAAGCCCTCCAGCGTCCGGAGGGTGTTGGGGTCGTCGCCGTTGTATACCACGGCCTTGGTTGCTTTTTGCGCGAACTTGCGGAACGTCGCAATCAAATTATCAAGGGTTTTGAAGTACTCCATGTGGTCTTCGTCTACATTCAAGAGGATCGCGATATCCGGAGAAAGCTCCAGGATATGGTCCTGGTATTCGCAGGCCTCGCACACCATGTGCTCGCTTTCGCCCACCAAACCGTTGCTATTAGTCAACGGCAACCGCCCACCGATCACCGCCGTGGGGCTGAGCCCTGCCGCGATCATAATCTGCGCGAGCATGGCCGTCGCGGTGGTTTTGCCGTGCGTCCCGCCCACGCAAAGGCAGTTTTTATACCGCCGCGTGATGGCGCCCAGTACTTTTGCGCGCTCGAATGTGGGCACTCCCGAACGTTTTGCGGCCACAAGCTCGGGGTTGTCCTGCAACAGCGCCGCGGTGTAGACGATCATTTCCGCGCCCTTGATGTTTTCGGCACGCTGTCCCATTGATACGGGAACCCCAAGCGCTTTCACGCGCGTCAGCGTCTCGCTTTCATTGTTGTCAGAGCCCGTGATTTCATAACCCTCGCTGTGTAGAATTTCGACAATCGGGCACATACCCGAGCCGCCAATCCCAATAAAATGAAGCCTTTTCGCCGTTTGCAGCGCCTGATCAATTTCTTTCACCATGGACGCGTACCCCTAATCCGCATGTTATGTCTAATATCATACCAGATTTTCCTAAGTTTCGCAAGAAAATCATGTCGACATTTCTCGCTTTTTTCACCTACCCAGCGCTTTTGCCAGATAATGCCCTGTATAAGAGTTTGGGTTGGCCGCAATCTCCTCAGGTGTGCCTGCCGCAACGATTTCGCCGCCCGCGTCGCCTCCCTCCGGGCCCAAATCAAGAATGTAATCCGCTGTTTTGACCACGTCCAAGTTGTGCTCTATGACCAAAACTGTGTTGCCATTTTTGACCAATTTCTGCAAGACCTCCAAAAGCCGATGGACGTCGGCGGCATGCAGGCCCGTGGTGGGCTCGTCCAGAATATAGATGGTCTTCCCGGTGGAGCGCTTGGATAGCTCCGTTGCCAATTTGACGCGCTGCGCTTCGCCGCCGGAAAGCGTCGTCGCGGGCTGCCCAATCTTGATGTACCCCAGACCGACTTCGTATAATGTATGCATTTTCCTGTATATTTTAGGAATATGCTCGAAGAAACGCATGCCTTCCTCGATGGTCATCTCGAGGATATCATAAATGGACTTCCCTTTGTATTTTACTTCCAGGGTCTCGCGGTTATATCGCGCGCCCTTGCATACTTCGCAGGGAACGTATATATCCGCCAAAAAATGCATCTCGATTTTCACGATGCCGTCGCCCTGGCAAGCCTCGCAGCGCCCGCCTTTTACGTTGAATGAGAAGCGCCCGGGCCTGTAGCCGCGCTGCCTGGCGTCGGACGTAGCGGCATATAATTCCCGTATGTCATTATAAACGCCGGTATAAGTGGCGGGATTGGAGCGCGGCGTGCGGCCGATGGGGCTCTGGTCGATGTCGATGACCTTGTCCAGATGCTCGTAGCCTGTCACGCTGTCGCATTGCCCTGGAAAAGTGTGCGCGCGATTGAGTTTCTTCGCCAGAGTTTTGTGCAATATCTCGTTAATCAGCGAGGATTTCCCGGAACCGGAAACCCCCGTGACGCAAACGAACATGCCCAGCGGGATTTCCGTTGTGATATTTTTCAGGTTATTTTCCCGCGCACCTTTGATTGTGACAAACTTTCCCAATCCGGAGCGTCGCATCTCGGGAATGGGAATGCTTTTCACGCCGGAAAGGTACTGCCCCGTCAGCGATTCGCCGCAGGCCATGATTTCGTCCACCGCGCCCTGGCAAATCAGCTGCCCGCCATGGATCCCCGCGCCCGGGCCGATGTCCACGATGTGGTCGGCGGCAAGCATCGTCTCCTCGTCGTGCTCCACCACGATGAGCGTATTGCCCAAATCCCGCAGGTTTTGCAGCGTTTCGATGAGCTTGCCATTGTCCCGTTGGTGCAGGCCGATGCTGGGCTCGTCCAGGATGTACAGCACGCCCATGAGCGATGAGCCGATCTGCGTGGCAAGCCGAATGCGCTGGCTTTCGCCGCCGGAAAGCGTACCCGCCGCCCGCGACAAATTCAGATATTCCAAGCCGACTTTCTGCAAAAACGACAGCCGCGCCATAATCTCCTTGAGAATTTGCTCGGCAATCATCATGTCGCGCTCTTTTAATATAAGGGAATCGAAAAATTCGAGACACTTCTTCACAGAAAAATGCGTGACGTCCATGATATTGAGATCACCAACAGTGACGCATAATATCTCCGGCTTGAGGCGCTGGCCGTTGCAGGCGGCGCAGGGCTTTTGGCGCATGTATTGCTCAATGTCCTGCTTGGCCCATTCGCTGTTTGACTCTTTATAGCGGCGAAGCATATTGTTGGCCACGCCCTCGAATTGCGCCATATAGGTCCCGCCGCCATAAGCCCCCATGCGGGTAAGCATAATTTTCTTGCCCTTTGTGCCATAAAGCAGCAAATCAATGGCGATCTGCGGCAAATCTTTGATCGGCGTATCCATGGAAAACCCGGCGTAACCGGCCAGGCCTTCAAAATACATCTGGGCGATGGTGCCGCCCTCGGCCTGATTCCAGCCGGATGCCTTCACGGCGCCTTGGCGCAGCGACAGCGTTTTGTCTGGCAAAATCAAATCCGGGTCCGGGGTGAGGAGCATTCCAAGGCCGCCGCAGCTCTGGCACGCGCCGTAGGGATTGTTGAACGAAAACATGCGTGGAGCCAGTTCTTCCAGACTAAAACCGTGCTCCGGGCAGGCGTAGTTCTGCGAAAACAGCAGCTCCTCGCCCTCACGAGTGTCGCTTGCGAGCACATCCACCAGCAACAGGCCCTCGGCCAGGCGCGTGGCCGTTTCGACTGAATCTGTCAAACGCGTACGCAAATCCAGCTTCATTACAAGACGATCGACAATGATCTCAATGTGATGTTTTTTATTTTTGTCCATTTTGATTTCTTCCGAAAGGTCGTAGACGATACCGTCCACCCTGGCGCGGACATAGCCGCTTTTGCGGGCCTGCTCCAGTTCTTTCTGGTATTCGCCTTTTCGACCGCGCACGATGGGCGATAGAAGCTGAAAGCGCGTCCCCTCCGGCAGCTCCAAAATCTTATCCACGATGTCGTCCACGGTTTGCCGGGCGATTTCCCGGCCGCAGTCGGGACAATGGGGCTTGCCCACACGAGCATAAAGCAGGCGCAGGTAGTCGTATATTTCAGTGACAGTACCAACTGTGGAGCGCGGATTTTTTGACGTCGTCTTCTGATCAATCGAAATGGCGGGGGAAAGCCCATCAATGCTGTCCACATTGGGCTTTTCCATCTGCCCGAGGAACTGCCGCGCATAGGACGAAAGCGACTCCACATAGCGGCGCTGGCCCTCGGCGTAAATCGTATCGAAGGCCAACGAAGTCTTGCCCGAGCCCGAAAGCCCCGTGAAGACAATGAGCTTGTCCCGGGGAATGGTTAGGTCCAGATTTTTCAGGTTATGCTCCCGTGCCCCACGGATGACCAAATCTTTCTGCATACAATTAGTATAGCACAGATCGCAACAAAATGCAAACAAAAATTTCGCGAACATATATTTTGCTTTTCGTTCATTTTGACGAAAGCGCTTGTGAACAGTGTGTAAAATAAAAAAAAATTAGGACAAGTTCTTGCTTTTCAACACAAAATCAGGTATAATGCTCTTTGCGTATCAATTTTTATAGAAGTGAGGCAAGATAAATGAATTTGGTTTGGCTGATGCTGCCCAGCAGCAGCGCCGGCGGCAAGGGCGGCGGCTGGCAGATGTTCGCTTTGATCGGCGGCATGATCGCGGTGATGTATTTTACGATGATCCGCCCGCAGAAAAAGCGCCAAAAAGAAGAGCAGAATATGCGCGACAGCATTTCCATCGGCGATGAAATCACTACCATCGGCGGGATTATGGGCCGCGTGATCACCGTGAAGGAAGACAGCATCATCATCGAAACAGGCGCGGACCGCACGAAGCTGCGCCTGATCCGCACGGCTGTGGGCATCAACAACACCGCACAAGAAAAACAAAAAGCCGAACAGGAGGCCGCCCGGCAGGCGCAGCAGGAAGCCCGTGACGAAAAAATATCCGAGGCCGCGAAAAGCCGTAAGAAGAGCAAGAAAAACCGCGAGGACTAAACCAGAGGCCAGATATAAAACACAAGTAAGCGGCAGGAGCGATTCTGCCGCTTTGTCATCTTTTCCATCGCCCCGCATAAACATAAATAGAACTATGCGTAAGGAGTATACGGGATGGAACGCAGACACGAGCGCAACACGCGCGAAAAAAGCTGGAAATCGCTGCTGCGCCGCCTGGGGTTCAGCGTAATCCTGGGGCTCGCGCTGCTGGCAGGGCTGCTGGCCGCCGCCGCAGCCATTTGCCTGCGGCTGGACCTTGCGCAGGCGGCGCTGCCCATGGCGGCAATTCCCCTTGGGGGCCTTGCAGCGTTCGCGGCGGCTTTTTTCAATGTCAGCGCTATGCGCAGGCAGGGGCTGCTCATGGGCGTCTGCACGGCAGCGGCGCTGTATACATGCACGCTGGCGAGTGCTGTGGCGGCCAGCCGGGCGAGCGTCGGTCTGAATGCCGTCATACTGCTGCTTGTGATGCTGCTCGCGGGCGCCGCGGGCGGCGTGTTCGCGGCCAACCGGGCCAGCACAGACCGGCCGAAGCGCCGGCGCGAAAAAAACTGGCGTCATTGAGGGAAAATACGCAAAAAAATAAACCATAATTGTATTTACATTTGTTGAAAATAAGCACATAATAGGGAGGGAAAAGGAAAAGCATGGCAAGAGGTGTTCCATATGACTCAATTAGACTACATCTGTATGAAACAACAAGTAAAGGATGAAAAAGGAGAACCGCAGATAGCCTATCAATTCAACGTGCTCGACAGCAGCGGCGCGTCGCTGCTTTCCGTGGACGACATCTGCCGCGGCGAATATCAGGCGCATGCCCTCGAGGATATATTCCGCCGCAACCAGGTGGCGCTGGTCCATGTGATGGACGTACTGGAGGATTGGCTGCCGTAGTTGACAAGAAGCAAAAAACGTGATACAATTTTCGTTAGAAATTTGTGTCAAGGGATGTGATGCTTTGGCCGCGGCAACGCAAGAACGCAAGCCAAGCCCCCGGAAAACGCCCGCGCCGAAGAGCGGCAATGGCGGCGGCAAAAAAAAGAAGCCAAGCGCAAAGGAACTCGAGGAAGCCCGGCGGCGGGCGCTGCTCACGCGTGCATATTTCCTGGGATGTTGCACGTTGCTGGCGCTGTTCCTGGCGCTGATCCCCGGGCAAAACCACTGGCTCACGGCTCACACCGCCATTTGGGGCTTTTTCGGCCTGCCGCTGGTGTTTTGGGCTATGTTTTCGTTTTGGTGCTGTAGCGTATGGATGCGCGGCAATGTGCTGAGCCACGCCTGGGCGCCGCTGCTGGGCAAAATGCTGATGATCCTCTTCGCCGGCTCCGCACTGTTTTTGCTCACCCACAGCAGGGAGGCCTTGGAGGCCGACGACTGGCAGGGGCTAATCAACTCCGTGTTTTTTACGGATACGCCGATGTTCGGCGATATCATGCGCGGCGGCGGGTATTTCGGCGCGGCGATCGCGGTGGGGCTCAGCCGGGCTTTCGGGAAAACCGGGGCCGCGCTCATCTCCGTATTGCTCGCGCTGGGCAGCGCGCCGCTGGCGTTTTTTAAGCTACGCGAGCGCCTTGTGGATATCGCGACGGATTGGGGCGAACGGGAAAAAATCGACTTAAAGCCGGACAAGCCCGAGAAAGAAATCGCTCCTAGAGAAAAAAAACCAAAAAAGCAAGAAAGAAGCTCCATCGAGGATGGCCTGGCGGAGTTGGAACGCATGGAAAAAGCCTTCGGCGAGCAAGCGGCGTATAAGCTGGATGCTCCCGCCCTGGCTCCTGATCCCTCAATCCTGGCTCCTGGATTGCCTAGCACCGTGATGAATCTGGATCCCCTGCAAAATGATGAAGGGGCAGCGGCCCTGGCCGATGGCCTTGGGGACAACGCAAAGCGCAAAAAAGCCAAACAGGCGGGAGATGAAGCCGTTCGCACGGCCATGGGCGCCGCTCTAGACCAGGCAAATGGCAGCGCCGCGCAGGATTACCAGCCGCCGCCGCTAAGTTGCCTTACGCCACCCCGCGCCCACGGTAGCGCGCCGGACCGTAGCGAGGAGGAGCTCATCGCCCGCAAGCTCGTGTATACCCTGGAAAGCTTCGGCGTACAGGTGGAACTGGTCGGCCGCAGCAGGGGTCCCTCCGTCACCCGGTACGAGCTGCGGCCCGCCGAGGGGGTGAAAATCAGCAAGATCACCTCGCTTTCGGATGATATCGCGCTGCGCCTTGCCGCGACGAAGGTGCGCATCGAGGCTCCCATCCCCGGCAAGCCCGCCGTTGGCGTGGAGGTCCCGAACCGGGTGCGGGCGGTGGTTTCCCTGCGCCAGCT
>Ga0123356_10007626_pt1 | contig 10785 bp, 10 predicted proteins | sample TergutEmb28metaG_2_FD_92546 | JGI IMG/M metagenome (GOLD analysis project Ga0123356, IMG submission 92546) | Embiratermes neotenicus P3 segment gut microbial communities from Petit-Saut dam, French Guiana - Emb289 P3 | ecosystem: Host-associated > Arthropoda: Insects > Digestive system > Gut ... | reverse complement strand
GGCCTGGCTTGCCAGGTGCGCCAGGATGCGCCGCGCACACGGCAGCTCCTCCTCCTGCGAGGCGGGGCGGCAGATGAAGATGCGCCGCCGGCTCTCGGTATCCCCGACCCCCGTCACGTTGAAGGGTCCGGAGATGTCCACACCCGGAATCGTCGGGACGCGCTCCATCTCGGGCAGCTCGGCGATCGGCTGCAGGGGCGAGTCCGACTCGGCGTGAGAGCGCGCGATGAAGGCCACCCCCACGCGGTGCTCCCCCGCCTTGATCCGCACCCGGATGTGGTTGAATCGCGCCTGCATCTCGTCTGCCGCGATCGCCTGATGCTGATCGACCGCTTTCAGGTCAGCAGGGCCGCCGAAGGATCGATCGAACACGCGGTCGTCATCGATCGTCAGGATGACGTGGTGCGGCTGGTCGATCTTGGTGATGTAGCCGGCGCCGCCGAAGAAGAAGTTGCGGATGTTGAACTCGTACTCGCCATCGGCCGGGAAGTAGTGCGCGATCGCAAAGCCGCCGCGAGTGCCCAGCGGCAGCCCATCGACGTGCGCGTTCTGGTCGAAGTTGGAGGGCACGCGGAACTCGCGGCTGCTCGGCTTGCTGGTGGTGCGTCCGACCGCCTGGCGGCTGATGATGCGGGCCGCCGTGATGTACTGGTCGAGGAAGGCGGGCGAGGTCCGCAGGACGGCGGCTATGTTGTCGAATCCGTCGCTCGAGACGTCAGTAGGGAGCATCGTCTCGACGTCGATCCGCAGACCGAGCAGGGCCTCGATGGAGCGCGCGTACTCGGTGCGATTCAAGCGATGCAGCCCGATGCTGCCGGGGGAAGGGTGCTGGGCTGCTGCCGCGTCCAGCTTGCCCTCCATCCAATGAACAAAGGAGTCGATGGTCTGCTGATCCGGCTGCGGCTGCCCGGGCGGGGGCATCAACCGGCCGCGGAGCTTGCGGACCGCCTTCTCCCAGGTCTCGGCGTCGGCGGCGAAGTCGTTGATGGACAACGTGTCAAAGGCCACCCCGCCAGCCCAGTCCTCAACGTTGTGGCATTTCACGCAACGGTGCTGCAGCGCTGCCCAGGGAGTGGACTGATCCGCGGTGGCAGCGGTTTCTGCACCGGCAGGCTTCGAGGCGGGGGCAGAGAGTGAGGAGCTCGCACTCACCGGGGCAGCACCAGCTGGCAGAGCCAGGCACGAGAGCGCTGCCACCACCAAGACGCGCATCAGCATCGCGGACCCCCTCATCCGGTTACCCATGTCCTCGCCAAACTCGGGCAAGCTCCTGGAATCGGCACACATATTCCGCTCACCCCGCAGTTCCCGCCAGGGCATAGGGCGCATTGCACGAACCCGGCATTTTCCGTCCGCTGGCAGCCCTGTCGCAAGAGCGAAAGGTCAGTTGGCGGCGTCCGAGGTGCGGACGCGCTATCCGCCAGGCAGCCCGGGTGGGTTTCGCACTGGAGTATGGTGCTGACAGCACACCCCCAATACTTGTGGGTCTTGCCGGGCACACTCCGAAGCGTCAATGAGAAGCGTCCTGGGGTTGATCTGGTTGCTCCTCTTGGCCGGCTGCCAAGCCGCGCCAGTCCAGGTTCATTCCGCGCCCACTCCGACACCGGAGCAGGTGCTTCAGCTACGAGCCATCCAGACCCGGGTGGTCGCGGTGCCGAGCGACTCGGTGTTCCCGCTGGTTATCAACGTCCTGATGGACAATGGCTACGTGGTTCGCTCGGCCAACGCGCAGCTCGGCCTCGTTGCCTTCTACCAGCAGTGGACGGACGCCACGCAGTCGGACGCAAGCCTCACCCAGGAGGGATCGATCCTCTTCACCCCGGCGGGTCCCGGGTCAACGCAGGTCAGGGTGATGTTGACGGGGGGCTGGCAGCAGGAGGACGTCGGCCGTCAAGTCTCGGCCATGGTGGGGGGAGTGCAGCAAAGTGCCGAGGCGGCCGAGTACAAGAAGGTCCTGGACACGTTGGAGGCTGGCCTGACCTCCAAGGCACGGTAGTTACTGTTGGCCGTCGCGCTCGCACCCGCGGCGCCGGCGATCCGCTGCGCCGCGGCGACTGCAAAGTGAGCTCCCCTCGAGGCCGCCTGGCGTCGCCACGGCTGCAGCTGGGCATGGGGCCAGCGTGCAAAAGAACCAAGGGCCGCCGGATCAACTGAGCGTCTGCGAGCCAGCCAAATACCCTGTTCCGGCAGCACCGTGAGCGGGGCGGTTGCCGTTAGCCCGGTTGCTCCCGTGTCAGTGCGGGGTCAGACTGCGGTGCGCGAGTCGCAGCGCGAAACTGTGCCGCCTGAGCCTCTCGAGCACTACCGGAGCCGTCTATGACTTCCAAGACGTCCACCCTGGATCCCGCCTTCATTGACAGGCAGCGCGACCAGCTGACGAGGCTGCGAGCCGCGCTGCTGTCCGCCGCAGAGGGCAAGAGGGCCGACGAGGCCCACATCAAGAGCGAGGTCGATCAGGGGCCGCGCGAATACGAGGATGAGGCGCAGAGGCTTGCCATGCTCGAGCTCGAGGGCGATCTCGTCAGACGTGACCTCAACCGACTCGCGCGTGTGGACCGTGCGCTGAGGAAGATCGAGGAGGGCACCTACGGCCGCTCGGACCTGAGTGGTCAGCAGATACCGCGCGAGCGGCTGCAGGCTATTCCCGAGGCCGTCTGCACGCTGGCCGAGGAGAAGGCGCAGGAGCGGCAGAGGCGTCCGTAGCGAGATGCGGCGCCGGGGGTGCGTGCGCGGAAAGGCGGGCGCTTCCGCAAAGCTCGCCTGCAGCCGGGTGAAAAGGTCTGACGGGTTGGGAGTGTCCTGCATCGCGGCCCGACCAGCGCGTCGGCGCTTGTCTTTTACCGTTGCGGTCGCATGATGCCTCCCATGGGTTCGTCACTGGCAATCAGATCGAGGTGCTGCGCATGTCTGTGCGGATGAAGATCGACGTGGTGTCCGATGTGTCGTGTCCCTGGTGCGTCATCGGACTGAAGTCACTCGAGGCGGCGCTCGCGAAGCTCGGCAAGGAGATCGAGGCCGACCTGCACTTGCAGCCCTTCGAGCTCAATCCGCAGATGGCTTGCGGCGGGGAGAGCATCGCCGAGCACCTGGGCCGCAAGTACGGCTCGAGCCCCGAGCAGCTCGAGGAAGGCCAGGAGAGAATCCGTGCGCGTGGCGAGCAGCTGGGATTCAGGTTCGACATGGGCAAGCGCAGCCGGATCTACAACACCTTCGACGCGCATCGCCTCTTGCACTGGGCAGATACGCAGGGTAAGCAGCGCGCACTCAAGCACGCGCTGTTTGCCGCCTACTTCACCGAGGGACGCGATCCCAGCGATCACGAGGTGCTCGTGGAAGTGGCAGCGCGGGCTGGCCTGGACGCTGAGCGCGCGCGCCAGATCCTGGCTTCAGGTGAGTACGCCAACGAGGTTCGCTCGCGCGAGCGTTTCTACACCGATCGCGGGATTCAGGCCGTTCCGGCGATCATCATCAACGACCGGCACCTCATCCAGGGCGGCCAGCCTGTGGAAGTGTTCGAGCAGGCCCTGAGACGCGTGGCCGCGGATACGCCCACCGGGTGAGGGCACCATTTACTGCGCGAGGGGCCTCCGCGGACGCATTGCCGCGGGGCGGTCTGGCGCGCCCTGTCTTTGTGAGGGGTGCGCGCCATGGACTATCATCTGCGTCAAGACAAGGGCCCGGGTTGCCAGTCGCGGGCCTTCAAGGGGGCGCAGATGTCTCGATCCTGCACAGCTGCCGCGCGCGGCCTGGTCGTTCTTGGTCTCACGCTGCTCAATCATGCTGCCATTGCACAGACCCAGTGGGCGAGCCTCAGTGAGCCGCCATCGGGGATTGCACCGCCGGGCGATGTGCTGCGTGCCGGCCACCTGGGCCGCGAGATCGGCGACACCCAGAACATCATTCATTTCTATCACGACCTCATCGGGCTCGGTCTGACCGGCGCGCGCGAGGCGTCTCGGCCCTTCATGGTCAGCCATCCGCTTGCGGAGTTTGCCGAGCTTGGCGAGGGCGACCAGAACGCCTACGACTCCGTCAGCCGGGTCGCCCTGCTACCCATTCCCGGGACTGCTGCCACCGCCGATGGCACGCTGATGACGATCGAGGCGATCGAGATCAAGGGCATCAAGTCGAGTCCCTACAGGCCACCGCTGACGGACCCGGGCGCGAGCTCCTTGAAGCTGATCGTGAGCGATCTGGACAAGACCCTGGCGGTCCTGAAGACCGAGCGGGTGCCCTTCATCACACCGGGCGGGGAGCCGGTGGAGCTGTCCGGGTGGCCCGGCGTGAGCAGCAAGATCCGGGCAGTCCTCGTGCGAGATCCCGATGGCTACCCGGTGGAGCTGATGCAGCTGACGCCGGCACCGGCGAGCACCGCCCCAGAGGGCTCGAAGGTCCTGGGTGCCCGGGTCGCCATCGTCGTGGATGACCTCGAGGCGAGCGCACGCCTGTACCAGAGCCTGGTCGGACCGGACTTCAAGTTCTGGGTGAGCCCTGCGCCGCTTGGGGATGCCACCTACGAGAAGCTCACCGGCATCCCGGGCCAGTTCCGCATCGCGATGGGCGTGGTGCCCGGCTCCCCGGTCATCCTCGAGCTCATCGAGTACAAGAACCACAACAAGCACTTCACGCGCGGCCACATCCAGAACCCGGGCACCGCGCACTTCCTGTTCATGGTGAAGGATGACGATGTGATCATGCCCCGGGTGCTGGCCGCTCACCTCCACACGCTGAGCCGCTCGAACGCGCCGGTCTTCTTGAGCCCCACGGTGCGCTCGTTCTTCGTGCCGGACCCGCAGGGTTTCTGGCTGGAGTTCATGGACCGAGATGCGAAGCGCGCTCCGGCGGCGCAGTAGAGCAGACAGTCCGGTGACCTACCGCGTGAACCCCGCCGTAGCGCGCTGGCCCAGGGGCAAGGAAGAGAACACCATGCTGCACCGATCCTGCGGCGCGCTTGCAGCAATGCTTCTGTGCGCAGCGCTCTCAGCATCCGCGGCCGATCAGGCCACGACACCCCAGGTCAGCTCCGCGCAGGTGGAGCGTGGCACGGCCTCCTATGCCCGCAATTGCGCGGCCTGCCACGGGCCGGGCTTGGAAGGTGGCCAGTTTGGCCCGTCGCTCAAGGGGCGCGCCTTTCAGGACCGCTGGGGCGGACGGCCGCTCGCCGAGCTTTCCGCCTACCTGCATTCCAGCATGCCTCCCGGCCGTGTCGGCGAGCTGAACAATGAGGCCTATGCCGACCTCCTCGCCTTGCTCATGAACGCGAACGGTGCGGTGGCAGGGCAGGCGGAGCTGCCGCACGACCCCGCGGCCCTCGCTGCTCTGCGGGTGCCAGGAGAGGCCCGCTCCGAACAGACGAAGCTGCGCTCGACCTTTCTCGGCTCGATCACCCCCGGGGTCACGCTGCCGCAGTGGCCGAGAAGGGCGAGCCCGCTTGAACACTACACACCGGTCACGGAGACGCTTCTTGATGCGCCGCCCGATGGGCAGTGGCTGACCTGGCGTCGCTCGCATGACGCGCTGGGATTCTCCCCGCTCAAGCAGATCAACAAGAGCAATGTCGCGCGCCTGCGCCTCGCCTGGTCGCTGGCCCTGCCGCTGGGCCTGAATGAGATGGAACCTCTGATGCACGATGGGGTGCTGTTCGTCTTCAGCTACGGCGACAACGTCCAGGCGCTGGACGCTGAGACCGGCGATGAGCTCTGGCACTACGCGCGCCAGCTGCCGGAGAAGACGACACCCAGCACCAAGCGGTGCATGGCTCTCTACGGCAACAAGCTCTACATCGGCACCTCGGATGTGCACGAGATCGCGCTCGACGTCAAGACGGGCCATGTGGTGTGGGATCAGCCCCTGGCAGAGCGCGGCGCAGGCTCCCAGTTGAACGGCGGGCCGCTGGTCGCGCGCGGCAAGGTGATGCAAGGTATCGCCGGCCGGGCGGCAGGCGGCAACTACATTGTCGCGCTCGATGCGGAGACCGGCAAGGAAGCCTGGCGCTTCTACACCATCCCGCGGCCCGGGCAGCCGGGCGGTGACTCCTGGAACGGTCTTGCCGTCGAGAAGCGTCAGGGCGCCTCGGTCTGGACCTCCGGGAGCTACGATCCGCAGCTCAACCTGGCGTTCTTCGGACCCGGCAACACCTATGACACGGGGCCGCTGCGCTACCCCGTGGCCAAGCCAGGCATCAGCAATGAGGGACTCTACACTGACACGACCCTTGCGCTCGATCCGGATAGTGGCAAGCTGAAGTGGTACTTCCAGCACGTGCACAACGATCAGTGGGATCTCGACTGGGCGTTCGAGAGGCAGCTGCTGCCTCTGTCGGTCGGCGGCGCGACCCGCAAGCTGGTCGTGACCGCCGGCAAGATCGCCGTGTGGGATGCACTCGATGCCGCCACCGGTCAGTATGTGTTCTCCTTCGACATGGGGTTGCAGACCCTCGTATCGAAGATCGATCCGACGACCGGCGAGAAGACCATCGACCCGGCCTTGCTTCCTGACCGGCAGCATACGGTGATGGTCTGCCCGCACGGCGGGGGTGGGCGTAACTGGGTGCCCACCTCCTACAACCCACAAACCCGCATCCTCTATGTGGCCGCCCAGGAGACCTGCATGGATCTCACGCCGGTGGGCCAGGGCGAGCGCGGCTTTCTCTCGACGGGAGTGAATATCACGGTCAGGCCACGTCCGGACAGCGACGGCCGCTACGGCCGGCTCGAGGCTATCAGCCTCGAGCAACGCAAGCCCCTGTGGACCGATCGGCAGCGCGCCTTCCAGAGCGGCGGGGTGCTCGCGACCGCCGGCGGTGTAGTGTTTGCCGCTGCCACCGATCGCTGGTTCACCGGGTACGACGATGCCAACGGCAAGGTGCTCTGGCGCGAACGTCTCGCGGACATACCCAATGCGCCGCCGATCAGCTACAGCGTCCACAACCGGCAGTATGTCGCGGTCGTGGTGGGCTCCGGGGAGTCGGCGCCCTCCGTGTTCACCGTCCTGACACCGGAGATTCCGGTGCCGATTGCACGCAGCAGCTCGATCTGGGTGTTCGCACTGCCCGAGGAGGGCACTGCTCAGGGCGGGGCGGGGGCGTACTGAGGGTGAAGAGAGGCACCTTCTGACGGTGGCGCGGAGGTCCCCATGAAGGCACGAGAGCTCGTCCCTGCTGTTGGCGCAGCTCGCCTGGCGCATTGATGACTGCGACCGTGCAGATCCGTCCCATCCAACCGAGCGACCAGGAACGCTGGCGTCCGCTGTGGGACGCCTACAACGCCTTCTATGGCCGCCAGGGTCCCACCGCGCTGCCGGAATACATCACGGCCACCACCTGGAGCCGCTTCTTCGACCCCGCCGAGCCGGTGTTTGCCTTCGTGGCCGAAGATGGTGCGCAGCTGGTCGGCATCGTGCACTACCTGTATCACCGCAGCACCTCGCGCCTGACAGGCGTGTGCTACCTGCAGGACCTGTTCACGGTACCCGAGCGGCGCGGCCAGGGTGTCGGCCGCCGGTTGATCCAGGCCGTTTGTGACGCAGCCCGGGCCGCAGGCAGCAGCCGCGTGTACTGGCACACCCAGCACTTCAACAAGCCCGGGCGGATGCTGTACGACAAGGTCGCAAACCACGACGACGGCGGCTTCATCGTTTACATCAAGGAGCTGTGAGCGAGCCGCGCTTCGGGAGCCCTGCCAGAGCCGCCTATTGGAGGTTTCAATGATGAGGCCCCGCCTATGTCTGCTGCTGACCACGCTCGTGGCCCTCCCGGGCTGCTTCCCGTATCACTTCACGGAGCGGCCGGGTGCGCGCGGCCGCGTGCTCGATGCCGATACCCAGGAGCCGATTGCCGGCGCGTACTTGACCATCACCCGCGCCGCAGAGCCGGGTACCGTACGCGCGGTGCTATCGGCGCGTACGGACGCTCACGGCGTGTTTGTCATTGCGCCTGCGAAGGTCTGGGGGATCTGGGTCTTGATTGGGGACGAATTCAGACTTAGCTGCCAGCTCGTGGTGGACGCACCCGGGCACCGCTCGACTGTACGGGTGCTCCAGGGCAATCCCATGGCCTTGCTGCATGACCGGACGGACTATGGCGATATCCTGCTCGCGCGGTGAGCCGCGGCCTGCCTGCGCGGGTGGCCTCAAGCCGCGGTGCTGCTCCAGCGCATCGAGGCCTACCACCGAATGGCGCGGACTTGGGAGTCATGCACCCAAGGTCGTGAGCCGCTATGAAGTATGGGCTCGAGGAAGCGCCTTTTTTTGCCTGGGGTGACCGCATGCGGCATCCATCCCCCCGCTCTCTCGCCCAGAACCGCTGGATCATCTGCAAATCGTGTGCTGGAATGCTTGAAACAGTGGTGACACAGAATGTCACCAGACTCTATTGACTGAGTGAGGAACTACTGGGCGTGACTGTGGCGCGCTCGACGGGGTCACCGCTAAGCCATGCGCGTCGTCGTACTGGGAGGGACGGGTAACTTTGGCGCCCGGATTGTCCGGGCGCTCAGCGCAGACCCGAGGATCGAGCTGCTCATCGCCGGGCGCCGGGGCAGGAGGCTCGCAGGATCTGAACATCTGAGCAGCGTCGCGCTGGACCTGACCTCGGTAGACTTCGGGGAGCGGCTGCGCGCGCTATCCCCCGCGCTGATGATCAATTGCACGGGGCCCTTCCAAAGTCAGGATTACAGCGTGCCGCTGGCCGCTCTCGAGGCACAGTCTCACTACGTGGATCTGGCCGACGGCCGCGAGTTTGTCGCGAATTTCTCATCCCAGGTGAACGCCGCGGCAACCAGGGTCGGCCGGGCGGCGATCACGGGAGCAAGCACTCTGCCAGGACTGTCATCAGCAGTGGTCGAAGAGTTCAGTCGAGACCTCTCCGAGCTGTCATCGATAGAGATCGTGATCGCACCGGGGCAGCGTGCACCGCGCGGTCGCGCAACACTCAAGGCTGTGTTCAGCTACCTGGGCAAACCGTTCCCCGTCTGGCGTGAGGGACGCTGGCAGCTGGTGTGTGGTTGGATGGATCTTCGGCAAGTCAGACTCGACATTGGCCGGCGCCTTGCCGCGGCCTGCGACGTGCCCGATCTCGGCCTCTTTCCGGGTCACTTCGGTGGCGTGCGGACAGTCACCTTTCATGCGGCCCTCGAGTTGGCAGTCCAGCACGTGGCACTCTGGTGCCTGGCGGCCCTGCGCCGGGTCGGGACTCCCTTTCCGGTGGAGCGTTGGGCCGTCGCGTTCAATCGGGTAGCGGGCCTCTTCGACCTCTTGGCCGGGGATCGGGGCGGCATGTGTGTCAAGGTCATCGGCAGGAAGCTCGATGGTGCCCCTGTCTCAAGGAGCTGGCAGCTTGCCGCGCCGGCCGTGAATGGCCCCGAGATTCCGTGCATGCCCGCGATCCTGCTGGCACGGTCCCTCGCACGAGACCGGGAGGTGAAGAGCGGTGCCTACCCGTGCATCGGACTCCTGCGGCTCGCTGAGTTCGAGCCGGAATTTGCCCGGTGGGGAATCTCGACCCGGGTCGTGGAAGCGCCGCTGTGAACGAATGGTACCTGTGGCTCAAGTGGCTGCACGTGATCTCCGCGGCAGTCCTGCTCGGTACGGGCGCGGGGATCGCGTTCTTCTTCCTCCGCGCCCATCAGACGCGCGACGTCAGGGTCATTGCAGCCGTGAGCCGGGATGTGGTGCTTGCTGACATGATCTTCACGGCCAGCGCGGTGATCGTCCAGCCGCTGACGGGGTTTGCCATGGCCGCCATGGTTGGCTTTCCGACGGCGTCGTTTTGGATCCGGACCTCTCTCGTGCTGTATTGTGTGGTCGGCGCCTGCTGGCTCCCCGTTGTGTGGCTGCAGGTGCGCATGCGAGACCTTGCCCGGAGGGCGCTCGCTGAGGGTACCGAGCTGCCGGCCGCGTATCGGCGATACTTCCGCTGGTGGTGCGGGCTCGGATGGCCCGCATTCATCGGTGTCCTCGCGATCTTCTATCTCATGATCGCGAAGCCCTTCTGACGCGCCAGAGGGAGGCCCAGTGCCCCCAGCTGCAAGGGCATGTGCGGCGAGTTGCAGCGTCAGCCTCGGCGCGCTTCAAGGTCTCGAGCCGCAGACTCTTTCAGTTCGATCCGGCAAGGATACGCCGCCGCAATCAGTGGAGCATACTTGCGATGAATAGAACTTGGACGTTAGGCATCTGTTTGCTCATCTTTGCAGTGATCTGCAGCGCCTTCGTGCTTGCAACGCAAGGTCAGCCCCGCACTCCCGCGCAATGTGACAGCTGGGTGGAGACGTTGTCGCAAGACAATCCGGAGTATATCGTTCGGATCACTGAGGAGGGATGCAGTGGCTTCTACAATGCCACGACGTACGCGATTGCCCTCTCACAAATAGGCGGCGCCAAGACGACATTCTTCAAGTATTACTCTGCCGAATGGAATCCCAAGTATGAGGGTCAAACTACTCCATTGGCCAGATGGACCGCCCGCGGGCACCTGGAGATTTCTATCGGAGCAGTATCCGAAATCATAACAAAAAGAGATAAAGTGGATGACATTACTATTGCCTATCACATCGGTCACGTCCTGCATGAGTGAAACCGCAAGGGAATGAGCCTACTTCAGAGGTCACCGTCACCGCGTCGAAGTGTCCCGGTGTCGGCGGAAGTTCTTATGCGTTTCGTATGTCGAACCCAATGATCCATCAAAGCCGTACACCGTCACAAACGATCATCCCGCAGGCTCGGTTCAGATCACGGCACCAGATGGCAGGACCTTCTTTGCACCGGCCCGCGCCGACTTTGTTGCCGTCT